>Ga0307517_10002249_pt1 | contig 31156 bp, 12 predicted proteins | sample 23_EM_MG_FD_194515 | JGI IMG/M metagenome (GOLD analysis project Ga0307517, IMG submission 194515) | Populus trichocarpa ectomycorrhiza microbial communities from riparian zone in the Pacific Northwest, United States - 23_EM | ecosystem: Host-associated > Plants > Roots > Unclassified | place... | reverse complement strand
TCCTCTAACCTTGACATTTGTTGTTATCATTGTTTAATCCTTACGTTAATCTTCCATCTCAAAGTCCTCATCAACTTCTTCCTCTTCTTCTTCACTATTATTATTATTGTTGTTATTGTTGTTGTTGCTGTTAACTATAATTTATACAATTAACCTCCCTGTGGTTCGACCCCGGTCTTGCCGGGTTATTTATTACTTCGACACTCCTACACTTGGGAGAAGACATCAATCTTTTGGTCGTGTCAGTGCATGGGTCTCACATGTTGTCATTGACGAAGTAGAAAACAAGTGGATCTGGAACCACTTATTCTCTTTTTTCTTTCTATGCCAGCGGTGAGAGCTATCGTTACCTATAAAAGAGTAAATCAATACAAACAGTTTGGTTCGTTTCCTTTTTTTAGATTTGTTTTTCCCTATTTCTCAAACAATTTCCTTTTTTTTTACAAATGGATGTTGTTGGGAATGAAAGAGGAACTATGAAGATCACAAGGGGGATTATTGTTGGGTTGTAAGCTGAAGCTGGGGTGGTTTAGTTATCAGTTAAGGCTGATAAGAGGTTGGTGGAGAAGAAAGAGACCATAGGAAGGATGGCAGTCTATGAGTCTTGTGATGGGTCTATTTGTTTTCAACAACTAAAAAACAAGAGGGGCTGTTGATTTTGGGTTGTGTGGCTGGTGGTTTGGAAGGGGAGGTTGTGGTAGTGGTTAGAAGGCCAAGGTTCTCTTTGTCTGGTTGTGGGGGTTACTCGACAATGACTGAGAAAGGGAAGCTAGTGATAGGGAATGGGCTATCACGAAGAGGGAGTTATCGGTGGCAGAGGTCGTGCTTAACAGTGGAGGTGAAGATGATGGCTTGTTTGGTCTAGAAGGGCGGTAGTAGTGATGCGATAGAGAAGATGAAAAGGGCAAATGGTTTCAGGTTTTGTGGGTTTCGTGTAAAAGAGAGATTGGTGGCTTTGTTTTGTTTTGGAAAGGGAGAGGTTGTGGTCGGCGATGCTGGATGTACTGTGGAGATTGAGAGTGCAGAGTTTTTTTTTTGTTGATAAAAAAAAAAGGGGTTGTGAGGATAGTGATGGCTGGCCTTGTACGATATGAGTTTTTATGTTGTATGGGTGTGGGGACAGTATATGTGAATACTTTTTTAAAAAAAAAATTCTCTCCTAAAATTTGTCCCCCATTTGTGTGTGTGTGGTATAACCACATATTTATAGGTAAAAGAGTGAATTTATTTTTTACTTGGTCACCAAGTTTGTTTGGAGACCAAGAAACCCAAAAACAATTTGGTCCTTTAATTTCTTTCTTTTCACATTTGGTCCCTTTGTAAATTTTGATTTTGTTTTAAAAATAGCAACTTCAACATCGACTTTAAAAAGCGCATTAACAACTGAACACGTAGAAAAAGATGTTGCAAGTGACGCAAAGATGTCAAGAATGTAATTTTTAGGTTTTTGTTGTTTTTTTGCTATTTTTGGGTTTTTTTTTCTGAAAATTCTTCAAAAATAGGGTAAAAAATTAGGTAGCGATAGATTTCATGAAATCTGGTCTAGACTTAAGTTCACGTTGCTTGGATTTGTTTAAGGTATTCTTCGTGTTCTTTATTTTTTTTGTTTGATCCATTTTGTTCATGAATTTTTGAGTTTTTGTGTATTTGGGTGTTTAATCTGTTTGTTTTTTTTTTCTTTAGTTTTGTTTTTGGGTATTTTTTCCAGTCAAACCAAAATTTTTTGTTTGGTTTATGGTCGAACTAAAAATTTTAGGTCAACCTAGTTTGTTCAAGAATTTCTTATCTTTTCCACTCACATCATTCCCGACTATCCCAATCCAAAATATGATCATCGCAACACCACATACATGCGACAATATGACCATTGGTTCTCTTAGGTCAATCTCAACTCTCTATAATGGTTGTATATTTTGGCTAAGTATGTTTAGATTGGTCTTTTTACATAAGTTTTGTAGCAATTTTAGAGAGTCAAAACATGTATTTTTGGCTAAAAATATAGTGCACATATAAAGAAGGGGAATGGTGTATTGTTTGGTATTTTTAGGAGGCATGGGAGAGAGAAAAAATAGAAAAATCTAGGTCAAAACCAAGATAAAAAAAAAAAGGTTACAAAGCTATCATGCATAGGAGAAGAAGCATTATTTTGGTCATACATCAAAACAATTTCGATTTGGTGCTTTGACTTTTGTTTTTGTTGTGAAATGGCATCATCTTGTAGACAATGCATTGTTTTGATTCAATATAATTTTTATATTTAAAGACAAGTTCCTCAATTTTTATAGTTTTTTGAATTTCCTTGGATTTTTTTACTTTTGACCAATTTCAACCAAATTCTTTTCATTCTCATCCGTTATTGCATTAAAATGGTTCCTTACTTTCTTTGTTTTTTTTTCTAATTTGGTCCTTAGCTTTTTAATTTTTAATTATTTATCCAATTTCAACCATTTTCTTAATATTTCTTCACAATTTCATCTTTGAATATGTTTTTCTTATCCTAACATGTTTGCACCTTTGTAATTTGGTCATTGACTTTTAAGTTTTCAATTATTTAATCAATTTCAATTATTTTCTGGATATTTCTTCTAAATTTCAACCCTTTAATATATTTAATGATTCTTACAATTTAAGGATTATATATATATTAGCCAAGAATGCTGCATTTTAGATGTCTCCTTGCAAGTCTAAGTCATCCCCTAGCTAGTAGCAGAGCTTTACTTTTTATTTTTCTTCTCGTTCTTCTTTATTTTTTTTTATGTTTGTTCCCTTTCTAGCATTTTCAAAGCAAACCTACCATATGGCCAAAATAATCGCTTCACAGATTTCACGGTCAATCGTCCTACATATTCAGAAAATGCGACCAGCTGCCATGTAGTACATTGAGCAATTAATATGATACCTGTACTAGATATCTCTAGTCTTAAACTTCGTTGTCATAACTACAAATCGTTGAGGAGGTTCTTAAACTAACAAAAACCCCTTTCATCTTCCAAATATCTTTTACACGTGTATTCGAAGTGTTCAAGGGAAAGAGAGGATCGATTACTAATATCACACATAAGTGAATAGTATGAAAAATCTATGTAAATTTTGAGGGGTGTAACTTAACTGATCAGATTTTAAATTTGCTCTCTAGATGTCACAAATTCGAATCTCACAAACTTCAAGGTCACTGAAAGCTTACATGGTCGTTAACTTTAAGGCCCGTGAGATTAGTCGAGGTGCGTACAAGTTAATCCAGACATCCATGTTAATAATAAAAAAAAAATCTACATAACTCATAAGCCATTTTTTTTTATGTAATATCTATATGCTCGGGTTGAGGTAATTCAAAATACAAGATTGATGTTATCGATCCCTACGATCTACTCAGACACTATGTATGTTTTCAGATACTATAATATTCAAACTTGAATATCAAAATGCACATCAATTTTATGGAAAAAGGTTTTAAGGTGTGGGATAATTCTTCTTAAAAGAACCAACCATGTAGTTAGTGCAGGGATATGAAATCTTATTGTAATTTAAGGTGTAATGGATCATCCAAATAGCTAGTGTAATGAAAGGAGAATTGATCTCATCAATAAATTATATATGAACATTAAAAAAAAAAAAAAAAACAATCGCAAGAATCTCAAAACCAACTAAATTTCCAAACAACATCCAGGAAAGAAACAGAAAAGCAAAACCTTTCAGAACAAAAAAAGTTAAGTTCATGGTAAACATAATATTAATGTCTTTCAGTGCCATGTATATATATTAGAAAACCAATTAACTAGCTTGTTAGGCTTTAGTCCCTATACCTATTATTATTATAACTACACAAATATTTACATAAGAAAAGGATCAAAAGCACACTCCACGACTGATCTAAGCTCATCCCAGTCCCCATGTGTAAACATCTCATGGATATACGGGCTGGACATGTTTGAGGATGAAGCCATAGATGGTGGCTGAGCTATGTGGCTCAACTGGTCCAAATGCAGTGGTTTCCTTTCGATGGCGTTACTACCAGGAGGCATATTATCGTAATGTTGAATGAGTGGAGCGCCAAAACTGACGTAGCTTTCTTGTTTGTAATTAGACTCGGCTGGACTGCATATCTTGGAGCTCGTGTCAATTGGTGGTTGTTGACATTTTGTTGATAATTGCCTCCAATCCGGTGTGTATTTTCTGTATGACACATTTCTTTTGAAAATCCTACAGAGTGTCCATACTTCCTGTCAACAATCAACAAAATAATTGCAAAAGCAAAAACAGAATCAGAACCCAATTACAATGAACTCTATTATCCCATGATAAAAATGATATATATGGACCGTCGTTTGAAATTAAAGCGTGAGGCGATTTAATCCATTCATCATGCATGTGACCACAAGATGAACAAACTATATAACTAGACACATGCTCGGTACTGCAAAAAGAGTATTCTTTCCTTTGAGAAAAACATTATTGCAGGAGGCATGCAATAATAATACTATGTGCAGTGCCAGGGTGGGATGATTGAACTCAATTCGATCGGTCAACGGAAAAGAAAATCCAGCAGTGTTTGAATCTAATGACCGAGATTAGCTAAGAGAAAACAAATAATAAATAGTTAATTTGTTATTTCTTTCATACACTTAATCATATTTATTAATTAATTTGAATTTAGTAGTTTAAATTTACGTAACCTAATAGAACATGTATAATAGAAAGGAACATAGGAATATCCCAATCTAACACGAGCATATTGGCCGATTCAAATAATAATTTTACTTTCACAAAATATGTTAATCATTCACAATAATACTAGATATACTAAGAGTTTCCCCCCCTAATGTCCTGTAAGGGATGATACATTGATAAAATAATTAATATCAATAATAATTACTGATTTAGCGAAGAACACGAATTAGCAAGAGAATTTAATAAAAAGACTTAAACACTCTAGCATGTATAACTTATGGTTGTTAGTTTATGTTCTTACAGCTTCTTGGGGAGATATTTCAGCTTTGGCAATGGCAGTGGAGCTGGTGTTGTTATCACTGGTGGGAAGGCGAAACTCGTGCATCATCCAATCGGTTTTGGTGCCTTTTCCTGCACTTCCGCGATAGTAAACAAGTGTTTTCTTGAGTCCAATGCAGTCACGGCCTTCTCCTCCTAGTGAATATACCGGCTTGTCAATGCCAGTTGCTTTCCAAAATCCAGACCCTGTCACCCTATTAGGTCTGATGCTATTCCTATACTTTCTTCCTCTTTTGCAAAAGAAGTATCCTTCATTATCTCCCACACTGCTTGGCTCTACATGAATGTATACCAATGGAATGAGAGAAACATTTGCAGCAAAATGAATGAGAAGATGGCATGCAATAACAAGTGGTTTATACAACATCGTTTTGCCAGCGATTTTTTTCTTGAGGAAGAACTGAAATTATCGTCTCTTAGTTTTTTCTTCTACAAGCTAAGGGAATGCGTAAAGAGGTGTTGTATTTCACCGTTTTTGTTTTTTTCTTTCGTTTTTTTTGTTTCCTCACTTTGCAGGTCAGAAGTATCAGAAGACGAAAGCTTTTTTTTTTTTTTTTCAATTTGTATATAATTACGTGTGTGCTATATTCTGTCATTGATAAGCTAGAAAACCCCAACTGATTCTGCATGTCTTTTCAGATCAAGATATATTTATGATATGTATAACCATAATTTGAACTTGTTGAACTTGAAAAGGAATTAAAAATGGATTGATTGTAGCTAGAAAATCGAGTTAAACAAGGCCTAAGTATTACTGTTCCAGTAGCACAGCCATCGAGGAAACTAATCAAGTTCGAAAGCAGCCTAGCTAGATTGAGAAAAGTATATTAGCTTGCCAGGCAGCTTCATGAAACTATAAATTCTTAAGAAATAATGAAATGATTACTTAAAATATATATTATATTAATTAATCCATGCATCAAGTTCTTATTAGTTTATTTTCTCAAAGCCTAATTTCTTTTATTTTTTTTATAAAAAAGAGATATGTTTTTGTGAAATATAATTAAGAAGCTGGAACAAGACAACATACTTGGCAGATCCCATGGATCATATTTGTAGATATCAACTTGTTTGATGAGCTCGATATTGAGAGGCTTCTTGTCCACCTTTCGACGAAGATAGAACCCAACAAGCTCTTCATCTGTTGGGTGAAATCGAAACCCTGGAAGTTGAGCTTCTTCAACGCCATCATCTTTATAATTAGTACTGCTAATATGACCTTGGCAGTTGTTCATGCTGATGGTCTTCTCTACAATTATCTACACCCCCTTTTACTCTCTGCTTTTGCAATACAGAGGAAATTATGATCATAGCAGTTTGAAGTTAATTTTGGACGTGAACAAACGATATTTAATAAAGTCTTGAGGGGCTAAGGTCAAGTCTCAATATTGACTCTACCAGGTAAACTGGACCCACCTAGATCTTAGAAGGTAGAAATAGTCTTCGCATTTGTTCCTGATGAGTTGCCATCCACGACTTCTAAAATGAGGGACTTCAGCCTACAATCACAGCTTTTGGTTTATTTTCATAGACTCAAATTTTAAGTAATATATGACATCACATAAATAGTATCATATATATATATATATATAATGAGACTTGGGGAGGCCAGTGCCAAGGGTAGATTTGGTCATCAAGTCTTCTAGCAGTTTGAGTCTATCAAACAAATAAGATAATATATATATATATATATATATATATAATGAGACTTGGGGAGGCCAGTGCCAAGGGTAGATTTGGTCATCAAGTCTTCTAGCAGTTTGAGTCTATCAAACAAATAAGATAATATATATATATATATATATATATATATTCCCTATCAGTAATAGTATCTTAGCCTATTCAAGTCAAAACATACATTTAATGAGCGTAATGTCTTTATTGTTGAATCCGTGGATTATATATATATATAACAGGGTTCCAATTCTACACCATGTGTGAGGAGTACTGGAGTAACTTTCTTTTGTGTGATTGCACGAATTCTGGTTTTTCAATCGTACTATATTATTGTGCTATCGTTAGATTAAGTTTTTCTCAACATAAAAAATAAATTTGGAAGCACCTCTTGTGTATTTAAAAAAACAAGAAAATTTAAAATTTAGATCATTGATTCGATTTGATTTAATAAGTACAGTTAATTTAATAATATGCTTTCAAAAAATTAGCAATGAAAAAAATAAATTGAAAAAAATTGCAATGATCAATTTAAAAAGAAAACGATTGCTAATATTATGAAAATATATTCTCCAAATATTTGATAACAAAGAAAAAACAAATGAGAATGTGATAACTTCACGAAAAGCAAAATAAAACAACTATGAACCTTTATTTCTAAGAAATCAGATGTCAAAAGATAAAATTGAAAAAAAAAAAAAAACAACTCCAGTCCACCCGAGTTAGCCTGCCAGATACATTACATAGTCGTGAGATTGGGATAACCTCGTAGAAAAAAAAATAAATAAAACAATGAAACTTAAATATCATACAACCCAATGTTGGTGGGTGACACTGAAAATAAAATCCAATATAAAAAAGCAATGAAAAAAAATCCTAACTTAACTCACTTAGCCTGTGACCTGGGACATGATATTGCAAAAACCCTTTAGAAAGGAAAGTGAAAACAAATCATGAACCCCAATCTCCAACCAACCCTATGTTAAAAAATGAAATTGAGAAAAAAAAACAATTTTAAAAATGACAAACAAAATGACCGAGGTCAATTCAGGTTAATTTTCAAAATTCGTGAACTAGGTCATGAGACTAGGATTAACCTCATAGAAGGCAAAACAAAAATCACAAAGCAAAATCCACAATCAATTAAATACCAATGGATGAAATTAAAAAAAATCAATAAATAAAGATTAAAAGAAAAATAAATAACAATCAAAATAATGAGGACCAAATTTAAAATAAATAAAATAAAATAAAATATTGAGGAATGAAATTGAAAAGATAATAAATAAATAATAGTAATGAAAAGAACGATGACCAAATTTGATATAAAAATTAAATGAAACCAAATGTTAAGTGAAAAAATTAAAAAACAAAATTAATAAAAAAGATTAAAAAAATAAATATCAATCAAATATTATGGTGGAAGCCATCTTTGTGTTGCCAAAAATTCGCTACGTACAACGTTTAAAGAATACAAATGCTTCCCACATGCTGACTTGTTTGTTGCACATGAAAACCTTTGTTCCTTGCTCATTTACCATAGTCCCCATACTTAAATGTTTAAATCTTGATCCTTCAACACTTAATTGTTTTAAATGAGCCAAATTTTGTTTTATTTTACAAAATCAAGCACGGGAGATTTCTGTTGATATTGCAAGATCCATGTATCAAGGTAACCAAAACAAAATACAAAGTCAATTCCCAAATAATACTAATTCAAAGAGATCAAACTGAAAAAAAAAAAGAGACAAAACTTCCCCCTTGACCGTGTAAATCAATCCCTAAATTTGGCAAAAAAAAGGGTTGAATATTTATTTAACCTTTAAATTCAATTTTCAAATCTCTAATTATTCTAAATCATATAAATTAAATTTTATTTTGCAAAACCAATAATTAACCAACTGACAAACATTTTCTCAACATCTTAAGATCACTATACACACGCATGAAAAATAAACCACCAAGATCAATTGCAAATCAAAGCAATATCGAAGAAGCAAATAATTAACAAGAAAAAAAAATTAAAGGACCAAAGCATAAACAATCCTAGGGGAAAAAAAAACATTGTTGGCATCCAAATTATTTTGTGTCTCTGCCATAATGTTTTTCTCATCATTTTTAATTTTTTTTTTTTGTAATACTAGTTTGTTTTTTTCACTATTATTGTGGCTTGGATAAAAAAATCTTGGAATGTAAAAACAAATAATATCTAGACCATAAAAAACTTTTCAACATTGTTGTTAAACTCAAAATAATGATTCAAATTTTAAATTAAATCTTATGGTAGTTGCCCGACATGATCTTGTTGACTAGGTAAGTCCAAATAAAAACTCAAACGAAAATAAAAAAGAAACAACTCAGGTCCACCCTAGTCAACCTGCAACACTGGTTATAGACTCCATTATGTTGAGTTGATATTTTTTTATTTTATTAAATGATAAAAAAATGAAAATAAAATCATAATAAACTCAATACTAAATGATAAATTTAATAAAAATTTAATATTAAATGATAGAATTGAAAAAAAAAACAAAACAAAGCGCCAATAAAAACTAAATTACTAATAAAAAAAGGGCCTATAAGCACTAGGTTGGGCCTGTCACAAAACAGCCAGGCATGTGGGCTTGAGGCAGGTTCTTTTCTTTTTTAAAAAGGTGGATGACAAGTCGTATGCCTTTTCTTTAAAAAACAATAAACATCAAACAATAGGTTGTTATCACTAAAATTAATTATATATGTCCCTTAAATTCGAATCTGCGACCATGGCATCACACATATGTTTTAACCACTATATCTAAGTGACAAATTTGTTGTATAACTATTAAAAAAATATATTAACTAGTTTCACTTATATAAACAGTGAAACTGACTTCATGTATTTTAGATTTTTTTTTATTGATAGTTATAAAATGAATTAACCAAAGTAGTAGAAATTACTAAAAATTAAACTCCAAATTCTTTTACTATAGAAAAAAATAGTTAATTGACATGTGCTGTATTGCAAGTTGAATCAAATGTTTTTATATTAAAAAATTAATATGTAAGCATCGTTATGTTAAATAATGGGAAAGAGTGATATCCTAAACACAAATCTCTATTGCATCTAAATTAACAATAATAGTAGAATATAATAAAAAAATAGATCTAAACATGGATTTATAAGTTAAAAGAGAAAGGAGGGTGTACTCATTAAGCTACAGCCCCCATCAAAGTCTAAGGGTATACCTTATAAAGATGATACAACTTTCTACCCTGGATTGTAGACTTCTTTCCCTTTGATTTCTAGCTCATTTTTCACCTAAAACGAGTTTGGATTATGTTCTTTCATTCTCTCTTAATTTGGTGCCATATTTCTTTAGCTTCTCTATTAATCACTTGTGATTTATTTATCAATTCTTTTGGTGTTTCCTTATTTTCTTCTCCTTTTTCTTTTTCATACACCTTTTCCTCAAAGAGTAGTTGCTCTTTTATAACCAAAATCCCTCCAAAAGCTATTGTTAAAATTAGGATGGTTTTGCACACAAAAAGGATGGTTTAGGGAAGATTCCTCCCATCCTTTCATAACGTTCTTAGAAAAAAAAAAAAAAGGGCTCTTGTTTGTTTTTTCATCTTATAGGTGTAATTTGATTAAGAGAAGGCAGCCATAAAGTTGGACAATTAAGATAGTTTTTGTTCTTTAGTCATGGATGACTGAGTGTGCTACTTTGACGAGGTCTTCATGAAAATTAGGAGATAATCATACCCTTGGTCTACCTAAACCATGTAGAGTGGATGCATATTTATCCTTGAAAAAAAAAAACCACACTCGATTTGGAGGTCCAGAACTTTACTTTCATTGCTTGGAATATTGTCTATTGATTAACTTTAATATGTCAATGCAGAGTAACTGATCAGGGACAAGACGTTGTCTAATTTGTTGAAACAAATAGGGTGTAAACATTTCATGAGGGTGGCTCATCCTTGTATAAGAGATGTTTCTCATTCTATTGGTAGTGGTTAGAGCCCCTAAGATGGTTGGAGATACTACATTCGTTCGCTTGAAGATGACATCCTGATCAGCCTTCTCAACTGAGGAAGACAGTAAAACAATGACAAACAATGTGTCACTCAATCTCTTCATTAAAAATGAGTGACATGATGTCTGTTTAAACCCTAAAAATTAGAGTTTTCTAATTGAGATTTAAAAAACTTCAATTTGGTCTCTATTGTTTCATTTTAAGCTCAAGAAACCTTAATTGAGGCAAAATGGACTAATTTTATGCAATGAGGCCCCTGCTAAAATTCAATTGAGATCCTTTAAATCTAGCTCCTTTTACAAATTAGCCCTTGTTTTCCAGTTTGTTCAAGTTAGTCCCTGATTAAGCCTTAAACTTTAATTTTCTTCAATCTAGTCTCTAGAAAAGTTCAGTATATTCCTTAATATTGTGTGTTTTTTGCAGAAAGGTCCTTGATCTTGAATTATTTTAATTTGGCCCTCAATTAATCTTTAAACTTAAAAATTTGTTGTAATTGAACGCTTGATTGCACTAATTTGGCTTTCCATAGTTTTAATTGTGTCCTTAGTCTTCTATTCCTTGCAAATTGATATGAATTAGGCCTCCAAACTTGATTTTTCTTCAATTGAGTCCTTTATTGAATCCTCAAAACCAATTGAAAATTTAATTAAGTCCTTGAACTTAATTAATTCTTCCAATTTTAGCCCCAAACTGATTTTTTAACTTAATTTTGCTTCAATTAAGTCCTTAATTAAAAAAAATTAACTTATTAGAAGTTTAATTAAGTCCTTGAGCTTAATTAATGCTTTTAATTTTGGTTAGATCAGATTTCGACCTTAAACTTTCTTTTAAAATAATATTTTCTTCTCATCTTGTCAAAATACCTCAATTTGCCTATTCTTTTGGCATCTTGGTCAATTGTAGCTCGAAGACTTAGCTCGAAAATATATATTTTTAATTTTTTGAATTCTTGAATTAAAAGTATATCTAATAAAACAAATTTCAGGGGATTCAAAATTAGGTTATGACAAACATTATATAGAAAAAAAAAAGTTAAGATTGTTATTTGAAAACAAATAATAAATCAAATGATGTATATTAAAATAGTATTTTAAATATAATTTTATTTATTTTATTATAATTAATTTTGATTTAACATTAAAAAAAGTTTCATAAAATAATAATGAATGGTTGTATAAAAACATGTTTGCTATTATTATAGAAAACTATTGTAATATTATTTAAAAATAAATTCAATCTTTAATGGTATTTAATAGAATTATAACCTATTCTAAAGTTCAATTGGGTCTTTGATATTTCAATTATTGCAAATTGATCCGAATTAAGCCCCTAAACTTAATTAAGCCCCTAATTAAGTCAAGGAAACTCATTAAAAGTTTAATTAAGTCCTTAAAATTAATTAATACCTCAATTTTTGGTCAAATTGACTTGCAAACTGAATTGTGCTTCAATTAAGCCTATGATTAAATCAATTAAACCCATTAAAAATTTAATTAAATCTGTAAACTTAATTAATTCTTCTAAGTTTTTTCCAAATTGACTTGAAAACTTAATTTTTCTTCAATTAAGTTCTTAATTAAGTCAATTAAACTTATTAGAAGTTTAATTACATTCTTGAACATAATTAATTATGCTAATTTTGGTCAAATTGACTTTTCAAACAATATTCTAATCTCATTATCCTTCTGGCATTTTGACTTGTTGCAGCTTAAAAGCTCATTATTTGTGTCCCAAAAATATTTTTGGATTTTAGATTTTTTTTTATTCTTAAATAAAATACAAAATATTAAACAATTTTGGGGGACCTAAAATTGGGTTACGGCATATTGATTTTTTATTCACTTCTTTTTTATTTTATCCTTCAATATTTTGGTAATTTTGAATTGGTCTTGAAGATTTGTTTGAGTTTTTTTTGTAGGATTATCATAGTTTGAGATGAACATCCCATCATTTTGTTGGTCCTCAATATTATGAGTGTCTATTTGTATTGTTTTTTAATTAAATAATAAATAAAATTTTAAAAAATCTAAGTTATTAAACCTATTGAAGTCCATGACTCGGTCGTGGTTTAGGAGTTTATGACCTGGATTGCGGGTTTGGTGGGTTAAATTGAGTTGTTTGGGAATTGAACTTTATAATTTGTTTCGATTTCTTTCTATAGGGTTGTAATTGTCTCAAAAAATATCTCAATATTGAGGTTGTGCTTGATTTTGTGATGCGATAATTTTTGTTATCATGTAATTAAATAAAAAATATTTTAAAAAAGCATTATCAAACTACTAGTATAAAATAATAAATTATTTAATTGCGTGGGAAATCGAAAGTCCACTGAACAACAATTCTATTGAATTCCTTGTCTTCGTTTAGTGATGTTTTGATTTTGAATTGAATTAATGAATATTCATTATTTTGCACACATAATTCAAAAGAATATATTTCTTGAAGTCTTCATGTGCACAAATTTTGACCATGGAACTAGATCATGGTGAAAGCTTGCAAATATATATATTATCTTCCTAATTATAAGGAGGGAAATGTTAAGGTTGTCCGTGTGATTGAGATGTCTATAGTTTTGATATATAATAGTATGGCCTATGTGTCTCAAGGTTGTTCCGAGCATTGCATTTTGATTCGTGTAATTTGATAAAAACCAAAGACCATAGTACTTATACCCCACAAAAGATGACAATTAGTGATAAAATAAGAGGAGAAAGAATATGAATGTCAACACATTTATTTAATTGTTGCTGTTCCTCTTGCCGTCTTGATCTGGTTTCTATATAAATATATAAAGATATATAAATACATAAAAGAAAATCTATTTATAAATTTGGGTTGAGAAAAGGATTAATCTTCTGATTTTAAAACAATAAATTGCATGCTCTTTAGTGCTTGTAAAGGTCTACTCATCCCTTATTCTCGATAGCACAAACTAGAATAAATAATTATATAAATTTGTAAAAGATACTCTAAGAAAAAATAGAAAAAATTTAACAAACATAAAATTAAAAGAGAGTATGTTTTAATAGCAAAGAGTTCTACAAAAATTGAAAACATTTTGGAATTGTCCATCTATATAGACAATGCTGAAAGTTAATCTAACATTTTTTATTTAAAAATAAATTGTTTTTATTTTAATAAACATATCTTTCTGTTTCAAAATAATACAACTCTACTTTAAAACAAACTTTTAAACAAACACAATTTCTCATTTAGCCTAACAATCCTTTAAATAAATGAAAATTATTTGATCAAAATAAACTGAAAAGCAAATACAAGAAAAAGAGGGAGTGATAATGAAAAGTATCTACATTGGTTTAGGTAGAGAACCTTTCATAGTGAAAAATATTGGATTTAATTGACTAAATAATTAAAATGATATTTTAACTATTTAACATTTTATGTGTACCCAAGTAATAAAGATCACATAATTCCTCTTTATACAATTTAAGTTCTCATAGTTATGTTTATTTTGGCATTGAACACATTCTGGTTTTTATGATTGCAATTGAAAATTTAGCATTTTCAAATTTTATATAAATCAGTTTTTTTTTTATTATTAAAAGTATCTTGTAATACCCACTTGAATTTCTCAAGCTACAAGAATCATTTTAAGTTTAACTTATTCTAGTTTCTACTACAAGCAACACTATTCATTATAGGAATGGATAAAAGTGCTATTATTGAATTGACACACATTCAGTTATTTCTTTAATCTTATATATTAGGATCTTCAATCAAATATGATAGGTTTCCATAATAATTTATCGAGTTTCTCTCTTATTAAACCTTTTATTATGTTAGTTTTTGACTTTATATAGTCAATAAAGATAATCTCATTTTTGAGCAATTATCTTACAATATTGTGTTTCTAACGAATATGTCGAGATTTACCATTATACATGTTATTTTACACCCTACAAATAGCAGATTGGCTATTCAATTTATACATATAGCTCGCACAAAATTTGAGCAACTAGGAATATCATCTAAAAAGTTTCAAACCCATTTTGCTTCTTCTTTAGCTATGTCTAAAGCTACAAGCTCAAACTCTATAATTGATTTAGTTATGCATGTTTGTTTAGAGGATTTTCAGAAGACAGCTCCTTTAATAGTAAAAATAAATCCACTTATAGATTTTGAGTCTTTAGTATTGAATATTAAATTAGTATCAGTATACCCTTCAAATATAACTAGATATTTTGTGTAATTTAGTCCATATTTTATAGTATATCTTAGATATCTATGAACACTTATAATGGCATTCAAATGATCTTTTTTGGGATTGCTTGTGTATCTACTTAATTTATTAACTATATATTTTATGTCTAGTATAGTGCAGATACATATCACTTCCAATAATATGTGAATATTCTACTTGAGAATTACATAACTAGTGTTTTTTTAATAGACATAGATTTATATAAATCAGTATCTTAGTTATATTATTCTCATTCTTGTCAAATTTGTCAAGAATCTTCTCAATACAATGAAATTGAGATAATATTAAGCCATTATGTATTTTATAAATTCTCAATCCTAAAATCAAATATGCTACACCAATATTTTATATATTAAACCTATTGATTAATATTTGCTTAGTCGTCTTAATGATATTTGTATTACTATTTAATATCAATATATCATCCATATGTAGACAAACAATGACATATGTTGTATTTATATTTTTTAAATAAACACTTTTGTTATACTCATTGATGTTATCAATATATCATCCACATGTAGAGAAACAATGACATATGTTGTATTTGTTTTTTACATAAACACATTCATTAATATTAAAACCATTTGACAACATTACATTGTCAAATTTCTCATGCGATAGTTTTGGTGTTTGTTTTAAACCATACAAATATTTAACAAGCTTGCATAATTTCCTTTCATGTCTTGGTACTTTGAATCCTTATAGTTGTTCCACACATATTTCTTCATCTAATTCCTTATTTAGAAAAGTAATTTTAACATTCATTTGGTATATATTGTTGTAGTGGATATCCTGACAAAATATTAGGTAAAAAGGGTAAATAAAACATAAATCACCACCTAATTTTATAGTAACTAAGAAATCCTAACTAGTCGTTCAGAAGTTCTAGTTAAGGGATTGTTTATACAATTAAGAAGATAAAAAATCACCATATACATCCTACCGAAGATAAGATGCTTCACATTTTTTTTCATATAACATGTACCTATTGTGTTTACATGCAAAACAATCTATCAAAACTAGTATATACATGTTTATTATTAAAGATAAAAGACTATTATGACCTACGAAAGTGATTTGAGACCTAAGCCCATTAATAAAGCCTAATCCTCACTTTTAAAATATTAGCATTGGATCCGAGAGGATAGTGAATGATAAACTCGACTTCAAGCTAGTTTAATTCAATTATAATTGAAACGAGTCTAAAGGCCACCAATTTTTCTTGATGGGCCTATATGGAGTCAAGTCAGTGTAGCTTAAATTCACTCACTACAGAAGGAGGATATTATAACTTGGTCTAAAAAACAACTAAACAAACATCCACACGTATTCAAAATTCAAATTTAATAAATCATATATTAAACATCAAAGTTATATTACAAGTAAAGGTTTGGAATAATATTTTTTAAAATGTTTATTACATATGAAAATTTTAAATAAATAAATAAAATATTGCCACTATGAAAGTGACCTTGCTGGTAGGATAGTAGTTGAGTAAATAGCTAAAGAAATAGATCGAAAGGATATTATTGGAGGCACCGTTAAACCCATAGGTCATGGCCTAATATCAGATCTTACCATCCTAGGTTGATTTGCGGATAAACAAAACAATTAATACATAACATAACCAAATGATAAGAAGTTAAAAATTGCACATAAAAAAGGTCATGGATTAACCAATTTTATTAACTGCTTGACAACATCCAAAGTACAAGGGTCAATATCATACCGTATCATCTTGGATTGATTTGCAAATAAAAGAAAAAAATAATATATAAAATAAATATAAAATTGAACATAAAAAACATGGTCATGTATTAACCGATTCAATTATTTATTAGGTAACATCTAAAGGATAGGTTTTGATATTTTACCTTACCATCCTTTATTGGTTTGTAGATAAAGGAAACAATTAATACATAATGTAAAGAAAAAAAAAACAAGTATAAAATTATAGATATAAAAGAAAATGTAGTTGTGCTTAACCGATTCTATTATTTTCAAGACAACATCCAAATAACAAGGCCTAATATTGATCCTTACTATCACTAATTGATTTGAGAATTAAAAAAATAATTAATATGTAATGTAAAAAACAACCAAAACAACAAAAACAAAAATGCACAAATAAACAAAATAGGGATTGTAAAAAAAAAATCATAACCCATTAGGGTTATATTGTACTTGGAAGAAGAATTAGAAACAAGTATCGTGTTTAGATAGAAAAAGATTTTCTATGAAAATTAGTTTTGTTCCATCCATTAGAGCTTGAATAACTCCAAAATGACTTGTATATTTAAGTGCATTCCTAGCTTTTGTCTTATATTTTGACATTAAATATGTAGTTCTTATTATATCAGCAAAAATCTTTCTAATTGATCTTTAAGTTGAGTGAAGTAGGTCATTTATAATAATAATAAAAAAAAAGCATACCTTTTCTTTTTACGATCATGATACTTCTAGAAAATCAAAAGTTTTGACAAATGGAGGAACAATATCATCATTTTTATTCAATGAAATACTAGAGTGGTTTATTCATTAAAAAAAATTGATTCCATACACCATAGGTCCTATATTGTCCTATATTGGATTGGATTTACATTTTGGATCAATCCATGTCAAATCCTTGGTCATGAATACTTATTTGATTGATAATAAAGAATGTCATAACTCAATTTTTATCCCCATTACAAATAAAATAATTTGCATAAAAACTTTATATAATTTTTGAAATTTTTTTAAACGAATGATAATCAAATAAAACAAAAAAAATAAAAATAAAAATAATATGATTAAGGATACGATTAGCTAGAAAGATTTTTAAAAGAAAAAAATGGGTCAAAATAGGTACAATTAGGTTAGGGATAATTTTTAGGGACAATTAGGTGTTTAATTGTAAACAAAAATGAAGGAAAAGGGTTGAAATGGACTAAATTTATTTAAATTAAAAGGCCAGAGATCAAAATAAAATAGATGAAAACGTTTGAAGGTCTTTTCAATTCAATTAGGGGTTTAATTGAAAAAAAATAAATTAGAGTCAATTGCACCAAAAATAAAAGAATTAAAAGTCCAAGGACTAAAATTGAAAGGTGTTGGAATTAGAAGAGCTCTATTTGTTTCAATTAAGGATGTAATTAAAGAAAAATGAAAGACTTAGACTCCAATTGGTTAAAATTGTATAAATTAGAGATCCAAGAACTATAGCATAATGCACGTTGAAATATAAGGACCAAGTAAGGGATAAATAAGGAGTGAGATTGAAAACTTTTAGAAAATAACATACCAATTTTGGGTTGAATTGGAAATTTTCATATATAAGAGACTGGAATCAAAACGCACCAAGGTTCCAGGTCTAATTAAAATAGACTATCTAAAACGGCTTTGATTTGCTCCAAACCCCAAGCACTAATTTGGCTAGTACCTAAAGAACGTCGTCCACTTTAAATAGAAACGATAACTTTTGAAGACAGTTACAATGTCTTTTTCTTTCCCAGAACTATACAACAAGAAAAAGTAGGCGGGGGGCCAGTTTTAAGCCTTCATTCTCGTTGGTCTCTTGCTTATAGAAGATAAAGAACACGCACATCCTCACCGTTGACACGCGACTTGCAATCTAGAGCCAAAACCTGCACCTTTTTAGTCCTTAAATCGCTGCAAATTCACGCTAAAAACCTCTACCCTAACCATGCCAAAACCTTCAAAGTGCAAAAACTGGTGAGAACCTTAATTTCCATCCTGCAACTCATGCAAGGACGAGCGTGAATCTCAACCAACGATGGCGATAGCTTTTCCAGGATCAAGGGTCTTGATCTTGCAAGATCAAGAACCCCAAGACTCCCATTGTTTCCTATCAAAAGCCCCCCAAAACTTACCAGGGAGAACTAAAGGTAGAAGGGTTGAAATAATCGGGAGAAGAAAAGGAAAGAGAGAAAAAAAAGAAAGGAATAAAAAAAAATTAGAGAGAAAGAAAGAAAAGAAGAGAAGAAAAGAAAAGAAAGAGAAATAAAGATGAAAGAAGAAAGAGAGAAATAGTGTTTGGGCATACTATGGTAACTAGCACTTATCCAGTCATGACAACACCCCTTTAATCATTCTTGAAGCCACGAATATACTATCGAGGATCCTCATCAGTAGTTCAACCCGATAGCAGCAGCTCCAAGAGTTGGTGAAGATCTCAGCATTTGACAGAAACTGTAGAAGCAAAATACGAGCAGGAGCCACATTTGGGTTAATTGATCATCAATGTTATGCATTGAGTTTGGGGCCATTCTGGGACAGTTGTAGCGTATCCATGGAGTGATAGAGTTCATTAATGGTGTCAACAACACTTTTAAGCGATTGTAGTAGTTCGTTTTTTGAAGGAAAACCAAGAGAAACAGTGAAGAAATAGCAGCAATATGCACATCTATTAAACTAGGTTTTAAACCCTTTTTTTGGTGATTAAATGTCTTCACTTTGTCATTTTTGCTGTTGTTACATACTATTGTAATCTTATTTAGCAAATTTTGATGTTATGGAATGCAAATCATGAGTTATCTAGGGTAAAAATCCATCAAAATGAATATTTATTGGAAGAATGCTCGTGGTTTTTTTTTTTCAATGCAAATCATATATAATAAGTTAATGTTCATGTTAACATAGGTGAAAGACATCTGGACTCCTAATAATAAGAGCTAATAATCATTGAAAAAAAATGAAGATATTCTAAGCTATATATCCTTGTCATAAAAATCATAAGAAGGTGAATAGGTTTTTCACACTTTGATTAGAACTAAGTTGGGTAATTAGGAGTCAGTTTTAAAGGTGCTTCTATGTCCTTGCTTCCAAACATTAACTAGATAGGAAATAACTTAGTTTTATAATTAGTTGACACATGTCAAGCATTAGCTATTTGTGTTTATATCCATGAAAAGCATGTAAGAAAAGTTTTTTTTTTTTTTTAACAATGGTTTGAACCCTAATAATGCTAGCCTTTAGGTTTTCATCAATTCATGAAAGTCATATTTGATTGATGAGATATACCATATAATATGCTTATTTAGGGTTTTTATTCATGGAATGTCATGTAACTCGCCATTAAATATTTAGGAAACTTAAAGTTCCATACTTCAGAGGTTTTTGGAGCCTTGATTTTAATGTTATAAACTCCTTGCTTGGTTTGTTATAAGAACTTATGCTATAAATTCTTGATTATAATGTAAAAAATATGGGCTATAGATATGTTCTTGATTTCTTAAATAATGGATGAATGAATAATAAGAGGCTTGAAATATTTTAGGGTTTAAATTGTTTATCTAGAGTTTGTTGATTAAAAATTACCTTAATTAATTTTTTGTGCTTTAGGTTAATATTAGTTGTTATTAAAATTAAATTTTTGTCAAAGTTTTCTCAAGTCAATGAAATCTTCTATTTGTAAGGATTAACTTAAAAATCTTTGTTAAAATTCCTCAATCGATGAAATTTTTTATTTTTAGAAGTTAATGTTAAATTTTTGTGAAAAATTCTAATTTAATGAAATATTTTATTTTTAAGAATTAATATCGAAACTCCAAAAATGACAAAATCTTCCACTTTTAGGAATTAATATTAAAATTCTCAAATCGATGAAATCTTGTATTTTTAGAGATTAATGTCAAAATTATTGTTAAGATTTCTAAATTGATGAAAGCTCCTATGCTTAGAGATTATTGTCAAAATGTTTGTTAAAATTCCCAAATCAATGAAGTCTTTAGAAAATTTCTAAAGATTAACATCAAAAAATTTTATTTCCAACTAAACTTGATGAAATCTCATTTTTAGAGATTAACATCAAATTTCTCAATGAGTTTTTCAGCTTCTTTTTTAAAATGAATGCCATAAAAATATAAGTGTCAACTCCATTATTTTTAATTTTTACCTTTAATTTTGGAGAGTTCAAAATTCATCAATGTATGACAACATAGCAACTCCACCTGGGGTTGAGCCTAATTGTTTTTTTTTTTAATTTGTTTTTTTTGACAATACGACAACTCCATTATAATTTAGTTTCATCTATGAAATTTAATTTAATGTATTTACTTTACATACCAAATTGCATATGCATAGATGTTATATATATAAAAAAAAAAATATATCATAAGTTGTATAGCAAGACAATTATGTAGAAGAGGTGTGTATGTGTGCAAATAGTAGGAAACAAATATATCAAAAGCACGCACGCACGATTAACAATAAGAAAATATATATACATGCAAGGTTAGCAGAATGAAATATATTATATGTGATTGAGAAATTGGCTTTTAAACAATTTTATTTTGTAGAAATAATTTATTTTCAAATTCATTACATTATTGTATAATAAATATATATCCAAGTCATATGTATTAACGAACAGAAAAAATTACTTGTAGATTGTTTTAGGATTATTCTTTCCCTATAGTATTGATTTGGTTTCTACATAAACATATAAAGGCATATGAATCAACATATTGAAGAAAATAAAGTTATAAGTTTATTGACAAAATATGAATTTTTAAAATTTGATTGATGCAAAAAACAATTCTCTTGTCTTAAAATAATGTATTTCTTGCCTTTAAGTTCTTGCAATTGATTGCAATATTGTTTTCTAAGTCTCCTCAATCCCTTATCATTTGGCAAAAGATTTTGATATGTAGGAGAAAAAGTAAAAGAGAGTTGTTCTAAATTTGAAAACCAAATAGACAATTCTGACAGTTAACATGTTATTTTTTTATTTATAAATAATCTATTTTTTTTTTACTTTAACAAAACAACTCTATGTTTTAAAAAACCACAACTCTAATAACTAGAAAATTAATTTACACCGATGTAATATTTTATTTGTGTGTAAGTTGTATTTTTATCAGTTTAAAAATCACTGATGAAAATATGTCGTCGGCAAGTGTCTCATTAAGAATTTTAGATCTATTGATAATTCAGTGGGTGATTTAAATACCGATAAAAAAACTAATAAAATATTCACTAAAAAAAATTGCTAATTATTTTTCTCTTGGTAAATATATATTATCGATAGATTATCAACGAAAAAACCATCTATAATAGATCGTATAGAACAAATCGATAATTTATTTTTAATATTAGCATATCAAAATAATTCAAGAACACAAACAGAAAATTTATTTTAAACAGAAAAATCAAATTTTTATCAAAAACACAAACATTAATATAGCCAAACGGTGCCTAAAAATAATTAATAAATTAATTTTACTATCTATTTTATTTACTTCAAATTTACTAATACCTATAAGCCAATGGATACACACACAGAGTATATGGACGTGCACAAATGATGTTAATGTTGATTAGTTTTTCTAGTTTACCACTTAATGCCTTGATAATCCCTAGGCTATATAACGTGGGTTTGGTTTGCTTCATTTCCTGGCTTCACTTTCTCCCACATGTTTATGCTTTTCGAATTAAAGTCTTCTAAATTGGGTTTAGACGTATATCAACATATGATTTTTTTTCTTTATGAAATAAATGTAAAGGAGACTAAGAATATGTTTGGGAACGCGGTGCAAACCGCGTTCCTAAAAAATTTAAATATTTTTTTTGCTAAAATTTAATATGGTTTGTACATTTTAGATCGTTTTGATGTGCTGATGTCAAAAATAATTTTTAAAAAATAAAAAAAATATCATTAACATGCATTTCAGCACAAAAAATTATTTGAAAAGCAATCGTTACCACTTTGTGAAGCATCCTCTAAATCTTTGGTAAAGCTGGAGTGTGTAACAGGAATATAATAATCTTTCTCTTTGTTGGTAGGTTATCTTGTCAAAAGTCTTTACTATTGTAATTTCGGATGAAACAATTAAATTCATTAATCTAATATTAACTAACCTTGATACTCTTGACTTCAATTTCCGATTGAAGAACTTCTCTTTGAAAATATAATTTCAAAGCCGAGAAACAGTTTTCTTTAGTTTAGGCTTATACGCAATCAGTTTGTAGAAAATCAAAGGTTCGAAAATTCAAACAGCTGGTACATGCAAGTAAAAGGGAGCTTTGTTAATTTAATTTCTGTGTAAATTCATTTTATGAGGTCCCTCGACTCTTTGAAATTGGTCAGATCAACCTACATACTTTAATTTCTGGCATCTCAGAGTTTCAATTCTTAGTCACATGTGATCCTTCTGTATAACATATGTTCAATATGATCATATGTCATGTGTTGCCGGCCCATTATACGAATGCAAATGGATGAAAATGCCAAAAGCGAGCACATTTAAACTGTGAGGGTTGATCTATGGCCAAAGTTAAAATATTAGGGATTAGTTAACTAATTCACAAGTTGCTATAGTTTGCCAACGAAAGGATCTCTCCTCCCTCTCTTTCTTTCTCAATCGAAGACTTTTTTATTTGAAACCAACATGTGCCAAGAAGGCTTCTAGTCAAGCATCCATTATATAAGAAGGGGACTAAAAAAAGGCCAAGCAAAAGGAAGAGACAAAGTCAAGTCACTTGTTCATTTGCATGAATTTTTCATCGTTTTGTTTGTAACATGAAGACTTTGTTTGCAACTAAAATAAATAGCAATAGTAACGAGCTTCGTAACCAATTTCGGTACCGTAGTAGGTACCGAAGTTGGTTATAAGGATTGGTCTATCTTAAAAGCTTTTTTTTCTAAAAATAATAATTGATCTCCTTCTAAATTAACATTAATTTACTCATTGGAGAGACCCTAAATAGATAAAAGGGGATCTTTTGTAGGTACATTAATTTACTCATTGGAGAGACCCTAAATAGATAAAAGGGGATCTTTTGTAGGTTTCAGGTAACGATGATCTACCTGTGTTTTCATCGTGAACAGGTAGGTTAGATTGTCAAAACCAGGAGATTGATAACTGTATCTCGAGCCCATACCCGACCTTCAAGCCCAAGGGATAAAACTAGACTTCTAAAGCAAACTACTGCCAAATACAAAAGCTACGTAGACAAGAATTTGAACATGATATTTGTTTTGTTACTTCAAATCAAACAAAATATATATGTGACATTTGATTATTGTTCTGGGATAGAAAAGACAGATAATGGAGACAAAAATATGTTTTGTTAAAGAGACATGGATAGAGATATAAAAATAAATATGTCTCTGAAATAATTTTGGAGTGGATTTATATACTTTCAAAATAGAAGGTACATAGAGAACATGTCTTCAGCAACAATATTTATTATTTATTATTTCTAAAATATCCTTATAAAAAACTCTCATTCCAAAATTGTCTAAGACATGTAATGCTAAAAAAAAATTATTATCATAGTTTTAAAATCCAACTCAGGGGTTAATTTGAGGCAAAGCTCGGGTCACCATTCAAGGCTCGGGTCACGGGTCGGGGTCCAGGTCCAGGTCACATAAGAATAAAAATGATTATTATTATATTTTAAAAATCCAATTTGGGGTTTGAATCGGGGCAAGGCCTAGGTCATGAGTGGGATGGGGTTGAAAATTGATTATTATCATAGTTTAAAAACCCAACTTAGAGGTCGACCAAGGGAAGGCTCGGGTCACATATCAAGAAGGTCATCCTAGGGCTGACCTGAGTCAACATAAGAATAAAAGTGGTTATTATCATATGTTTAAAACTCAATTTGAGAGTTGACCCGAGGCAAGATTCAGGTCACGGATTGAGAGGGTCAACGTTGTTAACCCAAATTTATTTAAGAAATAATCAAAGCAACTTTTTTTTGACCATTTTTTTCTCAAAAAACATCAACGGGTTTTTGAACTCATGGTTTATCCCGAGTCAACCCGGGTTTTTAACTAGGTAAGGTCGAGTCAATTTTTTCTCTATTTTTTTTAAATCAAACCAGTCCAAATCCTGAGTCAGCTCAATTCTAAGTCAGCCTGATTCCGGGTAAACTCATTAAGTCATTCATGGTTTTATAACTAGGGTTATTATAATATTATTAATTTCAATACTTAATATAAATTAAAGTAAAGAAAATAATATCCAATTATTTTTTAAAATATGTAAGTTTGATAGTAATACATATTAAGGGTAAAATATACTCTTTCATATTTTATTTTGTCTTGTCCACCATAATCATAATCACTTTGTCTTATACACCACTACCAAATATATTTTATATTTGTCTTTTTGTTTGTCTTGTCTCTTGTGTCTCTACTATCTACGTCTCTTTTGTCTCGAGATTGTAACCAAATGCTACTTAGAGACTACAAAACTCATATAAGCAACTAATTTACAAATTACAATACTAGATAGATCCTCCATATACCATGTTCATTCATAATTGATAACTTTGGAATTCTTTCAAGAAAAAAATGACCATACAAAAGGGAAAATATACAAGCAAACACTACTAGAAAATTGAAAAACACAAATGAAATACTTTGTTGGTGTTTAGGAAAAAATCGTATCGGTATTTGAATTGTCAATGGAAACCTATTGTTAAAAAGTTTCTCATCAGGAATTTTATTTATGTTGGCATTTCAATCAACAACTTCCAATACTAACAAAATATTCTATCAAAAAATAAGATTTTACTATCTATTTTTTGTCGGCAACTCCATTTGCACCTTAATTGCTAACAAAATTGTTTGTCTCTAATGTTGTTGGAAAGTCCTAAACCTTCTATAAATTTTGTTAAAAGTTCCAGAATGGGTAGGAAGATTCTGATGAAATTGCCAATAGAAATTCTGAATGAATTGTCAGTTTATTAATGATTCCATCGACATTTGTTTTTGTTGGTTAGTTGTTATAATCCCTAGCTAATAATTATCACCTAAACAACAATAACAACAACAACAAAACCAAGTATCTTAAAACTAACTATTGCTCACATTAAACTTACAACAACAATAAAAAAAAGCACGTGTGCAATGACTAAAAAAATGAATACATCTCAAAAAATCATAAAACAAAATTCTCCAACAAATATAAATATAATGCATTATAAAGCACCAATAAATGTTATACGCAATTTTATTTTTTAAAAACAATAAAAGATCACATCTAAATTAATTCAACATTTTTTAATCAGAATCTTCCTCTTTATTTTCATCATTATCATGTCCAACATCATCTTCTTTATTAAATTCAAGGTCAATCTCATCATCTCCATCTACTTCTCTATATCTCCTAGTAATCAATATTACATTTAATTTATCAACATCAATATAAATACTCTCAGTGACATGAAAACTTGGTTTTCTAACTCGGATCAATTAACTAATCTATTTGAAAGAGATTGTCTCCCCCGGTTACTTTTTGGTTATCATTTTCAAAAACTTGGACACAACTCCTAGGTTTGGTTCTCATAATGGATGACTAATAAACTCTATTATGATCCTTTATAAAGAAAAAAGTGTATGTATAATACTCTTATTGGCATTACCTTTATTGGCATTGTTTAAAAAAAACACAAACATCATTGATGTTGTGAAATCTACCTCTTTTATTGATTTTGACCAAACCATGGTGATGATTTACTCTAATTTCTCTATAGATATCATACCAATCACATTTGTATAAAATCATTGTATCTTGCAACCTATGATATTGCAATTCAATCACCTTTTTCTAATTTATCATAATAATTAACTTCAAACTCATTAGAAGTTTAAAAATCTTTACACAAACCTCACTATTATTGGTCTTTCTACCATCACAATATTTTTTAGTATGGAAACAAATATCCATTGATGAAATACTTATTCAAACACTAGAACTTTCTTTTAGGATTCAAAGATAGTAATTGTAATCTACCAGCATTGACTTCTATGTTAAACACTTAGTTAAAGTTAATAATTATTATTGATCAAATATATATATAATTCTAAATTCAGGAGTTACAAATTATTAAACACTTCCATATGTTTTAAACCATATGGTAAATTTTTCATCTTGTAATTTAAAATTTTAAGCTTCACTAACATTTAAATTTTGATATAATAATAATTGATAATGTTACCTACAAAAAAGTTACTAAATTTAGTTTATAAGAGAATATACGAGAAAATGGTTTACAACTATATAATAGTAAAATTGACTTACTGAACAAAAGGTCTAAATTCATCATAATTAAATATCATATAAATATGTGTTTGTTTGAATTCAATGTCTGTCAAATATCTTCTCCTTACTGGTTTCTTCGATAATGGTCGTATGAAATGACAAAATATTGACAAATTCGTACTCGAAGGTAGCTTAACAGCACCATTATTTCTAGTAATGCAGTTAATTCTTGCTCTTAAGTGAAGCTCAAAATAATACGAGGTAAATGTTGAAATCTCTTCAATAATATTGACAAATTTGCACTCGAAGGTAGTTCACCAGAACCATCATTTATAATAAATTAATAATACGGTTGATTCTTGTTTGTAAGTGAAGCTCAAAATAATACGAGGTAAATGTTGAAATGTTTTCAATAATATTGACAAATTCGCTCTCGAAGGTAGTTCACCAATATCATCATTTCTAGTAATATATTTGATTCTTGTTCTTAAGTAAAGCTCAAAATAATACAAGGTAAATGTTGAAATCTCTTCAACAATAAAAGTCTCGTATATAGAAGTTTCAACATGCACTTTGTTTTTAACATTTTTCTCAATGTTGAACAAGTATTTGCATACAAGTAGTTAGAGATGAAAAATTGAATGTTGAAAAAGGTAGATTTCATAATTACTTAAGATGTAATCCTTAACCTTTTGAATGGATACATCTATATGTATTGAACAAGACCTCCAACTTTTGCCTCATTCACTAAATGTATAGGCAAATTCTCCATTATGTCAAAGAATGAGGGAGGAAAGATCATTTCAAGTTTGTAAATTGTCTCAATGATGTTCTTTTCAAATTGCTCCATGTGTTAGGTATGCAACTTGTTTGGACAAATATTTCTAAAAAAGTGACTAATCTTAGTGAGTGCTCTCACATCCTTTTTAGCAATAAATCCCTATAAGTTATTGGAATGAATTATTGCATAAACACACGACATTCATGACTCTTCATTCTTAAAAATCCATATTCCTCTAAATTCATCAATCTAGTTATGTTTGAAGCATATCCATTAAGAACTCACAAAATATTAAGCTACTTATAGACTAGAAGCTATGCATTATTGTCTAAAGAGAAGGTGACTTTAGGCTTTGCAACATAGAACCCATCATTTTTAACTTCATATTCCTACGGTCACAATCCAAAGCTAGATCCATTATAACTTTCATATTGTCTTTTGTTATCTCTTTCATGTCCATGATTGTCGCACGTGTGTGGCGTCGCAGCGAAAACATCCACCCTCAATATTTTATCTAATGTAAAAAGGTGGCAAATGTGGGCAGACAAGGAATTCTTGTCTTTTATTAGTGGAAAAATTGGAATGGGAGTCGCCACCTAGTATTTTGGTCACTAGGAACCCTAACTAGTCTTAGAGATCGGGTACGGGGACTCGTTGCGTAAAGGGAAGGTATTAGCACCCCAAATACGCCCTACCTAAGGTAAGCTGCATTGTTTTATTGTCTGATAAAATTTAAAGTCATGTTGTGTTTTCTAGTTGTTGGTCCGTCTATGGTTTAAGAAAAAGTTCTCTTCGGTAAAGAAATCCTTATCTTATTGGGTAAAACCTAACCGTTCTAACATCAACAAATAATTTAATATCCGGAATATGTCTTGCGTATAAGGTCGTAACCCCAGATATTAAAAGAAAACAAAATAATTTTTTTGAAATTTTTGAAATATTGGTCAGTTCTCGTGACTTTAATAAACTGGTTATTAAAGCCAAAATGCATGCTAAAACTTTTTCTTTTTTTATGAAGATACAATATGATTTTTGTTTTTAGAGACTTGGTCGTATACACAAAAACAAAATATTTTTTTTGTTATGTTTTGACAAAAACCAGGTATTTTAATACTGGATTTGTATCTTTACAGTATAAAAATACAAACCAATATTGATCAAAATGCAGTAAAATATTTGCGAAAAATCACAGCTTTTTTTTAAATAATTTTTGAAGAAAATTTTCTTTTTTTCTTTTTTTTCGGGCTGGGCTGGACCCAGCCACCCATGTGGCTTGACCCAACTAAGCCATGCACGCATAAAATTCTACGTGTGCATGGAACAGTGCGAAGGTAATTATATTACCTTCACACTGCTCATCCTTCGTTTTTGTAGATAGCAAAAATGAAGACCCCTAGTTATTAACAGAGCAAAAACGAAATGGCGATCTTTTGGCTTGCTTTCGTCTCCTGTTTCTTTTTGTTTTTCTAGACAATCCTGGCATCAATTGTTGCAAAGAAAGGACATGAGCATACCTGCTTCTGGAGAAAGGAAACCGATGGTGGTGTTAACCTCCCCTGCCATCTTTGTGTTTTGGCTTCGCCGTTCGGTTTCTCCTACTGCCGTTCCTTTGCTCTTCTGTTTCTATATCCATATGAGGCCTTCCTTTGTGTTTCACTCTCCTGAATTTCCCACTGTGTTCTCTCCTTTGTTCTTCTTTCTCCTCTCTCGTTCCCTCCTGTCTCGTTCTTTTTTTCTGTCTTTCTGCCCCCTCCATTTCATCATCTTTCTCTGGCTTTTATAAGCCAAAGAATGCCCTGCGGTGCAACATTTGGCTTGGTAATGGCTTTTATAATGGCTTTTTAGTGCCTTTTTCGGTTTGGTCCTTCGTTTCAGATTGTTTCAATCAAGTCCCTAATTGACCACCAAACTTCAATAATTATGCAATTAAGCCCCTGATTTGACCACATCAACTCTTCAAAATTATAATTAGACCCCAAAACTTTAATTTCTTCCAATAAAAACCTAAATTGACTTAAAAATCAATTTTTTCTTGTAATCAAACCCTCCATAAATTCAATTAAACCTTAGATAAAATTTAATTGAGTCCATAAACATCTGATTTTAGACTTTTCTTTCTCAACTTGAATTTTCTTTGTCAACAGGGCTCTCATCAATAAAAAATATACTGTCAAATTTCAACATTTTTCATTTTTTAACCTTCTCAACCAATTTTGTCATTTTTTCAGCATTCCAGCATCATTTTCTCGCTCCTATTATTTTTTGATATATTTTTGTATTTTCTCATTTTCATTTTTTTTTTTGTTTTGTGGGAACCCAAAAATGGGTAACAACAATGATTGTGTTAAAAATGTTGTCAAACACATTCTTCTTGATATGCATGACATCCAAATTATGGCAGATGACATTAGTTTTTCAATAATGAAGCTCTAAAAAAATATTATGCTTTGCCTAATTGTGAGTCACACCAAAGCCAAAGAACTTTTTCTTCTCATAATGAAAATCAAATGCAATGCCCTCATACTTAGAAACTTTATTATACAGTTCTTCACCTGATAGTACTGACGCTATAATATCCCTTCCAACTTTATCTTTCAAAAATTCCTTTTTGTTATTCTTGAATCGATGATGACTTGGAAAAAACCTCTTGTGGAAAAAAAAAGCTTTACCATAATTAATTAAGGTAAAAACCTTATTATTATGCATACAATATGAACAAGCTAATTTACCAAAAACCATCTTATATGTAGGAAAATCAATTACAATCCACATCATTGTTATTTTTATTTGAAAATTCTATTTTCTTGAGATGTCATATGTCAATGCCTCATGATTAGTACTTAAAAGTGCATTTTTATCAAGGTTTTATATCATCATTTTGCACTTGAAGTATCAATAACTCCTTAACTAAAGTATGTTTTATAATAACAAGTCTGATACCATAAGATACCTTTAATTTATGGTAAATGTTCATCTTAAATGCAGGCCTATCACAAAGATGAAAGGATTGATTGGTGAGTTTAAGTACGGAAATTGAAAGGACAAAGAGAGGGCCAAACTTAGAAAAGAGATGTTGGTTCAGTCCAAACTGGAACACTGTTCGGTTATTGGGTCATATCTGGAGCTGTAGATCTTGGATTTAGGTCTGCCTTATATGGATGGAAAGGTAAGACATAGGCCTAAAACTTTCATGTGGAGTCCAAGATTTAAAAAAGCCGTTTTCAAGTCCAAATTGTAGCAACAACAGAGAAGTCCGAATCTGTCCTGCAGCCAGACACTGTTCAGTGTTCAGCCCATATCTCCAGTTCTAAAAGTCCAAATGACCTCAACTTTTTTTTTTCTGGAAAGCTGAGACAATTTTCTAGAACTTTCATGATTTAAGTCTGTTCAAATTATGATGTTATCAATAACGTTTTTGGCAGACAAGAAGATAAGGATTGTCACCAAGTCAAGATGT
>Ga0307517_10002248_pt1 | contig 31157 bp, 29 predicted proteins | sample 23_EM_MG_FD_194515 | JGI IMG/M metagenome (GOLD analysis project Ga0307517, IMG submission 194515) | Populus trichocarpa ectomycorrhiza microbial communities from riparian zone in the Pacific Northwest, United States - 23_EM | ecosystem: Host-associated > Plants > Roots > Unclassified | place... | reverse complement strand
ACCGGAGCCGCGAGGAGGACCCAGTCCGCGAAGCCCACACCGCTGACGCAGTCCCACCGGCCGTCCAGCGACCAGCCGCCGGGCACCGGCCGGGCCGCCCCCGAGGGCGGTACCAGCGCTGCGGAGATCGACACGTCGGGGCCGTTCCCCCACAGCTCCCGCTGCGCCTGCTCCGGCAGCCTGGCGGCGAACCGTCCGTGCGCGGCCCAGAGCATGCCGCACCACGCGGCCGAGGAGCACCGCTCGGCGATCCGGACGGTGGCCGCCACCAGCTCGGCGAACGTGCCCTCCTGGCCGCCCCACCGCCGGGGCACGAAGTGGCGCGCCAGTCCGGCCTCTTTCAGCGCGGCCACGGTCGCCGGGTCCAGCCGCCGGTCCTGGTCGGCCGCCCGGGCGCCACGCTCCGCCGCGTCGGCCGCTCGCCGCACGGCGGTCTCGGTGAGCGCACGGTCGGCGGGCACCGACCGGAGACGGGCGGGATGTTTCGTTCCGTACAACTTGGCATGGTCGAGCATGTTTCAGCTCCTTGTCGGACGAGAAGGATTGTGAAAACATTCCTTCAAAAAGGTTTTTTAACGTTATGGGAGCGCGGATGTCACGCAAACAGGAGCGCGCGGTGCGCACGTACGAGTTGGTCCTGGACGCCGCCGCGACCGAGTTCGCCCGGCGGGGCTACCAGCGGACCAACCTGCAGGACGTGGCTCTCAGCACCGGTCTGACCAAGGGAGCCCTGTACGGACACTTCTCGTCGAAGGAGGTTCTCGCGGCGACCTTGACGGAGATGTTCGACAGGGAACTGACGCGGCTCGCGGACGAGGCCGCGGCGGAGCACGACTCGGCGATCGGTCAGCTCTGCACGTTCGTCCGGCGATTCGCGGTACGGCTGTATACGGACGTTCGGATCAGCGCGGCCCTGCGGCTGAGCATCGACCAGGCGATCGAGTCCTCCCAACCGCCCACCTGCCTGAACCGGCTGCGCCGGCACATCTCACGGCTCGTCACCACCGCGCGGCAGGACGGACAGCTGAAGGCGGGGTGTCCCGCCGAACCGCTGGCCGACCTGCTGGTGGCCGCCCTGGTCGGCGCCCACTACACGGCACCGGCGGAGGCCGACACGCTTCCCGAGCGGGTGAGCGCCATGTGGCGACTCATCCTGCCCTGCGTGACGGATCCCGGCCCCGGGTGACCGGCCCTGCCCCGCGCGGGCCCGGCATCAACACGACGCGGACGGGACGGGCCACCCGGCCCTCCCGGGCGCGGACCGGTCCGTCCACGGCATGCGCCGACCGGCGATGCGCGCGTACGGACCGAGGTCCACAACCCGGAGCGGACCGGGCGGCGGGCGAACTTCAGGACGCCTGCCGGGCTCCGATCACGCCATGCCCGCAGCCTCTACGCACGGCCGGCCCCCGCCAGGGAGCGGGTGTCGTCCGGAGCGTCGAGGTGACTCGGGGGCGCCCACACCATGGCGGCCGTGGCGATGACGCTGTTCCGCTGGAGGGCCGTGACGTGCAGCCGCGTGGTGCCGGGCCGGTCGGACGGCGAATTCTGCTCCTCGACGTCCAGGAGCACGGGTTCGTCGAGTTCGGCGAACGCCAGGCAGTCCATGCGCAGGGTGCTCAGCACGGATCCCTCCGGCACACCGGGCCGGTGGCCGACCAGATGGTGACCCAACTGCCGGAAGCCCTCCAGGGTGACCATCAACGGGATGTGATCGCCGGGATGGTCGAAGAGCACGGCGTGCTTGAGGTCGAACAGCAGCCGCCACTCGCCCGTGTCGGTGCGCCCGAGCACGCAGTCCTTGGCGCGGAGCCGGCCGACGGCCGTGGTGGGCATCCGCGTCACCACAGTGCCCTTGTTCCCCTGGCCGCCGTCGTCGGCACGGTCGCCCGCGCCGCGCCACCGCAGCAGCCCGTACCTTCGCTCGTCGACCGCGAAGACGCGAAGACTGCCGCGGCCGCACTCGCGCCCGGCCACCGTCACCACGACTTCGAGCCGCATGCCGAACCGCCGCGGTGGCTTGTTGTCGACCCACGACCACCGGGCGTCGAGTACGACGTGCAGCGGGGCGTCGCCGACCAGCAGCGCTTCCGGGTCGGTGATCTCGAAGTCCGTGTCGCAGCCGATGAAACGGTAGTCCAGCGGGATCTCGTAGTACTCGTGCGCCAGATAGACCAGGGCCTGACGCACGGTTTCGGTCAGCAGCAGCGGGTCCGTCAGCCCCGAGGCGTCCGGGTGGTAAAGCGCGTGGTCCCGTGGCCACTGGGCCGCTACGAGGTAGCGGTCGTCGCCCATCGGGAAGGCGTCCGTGACGAAGACCTCGGCGACAGCCGCTCGGTGCACCATCTGCCGGGAGACCGGCTGAAGAAATTTCAGGGAGGCTGCCACTTCCACCGCCCTCTGTTCACCTGAGACCCTTGTGGACAGCTCCAATACATGGTCCATAACTTTTCCCCCATCGTTCGGTTCGAGACAACGAACGAGCTCCAGCAGGTACCGGTCAGAAAAATATACCTTCGCGCAGGTATTATGCAAGGGGTGACCGTTCCGAACGGGACCACCCGCCCGACGCAAGAGAGGGACCCATGAGCACCCAGAACACCGGTCTCCGGCCCACGGCCGGGGCTGCCTCCCGCCCCCGCGAGCTGAAGCAGGAACGAGCCGCGCGCACCCGGGACCAGATCCTCAACGCCGCCGCCGATGCCTTCGCCGGCACGGGCTTCCCCGCCGTCACGATCCTGGACGTCGCCGAACTGGCCGGCGTGACCAAGGGAGCGGTCTACTTCCATTTCGCCAACAAGGAGGCCCTGGCGGTCGCGGTCGCCGAGGAGTTCTACGCGCTGCTTCCGGCCATCGCCGAGACGGTCAGGACCGAGCCGATCGCGCCGCTCGACGCCGTCGCCGAGCTGCTGATCCGGACCGCGACCGCGTTCCGGGACAACCGGATGATCCAGGCGGGCGCACGCCTGCAGATCGAGCGGCACCTGGTCGAGGCGGCCATGCCGACGCCGTTCACCGAGTACACGCACCTCATCGCCGACCTGCTGGCACAGGCCCAGTCCGACGGCCAGCTCCCGGCCTCCTCCGACCCCCAGGCGATGGCCCGGGTCGTGGTCGCCGCCTTCTTCGGTGGCCAGCACATCTCCTGGGTCCTGCACGACCGCAAGGACCTCGCGGAACGGGTACGGGAGATCATCGACGTCATCCTGCCCTGAGGGGCGTACTGGCGAGCCGGGCGAGAGACGGTGTCACGGAGGCACCAGCACTCGCGTCCGGGACGTCCCTAGAGGCTGACGCCGACCGTCACCGGTTCGTTGACCAGGGTGATCCCGAAGGTGCCGTGCACACCGGCGACGACCTCGCGCGCGAGGGTGAGCAGGTCCTCGGTGGTCGCCGCGCCGCGGTTGGTGAGGGCGAGGGTGTGCTTGGTGGAGATACGGGCGGGTCCGCTGCCGTACCCCTTGGTGAAGCCGGCCTTGTCGATCAGCCAGGCGGCGGAGGTCTTGGTGTGCCCCTCCCCCGCCGGGTACGCGGGCGGCTCCACGCTGTCCCCGAGGCGCTCCTTCACGCGCGCGTGGAACGCAGAGAACTGCTCGTCGGTGAGGATCGGGTTGGTGAAGAAGGAACCGGCCGACCAGGTGTCGTGGTCCTCGGGGTCCAGGACCATGCCCTTGCCGGCGCGCAACGCGAGGACGGTCTCGCGGGCCTTCGCGAGCGGTACCCGGTCGCCGGGCTCGACTCCGAGGACACGGGCCGTCTCGGCGTACTTCACCGGCGCCGACAAGCCGTCCGCGTCTTCCAGTTCGAAGCGGACCCGCAGCACTACATAGCGCTCGGGGTCGGCCTTGAACCGGCTGTGCCGGTAGGAGAAGGCGCACTCCTCGTTGGTGAGGGTGACCGTCTCGCGGGTGGTGCGGTCGTAGGCGACGACCTCGGTGATGGTGGCGGAGACCTCCTGGCCGTACGCCCCCACGTTCTGGATCGGGGTCGCACCGGCCGACCCGGGGATCCCGGCGAGGCACTCGACCCCGGCGAGCCCGGCCTCCACGGTGCGGGCGACAGCGTCGCTCCACACCTCTCCGGCCGCCAACTCCAGCCGCGTGCCGTCCAGTTCGAAACCCTGTGTGGCGATGCGCAGGGCGGTGCCCTCGAAGCCCTTGTCCCCGATGACGAGGTTCGACCCGCCTCCGATGACCAGCAACGGCGTCCCGGCATCGTCGGCCGCGCGCACGGCGTCGATCACCTCGGCGTCGGTGCTCGCGGTGATCAACCGGGTCGCGGGACCGCCCAGCCGGAAGGTGGTGAGGGGGGCGAGGGGAGCGTCGTGGAGTTCCTGCACGGGGCCAAGCGTACGAGACGGGACTGACAACGCCGGGGGCGGCGGGGTGTGGCCCGCGGTTTCGGCGCGAGGCGTGTCCAGCACCAGCATCCCACCCGGCACGGGTCACACCTCCGGCACCGGCGCGACCAACGCCTCCGGCACCGTTCGCCGTATCCGGCGCGAGCCCCCGGCATTCGTCCGGATCGCTCACCCCCGCACAGCCAACTCCCTGACCACCACGGCCTTGACGCCCGCGACAAAGCCGAGCACACGCATCCGTCCGACCACGCCACCGAAGCCGCACGCCCGCACGCCCGCACGCGTAGAGCCCCACCAACGACGACAAGTCCACGCACGCGTGAAGCTCCCCCCGGCAACGGCAGACACCGCCCCACATGAAGCCCCACCGGCGAAGCCGCACACGCGCGTGGGCCCCACCGGCAAGGCGGGGCCCCACACGTGCGTGCCAGGTGTCCGGCTCAGCGACCGGCGTTCTCCAGTACCGAGTCGGACTCGGAAGCCCCGACGGACTCGGAAGCCCCGACGGAGTCCGAAGCCCCCGCCGAACCAGACGTCGCCGCGAGCTCCGCCGCCCGCCGCTTCGTCGGGATCAGCAGCGTCGCGACCCCTGCGAGGGCGACCACCGCGGCCCCGGTGACCAGCGCGGGCTTCAGGCCGTCGACGAAGGTCTGTGCGGTCTGGTAGCCGCCCTGGGCCGAGAAGATCGACGCCATGATCGCGATGCCGAGGGCGCCGCCCACCTCGCGGAGCGCGTTGTTGGCGCCGGAGGCGATGCCCTGCTCCTGGGGGCGGACGCTGGACATGACCAGGTTGGAGGCCGGCGCGAAGAACAGGGCCATGCCGATGCCGCTGAGGATCAGACCGGGGAGCTGAGCGCCGTAGGAGACGTTCGTGGTGACTACGTAGGACATCCAGCCGAGACCGGCCGCCTGGAGGAAGAGGCCCGCGGCGACGACCGGGCGGCCGCCGATGCGGTCGGAGAGGATGCCCGCGATGGGGGCGACGAGCATCGGCATACCGGTCCAGGGGAGCATCCGCAGGCCCGCCTCGGTGGGCGAGTAGCCGAGGACGCCCTGCATGTACTGGCTGAGCAGGAAGATCGAGCCGAACATCCCGAGGAACATCAGCAGGCTCGCCGCGTTGATCCCGGAGAAGGCGCGGGAGCGGAACAGCCGCATCGGGAGCATGGGGTTCTTGGCGTTGACGCTGTAGATGATGAACCCGGCGAACAGCGCGCTCCCCGCGAACAGCCCGGTGAGGACGAGCGAGCTGGTCCAGCCGTCGGCGGGCCCGCGGACCAGGCCGTAGACGATGCCGAAGAGGCCGCCGCTGACGAGCAGGGTGCCGGGGAAGTCCAGCGGGGCGCCGGTGCCGTGCGACTCGGAGAGGCGCAGTCGGGCCAGCGGCAGCAGGGCCAGGCCGAGCGGGACGTTCAGCCAGAAGATCCAGTGCCAGGAGATGTGTTCGGTGAGGCTGCCGCCGATGAGGGGTCCGGAGGCGACGGCGAGTCCGTTCACCGCGCCCCATATGCCGTACGCCATCCCGCGCTTGGCGACGGGTACGGCCGCTGTCAGCAGGGTCAGTGTCAGCGGCATCATGATCGCCGCGCCGACACCCTGGACCGCGCGGGCCGCGATGAGGGACTCGATGCCGGGTGCCATGGCCGCGGCGGCGGAGGCGACGGTGAAGACGGTGATGCCGACGAGGAAGAGCCGGCGGCGCCCGAACCGGTCGCCGAGTGCCGCGCCGAACATCAGCAGGACGGCGAAGGTGAGCGTGTAGGCGCTCACGGTCCATTCCAGGTCGCCCAGCGCGCCCCCGAGGTCCTTGCGGATGGACGGCAGGGCGGTGGTGACGACGAGGTTGTCCAGGGCCGCCATGAATCCGGCGACGCTGGTGATGACGAGGGCCCAGACCATTCCCCCGCGACGTGCGGTTGGCTGTGACATCGCTCCCCCAAAGGGTGCTCGTACCGATGATTAGTTATTGATGACTAACTTTGCCGGGCAGGAAAAGGCGCAGAATCCGCCCCTTGCCCGCCACTACGACTTCTCCAGCCGACCGGTGACCCGGGCCTCCGGATACAGCCCTTCCCAGACCCGGTGCTCGGGTGGAAAACCCATGGCCGCAAGGGTGTTGATCAGCATTCCGTACGCCATGAAGGTCGTGGTCTCCTCGACGTCCGCCCCGAGCGGCAGATGCACGATCTCCCAGAGCTTCATCCAGCCGTTCCGCACGACCTCGCCGAACTCGTGGTCACCCTCCGCCTCGGCGGCGGCCACGGTGATGTACGTCTGCATCTGCATCTGGAGCTTCTCGGGATTCTCCGTGATGAGCCGCACATAGGCGTCGGCCATGGCATGCAGGGCTTCCTCGCCCTCCAGCCCCTTGCCCGCCTCCTCCAGCGCCCGGCACACGTCGTCCACGCACCGCAGCGCGGCCGCCGCGAACATCGCCTTCTTGCCCGGGAAGAGCCGGAAGAGATACGGCTGCGAGACACCGACCCGCTTGGCGATCGCCTCGGTGGAGGTGCCGTAGTACCCCCGCTGCGCGAACTCGGCGATCGCCGCGCGGACGACGCTTTCGCGCCTCTCTTCTGCGCTCATCCTGACCATGCGAGAAAGTTAGTACTCAATCACTAACTACGTCAAGGGGTGCCGCGCGGCGGGCTTCCAGGGAGTGGCACGCCGTTCCGCGCTGTGACGCGACGCACAGGCGGGACGGCTCCGATACTGGCCGGCGTCACTGCCAGTGACCGGGACCGAATCGGCCCTGGCCGACCCGCACGTAAGGGGCGCCCGCCATTGCGGACGCCCCTTACCTCAGCTCACGCCAGTCGTACGACCGCCCGCGACATCCCGAGCACCTTCTGCCCGGCGCTCATCGCCACCAGGTCCACGCGGACCGTGTTGTCGTCGAGCTTGGCGGCGACCTTGGCGCTGACCTCTACGGTCGCGCCCTGGTCGTCGTTCGGGACGACGACGGGCTTGGTGAAGCGGACGCCGTACTCGGCGACCGCGCCCGGGTCGCCGGTCCAGTCGGTGACCACGCGGATCGCCTCGGCCATGGTGAACATGCCGTGCGCGATGACGTCCGGGAGCCCGACCTCCTTGGCGAACTTCTCGTTCCAGTGGATCGGGTTGAAGTCCCCGGAGGCGCCCGCGTACTGGACGAGGGCGGCGCGGGTCACGGGGAAGGACTGGGCCGGCAGCTCGGTGCCGACCTCGACGTCGTCGTACGCGATCTTCGCCGTCATGTCAGTTCTCCTCCGCCGCGCGGGCCACGAGCTTGGTCCAGGCGGTCACGACGTGCTCGCCGGCCTCGTCGTGGACCTCGCCGCGGATGTCCAGGATGTCGTTGCCCGCCATCGACTTGACCGCCTCGATCGTGGAGGTGACGGTGAGGCGGTCGCCGGCGCGCACCGGGCGGACGTAGACGAACTTCTGGTCGCCGTGCACGACCCGGGTGTAGTCGAGGCCCAGCTGCGGGTCCTGGACGACCTGTCCGGCGGCCTTGAACGTGATGGAGAAGACGAAGGTCGGCGGGGCGATCACATCGGGGTGACCGAGCGCCTTGGCGGCCTCCGGATCCGTGTACGCCGGGTTGGCGTCGCCCACCGCCTCCGCGAACTCGCGGATCTTCTCCCGGCCCACCTCGTACGGGTCGGTGGGCGGGTAGGTCCGCCCCACGAAGGACTGGTCGAGCGCCATGGCCCGTACCTCCTGATGTTCCTGCTGCCGTGTGGCCTGCTGCTGAGTGGCCTGCTGTGTGGAGAACGACGCGAGGCCGCCCCCAGACTTCGGGGACGGCCTCGTGTACGAGCCTGATTCTTATCGCGTTTCGCGATGCGCGGTGTGCGCATTGCAACGCGGGCAGTGCTTCTTCATCTCAAGACGGTCCGGGTTGTTACGCCGGTTCTTCTTGGTGATGTAGTTCCGCTCCTTGCACTCCACGCAGGCCAGCGTGATCTTCGGGCGGACGTCGGTGGCAGCCACAGGAGTGCTCCTTGACGAACGGATGGGACTATGAACGCATAACAGAGTAGCCGATCGAAGGACCGACCCCGCAATCGGCTACTGTCAGTAGCGGTGACCGGACTTGAACCGGTGACACAGCGATTATGAGCCGCTTGCTCTACCGACTGAGCTACACCGCTGTGATGCGATCGGTTCCCATCTTGCGACGAGAACCTTTCACACCAGAGCCCCAATACGGAATCGAACCGTAGACCTTCTCCTTACCATGGAGACGCTCTACCGACTGAGCTATTGGGGCGAGCGATGAAGACATTACACGCTCCGCAGCCGTTCGCCCAAATCCGTTTCGCGGCACCGCTCCAGCCGCTTCCAGGGCCCTCCCAGAGGCCTCAAGGGCCCCTCCCATATGGGGGACCACACCGGTACGACTATTGCGCTCCTCCCGGCCGTGAGCGGATCACCGCCCTAGGCTCGACTCACTCTGCGTGATCTTGCGCCCCTTTGCGCGGTCCCCAGTCCTGAGCCCCGAAGCCCCGAGCCCGCGAAGCCCTGAGCCCCTGGAGCGCGATGCCCGACAGCCAGCCCCAGCCGTCCCATTCGTCGTCTGGCCCGTCGGGTTCCTCAGGCTCGTCGGGACCGGCCGACCCGGCCGCGCTCCTGCTGTGCGGGGCCCGGCTGACCGACGGCCGGACCGTGGACGTACGGCTGGGCGGCGGGCGCATCGAGGCGGTCGGCACGGCCGGCAGCCTGGCGACGGACGCCACGCGCGCGTGCGGCGCGCGCGTGGACCTCAGCGGCTACCTCCTCCTCCCGGCCCCGGCCGAGCCGCACACGCACAGTGACACCGCCCTGTCGGCCGAGAACGGCGGACCGGTCTCCTACGACCCCCAGGACGTCCAGCGCCGCGCCACGGAAGCCGCGCTGCTGCAACTCGGGCACGGGGCCACGGCGCAGCGGGCACACGTGCGCGTGGGGGACGTTCAGGGGCTGAGCGCGCTGGCCGCCGTACTGCGGGCGCGGCGGGCGCTGCGGGGGCTGGCGGAGTTGACGGCGGTGGCGATGCCTCGGCTGCTGACCGGGGTGGCGGGGGCGGACGGGCTCGCGATGCTGCGGGACGCGTTGAAAATGGGTGCCTCCGTAGTGGGCGGTTGTCCAGATCTGGACCCCGATCCGACCGGGTACGTGGAGGCCGTCCTGGAGGTCGCGGCCGAGCACGGCTGCCCGGTCGACCTGCACACGGACGCCGCCGACCCGACCCGCCTGGCCCGGCTGGCGGCGGTCGCGGGCGGGATGCGCCCCGGGGTGACACTCGGCCCGTGCGGCGGCCTGGGGCGGCTGCCTGCGGACACGGTCACGCGGATCGCGGACCAACTGGCCGCGGCCGGTGTGACGGTGGTCTGTCTGCCGCAGGGCGGCTGCGGCGGCGTCGACCGCCGGGGCACGGCTCCCGTACGGCTGCTGCGCTCGGCCGGCGTCCAAGTGGCCGCGGGCAGCGGCGCCCTGCGCGATGTGTCCAACCCGGTGGGCCGCGGGGACCCCTTGGAGGCGGCCTACCTGCTGGCCTCGCGGCACGGGATGCGGCCCGAGGATGCCTACGACACGGTGAGTTCGTCTGCACGCGCGGCGCTCGGTCTGCCCGAGGTGCGGGTCGAGGCGGGATTTCCGGCCGAACTGCTCGCGGTGCGCGGCGACCGGCTCGCGGGCGCGCTCTCGCTGGCGTACAGCCGGATCGTGGTGCACCGGGGGCGCGTGGTGGCACGGACCAGCGCGGTGCGGGAGTACTGCAACACGGCGGCGGGCTCGGAGTTGGGGCTGCCCCGGCAGGGGCGGGGCGAGTTGTCGTGAGCGGCTGCTGTTGCGCCGGGGCGTACGCCTGAGGCGCTGCGGCTCGGGTCCGCACGCCCGGCGCGTCCCTCGCGGGTGTGCGCCGCTGGGACGCGGCTGAAGTTGTGCGGCGCGTGCGGCCGTCCGGGCGTACGGTCGAAGGCATGCGCATTGTCATCGCTGGAGGTCATGGTCAGATCGCGCTGCGGCTGGAGCGCCTGCTCGCCGCGCGCGGTGAAGAGGTCGCGGGCATCATCCGCAACGCCGAACAGAGCGACGATCTACGGGCGGCCGGCGCCGAACCGCTGCTGCTCGACCTGGAGTCGGCCTCGGTCGAGGAGGTCGCGGCCCTGCTACGGGGCGCGGACGCGGCGGTCTTCGCGGCGGGCGCGGGCCCGAACAGCGGCACGGCCCGCAAGGACACGGTGGACCGGGGTTCGGCGGTGCTGTTCGCCGACGCGGCGGTCCTGGCGGGCGTACGACGGCATGTCGTCGTGTCCTCGATGGGCGCGGATCCGACGCACTCCGGGGACGGCGTCTTCGACGTGTATCTGCGGGCCAAGGGCGAGGCCGACGCGCATGTACGGGGCCTGGACGCCCTGGACTGGACGATTCTGCGCCCCGGTTCACTCACGAACGACGCCGGCACCGGGCTGGTCCGGCTGGAGGCGCACACCGGTCTCGGGTCGATCCCGCGCGACGATGTGGCCGCCGTACTCGCGGAGTTGGTGGAGACCCCGGCGACGGCCGGCCTGACGCTGGAGCTGATCGGTGGGTCCGCGCCGGTGTCGGTGGCGGTGAAGTCGGTGGCGGGGAACTGAGGAGCTGAGCAACTGGGGTTCCCCGGCGGCGGGGTGGGCCGCCGTTCAGAAGAGTGGCATCTGGCCGGGGAACTCGGGGACCACGTACCCGTCCAACGCGGGCTGTGCCGCCCCGAGTTCCGCCTGGCGGCGGGACCCGGGGCATGACACGAGGTCCCCGCTCTCCCGCGCGCCGGGCGGGTCGTGCCGCGCGAACCGGCCGGCCACGACGGCGATTTCACGACGGCACTCGGGGCAGCTTCTGCGGCGGGACGACATGGGATCAGTCTGCCCCGCCGCAGGCCGGGTCGGCCGTCGAGGCTCGCTCGGGCGCGTTCAGCTGTGGGCGACGGTGAGTCCGTAGAAGGCGACGCGGGCGCCCTTGGTGGTGCTGTCGGAGGACGACTGGTTGTAGGAACCGGCCTTGAAGTACTGCTTGTAGGCGTTGAAGGACGACGGGATGGCGTAGTGCGTGGTGCTCCCGTTGACCGTCAGGTTGATGGTGTTCCCGCCCGAGACGCCGATCGTGTAGCTCCACGTCTTGCCGACCGACACGTTGCCGACGGTGTGCAGGGTCTGGCCGCCGGAGGGCGAGTTCTCCGTGCCGAGGACGATGTCGCCGCTCGACCGGTAGTACAGCTCCAGCAGCGGCTTGGTGGACGTGCCTCCGCTGCCGAGGTGGATCTGGCCGACGCAGACGTTCGAGGTGACGGATACGACCCGTAGCGTCGCCTTCATCGTGTGGGTGCCGCTGAGCGACCAGTCGGCGGCGCTGCCGCTGCGGTTCATCTCGCGCAGTTCGGAGCGGGCGTAGTTCGAGTTGGGGGTGGTGACGCCCTTCTCCGGCGCCCAGAAGGTCATCGCTCCGTCGCGGGTGTCCGTGTAGAAGTACGAGTCCTGGAACCCGTTGGCCCCCTGGAGCCGGGACGACGAGATCGTCGTGGGCGAGCCGGGGGAACCGATCGGCTCCTGGAGCTGCCACACCCCCAGGTCGAAGTTCCCGCCGGGCGCGACGGTCGGGTCCGCCAGGGGTGCGGCGACGGCGTGGGTGGTGTTGCCGACGGCAGTACTGCCCGATGCGGCGGGGGCCGTGAGGGCGAGGCCGCCGGTGACGGCGACGACGGTGGCCAGGGAGGTGAGCAGCGTACGCATGCGCATGGGGGGTGCCTTCCTGTCTGCTCCGTGGACTCGGTTGGCGCACGCCCATGTGTTCACATAGATGAACTTCGTGTTTCAACATGAACGCGGTGTCGCGACAGTAGGACCGTGGCACGGGCACGTCAAGACCGGCGGCGGGGCAAGGGAATGCCGCGGAGAACGCTCCAGGAACGACGAAAGGGTCTGTGATCAGCATTGCTGCTGATCACAGACCCTTCGATCATGTGGCGGCGCCAGGGTTCGAACCTGGGTAGGCTAAGCCGGCAGATTTACAGTCTGCTCCCTTTGGCCACTCGGGCACACCGCCGGGGATGCTGCCTCTCGAACCGCTTTTCGGCGGTGCTCCGTGGCAACGACGTAAACGATACCCGATGCCCAGGGGTGCTTCGCCACCCGATTGACCGGCGCTCGGAGGGGAGGGGGTGGCTACGCTTATGCGGATGCGGCCCGGGGCCTACACCGGGCTCGGCGGCTGCCCCCACGCACGCCGATACGCAGTGACACGCATCGATACGCACCCTGATACAAGGAGCCACAGGACATGGCCGACTCCAGTTTCGACATCGTCTCGAAGGTCGAGCGGCAGGAGGTCGACAACGCCCTCAACCAGGCCGCCAAGGAGATCTCGCAGCGCTACGACTTCAAGGGCGTGGGTGCCTCGATCGCATGGTCGGCCGAGAAGATCCTCATGGAGGCGAACTCCGAGGAGCGGGTCAAGGCGATCCTCGACGTATTCCAGTCCAAGCTGATCAAGCGCGGCATCTCGCTGAAGGCGCTGGACGCCGGTGAGCCTCAGCTCTCCGGCAAGGAGTACAAGATCTTCGCGTCGATCGAGGAGGGCATCTCCCAGGACAACGCGAAGAAGGTGGCGAAGATCATTCGTGACGAGGGTCCCAAGGGCGTCAAGGCCCAGGTGCAGGGCGACGAACTGCGGGTCAGCTCGAAGAGCCGCGACGACCTGCAAGCCGTGCAGGCCCTGCTCAAGGGCAAGGACTTCGACTTCGCCCTGCAGTACGTGAACTACCGGTAGAAGGCTTTCGTGGACTATCGGTAGAACCACGCTTCGCGCGCCGCCGCGCGCGAGTACCGAGCACGAGGAAGGGTGGGCACCCGTCGGTGCCCACCCTTCTCGCCTGCTGGCTGCGGCACGGGGCGCGCTAGTTGCGCGAGTTGCCGAACAGGATGCGGTAGGCGATCAGGAGGACGAGTGCGCCGCCTATCGCCGAGGCCCAAGTGGCGCCGTCGTAGAAGTTCTTGGCGACCGGGTGGTCCAGCCAACGGGCTGAGATCCAGCCGCCGATGAACGCGCCCGCGACGCCGATGATGGTCGTACCGATGAAGCCGCCCGGGTCGCGGCCCGGCAGCAGGAATTTGGCGATGGCTCCGGCCAACAGTCCCAGGATGATCCAACTGATGATGCCCATGCCGTGAACCTGCCCTTTCGCGCTGTGCTTGCACTGATCCGGAGCTGTGAATTCCGCCCGGACAGGCTGTGTTCGTAAGTCCTTGCCCACGGCCTGTGCCTGCATGTTCTGCCGTGTCGATGAACAAGACGTCACGAATGCGTGTGGTGGTTGCAGGCATTGGGGGCGTGGCTCTGCGGCGGTGATCGGTGCGGGAGAGGCACAGGGTGCGGGAGCCGCTCAGGATGCCTGCGCCGTCGTGCGTATGCGGAAGTCGGTCCACGGTGTCGGTTCGGCGGCGCCTTCGTCGTCCTCGTACCGGCCCGTGCCGTCGAGCCAGGTACGCAGCCGGTCGGCGACGCCCTCGGGCCAGGGCCGGTCGGGGTCCTGGTGTCCGCTCGCGCGGTTGGCGAGGTACTGCGTGACGGCGGTGGGCCCACCCGTCGGTGGATTGTCACGCAGGGGCAACAGGCCGTGCTCCAGGCCGAATCCGCCGTCTCCTATGCGTGAGTAGAGCGCCGCGAGCAGCGGAGGCAGGCGGAAGCCCAGGGCGGCCTCGGCGCGGGTCACCGTGGCCTCGTCCACGAGGGCGGGGAGTGAAGTCCAGCCCGACGGGCGGGTGTTGGGGGCCTCGGCGGCCATCCGGGGCAGCAGTTGCTGCTCGTTCTCGGTCATGGCTTCATAGTGCCGCGCGCCACTGACAATCGGGCCGGCCTGTGGATAACCCGGCGGTTGTGGAAAACCTGCTGGCAGTGAGCCTGTGGGGGGGCGGACGGAGCGTGGTGACGGGCTGTCAGGCCAGGCGGACTTCGACGTGCCTTTTGGCGAGGAGCGCGAGGAGTTCCTCGAACGTCGGTGGGCGCAGGCCGGTGTGCGGGGTGACGCCGAGGCAGGTGCGGGCGACGGCGGCGTCGTGCCAGACGAGGGTGAGGGGCGTGGTGGCTCCCCAGCGGCCGCGCAGGCAGTCGTCGAGGGCGTCCAGGCCCCAACCGAAGTATCCGGCGGGGCCGTTCACCGCCTCGCCCAGGGCGCAGAAGAAGCCGGGTGCGTCGGTGATGTGGCTGCCGTCGAGGTGGCAAGTACTGCCACGCGGTCGATCCGAGGTGCCGTAGGTGTGGTTCGCCAGGGCCGTGTCGAGCCAGAAGCGGCGGCCGTCGGCATCACAACCGCCCCAGCGGCCGGGCTCGGCGGGGCGGCCCTCACCCCACAGATCCCACACCTCCCGGGCCGCGAGCGGTGGCCGTTCCGACCATGGGTCGAGGGTGAGGTCGACGAGGCCCGGTCCGCGCGCGGACGGGATCCAGGCCCGTAGCTCGCCCTCGGCGGCAGGCTGCACGGGCCGGCCGGACGAGTCGATGCGCACCACCTTGGCGTGGCCGAGGTCCTCTTCCCCGCCGTCCAGCGCCGCCCGCAGCGCACCGCGCGGGGAGCAGCCCAACAGGCGCAGGGGAGGCTCCAGTGGTTCGGGCCGGTCCTCCTGGACGTGGGCCAAGTCCCGGCAGCCGCCCCATGGTTCACCGTCGCCGCCCGATATCCGGTAGCCCGGGGACAGGGGCGGGCACTGCGGATAGTCGTAGGGGTTGTCGTCGGACTGCCGCCCCTCGACGGTGACGTCCCTCAACGACAGGTCACGCGCGCAGAGGCGGTCGCCTACGACGCGTACGTCCTCCAGCCACCACTCGCCGTCTCGCCCGCCGGCCTTGTCGAGGGGCTCCAGGGTGAGCAGGCCGAGCGGCGCCGAACCGTCGGCACGCGCGCGTGCGAGGGCTGTTCGCAGGTCGCCCTCTGGTGCGCAGCCGAGGAGTTCGTACGTCCCGCGCGCGGGTGGGGGTGGGTCGGCGAAGAGGTCGGCGGCGTCCTCGCACAGGGCCCAGGTCTGCTCGTAGCCGTGCTCGCCGGTGAACTCGGCCTCTTCGTCGTACGACAGCAGGACGTACTTCGGCGCCCCCACCCCTGCCCGCCGTCAGCGGGTGGCGAACGGCTGGTCCGTGGGCACGATTTCGCGGCCCAGGGGGAACAGCGAGACCGGGATCAGCTTGAAGTTGGCGATGCCGAACGGGATGCCGATGATCGTGATGCACATGGCGATGCCGGTGACGATGTGCGCGAGGGCCAGCCACCAGCCCGCGAGGATCAGCCACAGGACGTTGCCGACGCAGGAGGGGGCGCCCGCGTCCCGGCGCTCGACCGTCGTGTACCCGAAGGGCCACAGGGCGTAGACGCCGATACGGAAGGCGGCGATGCCGAATGGGATACCGATGATCGTGATGCACAGCAGCGCACCGGCGAGCAGGTACCCGAGGAACAGCCAGAAGCCGCTCAGGACGAGCCAAATAACGTTCAGGATGGTTTTCACTGAGGGCGACCTGCCATCTTCTCGAGCCGGGCGATGCGCTCCGCCATCGGCGGGTGTGTCGAGAACATCTTGGAGAGTCCCTGGCCCGGGCGGAAGGGGTTCGCGATCATCATGTGGCTCGCGGTCTCGATGCGGGGCTCCGGGGGCAGCGGTAGCTGCTTGGTGCCGGCGTCGAGCTTGCGCAGCGCGCTCGCGAGGGCGAGGGGGTCTCCGGTGAGCTGGGCGCCGGACGCGTCCGCCTCGTACTCCCGGGAGCGGCTGATGGCCAACTGGATGAGGCTGGCCGCGAGGGGTCCCAGGATCATGATCATCAGCATGCCCAGGATGCCGGGGCCGTCGTCGTCGTTCGAGCGGCCGATCGGGATCAGCCAGGCGAAGTTGACCAGGAACATGATCACCGAGGCAAGGGCACCGGCGACCGAGGAGATCAGGATGTCGCGGTTGTAGACATGGCTCAGTTCGTGGCCGATGACTCCGCGCAGCTCACGCTCGTCCAGGATGCGCAGGATGCCTTCCGTGCAGCACACGGCCGCGTTGCGCGGGTTGCGGCCCGTCGCGAAGGCGTTGGGGGCCTCCGTGGGCGAGATGTACAGGCGCGGCATGGGCTGGCGGGCCTGGGTGGAGAGGTCGCGGACCATCCGGTACAGGGCCGGGGCCTCGAACTCGCTCACCGGGCGGGCGCGCATCGCGCGTAGCGCCAGTTTGTCGCTGTTCCAGTACGCGTACGCGTTCGTGCCCAGCGCGATCACGACCGCTACGACGAGCCCCATGCGGCCGAAGAAGCTGCCGATGACGATGATGAGTGCGGACAGTCCCCCGAGGAGAACTGCGGTCCTGAGCCCGTTGTGCCGGCGGTGCACGGTACGCCCTCCAAATCGTGCAGCAGGGGAACCCTTTGCTTGCTGATCTCTGATGCCACTGGTGCCGTGGTGTCACGTCCAGTGGACCCTCCCGTACTGGTCAACGCCAGGCGGGGGGCTCTAGTTCCCTTGTGCGTACGACGCCGGGGGTGGGCCGTCCGGGTGAGGACGGTGGTATGTGCCGGTGGCTCAGAAGAGTCCGGTGTCGGCGAAGCGCAGGACCAGTTGGGGTGCTCCGGAGAGGGCGATTCCGAGAGCGCCGGTGAGGGCGAGCGCGGCGGTGAGGGGCGCGGGGACGCGATGTTCGTCGTGCTCGCCCTCCGGGGCGCGGAACAGCAGGGCCGTCCACTGGAGGTAGTAGAAGAGCGCGATCACCACGTTGACGGCCATGACGACGGCGAGCCAGCCCAGGCCCGCGTCGACGGCCGCCGAGAAGACGGTGACCTTCGCGAAGAGCCCGATGACACCCGGCGGCAGCCCGGCGAGGCACAGCAGGAAGAAGGCCAGGAGCAGGGCGGCGAGCGGGTTCGACGCGTACAGGCCCCGGTAGTCGCTGATGCGGTTGAGGGCTCGGCTACGGCCCACCAGCGCGGCCACCGCGAAGGCGCCGAGGTTCACGGCGGCGTACATGAGGGCGTAGGCGACGGTGGAGCCGATCGACTTCTGGGCATCCTTGGAGTACGCGGCGGCGGCGATCGGTACGAGGAGGTAGCCGGCCTGGCCGACGGAGGACCAGGCGAGCAGTCGTACCGCGCTGTACGCGCGCGTGGCCTGTTGGCGCAGGGCGCCCAGGTTGCCGACCGTCATGGTGAGGGCGGCCAGGGCGGCTAGTGCCGGGCCCCACACGTCGGCGTACGACGGGAAGGCGACGACGGTGACGAGGATCAGGCCGGAGAAGCCGACCGCCTTGCCGACGACCGACAAGTAGGCGGCGATCGGGAGGGGCGCTCCTACGTAGGTGTCGGGTACCCAGAAGTGGAAGGGGACGGCGGCCGTCTTGAAGGCGAAGCCGATGAGGGTGAGGGCGACGCCGGTCTGGGCGAGGGTGTGGAACTGGCCGTCGACGTGCTGGATGCGGTCGGCGATCCGGGTGAGGTACAGGGTGCCCGTGGTGGCGTAGACGAAGCTGACGCCCATCAGGCTGACCGCGGTCGCGGTGACCGAGGACAGGAAGAACTTGAGGGCCGCTTCCGCGGACTTCCTGTCGCCGTGCCGGATTCCGACGAGGGCGAAGGCGGGCAGGGAGGCGACCTCCAGGGCGACGATCAGGGTCGCGAGGTCGCGGGAGGCGGGCAGGAGGGCGGCACCGGCGGCGGAGGACAGCAGCAGGAACCAGTACTCCCCTTCGGGGAGTCCCTTGTCGGCGTCCTTCAGGGTGGTGATCGACAGAAGGGCAGCCAAGAGGGCGCCGCCGAGGACCAGGAACTGGATGACCAGGGTGAAGCGGTCCGCCGTATAGCTGCACGCGGTCGCGTCGCCGGTGAGGCAGAAGGTGGCGCGGTCGCCGTCCAGGAGGGGCAGCAGCATGAGCGCGGAGGCGGCCAGGCCCGCGACCGACACCCAGCCCAGGAGCGCTTTCCTGGCCTCCTCGAGGAACAGGTCGGCGACGAGGACCACCAGGCCGACGACCGCCGTGATGGTCGGCGGTGCGATCGCGAGCCAGTCGACGGACTGGACCATCGACTCCGCGAGAGGCTGGGCCAGGGCGCTCATCGGGTGCCTCCTGAGAGGAGCTGCTGCACGGCCGGGTCGGTCAGGCCGAGCAGTGCCTTCGGCCACAGGCCGGCGGCGACGGTGAGGGCGACGAGCGGGGTCCACGCGGCGAACTCGTACGTCTGGACGTCGGCGAGCTTCGGCGCTTCCTGCGCCACGGCGCCCATGCAGACGCGGCGGACCACGGCGAGCATGTACGCGGCGGTCAGGAGGGTGCCGAAGGCCGCGATCGCCATGAAGGTGAGGAACGCGGGGCGGCTGAGGTCCGCGGCGGGCTTGAACGCGCCGAACAGGGCCAGCATCTCGCCCCAGAATCCGGCGAGTCCGGGCAGTCCGAGCGAGGCGACGGCGGCGAACGCGATCAGGCCGCCGAGGCGGGGAGCCTTGCCGTAGAGGGCGGCGCCCGTCTCCTCGGCGAGGGTGTCCAGGTCGGTGGTGCCCGTGCGGTCCTTGAGGGCGCCGACGAGGAAGAAGAGCAGGCCGGTGATGAGGCCGTGGGCGATGTTGGCGAACAGCGCGCCGTTCACGCCGGTCGGGGTCATCGTCGAGATGCCGAGCAGGACGAAGCCCATGTGGCCGACGGAGGAGTACGCGATGAGGCGCTTGAGGTCGCCCTTCGCGCCCTGTCTGGCGAGGGCGAGGCAGGCCAGGGAGCCGTAGATGATTCCGACGACGGCGAAGGCGGCGAGGTAGGGCGCGAAGGTGTGCATGCCGTCGGGCGCGATCGGCAGCAGGATGCGGACGAACCCGTACGTGCCCATCTTGAGCATCACGCCGGCCAGCAGGACCGAGCCGACGGTCGGGGCGGCGGTGTGGGCGTCGGGCAGCCAGCTGTGCAGCGGCCACATCGGGGTCTTGACCGCGAGCCCGATCCCGATCGCCAGAACGGCGATGACCTGCACGGATGTGGTCAGCGACCGGCCGTTGTCAGTGGCGAGTGCCACCATGTCGAATGTGCCCGCCTTGATTCCGATCAGGAGCAGGCCGAGCAGCATGACGACGGAGCCGAGCAGCGTGAAGAGGATGAACTTCCAGGCGGCCTGGGTCCGTTGGGCACCGCCCCAGCGGGCGATGAGGAAGTACATCGGGATCAGGACGGTCTCGAAGGCGAGGAAGAAGAGGATCAGGTCGAGGACGGCGAAGGTGGCGAGGGTGCCGGACTCCAGGACGAGGATCAGGGCGACGAATGCCTTCGGGGACGGGCCCGTTGGCATCTTGAAGTAGGAGTAGAGCGCGCAGAGGAAGGTCAGTAGCGCGGTCAGGACCAGGAGGGGGAGGGAGATGCCGTCGATGCCGAGGTGGATGCGCACGTCGAGTGCGGGGATCCAGCTGATGTCGGTCGTGGCCTGCATCTTCGAGGGATGGTCGTGGTCGAAGCCGAGCGCGAGGACGATCGCGGCGATGAGGATCACGCCGGTCACGGTGACGCCGTGCCGTAGTACGGCCTGCTCGGGCGACTTCCCCTTCAGTCCCGGCGGGGCGGGCAGGAGGGCGGTGACGGCGCCGAGGAGCGGGCCGACGACGATGAACGCCAGAAGGACCTGCATCACGGACTCGTTGATATCGATCACGCCTGCTCACGCTCCCGTGGCGACGAGGAGGACGGCGACCGTCAGGACGACGGTGCCGGCGAGCAGCGCGCTCACATAGGTCTGCAGATTGCCGGTCTGGGCGCGCCGTACGGCGGCTCCGAGCAGGCGGGGCAGGATGCCCGCGCCGCGTACGTAGGTGTCGACGACCTCGCGGTCGAGGAACCGGACGAGACTCGCCGCGGCCAGCACCGGGCGGACGAACAGCGCCCCGTAGACGGCGTCCAGGTGGAAGCCGGAGGCCGCGTGCCGGTGCAGCGGGCCGAGCAGGAGGCGGCCCGGGTCCGCCGGGTCGGGTGCCGAGGCCACGTCTCCGTAGGCGGGTGTGTGACTCGCGATGGCCTCGGCCTCGACGAGTCCTGCGTCGCCCTCCGGGTGGGCCGCGACCGCACCCAGCGGTGCGCGGGCCGCGAACGCGGTGGTGTGACGCCAGGCGCCGTAGGTGACGATGCCACCGACCAGGGCGACGCCCGTGCCCAGCACCGAGGTGGTAAGCGTCGGGGTGAGGTCGTGGCCGTCGAACCAGCCGGGGAGCACGCGGTAGGCGAGTCCGCCGAGGGCGAGGGACGGGACGGCGAGGACCCACAGCACGGCGTTCATCGCCACGGGCTGGCTGCCGTGGTCAGGGGCTTCAACTCCCTTGCCGTGGAAGGCGAGCAGCCACAGGCGCGTCGCGTACGCGGCGGTGAGCAGGGCGGCGAGCAGACCGGCCACGAGGACGATCCAGCCCGCGGCGCCGGGGATGTGCGCGGTGTCTCCGGTGGCCGCGTGTTCGGCGGCGCCGAGGATGGACTCCTTGGAGAAAAAGCCGCTGAACGGCGGGATCGCGGCGAGCGCGAGGAGCGCCACGGTCATCGTCCAGAAGGCGTCGGGGACGCGGGCGCGCAGGTTGCCCATGCGGGACATGGCGGCCAACGAGTTCGTGCCGGAGGCGTGGATGATCACGCCGGCCGCGAGGAAGAGCAGCGCCTTGAAGGCGCCGTGGGACAGGAGGTGGAAGACGGCGGCACCGCGGTCGCCGACGGCGAGGGCGCCGGTCATGTAGCCGAGTTGACCGATCGTCGAGTACGCGAGGACGCGTTTGATGTCGTCCTGGGCGAGCGCGGCGAGACCCGAGCCTGCCATCGTCACGGCGGCCATGACGGCGAGGACGACCATCGCGGCCGAGGAGGCCTCGAAGACCGGGAGAAGGCGGGCGACGAAGTAGACACCGGCGGCGACCATCGTCGCGGCATGGATCAGCGCGGAGACGGGGGTCGGGCCCGCCATCGCGTCGGGGAGCCAGGTGTGCAGCGGGAACTGCGCCGACTTGCCCGCCACGCCGGCCAGGAGCAGCAGGGCGATCAGCGTCGGGTGGTGCAGCCCGCCGCTCGCGACGGTGCTCAGGACCTCGGCGATGCGGAAGGACCCGGCGTCGGTGGCGAGCGCGAACAGGCCGATCAGGAAAGGGACATCGCCGAGTTTGGTGACGAGGAAGGCCTTGATGGAGGCGGCGCGGGCCTCCGGGGTCTCCCAGTAGTGGCCGACGAGGAAGTAGGAGCAGATGCCCATGACCTCCCAGCCGACCAGCAGCACGATCAGGTCGCCGGAGTAGACGACGAGGAGCATCGCGGAGGTGAAGAGGGAGACGAGCGCGGCGTACGAGGGGTAGCGCGGGTCGTCGCGCAGGTAGCCCGTCGAGTAGATCTGCACGCAGGTGGCGACGAAGGCGACCAGGACGGCGACGAGGGCGGCGAATCCGTCGATGTGCAGGGCGAGTTCGACGGGGACCGAGCCGGTGGGGGTGAGTTCGGTGGCGGAGTCGATGGCCGCCTCGCCGCCCTGCCGTACGGCGACGATCGCGGCCAGCGCGAGTGCGGCGAGCGACGGGAGGACCGCGAGCGGGCGGACGAAGCCGGGGGCGATACGGCCCAGGAGCAGGCCGGCCGCGGCGCCCAGGAACGGGAGAAGGGGGACGAGGACGGCGAGGGTGGTCGTGGTCACGCGGTGGCCTCAGCCTTCTCGGCCGCGGGGGGCTCGGTGCCGTCGCTGTCTGAGCCGCCGGGGCTGGACCCGCCGGTGCTGTCGGAGCCGCCGGTGTTGTCGGGGCCGCCAGATCCGTCGGGGCCGTCGGATTCGTGACCCTCGGCGGTGTCGCGGAGTTTGTCGATGTCCGAGGTGCCGCGGCCTCGGTAGACGGCGAGGACGATCGCCAGGCCGATGCCGATCTCGGCGGCGGCGATGGCGATGGTGAACAGGGTCAGGGCCTGGCCGGAGTGCAGCTTCTCCTCGGCGGTCCTGCTGAGCCAGACGTCGAAGGCGACCAGGTTCAGGTTGACGGCGTTGAGCATCAGCTCGACCGACATCAGGACAAGGATCGCGTTGCGGCGGGCGAGGACGCCGTAGATGCCGGTGCAGAAGAGGAGGGCGGCGAGCACGGCGGGATAGACGAGGTGCATCAGCGGGTTCCCTTCTGCTCGGTGGGGTCGGTCTGCTTGCTCGGGGTGTTCCGCTCGGTCGGATCGTTGCCTTGAGACCGGCCATTTCGCCTGAACGTGTGATTACGGGAATCCGGGACGGATGGGGAACTACCGGTCGCGGCTCGGGAGTTCACAGGGGGAGAGCTCAGCTCCGACTTCGTCTTGCGGGACAGGACGATCGCGCCGACCAGGGCCGCGAGGAGAAGGACGGAGAGGGCCTCGAAGGGGAGGACCCAGTTCTGGAACAGGCTCGCGCCGGTCACCGCGGTCGAGCCGGCGGCCGGACCGTCCAGGTCCATCCAGGTCGCACGGAAGGCGTCGACGACGACCCACACCAGGGCCGCCGCGGCGGCGACGGCCACGGCGAGGGCGGCCCAGCGGTTGCCTGAGTCGGCGTCCGGGGAGCGGCCGATGGGTGCCTTGGTGAGCATCAGACCGAAGAGAAGGAGGACGACGACGGAACCGACATAGATGAGGACCTGCACCCAGGCGATGAACTCGGCGGTGAGGAGGAGGTATTCGACGGCGAGACCCCCGAGGGTCACCACGAGCCACAGGGCGGCGTGCACCAGCTGCTTGGTGGTGACGGTGACGAGAGCGGCGCCGAAGGTGACCAGACCCACGAGGAGGAAAGCGATCTCGACGCCGGTCGGGGAGAGGAAGCCGTGGGTGTGGGGGGCAGCAAGGGTTGCCGTGGCGGTGAGGGTTTCGGCGAGGGTCACGACTGTCCCTCCGGCGGGTCGGTGGGGTCGACGGGCTCGGTGTGCGTGACGTCTGAGGACGCGGGCTTCGACGGGTCTGCGGGGTCCACAGGCTTGGGCTGCGTCGCCTCTACGGACTCGGCCTCCGGCGGGTCGGCGGGCTCGGTCTGCGCGACCTCGGCGGGCTCGGCATTCGCGGCCTTGGCGGGCCTGGTCTGCGCGGTCTCAGTGGGGTCGGCAGGGTGGGCGGGCGTGGCCTCTGCGGGCTCGGCCTTCGTAGCTTCAGTGGCCTTGGCAGGCTCAGTCTCCGCGGCTTCAGTGGCCTCGGCAGGCTCGGTCTTCGCGGCTTCCGTGACTTCTGCGGGCTTGGGCTGCGCGGTCTCGGGAACCCCTGCGGCCGGTGCGGTGGCCTCTGCGGGCCCTGCGGCTTCCGCAGCCTGCGTGGCGCCTGTGGGCTTGGGCTGCGCGGACTCCGTGACCTCGGCGGCCTTCGTGGCCTCTGTGGGCTTGGGCTGCGCGGCCTCTACGGGAGCTGCGGTTGCCGCGGTGTGCGTGGCCGTTGCCGGGGTGGTCGCTTCGGCTTCCGCGGCCCGGGCTGCCTGATTCGCTGCCTGAGTCGCTGCCAGCTTCTCGGCTGATTTGTGGGCGGCGGCGATTTCCTTGGGTTCCTCGGCGCCGGGGTCGAGGGCGGGTGGGGCCGGGACGGTCCACATCCACTCGCGGAGCTTGTCGCGTTCGTGGGTGAGTTCGTGGATGTCGGTCTCGGCGTACTCGAACTCCGGGGACCAGAACAGCGCGTCGAAAGGACAGACCTCGATGCAGATACCGCAGTACATGCACAGGGAGAAGTCGATGGCGAAGCGGTCGAGGACGTTGCGGCTGCGCTCACGGCCGCCGGGGGCCGCCGCCGGGACCGTCTCCTTGTGGGAGTCGATGTAGATGCACCAGTCGGGGCACTCACGGGCGCAGAGCATGCAGACCGTGCAGTTCTCCTCGAACAGGCCGATGACCCCGCGGGTGCGGGGCGGGAGGTCGGGCTGGGTGTCCGGGTACTGCTCGGTGACGGTCTTCTTCGTCATCGTGCGGAGGGTGACGGCCAGGCCCTTGGCCAGACCGGAGCCGGGGATCGGGGCCACTACAGGAACACCACCTTCACGATGCCGGTCAGGGCGATCTGAGCGAGGGAGAGGGGGACGAGGAGGGTCCAGGAGAGCTTCTGGAGCTGGTCCTCGCGCAGGCGGGGATAGGTGACACGGAGCCAGATGACGACGAAGGCGAGGAGTGCGGTCTTCAGCAGGGTCCACACCCAGCCGAGGCCGTCCGCGCCCCACGGGCCGTGCCAGCCGCCCAGGAAGAGGACGGTGGTCAGGCCGCACAGGACGACGATTCCGGCGTACTCGGCGAGGAGGAAGAGGGCGAAGCGGAGACCGGTGTACTCGGTGTACGCGCCGAAGATGATCTCGGAGTCGGCGACGGGCATGTCGAAGGGAGGGCGCTGGAGTTCGGCGAGACCGGCGATGAAGAACACGATCGCGCCGACGATCTGCCAGGGCAGCCACCACCAGTGGAAGGCGTCGAGGATGCCGGGGAGGGAGACCGTGCCGGCTGCCATCGCCACGGAGGCGGCGGTGAGCAGCATGGGGAGTTCGTAGGCGAGGAGTTGTGCGGCGGTGCGGAGGCCGCCGAGGAGGGAGAACTTGTTGGCGGAGGCCCAGCCGGCCATGAGTGAGCCGAGGACGCTCACGCCCATCACCGCGAGGACGAAGAAGATGCCCGCGTCCAGTACCTGGCCGACGGCGCCCTCGCTCGGGCCGATGGGGATGACGAGGAGGACGAGGAGGTACGGGAGGAGGGCTACGGCGGGGGCGAGTTGGAAGATACGGCGGTCCGCGCCCGTCGGGACGATGTCTTCCTTCTGGGCGAACTTCACGCCGTCCGCGACGAGTTGGGCCCAGCCGTGGAAGCCGCCGGCGTACATCGGGCCGAGGCGGCCCTGCATGTGGGCCATCACCTTGTGCTCGGTCTGACCGACGATCAGGGGGAAGGTGAGGAAGACGACGAAGACGATCAGGAGTCGCAGGGCGACGTCGAGCACGTCGTTCACTGCGAGCCTCCTGCGGGGGTGTCGGGGGTGGGGTCTTCGGGGGTTGAGGCTTCGGGGGCCGGGCCTTCCGGGGTGGGAGGTGGATCGGTCCGTTCAACTGCGTCCGGCTCAGGTGCAGTTGCGTCCGGGTCAGGTGCAGTTGCTTCCGCGTCCGGGTCCGGGTCGGGTGCAGTTGCTTTCGCGTCCGGTTCGCTTGCGGGCGAGTCGGCTTCGGATGACGGTCCGTCGGCCGGCCCCTTGGCAGGGCTCGGCTCCGGTTCGGACTTGGCCTCGGCCTGGTCGAAGGCTGGGCGGGCGCTGTGCCACGGGGCGTCCGCGCTGCGGGAGGCAGTCGGGGGCTGGGCGGTGCTGCCCTCTCGTGTCGATGCCGGGCCCTGTGACGGTTCCGCCGCAGGTGTCGACGCCGGTTCCACCACAGGGGACGGTGCCTGCGCCTGCGCCGGTGCCTGTTGGGATGCCGAGCCGTCGCTCGCGCTGCGGGACCGGCGAGGGGCTGCTGCGGCCGACTCTTGTTGACTCGCCGAGCCCTCCGAAACGCTGCGCGCCCGGCGCGGCCCGGCAGGCGGCACCGCACCCTCACCCGAAGGCACCGCACCCCCACCCGGCGCCCCCTGACTCACCGACCCCTCCGAAGCCGAACGGGCCCGCCGCACAGGGCGATCGCCCCCCGCACCCCCCGCACGCACCGGACTGTCACCCGCGCCACGCGCCCCCGACTCGCCTGCCTCACCCTCCTCACCCGCCGGAGACTCGCCCGCCCCGCGAACCGGAGACTCACCCGCCCCCCGCACCGGACGCTCACCCGCAGCACGCGCCGCACCCCGGGCAGGGCGAGCCGGAGCCGCCGGAAGCTGGCCCTTCAACGGGCCCCATTCGTTCGGGTCGGGGACGCCCGGCGGAAGCATCTGGCGGCGTTTCGGGCCGCCGTGGTCCGACTCGCCCGGTTCCTTCGCGCCGGGCCAGGCCTTGGCGACGCGGGCGGCGAGGACGAAGTCCTTGCGGAGGGGGTGGCCTTCGAAGGTTTCCGGCAGGAGGAGGTGGTCCAGTCCCGGGTGGCCCTCGAAGTCGACGCCGAACATCTCGTGGGTCTCGCGTTCGTGCCAGGCGGCGCCCGCGTAGATGTCGACGGCGGTGGGGAGCGCCGGGGTCTCGTGCGGGACGGTCGTCCGGACGAGGAGTCGGCGTACCGGTGCCAGTGCCACGACGTGGGCCGAGACGCGGAAGCCGGTGCCGGGTTCGTCGACCGCGCTCAGCCAGTCGAAGTAGGTGCAGCCCAGGTCGTCGCGGGCGGTGCGGAGGGCTGCGAGCCAGGTGGTGGGCGGTACGTCGACCGTGAGGAGGTCATAGGACTCCTCGGCCGTGGCCTCCGTACCGAACAGTTCCTCGACCGGAACGGGCAGCCAGCCGACGGCGGTCATCGGGCGTCCCCCGAGCCGGAGCCCGAGCCCGAATCGAAGCCGGAGCCCGAATCGGAGCCGGAGTCGGAGGACGCACCCGCACCCGCACCCGCAGAATCCCCTCCAGGCGCCGGCGCCGGCCCCGTCACCAACCCACTCTGCAGTGCCGCCGTCGAAGGACGCGCCCCCGCCGCCCCGTACCCGTACCGCTCCCCCAACGACTCCCGGGCGATCTTCTCCTGGAGTTTGAGGATGCCCTGGAGGAGGGCCTCGGGGCGGGGCGGGCAGCCGGGGACGTACACGTCGACCGGGATGATCTGGTCGACGCCCTTGGTGACGGAGTAGGAGTCCCAGTACGGGCCGCCGCAGTTGCTGCACGCGCCGAAGGAGATGACGTACTTGGGCTCGGGCATCTGCTCGTAGAGGCGTTTCACGGCCGGGGCCATCTTGTCCGTGACCGTGCCGGAGACGACCATCAGGTCGGCCTGGCGCGGGCCCGGAGCGAAGGGGATGACGCCCAGGCGGATGAAGTCGTGGCGGGCCATGGACGCGGCGATGAACTCGATGGCGCAGCAGGCGAGGCCGAAGTTGAAGACCCAGAGGGAGTAGCGGCGGCCCCAGTTGAGGACCACCTTCATCGGTTCGGGGGCGAGGCGGGCGAGGGCGCCCAGGCGTTTCGGCTCCGGCAGGAACACGGGCTCGGAGGTCACGGGCTCTGAGGTCACGTCCTCGGGGGTCACGTCCATGCCAGGACGCCCTTCTTGTAGGCGTACAGCAGGCCCACGGCCAGGAAGCCGAGGAAGATGAACATCTCGACGAGGGTGGCCGCGCCGTAACCCGGCGCGGCGAAGACCGTGGCCCAGGGGAAGAGGAAGATCGAGTCGACGGCGAAGATGACGTATAGGAACGCGTAGACGTAGTACCGGACTTGGGTGTGGGCCCAGCCCTCCCCGACGGGGTCGACGCCGCACTCGTACGTCAGGAGTTTCTCGGGGGTGGGGACGACCGGGCGCAGCAGGCGGCCCGCGCCGAAGGCCACAGCGACGAAGAGCACGCCGACGACGGCGAGCAGCCCCACGACGGAGTAGGACCGGAAGTAGTCGGCCGAGTCCGCCGCGACGACCACGGTCGGCTCCCGCAAGGACCCCGGAAAGGACCCTGACAAGCTCCCCGGCAGCATCTCCCGCAAGTCCGACCCCTCCTCCTCCGCACAGACTTCCGCACGGGCTTCCCCACGGCCCGCTCCGGTGACCCGGTGCCCCCGTGACCCATGTGAACTCTGTGTTCGACGATCTGTACGCACGGGAGTCTAGGCCCTGTTAAAGGCACGGTAAGCAGCCCGTCACAGCTTGAGCTCCCCAGAGATGCCCCTGATCTCTCCCTGATCTCCCCGTGCTCTCCCCCTGAGATCCCGTGGTGGGGTTTTCCCCAGCAGACCAGGGCGGCGGACCTCATGGCGCTGGAGCGCGTCGCGCGGCACGCTGGCCCATATGACCGTACGCATCCCCTACGCCGACCCGGCGGCACCCGGCGGCGAGCTCGACGCTCTCGACGAGCCGCTGCCGCCCGCCCGCTTCGCCTACGACAGACACACCTGGAAGGAGATCGCGCATCTCCTCACCAATCTGCCGGTGTCGGTGTTCGGCTTCGTCTATGTGGTGACGATGCTGTTCATGAGCGCCGGGCTGACCGTCACCGTGGTCGGGTTTCCGCTGCTCGCGCTGGGGTTGATGGGCGCGCGGCTGATCGGGAAGTTCGAGCGGGGCCGGGCCCGGCGGCTGCTCGGGGTGCGGATCGACGAGCCGAGCCCGTTGCCGTGGCGCAAGGGCGGCGGGCTGCTGCAACGGGTGTGGATGGCGCTGAAGGACCCGGTGGGCTGGCGGACGGTGCTGTACGACGGGATGCGCCTGCCGTGGGGCATCGTCACCTTCACCATCACGCTGACCTCGCTGTTCGTGCTGTGGCCGGTGCTGCCGTTCATCGCGCGCGGGCTGGCGAACGCGGACCGGGCGATGGTGCGCGGCCTCCTCTCCCCCTCCGACGAACTGGAGCGCCGTATCGCCGAGTTGGAGTCCGACCGGGGTGTCGTGGTCGACACGGCGGCGGCGGATCTACGGCGGATCGAGCGCGACCTGCACGACGGGGCACAGGCCCGGCTGGTCAATCTGGCGATGGGGCTGGGGCTGGCCAAGGAGAAGTTGCTGGAGGGCCAGGCCGACGAGCAGGTCGCCGCGATGGTCGACGAGGCGCACGGCGAGGTGAAACTCGCGCTCCAGGAGCTGCGGGACCTTGCGCGCGGCATCCATCCCGCCGTCCTCACCGACCGCGGGCTCGACGCCGCCCTGTCCTCCGTCGCCTCGCGCTGCACGGTGCCGGTGAAGGTGACGGCCGACCTCGGCGCGCGCCCGGCCGCCGCCATCGAGGGCATCGCGTACTTCACCGTCTCCGAGCTGCTGCAGAACATCAGCAAGCACAGCGGTGCCCGTACGGCGTCGGTGGACGTGTGGCGCTCGGAGGACCGCCTGCTCATCCAGGTCTGGGACGACGGCCGCGGCGGCGCCCGCCTCGACGGCGGCACCGGCATGCGCGGCCTCGCCGACCGACTCGGCGCGGTCGACGGCCTGTTCGTCCTCGACTCCCCACCCGGCGGACCCACGACGGTCACGGCGGAACTGCCCTGGCGGGAACGCGACCGGACCACCGACCCGAGCCGGGGATAGCGCCCCCACCCCACACACCTCCACAACGACAACCACACCCGCATGCGCGGCCTCGCCGACCGACTCGGCGCGGTCGACGGCCTGTTCGTCCTCGACTCCCCACCCGGCGGGCCCACGACGGTCACGGCGGAACTGCCCTGGCGGGAGCGGACGGCCGAGTCGGGCCGGGGGTAGGGAAAACCCCCCTTCGAGGACGCCGACGGACTCCATGGCTCGTGGACCTGCGACCGAGCAGTGTGGAGATACGAAAGCACGGCTGCGGAAACGACTAGAACAGGACGACGCCGATGGCCACGGAGTACGGGCAGAGGTCCGGGCAGGGGTACGGATCGCACGGCACGTTCGACCTCGACGAACGGCTCGACGAGCGGCGCCGAGGCCTTCGCCGGCTGCCGACCGCGCTGCGCGCCCCCCTCGAGGCGCGCCACTGGCGCGAGTTCGGCTACGTCCTGCTGAGCCTGCCGATCAGCATCCTGCTCTTCACCTACGCCGTCACGATGGTGTCGCTCGGCGCGGGCCTGCTGATCACCTTCCTCGGCGTTCCGGTCCTGGCGGGCGCGCTGGCCGGCTGCCGCGGCTTCGGCGCGCTGGAACGGGCCCGGGCCCGCCGGCTGCTCGACCTGGACATCGCCGACCCCGAGCCGCTGCGCATGAAGAAGAACGGCCCGATGGCCTGGATGGGCGCGGTCCTCAAGAGCGGCGCGTCCTGGCGCCATCTGCTGTACGCGCTGCTGCACCTCCCGTGGGCGGTCTTCTCCTTCGCCGTCGCCCTCACCTTCTGGTCGTACGGCTGGGCCCTGCTGACGTACCCGCTGTGGTTCTGGCTCTTCCCGATGTACGGCGGTGGGGGCGGCCTTCAGCTCTACGGCGACGAGCACCACCGGATCTATCTGGACAACCCCTTCGAGATCACCGTGACCGCGCTGGTGGGACTGCTGTTCACGCTGGCCACGCCGTGGATCGTGCGGGCACTGACGTTGGTGGACCGGGGCCTGGTGCACGGCCTGCTCGGCCCGTCGAGGCTGGCGACCCGGGTCGTGGAGCTGGAGTCGGACCGGGGTCTCGTGGTCGACACGGCGGCGGCGGATCTACGGCGGATCGAGCGCGACCTGCACGACGGGGCGCAGGCCCGGCTGGTGGCCCTGGCCATGGACCTCGGGCTGGCGAAGGAGAAGCTGACGGAGGATCCGCAGGCGGCGGCGCGGATGGTGGGCGAGGCGCACGGCGAGGTCAAGACGGCGTTGCAGGAGCTGCGGGACCTGGCGCGCGGGATCCATCCCGCCGTCCTCACCGACCGCGGGCTGGACGCGGCCCTGTCCTCCGTCGCCTCGCGGTGCACGGTGCCGGTGCAGGTGGACGTGGATCTGCCGGCGCGGCCGGCGGCCGCCATCGAGGGCATCGCGTACTTCACCGTCTCCGAGCTGCTGCAGAACATCAGCAAGCACGCGAAGGCGACCTGGGCCGCGGTGGATGTGTGGCGGGTGGAGAACCGGCTGATGCTTCAGGTCGTGGACAACGGGGTGGGCGGCGCGGATGCCTCCGGCGGTTCGGGGTTGGCCGGTCTTGCCGGGCGGCTCGATGCGGTGGACGGGATTCTGGTGGTCGACTCACCGGCGGGCGGGCCCACCCGGATCACGGCGGAGTTGCCCTGGCGGGGTTGAGGGGGCCTGGAGTTGTAGGGGGCGGGGAGTTGAGGGCCCGAGGCGTTGAAGGGTCCAGCCCCCTGCCCTGCCCTGGGGGGGGGGGGGCCCCCC
>Ga0307517_10002247_pt1 | contig 31159 bp, 16 predicted proteins | sample 23_EM_MG_FD_194515 | JGI IMG/M metagenome (GOLD analysis project Ga0307517, IMG submission 194515) | Populus trichocarpa ectomycorrhiza microbial communities from riparian zone in the Pacific Northwest, United States - 23_EM | ecosystem: Host-associated > Plants > Roots > Unclassified | place... | reverse complement strand
TCATTTTCCATAACATAACCAAACACTGGAAAGTGTTTTCCAACTTATTTTTCATTACACTACCAAATATCGGAAAATACTTTCCTAGAATTCACTTTCCTGAAATTCACTTTCCCCGAAATTCACTTTTCAAAAGGAAACTACTTTCCAGCAGACAAACGGGGCCAAAGTTATAGTTTGAGAGCACGGATATTTTTTAAAGTATTTTATATTTTAAAATATATTAAAATAATATTTTTTTTTTATTTTTAAAAATTATTTTTGATATCAGCACATTAAAATAATCTGAAAATATAAAAAAATATTAATTTGAAAAAAAAATTAAAAGTTTTTCAAAAACACTTTTAAAAAACAAAAACAAATAGAGATATAAATATTACTATAATTTTTGACATCCTTTTCTTTACAAGGTTTTAGCTAACGTTTATTATTTTATTGTTATTTAAAATTCTTGAATTAAATATGTTTTAGAGGTGTGTTTCTGGTCAAAATGTGTCTAAAATGGACCTTTAAGATTAAAAAAAAAAACCTTGGCCTTGATTTTTGGATTACTGATATGCTTGAGAAATTATTGTAGCGGATGATACGTTGTTCTTTGTATCAAATTAATTTTGTTTTGACAGCCATTTTTAATTAATCATTTTTGGGATTTATTGAGCTTTGTTTATATAGTTGTAGTGCTAATTGGCCGATAAGTTTAGCCCTCGAAAATATTTAGTTTTATTAATTATTGTTTTTATAAAAAGAAATTTATTTTGATTTTATTGATTTTTATTTTCAAAATATTTATAATACAATAAATATTGTTAAACACATAGTAACCTAAAAAATTGACATTATGTTAAGTGTAGGAGAATTATTTCTCCTCGTGCATGAGTGCTATGAAATTATTGTTCATAAGAAAAAATTTAATAAAAAAGACAAACTTCATAGAAGTTCTCGGATTTTGAGGACGGTTTTGATTAGGTTCCTAGCTTAAATTAGATCCTTAATGCATCCATGAATTCTTAATCATATCCTTCTTTAGCTTTTAATGAAGAAAGCTATTACATAATCACATAAACACCACGCGCACGTGCACACGCACTATATAAGCGATATAAGCCCTAACATAATTACATTTCTTCATATAGTCTGTTCTATAATGTATACATGGAGGATTTCAGCAAATTCAAGGGTTTTTAAAGGGGCAAAGAGAAATCACATGATTTTGAAATGATTACTTAACCATTTCGTTAGCTTAAAGTAATAAAAGGATCTAATTGAAAATCTATTGATATGCCGGGGACCTAATTGAAAAAAGAAATTTATTTGAGATCTACTGGAAATTACTCTTATAGGCTGGGTATCTTTTTGAGCTTTGTCCTAAAAAAAATAATCAGTAAAGGCCCCTCAGCCGCCTCCAGTTTGGTTGCAAAGTCCATTTCATAATCTCCACTGGATCTTATCAGGAGGAGGTCTTTCTCCTGTAGGATGCTTTATAAAATGAAAAATATTTCGGCTGCTTGCCAGAGAGAGACTTTTCCTGTTTTCTGATTCATAAGGGACCCAAACTGAGAAATCTACGCATCATCATAGATTTAAATTGAAGGAGAATTTAATTTATTGACATTTCTGCTGAAGATTTCAATTTGGGTGGCTAATAAGCCAATAAATAAATTCCATATGACGAAGTCACCATTATTTCTATCTTCTTTCTCCAATTTAAAAAAGATGGTGTTTATCTCTCATGGTAACTCCAACATGGTCTCTCATATTATTATTATATAAGAAAAATGTCAATTTTTGTTTTAAACTTGATCCCATTTGGAATTGTTGCGGCTTTTGTTTTTATATATTTTTTAAAATGTATCTACTTTGAAAAAATATTAAATTAATGTTTTTGTAATGTCTCTAGATGATTTTAATGTATTCGGAAAAAAAAATATTAAAAAATTATTTTAATGTATTTTCAAGTAAGAAATATTTTACAATATAATCTTAAACATATATTTAAATTCAAAAATAACATTAAAAGTTGAAATTTATTTGAAATTACAAAAAAATACAGTGATAAAAAGGTTAGAATAAAGACTTCAATATTAATTATTTTTTGTGGAAAAACAATCTTATTCAAAACCCAAATTATAAAATCCACTTTCTCACATTTCACACCCTACGACTAAATAAAACAATTTTAATATAAATATATATATTTTAGAATCTGTTTATTTTTGTGTTTTAAAAATATATTTTTTTAAATTAAATTTTTATTTTATTTTTTTCTTTGTTTTAAATTGATTTTTAGTTTTTTCAGATTATTTTGATGTGCTGATATTAAAAATAAATTAAAATTAAAATATAAAATATTATTTTTATATATTTTTAAATAAAAAACTCTTTAAAAATATAATTACTATCATGATCCCGAATGGACTTTTAATATATAATGAGATTTGATGTTCCATGATCATTAAGGATTCAAATATAAAAAATACAGTAAATAAAATAAATATTTTATTGTAAATGTATCTAGATAGATGAAAGTTTGCGCCAACAAGCTTTTAAAACGTTTTTAAAAGTAGGACTGTAGGACCATATATATTTTTTTAAAAGAAAACATGGTTTACTTGGAAGGTAAGACGTGGAATTGTCTTCTCTCCCAACTTTTTCAGCAGGCCATAAATATTGCCTGACTACTTGCTTAAATCGTAGTTTCCTATGATATTTCTCTACCCATTGAAGTGTTCCTCTCCATTATAAACCCTACCTAGCCAGTCGCTTCCTCTTCTTCTTCAACTTCAAGCCTCCCTTCACCCCCCTCGGAAACTAAAAATAAAAATGGGGATCTCCTTTGTTGCAGTGAAGATGCCAAAATGTTTTGGTCTCCAATTTCTTCTAGAGTTCCTGACTTTCATCAAGTTGTTGTTTCTATTGACTCTCAGCAATCTACTTATGTCCAGGCCACTTCGACAACCTTATAATACTGATCAAGATCAAAATCCCACAGAGGATTATGTTCTTGTAATGGGTGAACTAAGTCCATCTCCGATTCCAGTCCCAGTTTCCGTTCTAACAAGGCTGATCAAGAAGAAGCTTCCAGTGATGGCATTCAGCAGCTTGCTTGAAAGGTTAGTGAAGCTTGAAGATGATCAAGAGAGCATGTGTCCTGTCTGCTTGGATTGTATTCAGGAAAGAGATGAAGTCAGAGAACTATGCAACTGTTCTCATGTGTTTCATATGAAGTGCCTGGATAGTTGGGTGGATCAAGGCCAGGTTACCTGCCCAACTTGCAGGTCCATGCTGTTTCCAAAGAAAATGGAAGCTGCTGAAATGTTTATATTTGCTCATGATGATTCTGCCATGGTTGAGCAAGTTAGCTAAAGTTATCTCCATCTACAGCTCTGTAAATGATCTTCCTCGATCTAATTTATGATACGCTCTTTGTTTCTGTGCCTGTCTGATTTTCAATTTTCAATTTCCTCATCCTCTACAGGGATAGATCTTATCAGACTTTCACCAATCAAACGAACTAGCATGGCCCCTCAAGGTCTGAAAGGTTTAGCAAAATTGGCGTCATCCAAGATTCCAATATAGTTGAATGTTATTGATGAAGGCAGTCTGTGAAAAGATGCCCCCCCCCCTTTTTTTTTCACAAAAAGAAATTATTAGGAAATTGATCTTTGGAAATAGACATGTTTGTCACTCGACAGTCATGCGATTCTCAATTTGGTCCCCAAACAAATAAATTCTCAATTATATCCCCTGTTTATCAAACATTACCCAATTAATCACATCATTAAGATTTATGACAAAACAACATCATTTTCAGACAATTAAGTCCTTCCTGTAAATGATTTCAAAGGAAAAAAGTATTAATTTGAGGGTTAATAGGTGATGGTCAATATATAAGGGACCTGACTAGAAATGTATTTTGATTGAAGATCAATTGAGAATTGGGTGATAAATATGTCCTTTTTTGTGTGTTTTATGACACAAAGATACGAGTCAAAACTACAATAACTATTGGGAATAAATACATAATATTTAATTTTTAATATTCATGCAAATCTACTTCTCAAAAGGTTTTTATAATCTTTTATATAAAAAAACTAAAAAATCCCAATAAAACTCAATAAAATAAAATAAAATAGGATAGTTATTTTCTTTAAATAGAACAACTAGAAAAATGTAATTATACTGAGTAGAATATGAAATCCACCTCTAAACTAGTTTCCTTCTAAAATAAGAGGAATGTTAGATTCCGAGGTAATTAGGAGTGTAATTATTTTTATTTAATTGTCTCTAATTTTTTTATTTTAAGTGGACCAACATACCCTTGCTTCCACCAATAATAATACGATTGTTATAAGCTAATGACGCATTTGCTAATATGTATTTTGTTATTATATTATAAAAATTATTATTACACACACACACCTTGTTAACTTAATTCCAAATTTGTTTTTCTCATACTATTGCTTTTTACAATACGTTTGAAAAACGCTTTTGAAAAAATTTTAATTTTTTTTTACTTTAAATTAATATGTTTTTGATGTTTTCAAATCATTTTGATGTGCTGATCTCAAAAATAATTTTTTTAAAATAAAAAAATATTATTGACATACTTTTCTAAGTGAAAAATATTTTGAAAAACAACCACAATCACATTGTCAAACACGTACCAATGAAGCCGAGATGACAGAGCCCCGGAAGAGCAAAGCATTGTAATTAGAAAATATAGTATAGTTTGTTTAGTGGGAGACTAAATATAGTAATAAAAACCATATTTCATTGATATTTTAAGTTTTTCTCTCCATTTTATTATTTAAATTTAAAAAATAGAAAATACATTCCTTTGTGGAAAGCTAGAAGAATTTTTTCCACTGAAAAAACTAAAAAGCATTCAAAATTATAACTATTTGTTAAAAAAAAATTACAATTTATAATTGTCATCTTAAGTTTTTATTTGGGAAAACCTAACGGTAAAATACTACCCATATTCCATTCAAATTAAAAATTATCATGAGGATTTTATCTTTACCAATTCTTTTTATATTAGATTTATAATAAAACAAAAAAATTATAACATTAATTAAAATATGAAAAAATAAAATAAATAATTTAATGTTTTCTATTGCTAAAAAAAGTTCGTATGTAAAATACTAATATGGTATTAATTATTATCTTTGAACTTATAAAGAAAACCCGTGTAAATTCCAAATTTAGTATAATTGAAAAACTCAAAGGTAGTTGTCTAGCTCTTTAAACAAGGAAAATATTGTATTTAAATAGACAATTTTAATTTTTTACTTAATTTATTTAAAAAGCTGGAGTATTATTTTATCTATGATATACATTAAAACGAGCTAGTCAATGTCCTTGCCTCATTAACAGTGAGAATGTTGAAAAAAATAAACAAACAAGAAAATGGGCAACTACGGTAAGTTTCAAAGATTGGACTGGAATTTCCGAACTGTGAATTTTTCAATGTTTGTTAAACAAACTGATGATTAATGGACAACGTCTTCAAAAGACGGCAATTGCACCATTATTATCAAATGGGGTTTGTCTTTTCTAACAAGACTTTGGAATCAACGCATGACTCCTTCCATGTAGTTTAGAACTAGTTATTTTTTTAAGATATTGTTTTTATTTTATTCAATATTAAATGGTTTTAAATTTAATATTAAGAATAAATGTTGTTTTTTTATATAATAATGATGTTTTTATGGATCCGGTAATTATACGAATAGTTTGTATATACCTGAATTTAAAATGTCCAGGTTCAATATAAACTGTAATAAAATTAAAATACATATTGGAATAAATATTAAGAAACTTTGATTAGATCGAAGTAATTAATATTTGACCAAATATTTCAGGGATTATCTAAAAAAGAATGAGATTCTCTACACCTCTTAGAACATTACATTCGGATGAAATATATATCCAAGATTAAAACATTGGATATTTAATCTGAACCTTAAAAAACATAAAATCTCTATAAATTTGGTAGGACATGTCATTCATCAATGAGATAAGGATCTCTAATGGAAGTTGTGAATGACATGTTGCTCATAATTGATATGTCTGTCAATTACTTGGATATAATATATGATATTTATTTCAAGAAATGACTTAAAGCTATGGACTTCGTGTACAAACCAAGTTTGGAACTTGATTGATATACCTGAAGGGATAAAACCCAATGGATTTAAATGGATCTTTAAGAGAAAGACTAATTTGTTACAAAGGGAATCACTAGATTAGGATTTAAGTTAACTGAGTTATAGATAAAGATTGAGGTTCTGGTTAAAGGGAATTGTCATATTGGAATTTCAGATTAACCGATGTATAAATAGAGATTTTAGTTCTGGTTAATGAGAATCACCTGATTGAGATTTCAGGTTAACCGAGCTGTAGATAAAGATTTTGGTTTTGGTTAAAGAGAATTACCAGATTGAAATTTTAGGTTAACCAAGGTTTAAATATAGATTTTGATTCTGGTTAATAGGAATCGCCAGATTGAGATTTCTGGTTAATCGGGCTGTAGTAGAGATTTTGGTTCTGGTTAAAGGGAACCAACAGATTAAGATTTCAGGTTAACCGAGCTATAGATATAGATTTTTGGTTTTAGTTAAAAGGAATTGTCAGATGAGGATTTTAGGTTAACCGAGCTATAGACACAAATTTTAGTTATGCTTAAAGAGAGTTGTTAGATTGAGATTTCAGGTTAACCAAGCTATGAACAGAGATTTTAGTTATTGTTAAAGAGAATCGCCATATTGGAATTTCAGGTTAATTAAGCTATAAACATAAATGTTGATTTTGAATTGAAAGGAATCATTGAGATGCAGGTTTTCAGGTCAACTGAGTCGAGAACAAAAGTTGTTAAGATGAAAGAATTCATTTCCTGATGGAGACAATTAGATCATAGTTTTGATTGAAGGGGATTGTTGTGAAGACAAAGTTTCAAGTCAATCGAACTAAAAGTTTTGAGAAGATTAGGTTTGAAGAACAGTTCGTTTGTCTTTACAAACTTACTACGCAAAACACTTGAAAAGTCTTTGCTATGTAAGTATTGTAAATAGGGGTTATATGTTGTTATTTATTTTTTGCTCCCTACATAAACAAAAAATAAAAAAGGATAGGGAATTTTCAAGTTTAATTTGAAAAGCTTTCGGATCTTGATTGGTTATAGGTAGCTAATTGATCTACTATGGAATAAAGTTTATAAAATCACCTAGTAAAATTTAAATATAAGTTAACATTTAAATCAAAACTTATGTTTATTTTTCTTTTGATAGTTCATTTGACACAACTAGACCTCTTCTTTGATTTTGATGTGTACATTTAATCCGTAAATATCTTTAGTAAACTTTTTACTTGGTCTAATTATATTAAATTTGTATCCAACTATCATCATTGTATGGTTATGATTTCGATTAATCCAATACCTGTTAGGATTAAGATATATTCTTTGTAAATATGTTTTTAGTTCTGTTTTTTTTTTTTTTTTTTATGTGCTAGAAAGAGGGCTAGAAAGAGAAATGCATTGTATGCTGCGAGGTGTGAGGATATTTAGGATACAAGTTTAAGAATTCTTCAAAATGTATTAGTTCCCGTAGATACACAAATTATCCATGGTTTTATAATGATTATACTAACCCTAAAAGTCAAGTTTTATTTCATATTAGTTGATAGAGCTTCCAGAACACAAGGGTTGATCAAATGAATAATGGCAAATCTGTACTCTAAATATTTTATAGTACAGATTGACCATTCATGTTTTTCAAGAGCTTCTCTTTTTAATCTGTATTATAAATATATTTTTTTTAATTTTATATGAGTGTTCGGGTTAATTTACACGTACCTCAATTAATCCATTTTATTCATTACATCATGTGAGGATGTTTGACCATTCATGTTCTTCGAGAGCTTCTCTCTTTCATCCCACAAATTTTCATGGCACATCATTATTTTTCTTTTCTCGTGGGGGTCCTCGCATGCACTTGGGATATACATTTTCTCGGCATGACTACACGATCTTCACCTCTTCAAAATATTTCCACGCCATTCATGCCCACAAAGACACTACACGATCTTCACCTCTTTAAAATATTTCCACGCCATTCGTGCCCACAAAAGCACTACACGATCCTCACCTCTTTATATTTTCATTTTTAAAGTGGATCAGATACACACAAAACCGATAGGGAAAAGTAAAAGCAAACTGCGAGAACACGTGCCTCATCAAAAAAACAAAACATACAAGCACGAACAAGGACACTATCAAGTATCAAGCCTGTCGATTTCTAACTCTGTTTAATAAGAAAAACTTGAAATTGTACCCGCAAACTATCAACAACCAATCAATTTGGATCCTTGTTTCACGTTCTAGTAGGAAACCAATACTTGGGAACGTGTTTTGCTACGGGTTAAATGTTTTTCAATAAAAATTTTATATACAGGTTTCCCAACATATTTTTAGTTATATATATATATATATATATATATATATATATATATATGTAATCAAATAAATTAAAAATTATATGTGTTAATAAATAAATAAAATCACAAATAATAACTGATAGGTCTTGGTTTTCTAAAAATATTCTCTATTTAAAGGCCATCACACGAAAGTCATAACCCAAAATGGGGTTATGTCTTTTTCGACGCTCAACTCTAAGTTGGTCAAGGACGCGTCAGCACCCAACTCTAGATTGACCCTGGACGTGTTCGCGCCCATTCCCAAGTTGGGTCAGGGACGTGTCCGCACCCATTCCTATGTTGGGTCAAGGCCACGTCCGCGCCCAACTCCACGTTGGGTTATGGGGTGTCCGCGCCTAACCCCCTATTAGGTTAGAGATTCGTCCGCGCCCAACTCCACGTTGGGCTATGGTGCGTTTGTCCCTAACCATTCTTGGGTTCAGCGTATTAGTTGAATCCAACTCCCCTCATGTTCAGCTAGCTAAAAAGAAACTTCACATTGAGCCTCCCATATTTCGGGTCAAGGCTAGTAATTATGATACCTATCATATTCCATTAAATACGAACAAGCAGTCCATACTTATATTAATTAGATGTGATGACATGAACAATAGAATAATATTATTTTACTATTACGAGATTACATCTCTACCCCTCCAATGTTGTATGAAGCAGGTCAAGTCAGGTAATACATAGAAAACATCTTAAAGACCTAAATAAACCTATATGTTGTCTGAAAACACCCCAAAATTCGGTGTTAAAACTGAAACTCAACTCGATTCTCAAAATCTTTCCTAGACAAGATCTAGTTTTTTAGGCATGACAAAACCTATATAATAATTTAATAGAACTGTTAGCATCGAAAGGAACTTGTTAATACAAAGATCTATATTTTTGTTGCTAGAATTGATTTCAATAAATGATTTTCTATCTTTAACACCATTTTTAGAAAAGTCTCTCTCATGGTAGGAATAAAAAATAAAAAAATAAAATTTTGAATCAAAATAAACTTGTCTTACGAATATTATATTGGACATTTGTGTTCTTTGTGTTTTTCAATGTAGTCTCCATTCATTGAAGCCTTTCAATCCTTAACAAAATTTGGCAAATTAGTCAATAATTGGGGGTGTATAAGGACACTATTGAAAAAAATAAGGATGAACAATGAATATCTTAGGAATTTTAGTATATGTTATAGCTAGCTAGTTGTCAGCACTTCGCTTCGGATTGGACAAAAAAAATTTAATGCAAAGATAGAATATGCAAACATTGTCAATGTGTTTTCAAGTAGCAAATCTATTTTTATGAAATTGAAACAAAAGTTGGATGATAAGGGTAGAAAAAAAAAATTAAAGGACAAAAACAAAGAGAAGATAGTCCGTACTACAATCCACAATCAACATAGTCTCTCCTCGCCACAAGTAGAATCAAAAGTTAATTTTTAACATAAAAAAGTATTTGCAAGCACTTCTAATGTTTTAAAATTTCAATAAAAACCTTAAGACCCGTTAGGTTGGGCCTTTGCCTAGCTTGGATTTTCAACTAAATTATGTTAGAGTTGATTTATATGATCTCATTAACTAAACAAGTCAAAGCATGAAAATATCAACATAGCAAAAACCTGTTTGACTTAAAATAATTCAAAGGATGATGTTTTAACATTGTTTTTTAAATATTGAGATGATAATATCTTGAATCAACTCGGGTAAATTTACCACACATATAACCTGGCTAGGTCTAGCAACTTTATTTTTTAAAATTATTTTCTTACTTAATTACACGACAACAAAAATAGGTTTGCACAAGAAAGCATATGTATATTTTTTTTTCAAAAAAAAAAAAAAACATTATGAAGGGTTGTACTAATTAACCTATTTTTTTAAAAAAAATTAAGTTTAACCCTTTATTTTTTTATTTAATTATATCACAATTATTTTTTTATTTAATTATATTTGCAACTAATCTAAATAATCTAATTTTTTTTTTCAAGGGAAGCACTAAATTTAAAGTGAGCCCTTTATTTTTTTTAATTATATTGCAATTAATTGTTTTGTAATAAATAATCTAAAATTCATAAAATTCCATCAAAGCATGTGTCATTTTAACCCTTTCTTTTCATACATTAAGTCAATGGTGTTTTGAATCGTCTTAATTTAGATCGGGTTAACCCACTAAACTTATGACCTGAATCTTGAACTCAGTTGGGTTTAATAATTTTTTTTATTGGAATCTATTTTTTTTAATTATATGATAATAAAAATTGATATGCATAAGAAAGCAACTAAATAAGATTTAAGAAAAGAAATTAATCATGATGTGCTATACAAAAATAAAGTTTGCTAATGATATAAATATAACCTTATTCAAAAACAAATAAAAAACATCATGAAGTGTTATACAAAAAATGACTTGCCAATATAATTTTGTTTAAAAAAGCTATATTCATAGAAAAAAAAAAAAAAAGGTCAAAATCTAATGATATTCAATAAAAAATCTCAAATTAGTTTTTAATTAATTTACTTCACTGAATGTAAATTAAAAATCTAAGGGGAAAAAACGAAGAACAAAACATACTATACTTGTACACCAGACTTCCCTCTTATTTTTTATGTCAAGGGGATGACATGTTGTCTACCCTCATGTATATATTTTTTAAAAAAGCTAGATGACACGTCATTTATATATCCAGAATTTGTCCATTGGCAAGGTGGTAGAAAAATCGAGCAATAGGTTTTTCAACCCAAAAAACTTAGTTTTACCATATTTTAATCTAAAAAACACCCTTAGAACTCCAAGGACAAAACTTTTCTTCTGTCTTAAACTTGATCCATATTTTTCCAGTAAGATAAAGGGTAAAAAGTACCTCAATGAAACTCTCCTTGTTAAATGAAATCCATTAACAACAAGAAGGGGTTTTTTGTTAAACTACTTCTCTCTCCTATCATGTTTTCTTACACTCTCCCACCAACCCACCTAACTAAAAAACGAAGGACTTAAACATGAATAAAATAAAATTTTGGATCAATAAGTATAATTGTCTCATCAAAGGGATCAAAATAAAATTTTTAAAAAATCTCAAGGCTTTTTTTTTTCCAAAGATTTGCTGGATGAACATAACTTGAACAAAAAAAAGGTGTATTTTTTACCCACTTTCAATTTTTTTCATCTTATTTTAAGTTTTTAAAATAATAAAATCAATTGTTTTTTTTTTTTTTGTAAAATTAAGCATCAACCAATGTCGGTCTATCTTTTTATTGAGACAACGGTAACCAAAAAAATAAATTGTGAAAGGATGAAATTGAAAAAAATAAATTTACTAAAAAAACAAAATAAAAATTATTATTACAATTCATAATGTTTTTACTTGCAATCCATAATGATTGTAGAGTAAAAACATCAAATGCTTTAGGTTTATGTTAATTCATGTCTAATATGTAGAAAAATCTTTCCTGCTATCATTGTATCAAAACATCTTCTACTTCATCTTCAATTGATGGAATCACATAAACTGAAATTTAAAATACAAAAGGAAAAATCTTAAATAAGTCTCTAAGTTAAATAAGGATTATTACTTGAGTCCCCTAACAAGTTTTTGTCTCATTTGAATTTTGCCCTATATAAAATTGGTGTGGGGAGATTTTTCCATTTTACTTCCTCGTCAAAGCCTAGTGGAGTAGCCATGCACCTGGTTAGGATCTCTAGGCAAGATGGCTTACAGTGCTCAGGCATAAAAGTCCCTAGCCCAACTCTTGAATAGTTGGAAGGATTGCGTGGATGGCCCCCGGAGACCAGATGAGCTTCTCAGAAGATGGTTCTTTCTTGAGTCCAAAATCAGTCCGGTTAACCTAGGCCTGTTCAGTCTTGGCCCATCATATATTTAATACATATAGGCTTTCTAGTTTAAAAGAGGTTGTTCTTTACTATAATTAAATTTAATTATAATGTTTAATTTAAATTTAATTAATCTATAATTTAAATTTACATGTTTGAAAAAGATATAATTTAGTTTTTATATTTTTTTTTATATTACTATCATCATCTTCGTTTTATTCTTTTAAATGTCTAAAAAAATAAAGATGGTTTGATGAATATTTTGAAAAAACTAATTTTAACATTATTTTCTCATCTTTAGTTTATTTTCTCATCTTTAGTGTACTGAATCAGAGGGTTGGTATTTGATTTATTTTTATATTATTTTTAGAGATTAAATTTCATTTGAAATTCAATTATTGATATTTAAAATGGTTTCAAACATGAAATTTCATAAAAAATTTATTCAGAAGATTCCAAAAATTCTATTAATGCAATGAGCAAAATATCAACAACATTATTACTTGTTAAAGCCTTCTTGAGTAATCTCTCGGGGTAGATTACACATCACAATGATGAGCAGTAGATTTTGCAGCATTTCCTTGTTCCTTCACTTAGGAAAGTACAAAATGCAAGAATTAATGTTATTGTTCGATAGCATTACAATTTTCTCTACCATATTACACATCTGCATATGCCTCCATAGCACGTACAGATATTGGACTCCGAACAAAATGCTCGCCGTCAGTCCATGTAAGGCTCCCAAATCTGTATCCTCCCTGAACTTTCTGAGTTGAAAAGAAAGTAACTTCGTATGACAGGATTTTGTTGTTCATGTTGAAACTTAAAGTTGTAGGCTCAACTCTCATGTTTATGCCAAATGGAGCCTGAACTATAGCTTTGTACACTGAATTAACATTTCCCACATTTGTCACCTTTCTTGCCACTTTTGCACTTGTTTTCAGGTTTGGAATGGTGATTGAAGGAAGATTGAGGTTAAGTCTAGTATTGGCTTTTTTCATGCAGTTGATTGTGGCATTGGTTAACCTGGTCACAGATGAACTACTGTAGCCCATGGAGCAAAGGAACTGAATATATTCCTTTGTGTTGGTGTCGTAAACAAGCCCTGGATACACTGCTTTTTCAGGATTCACATGTCCCCCACCTATGTCAAATGGGTCTGCTTCCTTTCTAGTTGAGCCCTCCTCAAATATTTTCATTCCATCTGTTCCAGTTTGGGAAGCTGCAGTTTGTGTCATTTTGTCAGAATTTCGTTAATAACTTGAGATATAGTTGGTGTCCTCAAGGAAACAAAAAAAATGACTGAATGAGGTTGAATTTGACTGACCAGTTGTGACAAGTGCTGATCTTATGGCTGCAGGAGACCAATTCGGATGTAAAGACTTAATGAGAGCTACAATTCCTGTCACATGGGGACAAGCCATTGAAGTTCCTGATAGGAATGCATACGAGTCAACTTGGTCTTTGTTGGCTGGTCGATGTGCAGCTAAGATGTCCACACCCGGTGCGGCTATGTCAGGCTACCATCATCAATCAGACATTGGATTAACAGGTAATTAATGATGACATTATACACGATTAAAGGAAATGTAACGACTACACATTTCCTAGAATTAGTGATTGCATTATTTGGCTATTAGTAATTCTGATTTACAACTAATGCTATTTGATACGGTCGAATCTAGTCTGCTTCGTTTACCTTAAGAACTTCTGGAGAAATTGAACTTGGTCCTCTGGAGGAAAATGATGCAAGTCGCGGAGAAACTCTTTTGCCAACAACAGTCTTTGGAAAACTCAGCTTTGCAGTTGGAGACCTTCACATGAAGTTGGAGAAATGCCATTTATTTTCATAGAACCAAGCTTTACGCGATGCGCGCGCGCAGGGGCATGCACATGCTTTAACCTCTTCACCATGTCCTTACCTGGCTTTTCTGATGTAGGAAACTATCTGTGTCCCTACTTCATAATCTACTTTGACACAGGGGATCTTGCATAACTCCATCCCATCAAGGTGAAATTGTACAAATATAAGTCCAACACCTCCTGCTTCAAACACAGAAGTTGATGCAGAAAACATATCCTGTGTATTTGATTCTGATAGACAAAGTATGATTTTTCCTGCTGCTAATGTTGCATTTAGACTCCCAGGCTGACAATCCTTTCTGAATACATTTAATATCATAGCTCACAGGATGTAGCAGAGTGAAAATAATTCATGAAAAAGCAGGAAAAACAAAGGTCTTACGCCGAATCAACCATGGGGTTTAAAGGTATGCGCTCGGAGTATGTAAGGCTTGCAAATCCGTGATTATGTTGACCTGTAGTAATAGACTGGCCCTGAATACAAAACGCAAAATCAAAACTTAGCCAGGTATCTCTTTGCCTGATTTGTTTCAAGAACTATAGCCTTACCCAGAGGGTTTTGTTGTTTCCAAGTGTAATGGCTGTTGGAAAGGTCCTGTCAATTGTAGAGGCTGCAACAGTGATGAGCCAAGGTGCTGTATTCTCAACTGTCTGTGAGATAGGGCCATCATTTCCTGCAGAACAGATCACTGAGATCCCATTTAAAGTTGCATGGAAGGAGCCAATTGCAATTGAATTGCGCATATCAACATAGGAGAACAAAGGAATATTATTGCCAATTGACACAGATAGGATATCTACTCCATCATGTATGGCTTTGTCAAATGCTTTCAGAAGATCTGCGTCAGTGCATCCTCCATCTTCAATATTCCAACAAACCTTATAAATTGCCAAGTGAGCAAGAGGTGCTCCCCCTCTTGCTAAACCTGCAGCTAGTCCTTTATAGCTTACTTTCTCGACAAAATTACCAGCTGCTGTGGAAGCTGTATGACTACCATGGCCCTCGCCATCTCGCGGCGACATGAATTCCCTGCTTTCAGTTGTGTTAAAAGGTAATTGATCCTGAAATCCTTTTACAAACCAGCGAGCCCCAATGATCTTTCTGTTGCAATTGGATGAGTTGAAGCTCTCACCCTGCTGACATATTCCTTTCCAATGAGATGGCACTGGCCCCATGCCTTCATCATGAAAACTTTTGGATTCTGGCCACACTCCTGCAGAATTTCACACCAATCCAACAACCTTCAATGATCCTGTGAAAGCATTGGTTTCAGCTAATAAAGAGAAACATATTACCTGAATCAATTACACCAATGATAGTTCCTTGGCCCATGTTGCTTTGCCTTAACAGATTTTGAGGAGAATGATGATTGAGACCAATGAATTCCCAGCTTCTAGTTGTGTGGAGCTTGTGAATGCCATTGGGAATTACTTGGACAACACCAGGAAACTCTGAAATTTAAAGGAAACAATCTTTTAAAAATGGAAATATTTTATCTTATTACTAGAGTTATCAACAATTATGGTGCCTGCAATATCTTCTGCCTGAGACTCTGTCAGTCTTGCAGCGAACCCAGAAAAGCCATGCCTATAGCTGTAGAGAATTGAACTTCGTGCTGCTTCTTTGCTTCAAAAGAAGTAGAAGAAAGTTTTAGGATTTTTTATGTAAGAATATAACCATATCAACATCTGGTTACTCTCAAGAGGAATGTGGATCAAATCATACCTCCCTAGCAATGTCGACAGCATTTCATAGTGAATTTTTTTGGTTATTGCTGGATCTTCATGCTCTTTCTCTCCCATATACACAATGTGCACCTGGAAACATTTCCTGTTCAGAACCACCAAAAAAAGATTCTGTACTTATCTAGAAATATTTACACTCACTTTCTTTGTGGCCTCAGCACATTTTACAGAAACATGTAGCTGGTGTTGAATTAAAAAGATTGCTATGATCGTGAAGAAGTGATTTTTGCTTGGCCTCCTCCATTTACTTGATTTGAGGTCCATCACACAAACAGAAGTGATGGTTTGCGAGTAAGTATTTTTAAATTTAATGTGCTGGAATTTTGTCAAGGTTTACAAGTCGGTCATTATTGCATTTGCAATATATTAGAGCATGAAGGAATATGAGTAAAGGGGGAGGAGACCAATCGGGAAAGTAGCTCAATTGATCATTTTAAATTTATTTTCTAGAAATTATTAATTTGAGTCTTACAAATATCAGTACTAAAAATTTATCTGGGTACTGGGAATTCTGTTGGTACACTTTTTGCTGTTTATGCATGCATGCCATGTGAGGCATGATTTTATAAAGAAAGATTTGATGAATTTGCTATCCCTTTTTCCATCTTTCTCGCTTTATTATTTTTAGTCAACTTGTACAGTAGGGCATAAATGCTTGTCAGGCTGCTTTTAAGTACTGTAAAGCATAATTTTAAGCTTCTCAAACAAAAGACAATGATCATGCATTCATTTAACATCTTCTTGGAATTTTGTTTGGTCTTATCACATGAACTGTTTGATATTCTAGAGGCCATTTTTATACATTGTTGAAGGTAAAAGATTGAGCGGTTTTGTCTGTGCTTCCTGCTAGGTTGATTGATGAAGCCCTTACAGATGAGTGGCAGCAGCAAAATCATGCTTGAACTATAGGCCCTTCTGCAATGGTTTCAAGAACACTTCTAAAAGAATTCTACACGTAGTTATCCAACCTAGACTAGCGGGTTGATTTGCTGATCCAAAGCTTGATATTAATATATTAATATATTAACTCAAACAAATTGGAGTGATCCAAATTATTAATCTGTGATTTAATTAATCTTACCAAACTTAGATGAAACTTTATTCGGTCAACTTTAAATAAATTTTTATTTAAACTTTTATAAAAAAAAATGCTGTTTTATTAAAAAAAAAAAGATATCATTTTAAGATTTAATCTGAGTTACTCGGTGACTCTATAGTTAACGTAGCAATCTGACAACTTGAGCTTTCAATTGGGTCGGATTCTGAACCGAACAAGACAATTATGATTTAACCTGAGACTTTGTATGTTTATACACAACCAATGGCTGCAACATTACTAAAAATAGGTCATGGCTCATAATTTGACCTTGTCGAAACATTTGAAAAATCTAAACTGATGTCATGAAAAAATGTTAGCTTCTAGTTGTTTAATGTTCGTGTTTCATATTGTGGTAGTTTTTATGATTGTAATTTTAAAAAAATTATTTTAGTTGAGGTTCATTTAATATTTATATATATTTGGTTTCAAATGTGGTTGAAATTGAGATTTAATAAAAAGTAGTTTAATGTATATTGTTTAAACATACTTTTCAAATTGAGGTTATAAAATAACTAAAAACGATATATATTAATATTGATAATTTTTAATTTAAATATTGTAGATTTAACTACCACTATTACATCATTAAATAAATAATACTTTATATCATATATTTTTTTATTATTCCATTAACTTATCTACAATTTCATCACGTATGAAATTCATCTGATAAGGACTATAGTTTCCATGGTTTTTTGAGCGTGTAACAAAATAAGGTAAAATATCATCAGCAACAAAATTAGAATTGCGATCAAATTCCGCAAATGCTACGTCATCATACGATTTCCTTCTAATTTATGTAGTGTTATTAAATAATATTAAACACTGGTTTTTCGAGTAAAACACAATTTTAAAAAAATAATTTTTTTTACCGGGTCGGACGTGATCCAATGAACAATGAAGATACAGTGCCAAGTAGTTAGAATTCACCTGGCATTGTTCACGTGAACAGTGCCCAGGTGGATTAATTCACTTAGCATAGACGCAGCAGGGGGAGAAACAACTCTCAGCTGCTTTGTGCAAACCGGCGATTTCAACATAAAATATATGGGTCCCACACAAACAGTAAATTGAGTTTTAATGTTACCAAACATGATGTTTACGCAGTTTACTTTAAAAGCTAAAGCTACCGTGTAAACAAACACCTTCTAGATTTTTATGTGATTGTTCAAACATATTACTAAAATTGTTTAGAACTAGTTATTTAACCTGTATTTTACCGCATATTGAATATCTTTTTATTAAAAAAAAGTTGTATATGTAGACTTTTACAACTTGTTTTTGTACATTAAAAAATCTCAAATGCAATTTGAAAAGTTTATGTATATATCTAATTAAATAAATTGAGATCTATTTATGTAAAATAAATAAATTATAAAGCTCGATCTCTACCCAGCCAACCAAGATCATGGATTTAATTAAGTTCAATAATTTTTTTTTATATAATGTTTGATGTAAAATAGACACCTATAAAATTAAGAACCAACAAAATATCAAAGTGATTAAAAAAAATCAAACAGAAACAAATTACGCTACCCAATTAATAATCAACCAAATATTAAGTGATGAAATTAAAAAAAAAATAGTAAGAAAAAAAAATGCAAGTGTAAAAAATAATTAAAAAAACCCAGCCTCTCTAGCTAAGAAGACCCAAAGCTCCTGGTCCTCTAGAAAAAAGCACACATGCACGGCCTGGAGGAGCCCACGCGTCTGGACCTCATTCTTTTTTTAGTTTTCTTAAGGGGCGGATGACGCTTTGAAAAAAATAACATGCGATGCATTGCCTGCACTATCCAGATTTTGACGACCTCCGGTCATCAAAAATCAAGTTGGTCTATTTTAAACTAAGAAAAATCTATATCCAACCACATTTTGATCCCAAAAAAACAAAATACCATAAACCCCTTGTAAACACATATTTATAGCATCTAACAACCTAAAAATTAGTTTTAAAATCCACAATCAAATTGAAATCAAAATTTTATTTTAGAAAAACCGTAGTGGTTTTGTTTTAGTTCCATATCTTTGAATCTTTCTCTTCTTTAATAAATATATTTTATTTGACTATCAATTTAGACTGTAAGGATATAATCAAAGAAAAAAGAAAACGAAATAAAAAAGATTTGTTTTTTTTTGCTAAACAGTAACATACAATATTTTCTTAATCAATTAAAGGCATTGTTGAAAATTGTACAAGTCCCAACAGACACAATGATTGTACTGCCTTAATTAAAGATCGGACTTGAGATTCCCAACCCACAATCTCCAAGTTGCTCTTTTGCTTTTGATGTTTTCTTTCCATTGGCTTTAAGGAAAGTGTTTCTGATAAGGAATTCTATAATGCTTCGTAAAGGTCTTCAAGATGGATGATGACTTGAGGAAAAATTGGGAACACAATTAATTACATCTTGCTGCTTCATGTGGACCGACCTGGTGCCCTATGAAACTGTAAACCTAATTCATTTTCTCTTGTGTTGTAACGGACAAGTCCCTGAATCTTGAACACAAAAACGTTCTCCAAATTGATGATACATGATGATACCTGAAATGGGTGTTTCTAATTCTATGTATTTCAACTCTGACTGAGCTTTTGTTGTATTATGTTTTGATAGCTGTGTTGTACTATGTTTGAAGAAATATTATTAGTTGGTATAAAATAATATAAATAATATTTTAGTATCTTATCTAACAACTTAAGTTTTTAGATTGAATTGGTTATTTAACATGGTATCAAAACCTTGATAATCAAATGATCACGAGTTCGAATCTCATCATCCCTATTTATTTGATTAAAATTAATATAAATCATAAGGTAGTGTGAGCTTGTGCAAGTTTCAAGTTCAAAGAGCTTTCATTTGAAAGGTGTGTTAAAGAATAATATAAATCATATCTTAAGACTTCACCTAACAATTTAAGTTTTTGTGTTGAATTTGTTTTTTTGATATTAGTAAAGACAATGTTAAGCGATTAAGAAATGTATTTATATATATAAAAATTAGTTTTCATAGAAGTAAAGAAAATAAAAGATGCTTAATAAAATTGCTTTGAATTTGGTTAAAATAGTAGAAGTTAGAAGCTATCTAGGTTATCAGTTAGCATTTGGTTACCGATTAAGACAAAAAAATAAAATAAAATTATAAGGTCAATTGAGACAAAGAAAATATATTTTCTTGTTTTTTCTGTTTTAAATTAATAAAAATTCATTTTAAAACCATTCTAAAAATAGATTTATTTTCTATTTTTATCTTTATTTCTACAAATAAATACTTTTTATACATTCTATATTTATCTCCATCACTCCTATCTTTTTAATCATAAATATTGTCAAGGTTATTTCTTTTATTTAGAACTCTTAATTTATTAATGGAGGATTGAGATTTTTATAGAAAAGGAGCTTGAGAGGATTAGCTAAGAAAATTGTTAGCTATAGATAAACAAGGTACAAATAGGCTCTCAGAGCATGTTTGGGAACGCGGTTGAAACTGTGTTCTCTTAAATTTTAATTTTTGTTTTGCTAAAAAATATTATTTTTTATGTTTTCAGATTATTTTGACGTGCTGATGTCAAAAATAATTTTTTAAAAATAAAAAAAATTTTATTTTGATATATTTCTAAGCGAAAAATATTTTAAACCGCCACCACTACCACAATCACAAACACATCATAGTCTCATAGCTACATAATCCCTTTAGTACAAGGAATCACATAAAAAGATCCCTATACTTTTACATCTATTTTTATAACTTAGACTACAAATTGTTTTTTTTTTCCCTTTTAATTCAAGTTTTTCTCCAAAATAACCTGCATTTTTCTTTTTTTCTACTCAGAATTTCTAATTTCACTTGCCAAAAACCATAATTATAAAATTTAACCCATAAATCTACCTAATCCAAGTTCCAAGTTATAGATTGAGGGATTAACCTGAGGCAATCTAAACTTTAAATTTTATTTTAAAAAAACTCTAAAATGATGTGGTTTTGGTTTTTAATGATCTAAGAGTAAGTAATCATATACTCTGAAATTCATCAACTTATTATTATGTGTTTCATTTCACCAAACAATATAGCAAGGAGCCAAAAGCAGCCATTTCCCCCCCTTATTATATCCCATCCTAAACAACTCAAAAGAAGGAACAAAGCAGAAAGAACGATCAGGCAACAGAAGACTTGAAGGTGTCCAAACGCTTGTCAGTTGCATGCTGCACTACAGCTCGCCACATTTCTTCATAAAATTCTGTATACGTAAAATTTCTGTAGATTGCTGGATGATCATTGTCTATCAATTCCATAGCAGGCCCAATTGTGGTATCGGATGATGGATAGCAATAGCTTGCAACAGATACACGCTCTCTCTCACAATTAATAAAAACTTGGTGGTGCAAACTCTTGTAACGGTAATTACTAATTACCTGATAAAGAAGAAGAAGCATATAGTTAGTGTATATATATTGACAAAGAAAATTATGTTTTCATTCATTCTGATTAATAAATTATTATTTTTTTTTACATTCCCTTTTGGCTTGTATATATAATTTTAACATTAATAAAAGACATTTATAAGAGTGATGGATCCAAATAAAATGGACCAAAAAACCCTCCAAAATGTGTCGCACGTCTACGGCGTCATGACGATCATCCTCCCGGATCGAGATAGTCGGGAATGATATGGGAGAAAAGAACAATGAATTCTTGTCCTTTATCAATAGAAAAAGAAATAAGAGTTGCTACCTAATATTTTGGTCATTATAAACCTTAACTGATCTCAGAGTCTAGGAAAGGAGACTAATTGCGTAAAGGGAAGGGATTAAAACCTTTAATACGTCTTACCTGAAGTAAACTGTATTATTTATTTATCTGATATAAATTAAGAAAAGTTGTATTTTCTAATCATTAGTCTGTTTAAGGTTTAACAAAAGTTATCATCAGTAACGAGATCTTTATCTTATTAGATTAAAAAGCTAACAGTTCTAATGCCAACAAAAATAAACTGTCTTTTTATTTAATATCAGAAATATATTTTACGTATAAGTTCATAATCCCGCTTATTAAAAGAAACAAAAATAAAATTTTGATATTTTTGAAATGTAGGCCAAAATCCTTTGGAAATTTACAAACTTGTTCTAAAATCCATGCAATATTTTTTTTAAAACATGTCAAAGTATTTTACATTTTTCTTTTTTAAAAAAATTCTTAAATAATTTTAGGATTTTTAGCCATATGCAAGAAAAAAAGAAAATATTTTTTTTATTTTTTACCCAACCCGACCGAGTCAACCTTAAAGTTTTGATTCGACCATAAACCAAACTAAAAATTCTAGTTTAACTCAAAAAACAACCTAAAAACAAAACTAAAGCAAAAAACAAATTAAACTATCAAAAGGCACAAAAAATTAAAAATTCTTGAACAGAACGGATCAAACACAAAAAAATAAAGAACACGAAGAATACTCGAAACAAAACCTAGCAATGTGAACTCAAATCTAGACCATATTTCATGAAATAAAAAAGACATAAAGGTTGCAAATCATTGAAGGATCAATAATTAGGGGTTCATTTACTTTGATTTTCATTAAATCATCACGATTTGGCCAAAATGAGTTTTAGTTCAAAACTAAAACCTTAGGATAAAAAATCATTATAAACATTGGTTTTTAGTGTAAATAAACACTATATATTAGTTAATCATGCATAAGGAAGGGTTCTGTGCAAAAAAATGGATCAAAATTGGTCTGAACCAAGGGGCTAAGGCTATTTTCTTCTCAAGAACATGAAGAACATTGCCAAAAACCCACCCATAAGGCAGCTGCTATTAAGCCTAAAAATGGACATTTTTGGCCTCTGAAGTATGCTTTCTTTATCCCAACAAGTCACAATATCATGCACAAACATGTTTGAATCTAAAAAACTAACAAAAAACATAAAACAATCAAAATGAAATATGGGATACCAAATCTAGAAACTAACAACTTAAAATAGCCTACATTTTCAAGCAACATTGATTCAAAATTAGTTTTCTGAACCTGTTTTCATGCATGAACAAGCTGAACAAACTAACGATAAACATCTTTGCTTTAACATGCATAATTTAAACTAAACCAAAGCTAAAACAACATTTATATATCAAAAGGATAACTTAAACAACAACTTTAATACATTAAAAACATAAAGAAAACTTTAAAATAACATCATTAAATATAAATCAAAATAACAAAAAAATGAATGCAATATTGATTATTAAACATTCAAAACTTTTTTTTATGCTTGAAACTAAAAACATAAAACAAAACAAATAATAAAAACAAAAAAAGCATGCCACAAAGGACTTACTTTTGGATCTACAATGTATACTTAGAGCAATTACTCTCTCTTGGCTTTTGTTTGGAAAGAATTGCCTCTCACAGCTTACAAAGCTTTTTGTTTTTGCTCTTGGACCTCTACCCTTCTATTTCTTATTGATATTATTCTCTCTTTTTCTTATCCATTTTTCTTTCCCTCTTTTTTTATCCAGCCCCATCTTGATCTTGAGGGGGTATTTATAAGGTTTTGGGAGGTCTTGAGTTCATCTCTGACCTCTTGATCTTGAGAGGAGTGTTGTGAACTCTTGATAAGGACCTATTGAAGAGCCTTTGTATTTGAACACACGAAAACCAAATTGTGTTTTGCGTGATAATTATGTTTTCGGGGCTAACTGAGTTGCCCACTTTTGAGGTTTCATCAGAGCAATTCTGACGTCATCGTCACCTGAGACCACCTGGATGTGGTAGAGGGGGTGCATACCTTTCATTTGGATCCATGTTTAATTAATTTGAAGGTATGCAACTCCATATTTATTCATTCAAAGGTGACGACCTAATCAACCTAAAATCTGAAAATTGAGTGATGGTTGATCAATGACAAGATGTTGGGGACTTTCATGGAAAGATTGGGATGTAAACATCTAATTTCATGGAAATAGGGTTGTAGAGAGAATGTTCCTCTTCCATTTGATCATCTTGAACTATCAAGGAAGAAAATGAATAGAGGCTGAACGACGCATCGTCTAGGTTAAACCCCATAAATTAGGGTTTTTAATTTGGGATATGACAAGGTTTCAACTTATTCCATGTTCTTCCAATTGTTGCATATGCACCCTTAAATGACACACAAACTTTTAATTGCATGAAATTTAATCCCCGCCAAACTCAATTATCATCCTTTAAGTTGGTCGCCTTTTTCATTTTGGTCATTGGTTCTGAATTTGTACACTTTGACCTTTAATTGACTAACAAATTTTAAATTTCTTCAATTTGGTCTCTGAAATAGTCAATTTAAGCCCCTATATTCACACGCCTTTTTTAGTTTGATTCTTGGTTTTGGATTTCTTCAATCAAATCCCTGATTGCCCATTAAACTTCAATATTTATACAATTAAGCCCCTGATTTGACCAAATTAACTCTTAAAAATTATAATTTGAACCCCAGACTTTAATTTATTCCAATTTAAGCCTAAATTGACTTTAAAATAACTTTTTTCTTGCAATTAATCCTTTAATAAATTCAAATAAACCTTGAAAAATTCGATTTGAGTACTTAAACATCCAATTTTGAATTTTCCTCCTCAAATAGAATTTTCTTTGCTAATAAGACCTTCATCAGTCGAAAATACACTGTCAAATTTTTTTTAATCTTGAATATTTGATCTTTTTGAACTAGTCTTCGGTCATTTCCTGGACATTCTGGTATATTCTTCTCACTGATATATTTTTTTATTTTTTTCCAACATTTTTTGATTTTTTTGTATTTTGTATTTTCCCTTTTTCTAAGATTTTTTTTTGTTTATATAGGGCCCCAAAATAAGTAATAACAAAATAGAGCCATAAAATAGGCCCAACAAAAACACCCCTTGGGCTTAGGCTTGGTAGCCTGAGCCCGATGTATAGCAGGGTGCTTAAGGAGAGTGGGCTCGGGCGTGGTAACCTGAGCCCAAGACCTAAAGAGCTTGGGCTCGAGCCCATGCAGGGCTCACACCCTGTTAGGCATGCTGTCACATCTAGTGTGACAGTGCACCTCTACACCCCTTTGGGCTCAAGCTCAGGAGCACACCTCAGGCCTAACATGCTTGGGTCGAGGTAACGCGTTTGAACCCATTTCTCACCTCTAATGGGCTCGTGCCCAACACTTGTTCAAGATTTTTCAAGGACCCCATGCGGGTCCCTCGGTATTTCATACTGATCCAATAAGTATTATTTTGAGTAGAATACAACTCAAAATATCACAAGAATGAAATTACACTTCATCCCCTCCTCTCCACAAAAAGATAAGATTCATGAGTTACAAATATATCATGAATCCTTCAAGTCAAGAGTTCACAATCTCTTCATTTTCTACTGCATATATATATATTTTCAGAGTATCTCTCTATAGAATATTATTGCATTTTTTCTCTCTATAAAGTTAATGACTTTACCATCGGAAAATCCCCACATCTATCAAAGGGGATCTTTTACAAGCACTACTTGCTACTACCACAGCTACCGATCACCTAACTTACCAGACTTCACCTACTACCAGTTACCAACCCTCTAGGCTTTCCATATCAAGTTACTAGATACCTTGACTACAGAGAATGAATCAGATTGCTTAAACTAAAAGATCAACCAATTATCTAACACGTCAATCTTATTCCTAAGTATCTTGAATTTTAGGACTCATCAAAGACTACTGTTAAATATTAAAAAACTATGACCAGAAAAATCTCCAATAATATATATGATCTCAAAACGGGATCAATTTATAGGTTTCATCAATATGATGATTCATGTGTATCTTAAAGTTTTTTTTTCCTCATATATATATATATATATATTATGTTCAGCATTACTTTATATATAAAGTGAATCACCTGTAGTAGGTCTCCAACATGAATAACCAAAGTGTTTGGGATATGACCAACGTCCACCCATTTGCCATTGTTGAGAACCTTAAATCCAGGCACATTGTCTTGCAGCAGAATAGTGATTATAGTTGGGTCTGTATGATGTCTCACTCCACGAGTAAACTCTAGATCTTGTTCTTGACAAATTGGGTAATAGTTCATTGATATTTTTTGTCCATGGTTGTATAACATCTTGTCTATATAATCTTTTTCCAATCCTAAGCTCTCAGACATTGCCTCAAGAAGTGCAAATTCCACCCTTTTAACACTTGTACAATACTCCATAACATCCTTCCTGTCAACAACCAAATTATTTCAAATTGAGATCTAATTAAAAATGAAAAACAAATTTTATTCTCTTTGTACCATTTTATTTATTCTCATTTCATTTGCTAATATTTTCACCTTATAAATAAATAAAAATTGAAAAATACTACATATAATCATATAGTATAAGCCATATTTATTTACCTCAATGAAGGAGGATTTGCAGGCCATTCATTCACATAATCTTCAAAAGGGTAAGTGCTAAATCTTAAGGATTCCCTCGCGACAAAGACATTTTGGATCTCATCTTTAAAACCCATAAAAAGCTTGATGCTTTTGTTAGGGTCATTAGTGCAGAACTTCAATTTTTCTTGTTCTGGAAGTTTGAAGAATTTGCTTGTTGTCCCCAATATATTGTTCATATTCGTCTCTGAAATTCCATGGTTCTTCACCTGACACAGCATGACATGTTAGAACAAGATTCTTAGCATATACAATTACCACTACAATTTATAGTAACCCTAAAACAACAAAAGGGACTTTAATCTAAACAAACAAAAGTAAATTTTAACCATGGCTGTTTAGGGGCTCAACCTAGAGCTTAGCCCAAGCTGGATTTCACAATTTATAGGATGAGAAATTAATATTTCAGTTAAAAGCTTAGGTTGACTTGCAACCTAATCAAGCCAATTAAAAATTCATTGCTTTTTTAATTATTTTTTTTAAAACGACGTTATTTTAATCTTAACTTAAATTTTATTTTAGATCAAATTTAATAACTATGATGTGATTTTAACTAGAAAAGAGAAATCAATATTGTTGTTAATAGCAATTTATTTTTCTTCGGGGGAAGAATAATATTTAAAAACACTTCCACAATGATAATATTTAGCAATTTCTGGACAAATTTCTTCACATCCTACCATTCTTGTTACATTTTCAACCATTTTTTATTCCAAAATTACTTATGTAACATTATTTAACCCTTAAAAACTATGTCAAACTCAAGTTAAATTAAACTCCCAAAAACTCAAGATTTAAAATCAAAATTTGGTATGTGTTTTAAAACATCAAGTTGAATGATCATGATTGGAACTTAAAGTGATGTTTAAATGTTGAGGACATGATTTCATAGGTGAAAGTGGAGATTTTGGATGGCCGGAATATGTAAAATGGTGGCGAGTCAAAATTTTCCTCTTAAGAGTTTAAGGGAGTGCATGATAAAATATTATAGTTCATGGATTATTTTGACATAAACAATACTTTAAGACAATATTATTAAACCAAGTAGTCCGATCCAGCAGGTGAACCTGTTTTTATGCTTCTAATTATTATTATTATTATTATTATATGCATGCAGCTTGCTGCTAATTATTACTACTACAATTTTTAACAACAATCAATTTAACCATGTTTAAACATTTACAATTAATTTAATAAAGATCAAACACTAATTAACGTTAAGAAGTACAATCATTATACAATAGAAATTGGAGATTACTGCCAATACATGCAAAATTTATAGATCACTACCAAAAATAAAACAGTACCAGAAAGAAACCATAGTGTTGGCATGCATGGCCAATTTGTTGGACAATCTCAGAGCGGCGAGGACCTTGAAGTTCCTCCATGTCAATGAGAGAGATGAAGCCATCTGATATCTCGGCCCCCCCAGATGCAGCTAGTTCATCGTCAGCAAGTTGAGACTCCATGGCAGACATGGCTAGTGGCTACAACTAAATTGATGGCACACTTCTCTTAAATCTATCTCTTGTAGGTTCGATGGTGTGTTTGCTCAGAACTGTTATTATATATGCTATATGTAGTTATGGTTAAAGCTCAGAATCAATTCCCAACCCACTATCTCCAATTTGCTTTTCTGCTTTTATTGATTCCCATTGTTGCCAGTGGTAGTGCTAGTGAAATGTTGCGAACCAAAAATTGTTACCTATGGAATAAAAAGGACTAGCATTAGACTATGGTTATCATTCCTTGCAAGAAAAAGATAATAATAAAGGATTATAATGTCTGCTAGTATCAGGGTAATTTCAGCTGTCAAGTTTGGTCCAACTTGACACCACAGTGATAATTGAGCATGAAATCTAGCATTTTTCATTCGGGAAGACTATAACTTCTCTGACTTTTATAGACAGTAGAGTTGAGACCAGTATCTTAGGTGTGGCAGCTACAGTTATGCAAAATGGAGGGTCAAACGAGACTCAGCATGCAGAGTTGAGAGGCAGCCATTCATGATTTTTCTTGTGATTATGGAAGGATTTTTCAAATTTGACATTGAGATTGAGACTAGTATTTATTTATTTTTAAACTATTATATATCTTTGAGAATCGCATATATCGTATACGACTTTACATTGCATAATGTTGCTTGTTTTGCCAGTTAAGAAACAAATTGTCATATCCACAGACTCGGAGGTCACTTGAGTAGTCATCTGTCATAAAATAAAGGAAACATTTGAAATCCATCCTTTTATTTAGTCTGTTCATAGCATCCCACATTTTAATTTTTAGTACTGTTTTTGAAGCATTCTGAAGAAGCTTGTGGTATTACGCACATATCAACAAATAAAGCTGAAGAGGACTAAAGCTGAATGTAGACTGGAAAAATCTAGCATCAGAATTAGATGAACAAATTATATATTTGAATAAGTTTGTGTGCTTGTGGTAAAAAAAGAAAAACACCATATTGTTTAAAGGATAATGCCATAAAACTTATAGAATTCTTTCCTTGGAAGGCTAGTTCTTCAGTTAGCATCCGAGTAGGACTGTATAATCTGTGTTCTTACAGATATGGGACTTGTCACAGCATGTACACCATCTGTCCAGGTCAAGCTTCCAAAAAAGTATCCGGTGTTCACTCTGTGGTTGGTGGAGACAGTAACCTTGAAGGAGGTTGCCTTGATGGTTGAGTTGAAAGCCAAATATTTAGGTCTGACAGATATAGAAATACCAAAAGGAGGGTCAATCAAGGATTTGTATATGGAGTTGACAGGACCAACGTTTTTGACAGTTCTTGTCAGGACCACTGGCATGCTCAGGTTTGGAATGGTAATGGAAGGTAGATTCAGATCCAAAATAGAGGGTTTGGTACTTGGACAAGTTGTTACTTTTCCTACAACAAGAGAGATAGATGAGTTATTATAACCCACAGCACAGAGGTAATGTATGTAGTCATTTGTGCCCATGTCAAAAACAAGACCAGGTTCTGCGGCTTTGTATGGGTTCACCAAGCCACCTCCAAAGTCGAATGGATCTGCCAGCTTCCCAGTGGAGCCCCGACAAAATATAGGCTCCCCAAGAGGATTAGTCTTCCACGCTGTAAAGAAGAATCATGACTTGCAATTAGCTAGCTCATATAAAATGAACCAAAAATTGCAACAATCAACTTTGGTCATGTAACATTGTAACTAGCAGGGTGTTCTATTTATAAAGTGGCTATGGAGTGTACCAGTTGTGACAATTGCTGATCTAATAGCAGCTGGAGACCAGTTTGAATGAATTACTTTGAGAAGTGCCACGATGCCTGACACATGGGGAGTGGAAAATGATGTTCCAGAAAGCATGGAAAAAAACCTCCATCCTCGAGAGGGCCCGCAACAGCAGAAGTAGCAGCCAATATACTTACACCAGGTGCTGCTATATCTGGTTGTAGCATCATAGAGGCATTGATTAACATAAATTCCACCCATTAATATCTAGATTTAGTTCGACTCACCAGGATCTTATGCTCTGGATACCAAGATAAAAAGAAAACAGTTCACACGTTCAAAATGGCAGGAGCAATGGAATTAGGTCCTCTGCGAGAAAAGTAGGCTGCCTTGATTGCCACAGGCCTCCCCATAAGTGTTTTAGAGGGACTTATTTTTACTACAGGAGTTCTGCGCGGCCAAACAAGTTAGAAATGCCCAATCTTATGCGAATTTGGTGATATCAATATCACTGTAGATGATTCTAATACCTGGTGGAACGAATGTAGAACAACATCTGGGTACCGAACTCATAGTCTACTACACAACACATGGAAAGTCATTGTCGCATGTGGCTAATGTATACGTTTCACTTGGATTTCTAGCAACAATTAATCACCCCCACACCCTCAGCTGCTTTCACAGGAGGTGCAGCATTTGTGATAACAGTTGGTGCAGCAACTGTTGTAAAGCAAAGAACCACCTTTCCATCCACTGAAGTGTTATTAAATGAAAGAGACTCGCAGAGGCTGCCAATGAGAAGTTTGCATTGTTAGAGACTTGTCTTGATTCCTAGAAATTTGTTCATGATGCATTGAAGAATAATCAACATGGTCCATGGTAAACACTGATGCATCACATCACATAACAATAATCAAAGTAGAATAGAAGAGAATAATAGAGGGTTCAGCCCCTGACTTACCCAGCTGTTGATGGGGGGAGTCCAGGATTCTCAGGATATACCAAACCAGTATAACCAACTTCCTCCCCAGAAAATATGGCTTGACCCTACCAGAATTTTCAAAGAGCTTATAATTTGCCTCTGAAATTTTCTACACACTAATCACACATATCGAATGATCTGAAGATCATACTATCGAAGTATACTAGCTGCAACACATCATAAAACGTACTTGTATGGTTATGTTATTCCCAAGTGTTAGGGGTGTCGGAAAGGACCGATCAGTGGTAGTAGCTGCCACAGTTATAATCCAGGGTGCTGTGTTCTGTACTGTCTGAGCAGAAGGTCCAGTTACAGTATTACCAGCTGCACAAATAACAGGAATGCCTTTGGCAACGGCATGGAATGCACCTATGGCAATCCCATTGCGCTCGTCGACATCTGAAAATAAAGGAATATCACCAGCAATAGAAAGCGACAGCAAGTCAACTCCATCGTGGATTGCTTCATCAAAAGCTCTCAATATATCAGCAGACGAGACTTTTCCTGAGCCCCCCACATTCCACCCAACCTTATACAT
>Ga0307517_10002246_pt1 | contig 31161 bp, 34 predicted proteins | sample 23_EM_MG_FD_194515 | JGI IMG/M metagenome (GOLD analysis project Ga0307517, IMG submission 194515) | Populus trichocarpa ectomycorrhiza microbial communities from riparian zone in the Pacific Northwest, United States - 23_EM | ecosystem: Host-associated > Plants > Roots > Unclassified | place... | reverse complement strand
AGTCAAAGTAGCGTGAACATTAGTATAAATAGTAGGGCTCTCCCCGATGGTTGAGAACATCATCAAGCAACGGAGAAGAGACCTTAACAATATTATAAGTTATTACGATATTCCGCTATTACTTTATCAAACAATTCTTCTTGAGTCTTCCTGACCTATAATCCGTTGTCTCGAATATCCTCGGCCTAGATAACTCAGAATCCTACCGTGTTAGCTACCCCGTAACAGTTTCCTATATGTGTGTACAAGATTTACTATTGTTTAACGGCCAACCCTTAAGGGCGTCGGGGTACGAATGTATTTCCTTAAATGCTGAAAAGGTTCGAGTTTGTACTTATGTTTCCTTGAAAGTGTTACTTGATATTTCTTTTGTCGTGGTGCCTAGGGACCAGGATATTTTGTACTTCAGGATTTTTGTGAAGGAAGGGAGCTTGCTGGGCAATCACTGATCCCTCGGAATAATCAACACTTATAACAGACCAGCCGAAGGAGGTCACACAGTCACCGCCGAAAATCTGTTTACTGAAACCAACGAGCCTACCCTGGTGGTAGGAGACCTAAACGTTCACACCGCATACACTGACCATATGAGAAATCTCGAACCTGGTGAGAGGAGAAGAAGAGAGCACTACATGAGGTTGGCGGGATTGCGGGGTTATACCATAATCAACATCCCGGGAATATACACGAGATTTCCGGACAACCCTACATTACATCGGCCCTCTGTCTTCCACTATACCTTGGCAAACAACTCGTTATTTGCAAAACTGTCGAAGTGGAAGGATGTATACCAAAGATCAGGTTCGGACTACATCATTATCATTACGGAACTGGACTCAGAAGGGATGACACTCGCTAGAGCGTCGCCGGACTGGGAAAAGATAAAATGGAGAGATGAAGAAGGGGAACCTAACCCTGTTATTGAATCAGCCCTGAAACGATACTTGACTGAGGGAAACGAATACAAAGAAATTTACAAAGCGGAAGGAGCAGAAGAGAGATTTAGAGACAACGTAGGAAGGCTGATCCAGATGGTCAAAAACTGGGCACCGCAAAAGAACCCAACCAGGTGGTCCAAAGCATGGTGGACGGTTGACATCACCGAACTGAGAAGAGTATACACCTCGGCTGCCCAGCGGGTAAGGCGTGACGGGAGCGGGGTGGAAGAAAGAAATGAAGCAAAAAAAGTATACAAATCAGCGATAGACAAGGTGAAAAGGAAACACTGGAACAACTTCCTAGCAAGTGTAACAAAGAACGATGTGTGGACGGCTCACCAATTTACAAAACAAAGACACCCTGTGAGGATACCGGGAGGGCATAACAATAGTCCGGACCAGACCTCACAAAAGATAATGGAACATTTTTTCCCACCAAGTGATGATCCGATTGCACCTCGACCCCTCCTTAGGAAAGAACTCGTGGATAGTGAACGTGTGACTGCCGGCGAGGTCTCAGAGACTTTGAAAAAGTGTAGCAACAAATCAGCCCCGGGGCCAGACCAGGTGCCATATGGGGTTTGGAAAAACATACACAGGATGGAAGGAAAGATAGTACCAAAGCTAGCAGAAGACATGTTAGAATGCGGCATTCACCCGCCTATGCTAAAAGAGTCAACTGGAATTATTCTGCCGAAACCTGGAAAGAAGGACTACACGGACTGTGCGAGTTTCAGGGTAATCGCCTTGATGCAAACCTTTTCAAAGATCGTCGAACGAATCGTCAACAAAAGGCTAATAGCGATAGCTTATAAGGAAGACATGTACTGCATCAACTAGACCGGGAGCCTACCTCAAAGGTCGACGGTAGATGCCGCACTGTCGCTGAAACACTGGATAAGGGAATCCCAATTCGCCGGGAAGAAGACCTCCACAGTCTTCCTGGACGTAAAAGGGGGCTTTGATAATGTATACTACAGCAAGCTATTGGATCTACTGGGAGCCGACGAAAAGGTACCAAGATACCTAGTGGACTGGATCTCGAACTTTATACACACAAGACAAATTGCGCTGGCTTACCCGGGTAGCCCTAGGACCTCAAATAAGGTGGACAGAGGGATTCCCCATGGGTCACCGCTATCGCCCCTACTGTTTGTGATATACGTCAGGGCACTACACCCTGGGAATAGAACAATCGGATATATTTACATCATCATACGTGGACGACTTCTAAATCACGGTAGCGTCAACAAGTTCGTACAGGAATACAAAAATACTGGAAGAGAGGATACAGAGGATGAATAGTACAGCTGCTGGTCTGGGGCTGTCATTCAGTATTGTAAAAACCGAACTGATGCACAGGAGGAAACCTAAGGAGAAGAGCGAAAGGTCGGAATGCACAGTAATGTTCCAATCACATGTTATTGAACCCGCCGGGAAAGCAGTGAAATGGCTGGGATTTTGGCTCACAGAAAACGCAGAAACGTCAACATACTACAGAAAGAGACTTGCACTCGCGCAGGCGACTTTCATACGAATACAGAGATTGTCAATGCCCGGCAAAGGCCTAAACCCGTATGGGGCAAGGAGGCTAGCGGAAGGGATCATATTACCAACGTTGCTATACGGGGCTGAGATATTCGACCTGACAGTGACAATGATAGGGAAGATGCAAACATTTTGGAATAGGGTCCTTCAGTGGATCACGAACTCCTTCTATGCAACAAATACGACCGTCGTGTCAGCGGAAGCGTGCTTGGCACCCATCAAGCTATATGCGAAACAGGCCAGAGAAATGACAGCTGTCCGAATCACCACGGCAGTCCCAAAAAACAACATAGCCACGGCGATGCTACCTGGAGGGTACACTTTGGTAGAGGAGTACAGATACCCCACGAACAGGAGACAGGCGTTTGACAACAACAAAGGGGGAATGAGACCGAAGATGTGGAACTCAACAGCCACGATGACGGCCCAGGTCCGCCTACCGATCGACGAGGTGGGGGCAATCACAGGAGGAAACTACTCGGCCAGACCCTTCCCGATGAAACCAAACCGACTCTCGATGGTAACGGAACAGGCAGCGAAATCCTGGTTTGAGGCCAAAGAGGGGATTCAGAAAAAGATACAGAAAGAATGGGTGGAATGGGAGTACCCGCCATACTACGAATACAGACCACCATTTAGGGAATGCTGGTACCTCATGACTCTCCCGAAGTTCAAGGCAGGTTGAATACACCAGATGCGAGCGAATAAGAGCTATTTAAAAGCACAGAAAGACTGGTCAAACCAAGATCAAGACCCGCTTTGTGATCGATGCGGACAGGCAGACCAGACATTTCGACACATTATTACAGGCTGTCCAGCCCTGGCAAGCGTCAGACATGGAAGGGACCCAGAGATATTTAACATAGATAGAGAGTCTATGCTATGGAAAGGAGATAAACCGGGAAAGGCGTTGATGAAGGAGTTTTCTGGTCATGTGATGAAAAATTTGATAAACTTTCCGGTTAGGTTGGGAGTTTTTCCTTTTACGAGAGATGGTGATTTAAGGTCATAAATTGTTTGTACCCTTTATGGGGAATGATGGATGAAGGTGATAAGGTTATTATCGTTTATTTGTTTTATGTAGGCGGTGATGGAGTTTTTTATGTTTTTAGGGTTTTCTAGGCCATACTTTAGGGTGCTTGCCGGGATTTTCCCATAATAAATCCAGGGATTTAACAAAAAAAAAAAAAAGTGTTTCATTAAGTAACCTATCACACAGGGTAAGTGATCACAACTCGACGTTGGAGAACACTATTGCGAGCAGGTCAGAGGGGTAGGACTAGTTGCATGAAACCTGCACAGAAGTAGATTTCAACAAAAAGAGAGCGCTCACTGGAGCAGTTTTAGCCTTCTAGCTACTTCTCTGGCACTGTACGAGCCTGGCGGCAAAAGAAATGGGCCCCCACCGGGTTTTCCGTCCAAAATGCTCAAGTTTAGCGACCCACAACCAGGGTGGGCGACAAATTTTATTTTTTAGGTCATAATCAAATGAGAGGGAGCCGCAGAGAATTTAACTTTTCCAATGTTATGGTGATAGGGACCTTTTAAAAATGAGGATTTTGTATGGAAAACCAGGTGGGGTCCATTTCCTTTGTCACCAAGATCGTGCTGTGCGGGAAACGCGGGGTGGTGTTGGCACAAATTTGGGGCCAGTTGATAGGACAGCCATGAGGCATCGACGAGGCTCTACAAAAGGCTCCGCTTTTCTTTAACCCCCATGAATTTCCGTAGTCAACTAACTCCACCACCGATCATCCCCAATATCCTAACCTGCGGAGGGAATATGTCGCAATCTTTCAGTCATAACATCAACTCTTTAAACAACTACACAGTTCACGTGTCGAATAACTTTGCAGTTGACGATGACCAATCTAATATCCTAGCCTGGCTATCCCCACTAGATCCCAGGTCACGCCATGAGAACATCCAGAGCCGCCGCATAGAAAATATAGGGGGATGGCTGCTGGAAACCAAGGAATTTAGAAGCTGGCATGCCGGTAACTGGAGAGGAGAATCCGATGACGCAGTTTTGTTTTGCTATGGAGACCCGGGGGTTGGCAAGACGTATATTAGGTAACAAGGGCGAACTGAGTGGAATAGAAGAAAAATGGCAAGCACTAACCAGCTACGGGGTTAGCTCATTAGTGATAGATAGCCTGTGTGACCAGGCAGGAGGACAACATGTCGCCGTTGCGTGTTTCTACTTTGACTTTGCCGCCCAAGAGCAGTCATCAACCAGTACGCTGGGCGCCCTGCTCAAACAGCTTGTGGTTGGACTAGGAGAGGTGCCGCGGGAAATGGCACTGGCGTATGAGGAGCGGAAAAATTTCCTTGGTGGACGGAGACCGCGACATTGCGATATTGTGAGGATGCTGCAGGTGGCCTCTTTCCAAAAGCCCACGTTTATATGCATCGATGCTCTAGACGAATGTGCGCCAGAGCATCTTGCCAAGCTTCTCGATTCGCTGAACCAGATTCTCCAAAAGGCTCCAGGCACTAGAATATTCGTGACTGGAAGACCGCATATCCGACAGGAGATCGAAAGGCGTCTTGCTGGAAGAGTGACGAGTCTACTCATCAGTACTAAGAGAGATGATATTATTAGATATCTTCATGCTAGGCTGGCAGAGGACACGACTCCAGATGCGATGGATAGTAGCCTGGAGGCGGGCATCCTGAAGAAAATTCCGGAAGATGTTTCAGAAATGTATGTAGAAGCGCCGGCACTGGGGAAACTATTATACCTCAAGCATCCGCTAATAGATACAAACCTAGGTTCCTACTAGTATCGCTGAATATCAATGCGGTCCTACAGGAAATAACAATCCATCGCAGGCGACAAAAGCTCAGTGCAATAACCGATGGACTAGGGTTAGGGGATGCGTATAGGACAACGCTGGATCGGATAAAGGGACAAGGAGGGGAGAAAGCAAGGCTTGGCATGGCCGCTTTGATGTGGATATCTCACGCGGAGCGGCCCTTGAAGGCCGATGAGTTGTGTCACGCCCTTGGGGTCGAAATTGGGTCGCCGAATCTCAATACCGAGGATAATCCTTCACTCGACACATTGCTAGCCTGTTGCCAAGGACTTGTTGTTGTAGGAAAGGAGGCTTCCACAGTCCGGTTAATCCACTTTACTCTTCAAGAGTACCTCCGGGCTTATCCTGACCTTTTCCATGCAGCTCACTCGACGATCGCCGAAACCTGCTTAAGTTATCTGAATTCTGAGCAGGTCAAAGCCCTTTCGACCAGTCTCTCCTCCAACCTCCATGATATACCATTTCTAGAATATTCTTCGGTCTATTGGGGAGTGCACGCAAAAAGGGGCGTTTCGGATCGCACGAAACAGTTTGCACTCACACTATTTGACGGCTACGATCACCACATATCTACTAAAATGCTATTAAAAACCCAGGGGATGCATTGGTATCCTGTGGATTTCAATAGGCCCTCCATGTTTAATGGCCTACATTGTGCATCCTTCTTCGGGATTGTTGAGATTGTGGCTTATTTGGTAGAGATGGAAGGTTGTGATATTAACCAAGTGGACTCCATGGGTGGCACGCCACTACATTGGGCTGCCTGGAATGGGCACGAAGGGGTAGTGAGAATGCTACTCGGACGGGGCGGCATCAGTCCCGACAAACCAGACAATTGTGGCCGAATTCCACTACATCATGCCTCTGGGAGAGGGTGCGAGGGAGTGGTGAAAGTACTGCTCGGACGGCACGGCGCCAACCTTGATAAACCCGATAACAACGGCCAAACACCACTTTGGTGGGCAGCTGCGAATGGGTGCATTGGTGTGGTGAAAATATTACTCAGATGCGGCAACGTTAGCTCCGACAGGCCAGATAACCAAGGACGAACACCACTCTGGTATGCTGCTGCGATTGGGCGCGAGGGAGTGGTGAAGATACTACTCGGACGAGACGATGTCAACCCGGACGAACAAGATAGCGACGGTAGAACCCCACTTTGGGGTGCTGCTATGACTGGGAACGAGGGGATGGTGGAAATACTGCTAGGACGAGAGGGCGTCAACCCCGACAAACCAGATAACGACGGCCGGACACCACTCTCGATTGCTGCTTCCATGGGGTGCGAGGGAGTGGTGAAAATGCTACTTGGACGAGACGATGTTAACCTCGACCGACCAGATAACCAGGGCCGAACACCACTCTGGGGCGCCGCACGGAAAGGCTCTGAGGGAGTGGTGAGGATGCTACTCGGACGAGATGGGGTCAACCCCGACAAGCCCGATAAGGAAGGACGAACACCGCTCTGGTATGCTGCTGCGATTGGGCGCGAGGGAGTGGTGAAGATACTACTCGGACGAGGCGATGTCAACCCGGACGGACAAGATAGCGACGGTAGAACCCCACTTTGGGGTGCTGCTATGACTGGGAACGAGGGGATGGTGAAAATACTGCTAGGACGAGAGGGCGTCAACCCCGACAAACCAGATAACGACGGCCGGACACCACTCTCGATTGCTGCTTCCATGGGGTGCGAGGGAGTGGTGAAAATGCTACTTGGACGAGACGACGTTAACCTCGACCGACCAGATAACCAAGGCCGGACACCACTCTGGGGCGCTGCTTGGAAAGGTCCTGAGGAAGTGGTGAAAATGCTACTCGGACGAGATGGGGTCAACCCCGACAAGCCCGATAAGGAAGGCCGAACACCACTTTGGCTTGCTGCTTCCGAGGGGCGCGAGGGAGTGGTGAAAATACTGCTCGGACGGGACGACGTCATCCTCGACAGAGCGGATAACAACGGTCAAGCACCACTCTGGCGAGCTGCTTTGAACGGGCACGATGGGGTCGTGAAAATACTGCTCGGACGAGACAATATCAACCCCGACAGACCAGAAAACAAAGGCCAAACACCACTCCAGGCCGCCGCCTCCAGGGGGCACGCTGGGGTGGTGGGTATACTACTCGGACGAGACGACGTCAACCCCGACAAACTAGATAACAAGGGCCGAACACCGCTCTGGGCCGCTGCCTCCGAGGGGCACGATGGAGTGGTGGATATGCTAGTCGGACGAGACGACGTCAACCCCGATAGGCCAAATATCAAAGGCCGGACACCACTCTGGTGGGCTGCTCGTCGAGGACACGAGGGCGTGGTGAAAATACTACTCGAACGAGATGGCGTTAACCCCAACAAACCTGATAACCAAGGCCGAACACCACTCTGGCTTGCTGCATCTGAGAGACGTGAGGGAGTGGTGAAAATACTGCTCGGACGAGACAACATCAATCCCGACAGACCAGATGACAAAGGCCAAACACCACTCCAGGCCGCCGCCTCCAGGGGGCACGCTGGGGTGGTGGGTATACTACTCGGACGAGACGACGTCAACCCCGACAAACTAGATAACAAGGGCCGAACACCGCTCTGGGCCGCTGCCTCCGAGGGGCACGATGGAGTGGTGGATATGCTAGTCGGACGAGACGACGTCAACCCCGATAGGCCAAATATCAAAGGCCGGACACCACTCTGGTGGGCTGCTCGTCGAGGACACGAGGGCGTGGTGAAAATACTACTCGAACGAGATGGCGTTAACCCCAACAAACCTGATAACCAAGGCCGAACACCACTCTGGCTTGCTGCATCTGAGAGACGTGAGGGAGTGGTGAAAATACTGCTCGGACGAGACAACATCAATCCCGACAGACCAGATGACAAAGGCCAAACACCACTCCAGGCCGCCGCCTCCAGGGGGCACGCTGGGGTGGTGGGTATACTACTCGGACGAGACGACGTCAACCCCGACAAACTAGATAACAAGGGCCGAACACCGCTCTGGGCCGCTGCCTTCGCGGGGCACGATGGAGTGGTGAAAATACTACTCGAACGAGATGGAGTTAACCCCAACAAACCTGATAACCAAGGCCGAACACCGCTCTGGCTTGCTGCATCTGAGAGACGTGAGGGAGTGGTGAAAATACTGCTCGGAGGAGAGAACACCAACCCCGACAGACCAGATGACAAAGGCCAAACACCACTCTGGGCCGCCGCCTCCGAGGGACACGATGGGGTGATGGGTATACTACTCGGACGAGACGACGTCAACCCCGACAAACCAGATAACAAGGGCCGAACACCGCTCTGGGCCGCCGCCTCCGAGGGGCACTATGGAGTGGTGGATATGCTACTCGTACGAGACGACGTCAACCCCGATAGGCCAAATATCAAAGGCCGGACACCACTCTGGTGGGCTGCTCGTCGAGGACACGAGGGCGTGGTGAAAATACTACTCGCCCGGGATGACGTCGACCCCGAAAAACCAGATAAATACGGCCAAACGCCCCTCTTTTGGGTTGTTAGGAATCGGCACCTGAGAGCGATAGCGCTTCTCCGCCCCCCAAAATCTGCGGCCCCAAACCTGCCATAAGAGCGAGGAGCAATTGCCCCCTCACCGCCTCCAAATATTAATAGCCTGTGTCATTTCCGCATGGACCGCCACAGTTCCACAACATGCCCATCACCATCATTGCCTCCTCCCATAGTTCGAGTCCCCCACCTTGAGCTAATTCCCGTCTCTCCCTTTCTCCCGAAATAAGCCTACGACAGAATCTCAGCTTAAATATTTCTCTTTTTTCAAAGGAGCTGCCCGTCCAAGCATTCTTAGATTTTCTTATGTAGTCAAGTCAGGATTCATCGATTTCTGCTTATAGTCTAGAGTTTGGGGGCTAGTGGGGGATATTTCTATTGTATTAAAATATGTCAGCACGACTCCAAATCTCGATCTTATTTACTCCCTTTTCCTTTTTTTCCAGTCGCATATGATGGAGGTCTGGTCTAGTTCAAGGACAACTGCAGCTGTACAAGTACCGCAACGGGGCTGTTGTGAGGCCAGCATCGCGAGAAGCCCGGAGCAAAGGTGGGTGATAGGAAAACTGAGGTGTATTCGTTGTTCCATGTAATCTATGATGTATAGAGAGAGGAACCCGGTTGGGACTAAATACAGTTTGTGGTGTTCACTCGCACAGTGGGCCCGCTATCACACAAACACCGGAAACACCAGCGACTCTCGGCATGGCGACAATCAAACTCCCACTAACCAGTGTGGCCTAACCTGACATCCCACAATGGGGTTACTCCATCAGTATATCCTCTCTGTATGATAGATCGATTGTTTCTTTAACCTTTTCACAGTTCTCTTTTTTCCCTTCCCCCGCCGCCTCATTAGAAGTATAGACATGAGGGTTATTTATATACAGATAGAGAAAAAGATATAAAGCTTAAGCATATCTGGCCACTCGTGAAAAGCTGCGGAAAGTTAGGTGTCAATTATGGTATGGCTGTGATTTGTTTCCACCAAGGATATGGCCCAACGAAAGCTATGTTTATATACCACTACCCCCCCTCTAGCCTGAAGCCGAATCCCGAAGACCACTCACGCAGCCTACCCTCACTCATCTAGCAAAAACTAATTTTGCCAGAAGCCCATCCCAAGACTTCCACATCAACCCCGAAAGGAAAAAACTTCCGATGTAAACCAACCAAATATTTGATCTTATATATATCACCCACATCGCCTATTATTGCGGGGAGTATTCCAAGGAGGAGGAGGATCCAAATTAGATCCAGAAAAAAGAATCTCGCCTACAAACAAGGAGTCAATTTTGTTGTCGGTGGTGGTTTTTTCAAGGGAATGGAGTCACTATTGAGATGGTTGGTATTGGTATGGGAATGGCGATGTAAATGACTCATGTCTAGAATGGTAGAATGGCGGGTATCTCTGGAAGGTAGGCTAGCATGAGAGTGAGTATGGAATGTTGGAATGCTGCACATCTGGAGGCTGCGCTGGACTAGGAAACCTGTATATATTGACCGCTGTTGTTGTTATGATTGGCAATAGTAATACAAGACGCTATAAGGGTTGACTTCGGATTTCAAATTTGTACTTAAAGCACAAGCGGCGCCTTCTCACATCCTTAATTTACCCCATGCCAATAAAAACACTCACCACCCATCCCCCTCTCACATCCTAGTCGAGACCCTAGGTTGTTTTTTATGTGTTGGCAGGGCTAACGGTGTTACTGTATGTATTGTGATATCGTATAGTACGTTGAATGAACTTAGGATTGAATCTAAAGTTGTAGCGAGTGACATCCTATGACTTGTTCCTGCTTCGAGGCTAGTTGATACAGCAGATGCGATGATGGCGCCCACCCACCGGCGCATCTCTCTTGCTCCTTCCCCCTCCTGGCCCAAACTGGGGACCGAACATGTGATGACTCCACTGACCCCGTCGTAGCCATGGTGGATGTTGAGTAGTTACTTTTGTTATTTGTTGTGTGATTTGAGGTTTTGTTTACGCCATAGCTTGATTACTGCATGCGAGTTTTTGTACCTAGCTCTGTGAGCGAAACAATGAATATAATATTATGAGTTAATTAAAAAAAAATCCCTTAGTTTACCGTATAACTTAGTCCGATATAGGCCTATTATGCTAGTTTCGAGTGAAGGAAAATAACCCATCGAACTCTTCGCCTAGTGGATGGAGCAACCAGTGTTCGCTGAATGGTTGAGAAGGCCCTTGAGGCATCCAGAGGGAGTTTGATAGACTCATTCTTCATACCACATACAATACAAAATTAAAGGCTGGTAATTTGAGTTACTCTTGTCACAGCAGAGTACCCGGTATCTTGGTAATTTCTCTTGTTTTCCCACAGTTCTATCTAAGCTTGACTGACACTGAAAATAGAAAGGAACCGGAAAAGGAAAAACATTCCCTACGATTGGGAGATTTCCTAGAGTGTCTCGGAAAAAGAAATCCTCCTGTCCTCGTCAATACCCGTATTTACTTCCGGCTCCCGCCCCCCCAACCTTCTAGCTTCAAGACACTCACCCACCGCAAACGATGGAGCCCAATATTAGACCTCATGAAAAATCCGAAATTGGCGCTTGCTGAATATGAAGAATTCCCGGATACCTGTTCTAGTAGGAGTACTGGATTTGCACCGGTAGTGTCTCATTCCAACACGTGATTGGCGCTGACCTCTCCTAAATTAAACATCTCCAGAGCTACCACCGCAGAAGTCCCGAGGAAGAAAGAGTATTAGGTTGGAAATAGACCTCGATCCCAAAGATATTCGACTTGAACTCCTCGTGATCAGTTATGTCGAGCAGTAACTAGCCTCCGAGCTATATATTACGAACTTGACCGGATGGGCGGCGGTGCCAAAAAGGACACCTAGGACGGACGGGTATCTAGGCGATAGTCCGGATACTCAAGTTACGGAATCTTCCTGGCTTCGCCAGGGCACTGTTGGAGAACACCTAGCTAGTTTCAAAAGCATCGGATATCTTGGGCTAATTTGAATGAGGCTTGGTGCTGAGGTGCCCGGATATTAAAAAAATCGGCTAGGAAATGGACCTTCTAGCTGCTGCCGGGTAGTAACCGCCCGGTTGACAACTAGGACCTGCCCTTTCTATCTCCGCCGCATGCAACCGTTCGAACAATCTCATTTCAGCTACAGCCTTTTCGAGCCTCTCCCGAGTTTTTGCCTGCTCCGTCATAAGGACCCGGTTCATTTCGCCATCTTTTGCCCTTATAGCCTCCCGACATAGCTTTTCCAGAGATTCCAGTTCCTTCCTATATCTCGTCTGTTGGGTAGCTAATCCCTCGTTAAGTGATTTTCCTGCATCGGTCTGTGGTAGAGTCATCTGTTGCCTGACAATCTGATCCTGGATACGGAGGTGTTTCGGTTTGTGCGACATTAACTCGTGGATAAGCTCTAATCCGGATTCCCTGGTGCCGTGGAATCTCCGAACAGTGGCGCCCCTGCTAATCAGCCCGCCCCACAAACCCTCATCCCGGAGGTTATCTTCACGAGCCTGCCCCTCTGCCGGGTCAACATTCGACCACTGTGTTGTTGTGAGAAGCACGTTCTCCAGTACTTCCTGACCGCACAAACTTTGGAACATCCTAAGATTCCTCATGGAAGAACCCTCCATGCGGGTACGGGTGATGGGGTGGAGGTATATGATACCAGAGAGAAGTTGCTTCTTCCTGTAAGTTGCCGTGGTCCAATCAGTGATCTCTTGCAGGACCTCGGTATCGTTTCTCTCCGTATCACCGAAGCCAGGAGTGTCAACGAGTGTGATTCTCGTTCCTGCATAGTCAAAAGAGTAAGGCTGGACCTTGCTGGTGTCTTATTCCTGTCAGGGTTCGAGTCCAACTACAGCAGGGGACTAACTTACAAGTGTAAAGACTGGTGCTCACTTTGACATCCGGGTTACCAGTGACCTCCCTGATGAAGTAGCTTTTACCTGCGCCTAACACCTATCTTAGCCAATCAATGCAGATTTTGAATGGGCTTGGGATTTTACCTGTGACTCCCATTACAGCTATAGTGATTCCCCTGTCCGGGTAGCTAATTCTTGATTGGCTTTTAGCTGCTCGCGGCTGGGTGGATTCTCGTGGCTGGCCGACATTAGGCTGGCTGCGCGCCCGACGCGGGTGCGCGCCGCGCTCGCGAGGTAGTTGCGGGCTGTATCCGGTTGTTGTTTCCACAGGAGGTGCTGACGGTCCTCGCCGGCTAGATGGTCGGTGCTGGCTAGATGGCCGGTGCTGGCTGGATGGTCGGTGCTGGCTGGATGGTCGGTGCTGGCTGGATGGTCGGTGCTGGCTGGATGGTCGGTGCTGGCTGGATGGTCGGTGCTGGCTGGATGGTCGGCGCTGGCTGGATGGTCGGGGTGGGCACCCCGCCCGACGCGCGGCGGGATCTTCCTCCGCGCCGGTACTCGGGTGGGGCTTCTCTTTCTTCCCAAAGCACATTGGGGTAAATTTTCAATAGGGCACGCACTCCCTTTCCCTGACAGGGACCCTCCGGGCCTCTTATTAAGAATGTATGATAGGAGAATCGAGGACTATGTGCTGATGAATGAGAATCTATCGCAAGATAATTTGACCGTCTAAGTGTGGGATATGGGGTATTTGTGAGCTCTGATCTTCTTTGGCACAATACGGGGGACAGGTTGGAAGCTTTAGGGTTTTAGGGTTTTAGGGTGTGGTTGTGGTGGTTGTCCTAGGAGCAAAGGAGCGGTCCTACATTGGCATCGGGGTTAAGCGCCAGCATCACAGCAGCCACACTTACGGAGGGGTAGCCTGGTTTGGAGCAGGGGCTGGTTTGGGGGGAGCTAGGTTGGTACAGATTAGTACTCACAGCAGGCAAGAGGTACTCGAGTACTGCTTTCGACATCAAGGGTCGCAGATGGGTATGGGCACTGCACTCAGTTACTGTAGTTCTCCGCCCACAGTTCCAGGAGCTTTTTTTTCTCAAGAACCTGGTTGCGTTATCCCATGGACGGGTGGGATACCCAGACTCAAGCCCTTCAATACTGTCCGAGGGCCGATCAAGAATACATGGTATAGAGTAGGGATTAGATTCCATAATTTTATCGTGCAGAAAGAAGCAAGAGATGCGTGACAAAACAGGCGTTACAACGCATTGCAGTGCATTACGGAGGCACGCCAACTCAACCCGCCCCTCTTGGGTTAGAGAGTAGCGGTACTACGCTTGCAACATGAGTTCAATGATTTTGTCCAAAATCAGAGCAATTGAATTCGATGGAGTAAAAGAATTAATGAACCAAACAGCCGACCGTACACGTATGGGGCACTTGCGCGTGACTCTCGGTTGGAACACATACTATTTCGAGTGTTTCAAAGTTACCTTCACAACAGAGAATGACCATCCCTTGGGGCGGGTCAAGCAGACATCGAGTGCAAAAGATAATACGGGAATGGACTCATATGCCACACATGTTTGCAAAAATCCCCTCAAATGCCATAGTGCCCTCAGATTCCATTGGAAATTATTATTTTTGTTAAGTCCTCTGTTTATTTAGTAGCTGGCTACAGGGCTACCATGGCATTCAACCTCAGTTATGGCCTGAAACCCCTAAGTTACATAACCAAAGAAATCCTTCAAGTCCAAGTCTCCCAAAACAAACAATGGAATTTGTAAGCCACGGGGGCCTACATGAATCTGGAGCCTCTAAAATTATAGAAATCAGGTGTCAGTTATTTCCTCCTTTGCATCCGGTTTGGAGCCAGCCGGTGTCCTTATAGTATCAGCAAAAACTTTATTCCTCTTCCCGGGCATCAGATGCAGAGTGTCACAAATCGCGACTAAGCAAGGATAAGGTTTTACATTGTTGAATTTCGAATTATTGCCTGAGTATTCCATGGTGCTTAAACGACGGCTTTGTCTAAGGCGTTTCTTTCCTATATCATTACACTCTATTGGGTTGCGTCTTTTGTGGTGGTGAGACATCATCAGTTGGGCAAAGGCTTTACGATTCGGCGTTAACATATTGAGGCACAATTACAACAGGTTATGAGCCCGGCCTAGTGCCGCACTCTCAAGCCACCAATACCAAAGGAATCATGAAAGAGACTACATTACTCCTTTCTTGTCTTCTTTCAATTGACCTCTAATCTTGTGCTTTCTTGGTTTTTGGTTTTTCTTTCCGGTATTGGATTCAGGTTTACGTTTAGGTTTTCTATGCCAAAGCAACTATGGCCGACTACGCATCCTCACCGGGTTCTACCGAATACTGGTGCAAGTATGGATCCACATCAAAGCTTAGCAAGACGGATTACTTCACCTGGTGTGCAGACATGGAAAGTTCTCTTGGATCAGAGGAAGCTTTAGGAATTGTAATGGAGTCTTGGGACTGGACATTAGTCTAAGGCACACAACTGACAGGAAGGTCCTAAGCGACGAGAGTCACGTAGCATAAGGGTTCAGAGATGACGATCTCAGCTTCCCAGGTCAAGCCTGATCACGTAACGGCAGGTCAGGGTCAGGGTTCGTGGGTTCTTGGTGTGGGTCTTGGATATCAGAATAGAAGACGTTATATTCTGAAGTTCAGGAGTCATGAAAGAACTACCAGGTAGTGGAAAGAACTAAGGAAATAGGGGGCGGAGCCCCCTCTTTATATAGAATGAAATTCTAGCACAGCCTGTTGCCACCTGACTCATACCCCAGTATGAGTAACATATCCGCGTAACCAAGGAAACAATACAATTTGTCATAAACCTTACAAAGGAAATCCCTAATAGCAACCAGGTAGCAAATGAAAGAACACCAAAGTTATTCCAACAGGTGTCTCACCAGGGGACCGTGAGAGCTGGGCCCTTCCTAGGACTGAACTCCCCTGAGGCCTTATTCCTGATTTTCTGGTAATGGTCCAGGCTTAAGTGGGTATCGTTTGTGGAATTCATCAACTGCTTTCAGTTTGTTGATCGATTCCGCCGGTTCCCAGGTTGGTTCATCATACCCTTCCAGTTTCACCAGATATCGCAGAAGGTTCCCAACGAATTTGGAATGCAAAACTTCCTGAACTGGCCACTCCTCTTCGCCTTCAACTTCCACTGGCGGAGGTGGTGGGATTATCTGTCCTTCGAGTAGATGATTTGCTACAAGGCCCAATAACGACACATCAGCAAAAAAAAGCAACCAGCGCCCTGCTGCGTCCTCCCCTGCCTGTGCGCCGGAGGTTGCGGGCTCATATAATGTAAACTGCAGTTCTGGGTGCCGACGCCCGCATCTGCATCATCCGGACATGCTAAGCATCTGTCCCGACACTCCGGACGCAACTAGAAGTAGTCCCCCTCCGCAACCCTGCACCCTGTGGATAACCCTACTGTCCCGTTACACCCCATGCACCCCCCTGCATGCTACCCCTTTCCTGACATCCTGCGACTTCAATCTCCATCTCCCTAACAAGCCCTACAACCCCCCCCCCCCCACCAGGTTTCCTCCTATGATACTATGCTCCCTCTGGATTCCGTCCAGAGTTCCCCTCCCTACCCCCTCCCTGTCCTGCACCCCCCCAGATACGCTCCTTTTCGCTCTCTACGTCTCAATCCCATTGTGTATCTCCCTGCATCCATCGGGTGTACTCCAGCTCGGAACCTTTGGCATCACCACCTCCGGATCCTGATGTTTATTCCCGGGTATCCTCCGGACGCCCCCAACACCTCATCCGGTTGGCTGGACGCCCCCTGCAACCCACCTAGTCGGCCGGGCGCCCTTACAACATATCATGTCCTCTATAACCCATCTCGTTGGCCATACGTATCCTGCTACCTATCCCTTCAACCAGAAGTCCCATGTAACCTCTCCTGTCGGCCGGATGTCCTACAATGTGCTCCTGGCTTTTGACCGTCCGCCTGACACATTTCCACGCCTTCTGAACCTACAGAACCTACAATTAGCCACCAGAAGACCAGCCCATAGCTGCGGATGTTCGAATCACCAACCCGACACATCACGACGTAGTAACCGCATATTATATCGCACCGACCACCCTCTCAGGTCTACACTATTCCAGTTGTGTTAATTCCCGGCTTCCGGGTGCCTTTGCTATGTGTATTTTCTATTCTATCACTCCTCTGTTTATATATAATATTATGATCATAGTGTAGTTATAACACAATCTCCCAAGTCCTCGCGGTCACTTTCTCCAACCTGCTCCCCCATGTCCACAAGTTCTCCGGACAGAGCTGACACGACCAGTCCTCCCAGAGCATCTGCTGGGTTCACGCGGCTGCCCCGCGCCAATTCTCCTACATCGGGCTCCAGATCAATACCAAATTCCCGCCTCAACGCATCATTATTATTGGAATACCCTGCTGTTCTCTCAATACGCTTTTCCCGCTCCTGGGCAAAATTGGCCCCTAATGGGGTCTTGATCCATGCAATGATTAAACCCTGAAAGCGCTCTTCAGTATTCTGCCATGTCTGTGTGTGACATTCCAGCAGGCCTGCCTTTCTATTAGCCCACTTATCACCTGTCTCGAGTACTTGCGGTTTTCGAGAGTATCCAGATACCTTAGCCAAAAGGGATCCGGACACTCGCGAAAACCACAAGTCCCCGCGGTTTATCTTACCTCTGGCATTGGAACGCGTGAAAGCTAGTTTATTGATAAAGATTCCAGTTCGCCAGCATTGCAGCAAATGGCACAGCATGGTCACAGTCAGACAGATAAACGGACCGTCAATCTTACCCAGGAATCTCGCACCTGTCATGTCTCTCCTTTTAGGGCTACAATAAAACTGGGCAAAAATCAGGCTTAGAATCTGTGGCGCTAGGAATCTAAGAGAAATCACATGTCTGCCATATTGAATAGATTTTATAGCTGGGGTCAGAGACAATGGTGAGAATTGTTGCACAACTATATCTCATATTTGTCTGGTGGGCAAAGGAATCTGTCTTCCTCTAGTAGGTATGCCACCCTTCGTGCACACCCTGCAGCATCCTCCATATCTAGCTTATAGAGTGCAGTTATACACCCCTTTGCAGTATGCAAATACTGCTATCTGCATCCGCTATGCTTTGCCCCAACCTGCAAAAAGCCCGGCCGCCTGCTGGTCTACTTAGTCTGAAGGATCAGATATCAGATACTGATTAAGGGTAACTTACGTGATCATTGGAGGGTGGGGCAGCATTGGCAAAGGTTGGAAAGCCCAGGGCCAAGTCTTTCTGGGCATTCTTCCAACACCTGCGGACTGCTTCTGTTAGGGTAATTGCATCTGGAAACGGATTTACGAATATTGTCCACTCCCACATCAGGTCATAGGCTTTGAGCACAATGCTACGCTCAAGTCCTGTGGCCATATTTCATCTGCTGCTGGTGTGTTGTTCACTCACACGATCCAATTCGGGCGTCGTTGGACCTGAGTGGCTCAGAGTTATGGCTGGTGTCTCTAGCGGACCCAAGGTGGTGGGCGGGCGAGAGCGGATCTCTGGTGTGAAACCGTTTTGGCTAACATGTACTTGGACAGGTGCTCTGCGTCTGGGGTAATCAATTCCCCGGCCGGAACTCTGCGTATGGCCGGGAGTCACAGTAAGTATTGAAGGTTGTGGTTCACGAAACCCATATGGAATGGATATTTGTGCCCTCTAACCCGATGATAAATTCTCATTCTCCTTCCCCTGTTCTAACTCTTCCTCTTCCTCTTCCTCCTTCTTCTCTTCCTTCTCTTTCTCCTTCTCTTTCTCCTCCTCCTCATTAGAGTTCATTACGGGGCGGGGCGGGGCGGGTTTTCACTCGGCAGGCCCCGCGCATACAACGGGCCGGGGGGGTTATTTTGGGGGTGATCCCTGCCCCGCCCCCGTCCGGGGCGAGTCCCCGCTCATTCACTGGACAGGGCCCCGTTTCCCCCCACCTGTTTTAACATAGACCCATCTGGGGAACGGCCGGGGCCGGGGGCAGGGGCAGGGAACGCTAAAAAAACACGCCCCGCCCCGGGCCGTTCAGCGGGGCGGGGCGGGGAATTGGGCTGGGGGCCCGCGTTTTTCGGGGCCCCGGAGGCCTCGTAACGAACACTACCCCTCACCCACCTCAGGTTCCTCACTCTGGCCATTGTAATCCTCATACTCCCCATCTTGTTAGTCAATGCTGTCATCCGCTGAGGCTGCCCACTCTCTATAAGAATAGGTTCTGGTACCTCAAGTCGCGATGAGGCTAGTACTAGGCTGGTACCTCTACTTTCTGTGGACCCTGACGGACGAGATGCAAGTGGGGTAGGGATGATAGTTAACCTGTCTCTGGATCTTGATTTCTGGACACGTCCGCTGCTCACCTCCTTGTGTATTTGCCTGCCCTGCCTCGACAGACGTGTTCTGTCCGCTATAAGCCGCCGTTGTTGTTGTGACATATTGTGAAGGTATATAGTGATAGAATAGAATTGGAGTGATTGGAAAATGCATATTAGTAGGTGATATGGAGTTTGAACCTAGCGGATAGGAAGTAGTCTGATCACATCCTTTAAGAGCCAGGGAGGTTCACCGCTGGTCCCTTGCTTTCAGGTTCGATATCTAGGGGAGACATTCCCGCCACTGAAATGCCACCTGTTATTGGAATTTGCACCTGAGATAGCAGTCTTCCACCCGGGCGTGCACTGGATCACAATACGAATGTTATATATTTAAGGTTCATGATGGTAAGGAACTTGAAGGTTGTTTCTTAGAACGCGTGGACTAATCTAGTTTGAGTAGGTCCGCGAAGGATATTGTAACAAATGAGGTTAAGCTAGGTCTCAGAGCGCAGAACACCAATATCAGAAGGAACACGGTGCTTCAGAGGTTTGACAAATTAGGTATAGGATGCAAAAAGATAAGGAACGGGACAACTCCGAACTAAAAACACAGCGGGGAGAAATTGTCAGCAAAGCTTCCACCGCCAGCCTCTCAAGCCAGAAAGGAAAAAATGCCCCAAACAAAAACAAAAAAATAAATCAGAACCGAAACAAAAAAAAACCACCCCTAAAATAAAAATTCTGGATGCAATAAACGAAGATCTAATGTGTAAGAAAAAAGCACCAGTATCCATTCTCAACAAGTAGTGTCCGCAGACAGCATTCAACTTTGAATACGGACAAACCCGGCCAGCCAGACGCAAGTTGGCTAATCCAGAAGAGAAATGTGCTGTGAGAAGAGCATGCGAACGGCTAGCAAAACTGCAAAAGCTAAAGTGCAAATGATAAATACGAAAAAGGAAGAGTCAATGCTCCGTCCGACCAGGATCCGAAGATCAGCGCGCGCCGGCCTACCTGCAGGGAGCTAATCTGAAATGCAAAAAGACAGGGAAGGACAGGAACAATCTGCCGAACGCCACAAGGGAAAATGAACACCACAGAAAAGGAAAGTCCAAGCATCTGCATCCTCATCCGTCAGCGAGTATTGGTAGACTACTTCAAATGGGCCTACACCCCCTGCATATATTAGTTATTTGGAGCAAGGTATTACCCCAGCAGGAAGAGATGGCATAATTATGCGTGAGGTATATGCCACTATGGGGGAGAGCATATATCCGAACCCAAGCTTCCTGAGTAGGGACTTCCCGGAGGCATCTGGGAGACTACTCAGGAACCACAAAGAGTTCACGTTTCAAGATATGGCTAACTGATTGGAACGATGATTAGAGAAGCAGTTCTCTACTCTTACTAATGTATACGCATCATGCATTGATAGATGAATATCGGACTTGATTACTCCATATTCATGATACTATTGGTATGTACGCATTTAGACTGCATATTCCATTATAGTCTATCAGGACGAAGAGATTGAAGACTGACTACTGGTGGAGTGGGGACACCCGCATAAGAAATAGCAGTCACGAGATTCTCAGAGTCGAGCTGGGCACGATTCAGGGTCAAACAATGTTTGCACTTTGTTCTGATGAACGGAATTTCTAGAAAGATACTTCTTTACTGGAGAAGTCAAAGTAGCGTGAACATTAGTATAAATAGTAGGGCTCTCCCCGATGGTTGAGAAAATAATCAAGCAACGGAGAAGAGACCTTAACAATATTATAAGTTACTACGATATTCGTCTATTACTTTACCGAACAATTCATCTTGAACCTTCCTGACCTATATTGTGTTGTCTCGAATATCCTAGGCCTAGTTAGTGCGGAATCCTAGCTTGTTGGCTAGCCTGTAACACTATATTGTTATTCTTCAGTCACCAAGGCTCCTATGTTGACTGACATCCTCGGCTGTTTTATCCTTTACTACCTTTTTTTCATCCTTGAAGATACACCACAGGCTGCCATTGTCGCACCTGAACCCACAATTACCGAAGATACAGATTCTTTAGATGATTGGGAACCTGACTGAGAAGGAGGTATAACCTTACCTAGTTCCTCTCCTTCACCACCTCTTGGCTTGTCTCGGTCTTCAACTCTGGAAACTATTATTCCTTCAACGCAAGCCATTGAACAAGTGGACCAATACAAGAAAACTCTTCAGAACCTTATCAACGCTAAAGAACAAAATTGGTGGGTAATACCAGAAGGGACATTTCGTCACCCATTCCCTACCATAGCAAAGGGTCGCAAAAAGGCTCGACGATACTGGAGAGTTAGAAATTCCCATTCCAATTAAAGGATCACTAACCTCTACCATCGCACTTGTAAGCCCCAACTCTCCTCACCCGGAACTCCTTCGTGACCCCTATCAACCTATAGAAGATGACAACACTTTCACTTGTCATGCCTCCTCATTTGATTCATCCTCCCATTCTATAACGGTTACCTCAAACCCTGGTTCGGTAGTACATTCCCCCAAGAGTCGCCCACATAGTGTGCAATTTTGTATCAAAAAAAACCCGTCACGATCAAACTCCCATCAACGCACAAGAAATATGAGAAACTAAATGAAATGTCGTAAGCAACAAATTGGACTAGCCTTCCAACATATTTCTTCATCCATCAACCAAAGCCAGGACGAGAACTTGATAGCTTTGGATGCTTTATCAGAAGATGCTAGAGCCCAATACACTAACCTACAGTTATTACAAACAAGGTTAGCAAGGGGTGAATTAATTGTTGACAAGGAACTCCAGAATGCTAGAAAAGCACTAGCAACTCTTGAAGAAGCAATACATGACAAACAGGAACGGCTAAAAATAGTTATGGCACAAGAATTTAGCCGCCAAGAAGCGCAGCAAAAAGAAAACGTGAAATCTTCGGAAGTCCGAGATAAAATATTGGAAGCTGAAGTACTATCGCTAAAAGCGCAATTTGCTGAACAACTTAAAAAACAGGACTTCGAATGGCAACGAGTCCTGAGACTGCACGAAGACCGTGCTGCTGAACTATTAAATCAACAAAAGGTCAATGCAGCCGAAGAGCATCAAAAGGACCGGCAAGCAGCAAAGGTGTAACGGGGTCTTGGTACTGGACATTAGTCCAACGCACACAACGACAGGCAAGTCCTAAACGATAACACTCGTTTAGAGTGAGGGTTCGTAGATGACAATCTCACGTCAAGGCTGATCTTGTAACGATAGATCAGGGTTAGGGTTCGTGGGTTCATGGCGTGGAACTTGGATATTAGAATAGAAGACATTATATTTTGAAGTAGAAGAGTCGTGAAAGAAATACCAGGGAGCGTAAAGAATCAAGGAAATAGGGGGCTTTTTTTTATATTTTTTGTAGTTCATATATTCGTTGATTTCTAGATAACTAAGGTACAAGAACTCGCGTGGAGCGCTACCTATAGTGTGAACAAAACCTTCAAGCAATCCAACGACCCGCTTCACCCCCTCATGGGAAAAATCAAACCCCGCGAACCCAGAGCCCGTCCCCCCCCCTCGTAGCACCTAAGACGAAAGCAAGACGACGCAATACCATCCTCCAGACACATAAGGAAAGACCAGTATAGAAACGAAAACAGAGAAAGACACAAACCCTTCGGCGGGCCCCCTACAATACAAGAAAAGCTTCATAAGGCACCAAGTGCCGACCAGGAGGAAAGAATGAATAAAACTACAATTGCTCAACCTTAAACGAATAGTGGATCGGACCCCAAACTGGAAGGCTACAGGGGCAGGCTATATCCCAACATGGCAAATGCCAGGGGGCGGTGACGCTTCGGACTTTAGCATGGGCCAAGGAGGTAGTGCTATACCATGACACAGCGTAACCTAATGCGAGGTTTGTGATCCTAGAGTAAATCGCAGGAGCGGGAGGAGGACGAGGGGAGTCACCCAGCGAGAAGAGCCACTCGGCAGTGGAGATGCCAGCTATTGTGAGGGGCACTAGGGTGCCAGCTAAGGGGGCAGATAAGGTGCCAACTAAAGAAGGATGCAGCAGTACGGTGCAAGCGGATCCAATGCGTGGGAAGCAGGTAGAGGAAGGCTCGCCAAGCAAGCGAGAAGTACGCACACGGAGGACGGAGACAGGGTCAGAGTTTTTCGAATGCCGACCCTACTGATCCTGCAACTCTGGGGAGAGTGCAATACCAGAGAGCAGGGCTACCAGGGCAACTACTTCACCGATAGTCCGAAACTAGCAACTGTGTATTGACAGAGCAAGGAGGGTTGCCGACCGTGCAAAACGCTAAGCGAGATGCGTCGCGAAGTGCGGGGTAAGGGGTAGGAAGATCAATGCGAGCATACTCAACGAAGACGAATGGAACCAGAAAGGAATCTATAACCCCCGGGAGGGGAGGCCAAAGGCCCCAGGGAGAGGAACGGGATGAAGCCGTGATAAACCCGGAAGCAGTTGCCACGGGCGGGGTAGATCAGAGGCAGTGGACACTCTCACAATGATTTCCCATGGTGTTGAGATTTCAATCGCTGGAGGTGGAGCGGAGGAGAAAGATGAAAGGAAATAGAGGGCTTTTCTGTTTTTCTGTTTTTCTTTTTTCTTTTTTCTTTTTTCATATCATATATGCGTTGTTAAGGTACAAGATATCGCATGGAGGGCTAGCTATCGCTAAAACAAAACGCAAAATCCAAAACAAACAAACAAAGGAAACAGCCATTGCCAATCAACTTCATACGGGTCCGTACCGGTCCCAGGCGCACATACGGGCACGCAAATCAAGTAAGTAAATCAAGGAAACCCTCCTACAACCAGCGGACACTACAAGCAACTTGCAAAACTAACGATGAAAACCTAGCCCTCCTGAGACGACATGAAATACCCAAAGGAGACTACATTAGATGAGCGGGAAGAAGCGGAGCTAGCAGTGGAGGTAGGGCGGGAAAACATGCCCGGGGGAAAGGCGGTCTTGGTCGACCTAATGAAATGGGAGAGGGAGCCAAGGAGGGCGGCAAAGGAAATAGGGGGCATTTTTTTCTTCTTTTTTTGTTTTTATCTCATATATTTGGTGATTTCTAGATTACTAAGGTACAAGAACTCGCGTGGAGCGCTTGCTATGGCGTGAACAAACCCTGGGAGCAATCCAACGACCCGCTTCACCCCCTCATGGGAAAAATCAAACCACTCGAAACCAGAGCCCATCCTCCCCCCTCATAGCACCTAAGACAAAAGCGAGACGGAGCAATACCTTCCTCCAGACACGTAAGGAAAGACAAGTATAGAAACGAAACCAGGGAAAGACACAAAGCTTTCGGCGGGCCCCGCAAAACAAACGAAGGATTCTTACGGCCCCAAGTGCCGACAGGGAGGAAAGAATAAGACTAGTATTGCTCAACCTTAAACGAATAGTAGATCGAACCCCAAACCGAAAGGCTATAGGGGCAGGCTATATCCCAACAAGGCAAACGCCAGGGCGCGGCGACGCTTCGGACTTTAGCATGGGCCAAGGAGGTAGTGCTATACCAGGACACGGGGTAAAGTAACGCGAGGTTTGCGACTGTAGAGCAAATCGCGGGGGCGGGAGGAGGACCAGGGGCGTCACCCAGCGAGGAGAGCCACTCAGCAGTGAAGGTGCCAGCTATTGTGAGGGGCAGTGGGGTGCCAGCCGTGGAGGCAGAGAAGGTGCCAGCTAAGGAAGAATAAAGCAGTACGGTGCAAGCGGATCTGACGCGTGGGAAGCGGGAGAGGGCAGGGTCGCCAAAGACTGAGAAGTACGAACGTGGAGGACCGAGACACTGTCACGGGTTTTCGAATGCCGACCCTACCGACCGAGCAACTCAGGAGAGAGTGCAATACCAGAGAACAGGGCCACCAGGGCAAGTACTTCACCGATAGCCTGAAGCTAGCGACCGCGTGTTGACGAGGAAAAAAGGGTTGCCGACCGTGCAAATCGCTAAGCGAGACGCGTCGCGAAGTGCGGGACAAAGGGTAGGAACATCAACGCGAGCGTGCTCAACGAAGACGAATGGAACCAGAAAGGAATCCATAACCCCCGGGAGGAGAGGCCAAAGGCCCCAGAAAGAGTAAAGAGATAAAGGCGTGATAAACCCACGAGCAGTTGCTGCGGGCGGGGTAGATCAGAGGCGGAGCACACTCTAATGATGATATCCCGTGGTGTTGAGATTTCAATCGCTAGAGGTGGAGCGGACGAGAAAGATGAAGGAAATAGGGCCATATTTGTTTTTTCTTCTTTTTTTATATCATATATTCGTTGTTAAGGTAGAAGATATTGCATGGAGCGCTAGCTATGGCGAAAACAAAACCCAAAATCATAAATGTACTAACAAAGGAAACATCCGGCGCCAAAAAACTCTTCAACTGGGGTCCGTACTGGTCCCAGGCCCACATACGGGCACCAAATTCAACCAAGTAAATGAAAGGAGACCCTCCTTAAACTGGCGGATAGCATGAAATACAAAAATATAAACCTAGCCTTCCTGAGACGACATATAGTAACCAAAGGAATCTACATTAGAAGAACGGGAAGAAATGGAAGAAACAGAGGATGATGGGCAAGAAAACATGCCCGGGGGGAACACTGCGGCCGTGGATTTAATGCAGCGGGCGAGGGCGCCCAGGAGGGCGGCTGAGGACCAGATGGGGGCGTCGGGGCCAATGTGGAGGACCCCCTGAAGTTGGCGGGTCCTGGCAGGCTCTTTGGCCGAGCAGTGGAGGATGGCGTGCTCAAATGTCTCAGGGGCACACTGGCACCTGGGGCAGGCGGTGGGGGCGTCACTGTCCCAAGAAGGGTGGGCGCGGAGGTAGCTCTTACCACATCTCATCTGGTGGAGGCGGCCCGCGGAGAACTTGTCTTGGCCCATAAACAGGTGGGGCTTGAGCGAGGGGCGGTATGGGTATCTGGCTGGATCTCGAGCTGCCTTATCCCATTCTTCCATGAGGAGGCTGCTGCATTCGAGCTTTAGCTGGTGATAGGAGCGGCCCAGAGGGGACTCGGGGTAGGACTCGCAGAGCCAGTCTTGGGAGGTGACTGGAGGGGGGCCGAGCCCATCAGGGCCCAGGAGGAACAGCATGGAGTGTGGGAGGGCGTCGAGGGGGAGGTGTGCCCTATTTTTCGTGGGTGGTCTTGTCTGGATCCACGGGAGGGGAAGGCGACTGCCTGAATTCCCTGCGCCCAGGGCCCTGTGGTCTGGTGAGTGGCGGTGAAGGGATGGAGTCTGCACAGAGGGGGGGAGCCTAGGCTTCGTTACGGGGCCCCGTTTCCGAGGAGCGGGGACAAAATAACATAGGTTATTCTGATTAACTGGTCGAAAAAATGATCCAAATCGGACAAGAACTGACTGAGATAGAGCTGTTTGAAGTTGGACATCTTCACAGAGCTCCATTTCACTCAGTTTTGGTCTGATTTGGACGATTCTTTTTTTAATATGCAGTTAATAACCTGCTCGTGGCGCCCCGTTTGTCAGAAACGGGGCCCCGTAACGAACACTAGGGGAGCCTTGCAGTTGCAGGGTTGATCTCCGGGGGGGAGCATAGCATTTTAAGGTAAGCCAGGTGGCGCTTATACGTAAGGAGAAGCTCGAGCGGCGGCAGGCAGGCCTCGATGGCCAGGATGTCGGTGGGGGTACTCATGAAGCAGTTGGTCATCCATCTCTGGACCTTGTGCCAGAATGCGGAGAGCTTCCTAGTCATGTGGACGGTGGGTAAGAAGACGTCAGCATCGTAGCTGACGATGGGGAAGAGGTGGGAGGAGGCTAGTCTGTGGTAGAGGAAGGGAGGGAGGCCGATCCCTGGAGGGGAGAGTCGTTTGACCGCCACCAAGGCCGCCTGGGCTTTGGCCAGCCTTTTGACGAAGTGGGGGGTAGTGGAGACCGAGGGGGTGAACCAGTAGCCCAGCCAGCTGACCTCAACCTGGGGGGCGAAAACGGACCCATCCAGGTCGACCGGAGCATTGGAGATGGGGTCTCTGTCCCTGTTCGTACGCTAGTGGATGAGCTCCGTCTTGGGGACTGAGAAGCCGACGCCCAGCCTGGCCTCTCTGGACTTCAGCCTGGTATACTGCTTCTGTAGGATCTAAATGTTGCGCCGATAAGACGCGAAAGATACGGTCAGACCGAAGTCGTCCACATACGAGAGGGAGAGACCATGGGGGATCTCGCATTAGAGGCAGGAAAAGTAAATAACAAACAAATACGGAGAGCCTGGAGACCCCTGGGGGGTGCCCACCGAAACTGGGGCGAACACTTTGGGGGACCCCTGGTATAGGAACCGGCACGATATGCCTGACAGGAAAGACCTAGTCCAGGACACAAGATACGGGTTGACCCGTTTGGTTCTAAGCATGCCGCAGAGGGTGGCGGGGTTGACATTGTCAAAGCCCCCCTTTATGTCTAGAAATAGTCTGGAGACTTTCGTTCCAGCCATCTGGAGGGTCTTCAGCTCGTGGGTGAGGGTGGTGACTGCGTCCGAGGCCCAGAGGCCAGCCAGCGAGCCAGACAGGTGCGGGTTAAGGAGGCCAGTGGCGCGGGCCACTCAGGAGAGTCTCGAGTTCATTATAGTCTCGAGGATTTTTGAAAAGAGCTGGAGTAAGACTATGAGGCGGAAAGAGGAGGAGGAGTCTTAGGAGGGCTTCGCAGGCTTGGCGAGCACGATGCCTGTGGCCTTTTTGAGAGTGAGGGGGTGGGACCCGTAGGCTACCAAGAGGGCTAGTAAGTCTTGGATGAGATGAGCGGCTACACGGTGCACCCTCTTCCATACGGAGTTGGGGGTCATGTCCGGTCCGGGGCCGACGATTAGGAGGAATGGGGTAGGGCCCTACCGACCTCGTGCGCTGCCAAGGGGAGGCAGTCTTTGAACAGGAGCAGGATGGTGTCAAGAAACTTGGCTGGTTCGGCAGGGAAAAAATGGTCGAGCAGCGCCTGATTGAGTTCGGGTGGCGTTGAAACTCCTGGGAGCTCCGGGAAGCGGAGAGGAGGGCGGCCGACGGCGAGCTTCTTGGCCGTCCACACAGTCTGGGGGGTCGCCGAGGCCAAGAAGGAGGACCAGTGAGCCCTTTTTGCCTTCTTGATGGCCTTGAAATAGGCAGACCTCGCCGCCCTTCCGGAGGCGAGGAGGGCGGCATCGAAACGGTCCCGTTTCGAGGAGCGGAGAGTGCAGTTGTAGGCCTTCCGGACCATTGACAAAAGCTCTGACCACCAAGGCTTGGATCGATAGGTCACCCTCTTTAGAGGGGTGTGCAGCGCGAATTGGGACGTAACTCTGCCTAGGTTGGTGCTGAACCATAGGTCTAGGGAGCGCGTGGTAGGGAGGGGGGGAGGGGGCGAGATAGTTGTAGATTTCAGGGAGGTTTCCATAGTGGCCCAGGCAGTCAGGGCCCAGTTAGGGGTCGGGGGCGGAGCTCACAACAAGGGGGCACCAAAGCGCAGAAGGATTGGGATATGGTCAGAACCGGTAGAGGGAAGGGGGTCAGACCACTCTGAAAAGTATGGTGCGAGGAGAGGGCAGGCAAAGGCGAGGTCCAGGACGCCGGGGCGTCCAATGACTGACATGGAGAAGCGAGTAAAGACACCCGCGGTCTTGAGAAGGGAGAACCCCAGGTCTGTCGCCCTATCGAAGTAGGGCCTCGATGTGGCAATCTCGTATTCTTTGAAGACCCTAAGGGGGTCAGCCATGGGGTGATGGATATTCAGGTCACCCAAGGTGAGGGTGGGAAGGGGACTGGAGGGAAAGATGATGTCCGGCGGAACAGAGCGAGTGTTGTTGGAGCGACATTTGGTGCTGTAGGAGTTGATTATGGTGAAGCCAGGGGTGGAGGGGTTGAAGAAACCATCAGGGGTGAAGAGGTCAATTGCCATGACTTCTCGCCTTCCAAAAAACCGTGGTAGGAGAGAAATAGTCGACAAAAAGGAACTATAAACATAAAAGGCAACCTGGGGCTTACAGCCACCGGTCATGGGGGGGGAAAAAACAGTAAATAAATTAAACGAGGGGAGTTTGCCCCTGTAGACCGGAGGGGCTTGCAGGGCCCCAATGGAGGGAGGGTGGGCCTGCTGTGAAAAAGACCCGAACAGAGAAAGGAACACATTCCGGCTCCCCAGGGAGACGTGTTCAACGAGTGTGAAGGGTTTCGGAGGAGGGGGTGAGGCCTGCCCACCACATCGTGAGGATTGGTTGTACTGCATTAGCGGGCCAGGCCAGAGGGAGTCCTCCTCATAGGAGAGGGCCTCTGAGGCTCCACGGGAGGGAGCTGTCTGGAGCCTGGTGCGGGCCTTACAGAGGCCGGAAGTATCTTGTCATTCTGGCCGTTGGAGTAGCCATCTTGAATGCCGACTGGAGGGAGAGGGTGGGTGAAGGGGGGGGCGAGAAGTCTCGGTCGTCAGTGGCCATATCCATCTCGTCGCCACTGGGTGGCGGAGGAACGATCTCCGTGGCAACAGTTGAACGCCTGAGAGGGGGCGGTGATGGGTGGCTTTCGCAATCCCTCATCAGCAAAAAAATAGGTTTACTCCAGACGGATAGGGCCCGCGTCCGGCCGGCGTGCATCAGCCCCATTCGTTCTGTACGTCCTAAACGTCCGCCTTTGCTTCCTGTGCGTCCTGAACGTCCTGAACGTCCGGGCGTCCTAGGATTGCACCTCCTGCGCCTGGTACCTCCCAACACCCTTGTTCCCGTCCTCACCACCCGGCGCACTTGTCACCGCCTGATTCCGTCCGAACACCCACCTTTAGTCTCTTCTCGCCTGGGGGTCTCTCGAGTAGACCTGCCACATTCTGGGAGCCCGACGGCCTAGATTCGTCCGGGGACGCCCCATAATGCTTGCAACACCCTACCGACACTCTACGCGGACTCCTCCCCTCATCCGCACCCTGCCGGCGCTCTTCGCAGACTCTTACCCTCGTCCGCACCCTTCCGGCGCCCTTCGCTGACTCTTACCCTCGTCCGCACCCTGCCAGTCCCACTACGCAGACGCCTACCTTCGTCCGCTTTCACCCTCTCGATTTCTAGTATAGCCTGTATATAATTTTATATATTTCATTAATGGTAGTCTGCTACACCCTCGTGGCCGAGTTGAATCCAGGTACCTGGATGGAAAGTGCCATCTTAAGCGTCCGGCTTCAACTCGGCCGCGTGCGTATTATACACAATTCTGTAGCCTAATCCACAACAGATTTCACACATCCGCCCTACTCTCACGGCGGAGTTGAATCCGGGCACCCGGGTGGCAATTGCTATCTTAAGCCTCTGGCTTTAACTCGGCCATGTGCATATTATACACAATCCAGTAGTATAGAATAATCTAATATATTTCATTAAACGTCCGCAGATTAATCCTGTGATTTACTATCCATTGGCCCTCCCCCGTGGGAATTACATGCGCCTGTCCAATCACTGTCCCTATATCAACTATTCGCATCTCTCGACCACTACGCTGCTTCCCGACTGGTATATGTCCGCTTGCGAGATGGAATCTACCAGAATTGATCGGATCGAGTACGCGAAGTAGTGCTAGGCGCCGGGCACCAGCGGCCTCGCTGAAGACGTTTCTTATTTTGAAAAGGGCTAACAGTTGCGCCACCCCCCGCCCCCGAAGATCTTCATAACTGTCCTCTCCGCTCACCTGGATCCATACCCAATCATTTCTGGGACCACCGCTACGGAAAGCCATTGTTCCGGTGCTGCGGGCTCGGTGAATCGGGAAAACGTCAGTTTCCTGAAAGTCAGCGACCGGAATTTCAAGATGCGTAAATTGCTCTACGGGAAGTAACCCCAGTTCGGTTGGGTCAGAAGACAGCGGATGGTCATCCGCTACAGTCTGCTTGGTAAAACGTAACATCTTCTCCATTATGTCCCCATAATCAATGATGCAGGTTCTGCAGAGCTCGGTCAGCGTGCTGACGTTCTTCATCCGGCCTTTGAGAATTCTCCCAGGTGCAGCCCCTGTCTCCCTCCCGGTGCCTTCTATTGCGACGACATTTTCTGCCTTCAAAAGAACGTCTAGTGTCTGTAGCCTCATTCCTAGGGCATGCTGGCGGCCATAGTGTGACAAGATCTGGCGGGCAGCTT
>Ga0307517_10002245_pt1 | contig 31168 bp, 34 predicted proteins | sample 23_EM_MG_FD_194515 | JGI IMG/M metagenome (GOLD analysis project Ga0307517, IMG submission 194515) | Populus trichocarpa ectomycorrhiza microbial communities from riparian zone in the Pacific Northwest, United States - 23_EM | ecosystem: Host-associated > Plants > Roots > Unclassified | place... | reverse complement strand
GCGTCATCCAATTCGGCGCTACATCCCTGGGTGGCTAGAACGATGTCTCCGTGTTTTAAGTACCGTCGAATGAGTGGACAGTTAGCTTGTTTTCGCACAAGAACACGGACCCGCGCGAAGGCCCTGTTGGAGGCCTGTGAAGAACATGATGTATATACGAAGCTTGCGAACGTACCCGGTTAGTTTCGTGATGGACTCCTCGGTGCAGGCACGGTCTCTCGCCTCGCGGATCTCCTCACAGACGGACAACAGTACGTTCGCACACCGTTCCGTCAGGCGAAGGCATACTGAACGGTTCGCCTATTAGATCGCGAGTGAGGGGAGGATTAAGCACAGAAAGCGAGGGAAGTATCACATCAACTAGTTGCAGGATACGCCAGATCTGGAGGAGAGCGTGCCCGAGGGGTTCAAGTTCTAGTTGCGGGACAAAACCGAGGGGGTCTACACCAATTTCCGGAAATTCGTGTCTCACGTCATCGGTCATCCCGAGCACAGAAACCACGGCAGACGCAACCCGCTAAGATGGACTAATGGGTATGAATGGTCAAATATGTTCATGAAACAAACGACATACCTGGCGGGTGATCGCCGATCGTTCAGACTGCTCCAGAGGTATAGCAAGCTTCCTCTTCGGAGGCTCGTTCCACGACCAGGGAGGAAGTTCGTGGACACCCAACAAATTGTTTGGTTGGCCAAGGGTGTAGATGCCGCTCTTCTCGGAAGGTGAGCTCGGACATGGTGAAGGGGACCGGCTCCGTTGGATCGAGTCGACCTGAGAAAGATTATCTATCTGGGATATGGATGGGTTCCGACTTGTAGACCCGGTGGAACCACCAGGCGGACAGTATATATTCTCTCGGGAATTCGGGGAGGGGGTTAAGACAGCAGTCTGTTTGGGGGACGTTGGTGGATTTACACAACTTGTTACCTCTACACCTGTCTGCTTGGAAGATTGGTTGTAAGCGAATGGCGGGGGTGGTGGGGGTCCGGTCCTGGATGTCCCCTCCGGGGGAGGGGCGGAAGTAAACTGTTTGATTTTTTTCGGTTTCTTCCCTTCCGTACAAGACCCTGCGAGACTGTTATTCCAAAACGGTAGAGATAAAATGAAAGAACGGACAAGGCATAGCCATGTTACACGGAATTGATGAAGAGTCTTCACCGGCGGCTTGGTTGTGTGCACCGCTTCCGGTGGTCTCGTCGGTGATGCGGCTGTATGTTGTGTCGTTTTCAGTGGTGTGGACCACAGTTTGCACGGAATCCAGGAAGTGGAACCGGAGCGGCGAGAGCGTCTTCACAAATCCGTCTTCGCGAAAGAGGAGGGAGAGGTCGCAAAGCACGGCGACTGACTTTCTTACCCCGGGTATTCCGGGGAAAATGGTGTCCAACATGCTCTCCTTTACACCGCCCGGAGAGGTTGCAATCACCTCGAGAATATCCAGAGCGGCAGTCCCAAGGCTTTGAACTGTCGGATAGCGAAACGATGATCCTACGATGTCCTTCAGCGCACTCGTCCGGTTATCGCCCCACATCCTCAGCAACATCTGTTCGTCCCAATCGTTCTCGCCTATGGAGCTAGCAAGCAGAATGATTAAAAGCGGGCGGGAGCCCAGGCTCGCGATGAGGTCGTCCACTACTGATGTTCTGTCCAGGTTACACAGGCTGTAGAAGGTCGTTCGTGCATCGTCCTCGGAAAGATTTAGTACCTCGACCCGGGTGGGGTCTCGTAGGAGGACTGGGGGTGTGGCGCGGAAATCGCCGTCGTTGGTGTAGGAGCCAACAATGTCTTCTCTCGAGATATTCTTGTCTAAACTGTGCATACTTGACTGGCCCCCGAGATTGTCACTGGGGCGAAAAGTATTTTTGTTCTGTGTCGGGTCGCGGGTTGGCGCTTGAGAGCTTCCGGATGGCCGCGTACTTCCACCCCCACCTTGCCCAGTGCCCTCATCCTGACTGATTTGTGAGGATGACCCAGCGCCTGAGCTCGGTTCCTTGTCCTTAATCGATGGAGGGGGCTTGGGAAACTCAGGGTGTTTGTCCATCCCTGAGTCCATGGATTCTGATGGCGGTCGCGGGCCGACAGAGGCCAAAGTCCTTTCGTTCGGAAAAGAAGAGCCACTTCACACGAATCAGGTAAGCGGGTGTTTGGCTATTGGGACGGGAGGGGAACTGACGAATTATGCAAGGTACCTGATACCACCGACATTTCTGGGCGCTGATCGGGATCCTGATTCCAGCAACGTTCCATTAATGCCCATAACTCGTCCACAAGATCTGGGTGGGTTGGACGTGCTGGTCGCCCCCCCTCTGAAATAGCCAACACCGCAACAGCAGGAGAATGGGGATTGAACGGGTCCTCACCAGTGAAAACCTGTATTATGTAGGGTGGAGAGGAGATCAGCCAACTGTCGGGCTACGGTGGATATTTACAACACACCTCAACCATGACCATCGCGAAAGAGAAAACATCAGTATTCTTGCTATGCGTGTCGCCCCCGTTCAAGATTTCCGGTGCGGTCCATTGTACATCCGGATCATCCGTGGTTGGATGACCGGGTTGTAGATCCTGGTGTCCTGTACGGCTCGTAGCAGTGCCAGCCAGGCCAAAGTTCGCAATCCGCGGGCAGCCGGAGTCGTCCACAAGGATATTACGCTACCCGGATGTTAATACGATCACAAGATAGGTTTTTGAACGACCTCGTACCCCTCTGAGATCCCCATGAACCACGTCACGGAAGTGGAGGTAGTTAAGACCGTCAGCGACACCAGACAACTGGAAAGGGTGTAAGCGCAATCCATATAAAAGAAGGGGACACCGACAAAATTGGGTCGGTCCGTTTCCGGGTGGTTGGCTATGTATTTCCTCAGGTTCTCACCAGGGATCCAAGCCGAAATGAGCTGGAGTGGCTCAAGAGTAATTCCAAGGAAGGGGACGGTATTTGGGTGAGTCAAACGTTTCCACGTGACAGCGTTGCGGTAGATCGCCTGTTGGTTTCATCAATGGTGTGGATAAGGAAAGATAACTGCATCGATAACGCGCCTCCTTGACCCTCGGGAAACCTTCTTCTGTGGTAGAAAACGACAATCTCTTGACGCGAACCCTCGAGCCGTTCAACGATCCTTCGTAGACATCACCGTAACGTTCAGAGGCGACCGGGTGTTCACTGATGGTTGAAAGAGAACCCTGAAGCACGAGCGACCGCGGTAGCTTTTCTCGAGTGCCGCATATGCTTCCCAGTTCGCGTTGGCATTTCCGGAACGTGGGACTGGCAGAATCAAGAGTATCGAGAACCTACGCCAGCTGAGTCGAGAATGGATAAAACACGATGCAGAGACATACATTATCTAGATGCTCGATGAGCCATGAGGCATCTTTGTCTTGGAGCTCTAAAATACAGCCTTCATACTCTTTTCCGTCGAGGAGGTTCGTCAGATCATCGGGAAACCGGGTTGATGACTTGTCGAGGTGCTCGAACTGTTGCAGAATTTCGGGTAAGGGCATGTGGAATGGGTTTTGCCAGCTATGCTTGTGCAATATATCATGTAATATATGACCACGCAGTCACCGCCTGTTTGAGCAGTCACGTGGTAAGGCCAGCCTTTAGCTTTCGGGGTTGTGGCTCGCCTCCCGTGTTTATGAGGGAGCAAGGAATCCGAGCACGAGGCCAACAGGTGCAAACGCTGGTCTGTTATTGTGGATTGAATCCTAACGAAACGAATCGGCATTTTGTGACCCGAGGGCAGACAGGCCATGATGGAATGAACCGGATCGCGAAATCTCCAAAGGAGGTCTTCCGAGACCAACTGCGGGAACCAGGACCCGCAGAAAACCACGACATTTACTTCAATGATCTTCTCCGGTCTCTGTGGCTTGTCGACGTATCTCAGGGTTGGGGAGGGATCGGTTGAGAGTATCCGATATTGGGCTCAGTAGTGACAAAGTGACGCGGGAAAGAACTCGGACAAAAATGACGGACACCACGACACAAAACTGTTCCTTGCAGGTATCTATGTGGGATTGGTGGACCATGAATAAATACATCATCAGCAGAGAGAAACCTATATGACAACACATTCGATGCACCCGCGCTGAGCGCTTGGATGGAATAGAGTCAAGGTCGCAAGGACAACCCTTTTTTCGGTTTTTTGGGTCAGCGCATTTATCCTGCAGAACCTACACCGTAAAGCGGCAAGACGCAGCTATCTGTACAGGTTTTGGCCATAACTCTAATCTAGAGCCCATATTTTTGGAATCCATATCACCAAAAGAAAGGTAGGGGGAAGGAAAGGGGGGAGGGTCTGGCGGCACCCGTCACAGCCCATTGCGTTCAAACATGACGACCTGGAGGTCTGGAGGCGAAGGGGAGAGGGGAGAGGAATGTGGATGAAAAAAAGAAAGGAGGGTGGGCGATTAGGGAGCAAAAGGGACCTCTCTAAAGTCTGCCGTGAAAACCCGCGTGCCTACCGAGGTTCATCCGGGCTTGTGCACGATAGATAGGGTGGCACTTCCTGCCGAACCACCCAGTGACTAAAGGGACAGGTCGTCCGAGTCACCCTTCCCGTGACCTGAGTCGGGGTCAATCTTCCATCTCCCCACGGAACCGCGGTGGGTGTGACTCAAAGAGTGTTTGGGATTGGGAATTTCGGACGGCAGGAATGCGGAGTCAACCAGACCCGCACCACCCATGGGTTGTTGGCTGTTCCGATCTGGTGGTCGCGATAATGCTTGGGTGTGGCCGGTCCTACCAGGGGGCTTACCGAGTGAGGAAATGATAGACAGGGGGTCGGGGATGAGGGACCATCCAAGACAGTGGGTGGTAGGGCTGGCCGCCAGCCCTATTCTTTGGTTTGGGACTCTTGAACGGCGCCGATGCCCCGCGATGAGAGCAATGAACCCAGGCAGCGACTGAGGGCAGCGTGGGAAAAACCCCTGGCTGTGGCGGTAAGTGGCCACCGGTCAAATTTCAAGAGGCGATCTGCCACGAGGTCAATCATCCACTATCACACCGCCGTCTACACTGATCCAACACCGACATGAACGACATACGAGATTCATTTTCCAGAACGAGGAAGAGACTCGGGTACCAACTAACAGGGAGAAAATACAAACCGGATGGAACGGGGACTAACCCGAGTGGGGAGAGTGTTGACTCAACGACTTCGCTACCCCAACCAGATCCCCACGTCGTGGCGGGCGAAAGTGACGACCAAGAAGGAGCTGGAGTCAACGCAGCTGGAGAGTGCGTTCTTTCGACGGATCGTCACCCTCAGCCCGATAGGTCAGAATCTGTGCTTGCCTATGGAAGCGATAACGCTCAAGAAGGGGGAGAGGAAAGCGTCGATGGTGGGGGGACTAGCCAGGTGGATTCGTACTCATACCCAGACGTCGAAGTTGCGGTGGGAAGTGGGCACAACGGAGAACCCGAGGAGGTCTATCCCTCTCCATCGCATGGTGGGAGGCTCGACAGTACGCGAACATTTTTATTTCGGTTGCTGCCTCTGATCGTTCCTTCCGATAATGCAGATACCCCTGCCCTTCCTGATTATGAACCAGGAGCTGTTCGCCCAGACGAGACCCTCGAACTGACCATCACCGCGGACGGGAAAAAATCGAACTGCAAGTCTACTGCATCTGCCACGGCCGAATTGCTCCGTGGGGTGAGAGACTCCGCGGGTGCCTTCGGTCCACTCAAAACCGTTGCGAGATCTCTCTGCTTTGTTCTCGACAATTGCGAGGTATGGCCTCCTTCCCGCGCGTTCGATTCTCGGTGCTCACGGTCGTTCTAGCGAACGGAGGTGAATGAGCATGCCATAGAATCGTTGGCCCCAAGGGTCAAATCCCTTTGTGAAACACTCTACGGACCTATCTCTCCGGATGACTTCAACGAGAGGGAGAGGACGAACAAACTGGAACGGTGAGCCCACATTCTCCGAGACCGAGAGTCGAGTTTGACGCACGAGGATTGCCAGGAGATTGAAAGAGATTGGCCAATATATGGACTCGATGACAGCCCAGGAGGATCTTACACTTTTCCTCAAAAAAAACGAGAACGCGCAGAAGCTTAACAGCCTGGTGGAGGATATTCGTGATGCCTTGATGGACTACTGGGTTTGCCCTCCCAAAAAGTCTTGTTCTCATCGTAGCTAACATATACTCAGACTTCGTTGCGACAACAAATCTACAATCTGAACTGCCAGAACATCGTGAGTCTCGCTCCCTTACAGTCCTATCCTTTGTAGTAACCTGAAAGTAGGGAGATGCGGATCATCGTCTTCTGGAGGGTGTACATCTCGCAGGCGAGGCCGGGTACCTTTCTGGGAACAGGCAAGGGTGTCTGAAGGGAACTAGGTCGGATGTCCTTCTGCAACTCGAACGTTGGCTGAAGGATGAATGTGACTGCCATGTGTTCTGGCTAAATGGCCTTGCGGGGACCGGAAAGTCGACCATCGCCCAGACGTTTGCCGAGATTGGCTTCGCAGATGGAAAGCTTGGTGCGAGCTTCTTTTGCTCGCGAGACTTCGAGGATAGAAGCAATCTTCAAGCAATTTTTCCCACTCTCGCATTTCAGCTTGCCTATCGGTACCTCCCATTTCGAGAGGAGCTGCTCCAAGTCCTGAGGGCCAATCCTGGTGTTGGACGGGAGTCTCTTTCTTCCCAGATGGAGAAGATCATTGTTGGCCCACTAAAACACACCCACATTCGGACATTTATCATCATTGACGCCCTCGACGAGTGCAAGGACGAGGAGCCTGCCTCTGCCATTCTTTCCGTCCTCTCCCGCTATGTGAACGAGATCCCTAACGTCAAATTCTTCATTACTGGTCGTCCGGAGCCTCGGATCCGCTCTGGGTTTCATCTCGAGTCACTCCGACCCATCACAGAAGTGCTCAGGCTTCATGATATTGGACGTTCCTTGGTGGATGGTGATATCAAACTGTTCTTCAGGACACAATTAGTCAACATTGCTAGGGCCCGGGGTGACTGTGACTTCCCCCAAGATTGGCCAAATCCATTGGACATCAGCACTCTCTGCTACAAGGCAGCAGGATTCTTTCTCTATGCTTCAACAGCTGTAAAATTTGTTGCATACAAGAACCGCAAACCCACTGAACAACTGGACCGGATTGTCTCTCTCCCACAAAGTACCACTCCTGAGGGAAGGTCTGGGGTTGACCTCCTCTACACCCAGGTCCTAGAGCAGGTGTTTGATGATATGGATGCAGATGTTGAGGAAGTCTATTCCCATTTCAGGACTGTGGTTGGGGCAGTATTACTTGTGTTTAACCCACTTTCAATAACAGCACTTTCAAACCTACTACAAGTGTCCAGCATCTCTACCATCCTACATTCCCTCCATTCTCTCCTCCTTGTCCCTGAGAGCACAGAAGACCCCATTCAAGCCTTCCACAAGTCATTTCCTGACTTCCTCACAGACCCAGACCGATGCAAAGACCAAAGGTTCCTTGTAGAGCCTACAGCCCACCATGAAGAAATCCTACTCTCATGCCTTAACCTGATGAAGCAAAGGTTGAAGAAAAATATCTGTAACCTAGATGACCATGCTGTTCTCAGTGAGGTCAAAGATCTTCCTACTCGATGCAAGGACCACATTGGAGATGCCCTTGAATATGCATGCCAGTTCTGGACAAAGCACCTTCTGAAAACCCCCAATAACAGCCCCAATATCAAGGAAGTGCAGAAGACAGTTGACCAGTTCTTCACAACATGTTTACCATATTGGATTGAGGTCCTTGTACTCACAGGGAATCTTGGTGTTGGTGTTTATGCCATAAATGATGTTGAGCAGTGGTATGCTTTGGTGAGTGATGTGCAGAACTATTTACTTAGACCTGTATTGACATTTATTTAGGCAGGGGTTGTGTGCCAGTGGACAGCTGACAGCCAGAGGCTCATCCTAGAATCCTTTGCTGTAATCCATGACTCTCCCTCCCATATCTACCATTCTGTCCTCCCATTCTGCCCTTCTCCATCTTGGCTCCATCAGTGCTACAGTGAAGAGCTCTCACAAGAGGTTAAGGTGGCTAAGGGACCCCTGGCTAGAGGAGAAATATATTCCCACACAGTTTTGTTGGGCAACCACCCATTGACCCTTGCATACTGGGGGAGCATTGTTGCAGTTGGTTCAATGTCCTGTAACATCATTGTCCTTGATGCCATCACAGGCAGTCAGTTTACAACACTGTCTGACCATGCTGATTGGGTGAAGTCTCTCACCTTCTCACCAGATGGGGCATTACTTGTATCTGGAAGTTATGACAAAACTATCAAGCTCTGGGATATGCAGACTGGTGGGGTTGTTAGAACCTTACATGGCCATACCAACTATGTTTTTTCTGTCTCTATCTCAGTAGACTGTACCACAATTGCTTCAGGGTCTGATGACAAAACAATTCGTTTATGGGATGTTCAGACAGGAGAGTGCCACCATACTATAGAACAGCAGAAAGGGGTTTATTATGTTTCCTTCTTTCCCCTGAACCCTCAACACATCATATCCATATCTGGCAACAAAGTCTGGCTGTGGGACATTGATAGTAACCAAATTGCACCCACATATGATGGCTCCCAGATTGCTTTCTCTCTGGATGGCACTCAATTTGCTTTATGCAATGGAGAAACTGTTGAGGTTTGGAGCTCTAGTGGAGAGACCACAGCTCAACTCCATGCAACCAGTAGCAGCACTAGACACTGCTGCTTCTCTCCTGATAGCAGGCTCATTGCAGTTGCTACTGGCCATAGTGCTTATATCTGGGACATCACCAGCTCAGACCCCCACCTCATTGAGACTTGTATTGGTCATACCAACTCTATCACTTCTCTTGTATTTTCCTCCCCAACCTCCCTCATCTCAGCATCTAGAATTGACAAATCAGTTAAATTCTGGAAAATTGCTACCTCATCACCAGCCCCAGCTTCAGCTGATCCAAAGTCTACAGGCCCCACTTCAGCTCCAATCAAGTCCATCACTCTCCAAGCAAAGGATGGTATTACCATCTCAAGTGATTCAGATGGAGTGGTGAAGATCTGGGATATCTCAACTGGCCACTGCAAGGCATCCTTCCAAACCCCAGCCAAGGGTCCCTACCAGATAGATACCTTGCTAACTAATAGCAGGTTGATCTCTGTTTGGTGCACAGATGAGAAGACCTGTATCTGGGATACTGAGAAGGGGGAGCTCCTCAGAACAGTGGATATACCTGGAAGAGCAATCAGGGATCTCAGGATATCAGCAGATGGATCTAAAGTTTTCTGCTTATATACAAATTCCATTGAAGCCTTGTCAATATCAACAGGAGAGGTTGTGGGTAGAGTAGAGTTTCTGTTGACTCTATCAAGAGATCCCTTTATGACTACAGATGGTTCAAAAGTCTGGGTTCAATTCCCCATTGTGGGAGTTATGGGATGGGACTTTGGGACCTCAGGCTCACCCCCCATTAAGCTATCCAATACACTCCAGAGCAGATCCCATCTAGATTTTATTGATGGTGTCAGGAAGGAGAGGTCATTTCTACCTGGGATTAAGGATACAGTTACTGGAAAGAAGGTTCTTCAGCTACCTGAGGAACTTGCAAGGCCCTCAGATGCACAGTGGGATGGCCAATATCTGGTTGCTGGTTATGCCTCTGGGGAAGTGTTGATTTTGGACTGTGATCATGTACTCCTCCATTAAAAATTTGTTGTATATACTTTTTGTTTACTTGTACCTATGAATGTATGCACAGAAATCTCATTTCAGAATAATTGCACTGCTTACTGTTCACACTTTCTAGTCAATTGCAAAGGTAAGAGAGAGTTTATTTATATGGTATATGCACACCACAAGCATGGTATATAAGTACCGAGGCAGCACCATACAGAGGGGAGATCAACACACATGGTAAGGTGTTTAGGGTAAGAAGACCTAAAGTGGAGACAGAAAATATGATACAGATACAGGGGATCCAACCCTGTTTTGTACTCAATAAAGAAGATAGCAGTTCTACATGTCCACACACTCAGAACCAGAGTGGGTGTCTCTCCTGTACTGGCCTTAATACCTGGCATGTCTGACAGATTGACCCTCAAAGACAACTTATCCAGTCATGACTGAGTCGTCTTCAAGAAGTATCCTACATTAGAGGAACAGGGGGCCGCCCCATCTTGAATCATTGCCTCCTCAATGTCGTGCTCCATCCAAACCTCCCTCTCGAGGGCACGCTGTAGTGTCTTGACAGCCTCTGGGATATGGTGACGGTTGGCCTGGAGGACCCTGGCCATCGTGTCGTCGCTGTCAACCTGCAACACGGCTTGTATGACCCGCATCAGGCCTGCCGTATCGTGGGTTAGGTCTTCTTTGTTCTGGCGTCCTTGATAGGTAGACAAAAGGGGTCCGACCTCAGAGGGATCGAGGGGGGGCCGCAAAGTCATTGGTCCTGAATGCTGGATAGTCAGGCGAGTTTGCAACAGGCTCGATGTCCACAGCGTATGCTTGGATCCTTCCCTTGATCGCAACTGACAGTGCTCCTGTTTCCGCGTGCCTGTCCGATTCCTGGATCAGGCGGAAGACCCGGAGTTGGATAGAAAGCTACACTAGAGTAAGCGCCTGCAAGGACGCAAACAGAGCAGGAGCACAGGAAGAGACGTACACTGAACGTCCGGATCGCATTGTCAAACTCGACATTGCATCCCTGGGTGGCTCGGACAATGTCTCCATGTTTTAAGAACCATCGGATGAGTGGACAGTTGGCTTGTTTCGACACGAGAACCCGGACCCGCGTAAAAACCCTGTTGGGTGTCCGTAAGAAATACAGTGGAAATGTGTTAGCTTGTGGACGTACTCGGTCATTTTCAGGGTAGATTCCTCGATGTGGACACGGTCTCTCGCCTCGCGGATCTCCTCACAGATGGACAAACAGTATGTTTGCACACCGCCCCGTGAGACGAAGGCATGCTGAGCGGTTCGCCTATTATATTACAGGTGAGGAGAAGATCAAGCATGGGAAATGAGGAAAAACTCACATCGACAAGTTGTAGGACGCGCCAGATCTGGGGGAGAGTGCGCCCGGTTCAAGTTCTGGTTTCGAGACAAACGCGAGAGGGTCTACATCAACTTCAGGAAACTCGTGCTCGTGTCTCACATCATCGGTCGTCCCCAGCACAGAAACCACAACAGATGCGACCCGCTAAGATGGGGTGATTGGTATAGATGACCGAATATGCTCATAAAACAAACGACATACTTGGCGGGTGATCACCCATCGTTCGGACTGTTCCAGAGGGGTAGTCGGCTTCTTCCCCGAGGGCCTGCTCCATGGCCAGACAGGAGGCTCGTGAACACGTGCCGGTTTACTTGATTGACCGAGGGTGCGGACACCACTCCCCTTGGAAGGTGACCTCGAACATCCGCGGTAGGGTGAGGGGGGTCACCTACATTGGACCGAGCCGACCCGGGGACGTATATCTGTCTGAGATGGGCTCCGACTTGTAGACCCAGTGGAACCAGCAGGATAGTATCCGTCCCCTCGAGAGTTCGGGGAGGTTAACACAGTAGTCCGTTCATGGGACATTGGTGGATTCACACCACTTGCTACCTTCGCGCCTGCCTGTCTGGGGGGTCGGTTGTGGGGGGACAGCGGACAGGGTGGAGCTTTGATCCTGAGCGTCTTCTTCGGGGGAGGGGCAGGACCGGACCGCTTGATTTTTTTGTGTTTTTTTACCCTTTGGAGGACCTTGCGTGTATATAGGAAGTCCTGTAAGACTATTACCCTGAAGCACGAAAGAGATAAAATGAAAAGGACAAACAAGCAGTAGCAGGATAACTCAATTGATGGAGTACCTTCATCGGAGGCTTTATCGTGTGTTGTCTCGCTTCCAGTGGCCTCATCGGCGGCACGATCGCATGGTGGTGTAAAACATAGTTTGCATGGACTCTAGGAAGTAGAACCGGAACGGTAAGAACATCTTCACGGACCCATTTCTGTGATAGAGAAGAAATCGCGAAGCACGGCCACCACGCTTTTATCCCAGGTATCCCAGGAAAAATGTCGTCCAATATACTCTCCCTAACGCTACCTGGGAAGGCTACAATCGCCCCGAGTGCATCCCGAGCAGCAATCCCTAGGTCTTGAACCATCGGAGAGTGAAATAATGATTCCATGGTAACCCCCAGACCCCGGTAATAGTTTGCCCGCGATGTACCATCGGCCCACGCCTTGAACAGCATCGACTCGTCCCGACCATTCTCCCGTACAGAACTGGCAAGCAGATCGATAGAAAGTGGGTGACAGTTCAGTCTCGCAATGAGGTCGTCCACAGCGGGCGATCCGCCCAGGTTACACAGACTGTAGAACGCGTCCTGTGCACCATCCTCGGAGAGAGTCGGTACCCCGATCCGATGGAAACCATGGATGTCGGGATCCATCCTACTGGTAGTGACCAGGCAGACATTGTCGTAGCCACCGAATTCTTCGATCGTTGCAGAAATCTCTTTGGCTCCAGGAACCAGCGGGTCGAGGATGAAATCCACATCATCCAGCAACGATAGAAGACGGGGGAAGACTGTATGTGCGACCGGAGCTGTGCTACATCTGTAGTACAGATACTATAAATCACATCGGATAGACGGTTGAGGAAATCCTTCAGCGAACCTTTGATGACGTCACACCGCATGGAGTAGCGGTTTCTACCAAACTTGACCCGAGTCTGGTCGCGGTGGAGGAGAGTGAGGGCCACCGAAGTCTTTCCAATGCTAATCGGTCCGAACAGAGCGATGGATGTAAGCTGTTCCGTGAGATCCAACATCTCGTTCACAATTTCTTCTCGGGAAAAGCAACTGTTCGGGATTTGCGGGAAGATCGGGAACGGGGGATAGGGGTGATCGTTGTCGACATGGGGAGTACTGGTGTATTCTCTCGAGGCATCATTTTTATCCGGACTGGTGAGGAGACCGGCACGAGACTCGGTAGTCTGATCGGGTTGACTGTAGACTAGATTTCGGGGTCGGTTAAGGTCAAGGCGAGGGGGTCAATACGTGGGGGCCCTCTGTGGTTTGTCGGGAGATGGGTCACTACACACGAGTCAGATAAATGAACACCTGGTCGCCATGATAAGAGGGAAACTGACAAGACATGTAAAGTTTTCAATAAATCTGACATTTTCTGCCGCAGGAGGGGGTCCTGATCCCAGTAATTTTCCGTCCATACCCACAACCCATCCGTAACATTCCTGTTTGTCGGCCGGACCGGCCGTTTTCCAATCGCTATATCAGGGATAGCTTCGGCAGGAGTTGTTATAAGATGGGGTCTTGCCAATGCAAACCTGCGTCAGGACGAAGAGAGGTCGGTCGATAGTCGAGCCACGGTGGACATCCGCAACACACCTCAACTGTGACCATCGCGGAAGAGAAAACAGCAGTTTTCGGGCTGCCGCGCGTCCTGCCCACCATTAAGATCTCTGGTGCAGTCCATCACCCACTTGAACCGTTTTTGACTGAGCATATACATCGTGGACCTGGGCGTTCCACGAGGCCCCTGCACATGCCAACTAGGCCAAAGCCCGTGATCAGTGGGCACCAGGAGTCATCCACAAGGATATTCGGCTGTCCAGACGTTAACACGATAGTAAGATGAGCTTTCGAACAATTACGCACCCCCTGAGATCTCTATGGACCACGTCACGGCAGTGGAGGTAGTTGAGGCTGTTAGTGATACCGGTTAACTGGGAAGGGCGTGAGCATGATCCGACGCAAGAGAAGGGGAACGCCCACAAGACCGAGTCGGTCCCGTGTCTGGGTGTTGATGATATATTCCTTCAGTTCTTCGCCAGAAACCCAGGTCGAAATGAGTTGGAGCGGCTCAAGAGTAACTCCGAGGAAGGGAACAACGTTTGGGTTTCTCAAGTGTCTCCACGTGACAGCGTTGTTGTGGATTCTCTGTTCATCACTTTTCATCAATGACATGTGTAGGAAACAGCAGTTGCATCGATAGCGTACCTCCTTGACCTTCGGCAAATCTATTCCGGTAGAAAACAACACTTTCCTGATGCGAACCCTCAAGCCATTCAGGGACCCTTCGGAGTGGCTAGCGTAATCTTCAGAGGCGACTGGGTATTCGCTGAGGATTGAAAGAGAACCTTGAAGTAAGAGCGACTGCGGCAACTTTTCCCAAGTATGGCATATCCTTCCGAGCTCGCGGTGGCACCCCTGGAACACAGGAATAGCAGAATTCAGAGTATCAAGAACCTGTGCCGGCTGAGTAGGTAGCGGGTGAAGCGCAACAGTGCGAAGACGTACATTGTCCAGGTACTCGACTAGCCATGTGACAGCGTCATCTTGAAGCTTCGGAATGCAGCGTTTGTCGGGCTCCTACCCAGCCTTGTAGATGAGGTGGACAAGATGAATCCGAATTGGCGGGAGGAAAGCGGTGTAATTACTGTGACTAACACAGGATATAAAAGGAAGGAACCCCCGGCCCGGATATTAACCGCTTTGCCCTATGACGCGGCTGGAAAGGATGGGAGCAAGTCAAGTCGCGGCCGCGAATCCAATGGGGAGTCCACTGCACGAGACGCGTCACGGTAAAACTGCCGTTCATCTATGTTTTGTTGCGTCTCTCCGAGCTAAGTACTTTAACTTTGAACCCATGGATAACCAACGCAACGTCCTTTCCTCGCTGAGTGTGGCCATACTCGGAGCGTGATTCCTCATACCTAAGGATAGGTCTTCCTTGGTGACCGGGTGGCTTCCGGCATAAACCATCCGAATTTCGTCTATGTTGGCTCTGAACCACTCCTGGGGTAGAAAGGTCCTCGATGTGTTCGTACACTGTGGACTCGACGCAGAGAAACGCGGTCCGGTCGTTTGCCTTCAGATCGAACGAATATCGCCTGTTGAACCTGTTCCCGCAATCAATCGCGAAACGCACTCAACGGTGATGTGATTTACTCCCAGAGCTGGCGTTGGGCGTAACCAACCCCTAAGGGTATCTAATGCCTACTGACAAACTTACGAATGTAATTGTACGTTGAATGCTTTCATGAATGTGCCGTGGCGAAGCCAGGCAGAGCTTGTTTGGTATAAAAGATACCCGTCTCTCCCTCCCCCTTTCCCGAGTCGAACCTGCCTCTTGCTCTCCCCTCTACCGTTGCGTCCACATTCCTCTCCCAGCAGTCTTCTCCTTTCACGTTCCTCGTGTATCTTTGCGCTTTCCTGCGTCTGTTGTAGTATACTGACCTTGATTTTGTTTCTTCGTTCCCCCTTGCAGATTTCTCGTCGTCTACCAACGACATTGTCTCTGTCTCGCAACTCTCCTATCACAAGGAATAAGAAAAAAATAGTTTGACTACACAAGTGAGCTGCCTTCGTTCAATCGATTCCTCCCCCTCGTTGCTGATTTATGCTTCTTTCTATCCTTCTTCCCTCCTACTTTATCGTCGACGGTGACGTCCACGCCCCATCCCCGTATTTACCTCGCGGACGAGCTAGGCCTTGATTCGGGCTTCATTGAATCCTGCCTGGCCGTCTCCCCCACCGGTACGGTCTGTTCTGTCACCAACACTACCACCAACACTCTCACGTCTCCGACTGCGAGGGCTCTCTCCCTGCTCTTGATGACCGATAACGGCAACCGCGGCTCGGGAACCCGCCGTCTCACGGACGATTACCCGCCCGCATACACCGACTTCTTCGGTAGCTCAATGCCATGCATTTACAAGAAGGGGACTGTCTGGAAGGCGCTCGACGGCCCTGAGGCTTACTCAATAACACGCGAGGCCCGTCCCGTTTACAATGCCGAGAAAGTGGAGAGTTGGCGCTCTGTCGGGCAAACTATCTGGAAATACATCAACACCCTCGAGATCAAGTGGACTTTCATTAACCCGCTCGCCTACGCCAACGACGGGGAGGCCGAGCCTTTCTGCTCTTTCGTCGTCGTCATCGGCGTGAAGCCTTCGACTGTCTCCTTCGGTCGCGCCGTTGAAGTTGCCACCACCGTCGAGAAAATGCTCACCAACGCCGGGTTTGCCGAGGCCGAGGTGGCCATCGTAGAGGGGGAAAAGAAGCACCACGTTGCTCGCGGTCCCCAGCTGCTTTCCTTTGACCCTCTCTTCGACAAGGTCCCCGAGTTGCGAAAAGCTTTCACCAGCACGCCCGGCCTCCCCATAGCACCTCTCAAGTTCCCCCATTACACGGGGACAGGTTCTCTCTTCTACCAGTTCGGTGGAGACGATAAGCGTGTCGCCCTCTTGACGTGTGCCCACGTCGCCCGTCCTCCTCCCGAGTACCCCAACGACGGCAAGACTATCACCGATACGAGCCAGCCTCGCGAGGAGATCATTTCACCTGGGACCGGGGCCTATGAAAACGCACTCAAGGCCCTTAAGGCAGATATCGACATCCAAAATCAATCAATTGAGATATGGGACGACGCGCTCGTTTGGCTCGGGGATCCTGACCCAAACGAGCCTGCGAGAGTCACCGAGAGGCGCACAGAGCACCTGTCGTTGATAGATAACGCGAAGAAGAGGATTAAGCAGGTGGTCGCGCTGTACAAAGCGGTCCAGGACCGTGTCGATCCTAGCAAGCGTGCCATCGGTTTCGTCCTCCACTGTGAGCCGATCGAGGCTTCGTCCGGGCCCCACGGATTCACCAAGGATTGGGCCCTCATCGAACTCTACGACGATATGATAGATTGGGACACATTCAGAGGGAACAAGGTCTACGTCGGTATGTCCCTTTTGCATGTTGTTTTGTTTGATCTGTTTTCAATCTTTTTGTTTCACAGCTGGGAGGACCACAATCCCCCAATACTGCAGAACCATGTGGCCTCGGCCTGCTGATTCGGCAGGTTCTCGATACCCTGTCGACAGCCTCCTGCAAGCGAGTGACATCGTCCAGGAGGATGAGCTACGTAACCCCCAGCATCTCGACGTTCATAACCAGAAGTGCCTCCTGGTCGTCAAGAACGGAGCGACTACTGCAACCACGCTCGGTCGCGTCAATGGCCTCGAATCTTTCATTCGCCACTATCCTCCTTACGGTATCAACGAGACGTCCGCCGAAATTGCCGTATTGGCGTGCGACGGGGGCCGCGCCAGCTTCTCCGAGCCTGGAGACTCGGGATCGATAGTCCTTGACAGGACTGGTGGGATCGTCGGAGTACTTACCGGTTGTGGAGGTCCTACAATATCATATCTCATCCCGTACTTCGAGATTCACGCGCAGCTCACCGCCAAATTCCCCGGCATTCACCTTTACCCCGCCGTCAACTGAGCCTCCATATATTAGGTACCTACCAAGAATGAAACGTTTGTCCTACTCGTAAGTTACGTCCGTGATAAAATCCGCGTCGGAAGTATGCTGGCGCCTTGCCTAAAATGGCGCACTGTAAGACGGCTTTTGTATAATCTGCTTTGCAGAACCGTCGATGAGTATAACCCTCAAGTTCGCAACAGCAGCGGTCCCATCATTTCCAAAGAAGGCAAGCTACTTCACTCACGGTCGACTCGAGAAAGGGCTAACGATTTGTACTTACGTGGCACTAAACGGAATGGTTTCTACGTTGCTGCTACGAAACAACTCGTACTTACCATAATTTCAACCCCAGCAGCCAGGTGAACTCATCTATATCGCCTGCACCTCGAACTGCCGCAGGTGAGCGCGTCTCAGCCATTTACAGACCTTCTTATGGTTGAAGCACAAGGAGTTGATACCATGAATGTGGATTGCCCTTCTACAGGACCTTACCTTATTTATCATGCACTTTACTCATGGCATGCATATACTTAATGGACAACATCTCTGGGTTCATCAGCTAGTTGTATTGTATGAGTTTGAACACTGCTTGGCAAACAATGAAATATTCAGTACAGAGAACTTAAGGCATAAGTAAAGAGAATATACATTCTGCATATAGGTCTACTAGAGAGACACATTGCTGAAGTCAAGAATCACCACCTCTTTTGACCAAAAAAGAACAACAAGATAATGGCCATCCCATTGCACATGAGATGCCTCTCCAAACCTCCCAGGCAGATGAATAACTACTTTCCCAGTGACCATATCCTTCATCCTGGACATACTGGTTTCCCACACCTTGGTATCATTGAGGTGGAGTCTGTCTGGGGGGCCTCCCTCACTTGAAAACATGACAGGGGGTGAGCCTGGAACCCCAAAGTCCCATCCTTTTTGACAGTACCACCCTGATTGATAAACATGAACCCAAATTTTTGAACCCTCTATTCCAAGGATCTGCATCTCCCCACCAGCCACCATTCCATCATTAGTCTTGATGTACACATCCCAGGCCATCACCTCACCCACAACCTCTTCTGTCCTGATATCCCATGCTTGAATGGAGTCTTGATACACATAGAAAACCTTGGACCCATCTCCTGATACCCTGAGGTCCTTAATATGGCCTCTAGGTACATAGATTGTCTGGAGGAGTTCCCCTTTCTCTGCATCCCAGATGTTGATCTTCCTATCTGCATACCAGACAAAGATTAACCTATTGTCAACTGGCTGGTTATTATTCTGGTGGGTGCCTTGAGCTGGGATTTGGAAAAGTCCCTTGTGGAGGCCAGTCAAGATACCCCAGGTCTTTATTACCCCATCTGGCAAATCACTTGGAATGATGAGCCCATTTTTTGTTTTCAGAGCCATAGACTCAGTTGGGACTAAGGTGAGGGGTGTGGACTTTGGATCTGTCACAATTGGGCTTGTTGATGATGCACCAATCTGCCAGAACTTGATTGATTCATCATGAGATGCTGAAACAAGGGTGGAGAGGGAAGAAAATGTAAGGGATATAATATAGTCAGAATGGCCAATGAAGGTCTCAACAAGGTAAGGGTTTGAGCCAGTGATGTTCAAAACATGGATATCCAAACCAGCAGCAGCAGCCATAAGCTTGTGGTCAGGGGAGAAACAGAAAACAGCATAATTGTTGGCCATGTGAAATTCTGCCATAACCAGTCCAGAATTGATGTTGTAAACTGTGACACCATCCTCCACATCCAAAATAAGCTGTGTGCCATCTAGGGAGAATGCAATTGCACAGCCATCATATGTGGGACCAACTCTGTGACCATCAATGTCCCACTGCTGAGTGGTTCCACCAGATATAGATACAAGGCACTGAGGGTTTGTGGGGGAGAACCTAACACAGGTCACTTCTTCCTGTTGTTCAATGATTTGATGACACTCCCTCCTCTGAATGTTCCACAAACGAAGTGTCTTGTCATCAGATCCTGATGCAATTGTAGTGTTGTCTACTGAGATTGAAACAGACCAAACCCAGTCAGTGTGGCCATGAAATGTCCAGACAACACCACCAGTCTGCACATCCCAGAGCTTGACAGTCTTGTCATCACTTCCAGATACAAGTGATGTCCCATCTGATGAGAAGGTAATAGATCTCACATCATCTGTGTGCCCAGGGAGGACAGCTATCTGGCTGCCTGTAATTGCATCAAGAATAAGGATGTCCTTGTTTCCAGATCCAACTGCAATAGTGTTGTTCCAGTATGAGAGGGACCATGAACGATCATTCAACAAAACTGTACGGAAACATATCCCCCATTCTGCTGAGAGACCCTTGACCACTTTAGCCTCTTGTGAGAGCTCTAGACTATAGTGTTCATAGAGCCAAGATGAGGAAGGGCAAAATGGGAGGGCAGAATGGTATAATCGGGAAGGAGAGTTGTGGATTATATCAAAATGTTCCAAAAGTAACCTCTGGCTGTCATTTGTCCACATGCATAAAATACCTGCCTGAACAGGGAATATAAACACAAGTCTCAGCAAACAGTCTGCATAACACTTACCAAAGCAAACCATTGCTCAACATCATTTATAACATGGACCCCAACACTGAGGTTCCCTGTGAGAGAAAGGACCTCAATCCAATACAGCAAATGTCTTGTAAAGAACTCCTCAATTGCTTTCTGCACTTCCCCAACATGAGAGCTACTGCTAGGGACCATCAGGAGGTGTTTTGACCAAAACCAACATGCATATTCTAAAGCTTCCCCAATGTGGTCCTTCTTGTGAGTAGGAAGGTCCTTGACCTCATTGAGAACAGCATAGTCATCAAGATTGCAGATATTCCTCTTCAGCCTTTCCCCCATCAGGTGAAGGCATGAAAGAAGAACCTCTGTATGATGAACTGCAGGCTCTATGAAGAATCGTTTATCCTTGCACCGAACTGGATCCATGAGGAAGTCAGGAAATGACTTGTGGAAGGCTTGGATGGGGTCTTCTGTGCTCTCAGGAACAAGGAGGAGGGAATGGAGGGAGCGGAGGGTGGAGATATTGGACACTCCCAATAGCTCTGAAAGTGCTGTCATTGAAAGGGGGTTAATCACAAGTAACACTGCCCCAACCATGGTCCTAAAACGGGAGTAGAATTCCTCAGCATATATATCCATGTCATCAACTGCCTGCTCCAGGACCTGGGTGTAAAGGAGGTCAATCCCAGACCTTCCTTCATGAGTGGTATTTTGTGGGAGAGAGATGATCCGGTCCAGCTGTTCAGTGGGCATGTAGTTCTTGAATGCAACTAATTTTACAACTGTTGAAGCATAGATGAAGAATCCTGCTGCTTTTTCACAGAGAACATTGATATCTGATGGGTTTGGCCAATCTTGTGTAAAGTTACAGTCACTCCGAGTTTTGGCAATTTCAGCCAACTGAGTCCTGAAGAATAGCTTGATATCACTATCCACCGAGGAACATTTGACATCATGTAACCTGAGCACTTCGGTGATGGGTCGGAGTGGCTTGAGACGAAACCCAGACCGGATCCGAGGCTCCGGACGACCAGTGATAAAGAACTTGATGTTTGAAGTCTCGTCCACATAGCGGGAGAGCATGGAAAGAAGGGCAGAGGCAGGTTCTTCATCCTTGCATTCATCGAGGGCATCAATGATGATAAGCGTCTGAATGCGGCTGGCCTTTAACGGGCCAACAATGATCCTCTCCATCTGGGAACAAAGAGACTCTTGTGCAACACCAGGGTTGGCCTCCAGGACTTGGAGCAGCTCCTCTCGAAACGGAAGGTACCGATAGGCAAGTTGAAAGGCGAGAGTCGGGAAGATTGCTCGGAGATTGCTTCTATCCTCAAAATCTCGTGAGCAAAAGAAGCTCGCCCCGAGCTTTCCGTCCGTGAAGCAAGTCTCGGCAAATGTCTGGGCGATGGTCGACTTTCCAGTCCCTGCGAGGCCATTCAGCCAGAATACACGGTGGTCCTGCTTGTCCTTTAGCCAACATTCGAGCTGCAGGAGGACATCCGCCCTTGTTCCCCTCAGGCACCCCTGCCTGTTCCCGGAACGGTATCCGGCCTCGTTTGTAGGACGCATGCTTTCTAGGAGACGTCGATCTGCATCTCCCTGTTTACAGGTTACTACAGAGGCTGGGATAATAGGAGAGTAAGACTCACGATCTTTTGAAAGTCTTCTTTATGGATATCTCGGCGTAACGAGGTCTGAGCATATGTCAACTATGACGAGAGCAAGTCTTTTGGGAGAACAAACCTGGTAATCCATCAGGGCATCACGAATGTCCTCCACAAGACCATTAACCTTCAGTGCGTTCTCGGGGATTCCGAGGAAAAGTGCGAGATCCTCCCGGGTTGCCACCGAGCCCATAGCTTGGCCAATCTCTTCCAATTTCCTGGCGCTCCCCGGCGTACGTCAGACCCGGCTCTCGATCTCGGAGAATGTGGGCTCACCGTTCCAGCTTGTTTGTCCTCTCCTCCTCATTGATGTCACTCGGAGAGATAGGTCCGGAGAGCAACTTGGAAACAATTTTGACCCTGAGCACCAACAATTCCATGGCGTGCTCGTTCACCTCCGTTCGCTAGAACGACCATAAGCACTGAGAACTGAATGTATGGGAAGGATGTCATACCTCGCAATTGTCGAGGATAAACCCGAGAGATCCCGCGATGGACTTGAGCGGACCGAAGGCACCTGGGGAGTCTCTCACTCCACGAAGCAATTCGGCCATGGCGGATGCAGTAGACTTGCAGTTCGATTCGTTAGCGTCGGCATTCGGTTCGAGGGTCTCGTCGGGACGGACAACTTCTGATCCAGAACCAGGAAGGACGGAGGTGACTGCATTGTCAGAAGGGGCGATGAGATGCAGCGACCAAAACAACCACGTTCACGTACTGTCGGGCTTCCCACCATGCAGGATTGAAGGAGTAGATGGAGAGGGATAGACTCCCTGGGGTTCTCCACCGTATCCACTTCCTACCGCAACCTCGACGCCTGGGTGTGGGTGCGAATTCATCTGACTGGCTTCCCCTCCATCGACGTCTGCCCCTTCCCCTTCTCGATTGACATCGCCTCCACGCGCTGGCACAGATTCTGGTCCATCTGGCTGGGGAGGTTGACCCATCGAAAAAACTGGTTCTCCAGCTACGTCGGCTTTATCCCCTTCTTCGTCGCAACTTTCGTCCACCACGACATGAGATTCTGGCTGCGGAAGCGCACTCGTTGAGTCTGCCCCCTCCTCACCGGGATTGGCCCCCGTTCCGTCCTGTTTGCGTTTTTTCCCTGTCAATAGGTGCTTGGCTTTCTTCTTCATTTTGGATAGCGAGCCTCGTATGTCGTCCATGCCAGTGTTGAGTCGGCGTAGATAGTGCGATAGATGGTAGTGCGATAGTGGGTGACCGACCTCGTGGCTTTGACTCTATTCCGTGCAAGCGCGAACGCGTTATCTGCCGGTTCTTTCTGCTCAAGTCCTCGTGTTGGTTCTCTATGCCAGTCCTTTACTCGTATGAAATGCAAAATGCAAAATGTTATTTATGAGGGTGCCCCCCCCCCATGGCAGAGTCGAGCTCGCCTGCTCCGAAAATTTTCTCATGTTACACACGGCTGCATAACACATTTATTCAACCTTCCATCACCCTGTGTTCGACAGATGATATCTAACTACAATTGCAACCTCCTCCGACTCCTATATGTTGACGGCCCCGCCACGGAAAATCGCGATCCCGTGGGTATGAGTTGCGACCGTTGAAGCGTGTATCCTCATCTACATCAGCACTATTCAGGCTGCCCTCGATTTACGGACGGCATACAAAGACATACCACCTAGTTTTCATATTGGGAGTAGGAAGTCGGTGATGTCGCCCTCGCCCTCGCCCAAGAGTGGTTTTAGAACTAGCAAGCCCGGAAGACCTTGGGTGGTTGGCCATCGCATCCGTGATGACGCTCGTGTCGTATCTGCGGTTGACGAGGAAACTGCACTGGACGACTGGGAGCGAAGGAGGGGAGGGCTAACACTGTTCAGTCCGTGACGAACACTGGAAAACGATGGAATGCTTCAGCCGTAGCAAGTCCGAAGCCAACACCTAATTCCGGGAACCACAGGAGAATCGTCGGGAGGGAAGTGATGCGAGCAGTGGTGGGGAAGTCATCTTCGCAGGACCACCCCCGCGACAAGATCCTGGAAGCGTGGTGGAAAAGGGACCTGGTAGAGGAAGGGAGGATCATCAGACTTCCGGATCAAGGCCGATCTGCCTTTCTCTTCGGACAACGAATGCCGTCGACCGAACCCTCAATGTCAATGTTGAGTCCAGGCTCGCCTCCCTCGAGGGATGACACGGCGTTGGATATACCTACCGCTGTCGCTGCGTACAGATTATAGAAGAAGACACCGAAGTCCTCTGTACAGAAGATGGGTCTTACTCCGGATGGCTGGCTCTGACCCCCCCCCCTCCTTGTCTTCGCTTTTCGTTCTCGTCAGCCGATCAACCCTTAGAGAATGAAGAGATTCGAACCTAGATTTCTGCGTTCATTATCCCCAATCACTGTCAAATATCTCAAGGATACTGAGGACGCTATTAGGCTCATAGGTAATCCCCTGTTTGGTCCATATTTGAGTCTGGCGTCTGACTGTTGTCTGTCTGTTTTCAGAAGGAGTCGGCGAGCCTGTCCAACGACCCCGCGCCACCAGACGACGTGTCATTCGATTCTTCGAAGACTGTGAAGACGTTCCCATTATTTCGGGAATTGCTCTTTCCTCTATCCCGTGGCTAGCTCCTAGCAGCGGGTCTCGAAGACGAAATTTCCCAGGTTGTAGACAACAATTCTACATATTCACGCGCTTAGAACCAGAGTGAGCGTTTCCCCTGTACTGGCCTCGATAGTCGGCGTGTCTGACAGATTGACAAGTCCGGCCACGACCGAGCCGTCTTTAACGAACATCCCACATTAGGGGAGTAGGCAGTCGCGACATCCACCACGTCACAATGTGCAAGTCCGTCGCCACTCGCCAACGTAGCGACGATCTACACGACGCTCGAAGACACCCACGCCGGGTTGCCCCCACAGCAAGTCCTTCGGCCGCCGAGAATTGTCTGTAACGCTTGGAGCGGATACTTCGAGGGCGTGACCTCCCATCACGTCATTCCGAAATCTATGATCAGGGGACCCCTTCAGAGACGGTACCGCCCAGGCCTATCGTTTGCTCCACCCCGCGTGAGTTAAGGTGCGAGAGCGAGCTTAGAGATATGCTTGGTACGGGAAACCGCCCACCCAAAGCGCCGATGCGGTTCGGGTTGTCAGCTTCTATTAGAGTACCCAGGACCATCACCCCCATGCAATTTTCGGATGCCTGTCGTGGCGAAGTGATGGCGAGAAGTAGCGTTAGGTTTATCACAAATCATCTAATACAAAATACCCGATACAAAAACTTTGGCTAACGAACCATGGTGGGGTCAGCGTTCTGTGGGTTCGGACATATCCGGTTTGAACCGAAGTCGAGCGAGAAGTAACGAATGTGACTGGCATCGATCGCTAGATTTTACCGAAACCTTTCTCGCACAAGAGAATGGAACCGTTGACTCCTCCTGACAGACAGAATCGCTGAGAGTCGATGAATGCATGTCCACCGACATCGTGAATTTGCCCCATGGCTGACCGTCCCGGGGAGAAGCGGAAACGTCGAAATGTACCTGGCCGCGGAACTTTGAGTGTGCCTTCGTGAGCGCCCTTTCTCTCACGTACCTGACTGTCGGGGTGATTATGACTAACGAACAAAGCGTAGTCAGGCGCACTCAATGTTCCGACAACTTTCGGGAGGACAGTGAGCATGTGAACTACGGCTGAGCCTGATCCCTCATACCTAAGAATAAGTCTTCCTTGGTGACTGAGTGGCTTTTGGCATAAACCCTCAGAATTTCATTTATGTTTGCCCTAAACCACTTCTTCGGGGCAGAAAGGTCTTCGATGTGTGTGTACACCGTGGATTCGACGCAGAGAAACGCAGTCTGGTCGTTTGCCCTCAAATTGAAAGAATATCGCCTGTTGGAACTGTTCCTGCGGTCGGTTGTGGAACACACTCAACGGCGGTGTGATTTACTCACGGGGCTGACGTTTGGGGAAACCAACCCCGAAGGGTATCAAATGCTCTCCGTGTACGGTTTCGTCTGTCTTGCCGTTGGATTCCCCAACCGATTCTCCCGTAACCGTGGATGTTTGGCATATCCCTAAGCATCCCGCCCGATGTTTCGCATGGGTTGAACGCGTCGAACAGGGTAACGAACCCCCCTTCCGGCTTGCGCAAGTAACCAACAGACCCGATACTCACAACGGATGGGGACCACAATGGCAGGACAACTGCAATAGTCACATTGTTAAGTTGAACGAACTGTTGTGAATAGGCGATGACGCACGAGATGGATGGAACTCGTGCCGAAGTAACATCCTGTAACGCCTTTCATCAAGGGGTGATTCCCCTCTGAGACGAGCGTCGTTGGCATCGGGATAGTACTGTGACTCCGGTAGATTACTGTGGGCGGTTTCGAATGATTCTACCTCAGAATCTTGGCTCTCTTTTCGGTTGACTGGTATAACTGGTCGGGATTAGTTGCACTAGAGTTATCATAGTTGGCACTAACAGGAGTGTGGGGCTAAAGGGATCGCGCATCCATCGGGGGGCACCCTCGTCTGTACGCGCGGCATCGTACCGAAGACCGGGGATGTGTGCCGTATAGGTACGCTGTATTTCCCCCCGATCGTCTTGAGATCAGCCACAACATTAGAAAACTTTGGACGGGAGAGAGGTGCCTGCTGCCAACACGATTTAATAATTTTGGCGAGATCCTTCGACCATGGCTGGTTGTTTGGAATATCCGGCCGTCGGTTCTCTGTAAACGATAGGAGGTTTGAGGTGAATGAGCGCTGGGAGTTAGATGAAAGCAAACACACTCAGAACAAGGTTCTTGATGGCCTCGTCGTCATATGATGGCCAAGGCGGGGTTCCATTGGTGAGAATCTCGATGCAACACATCGCGAATGCATAGACATCCATCGGCGCGCGGAATTGGACATTACGCCCCTTTATCAATTCTGGTGCCTGCCATCGGAGGGTTCCACCTAGACCGGGCGATCAATGCGAGAATGCAGTACGTTCGCGATCCAAAACACACTTCGAGTGGATTTCCTACTTGTCCGCAAGACCTCAAATTCGGTTTGACCAAAGTCAGAAATGACGCAGCGAATTTCGTCATCGACGAGTATATTTGCGGCCTATTGTGGGCGTCGCGTCAGTCGACAAAGACCTGAACATATTGCCGTACCTTGAGATTCCCATGCAACACACCTCTCTCGTGCAAGTACTCCATTCCCAACCCCACCTCGTAAAACATCTTCAAGCGATTAACCTGGGAGTGGGGTTCCATGTCCTCGAGGTATTTGACCAGACAGCCATATTTCATGTACGGAGTCACGAGGAATCCGGAAGCAGATGAAGCTCCAAAAAGCTTGAGAACATTTGGATGCGAAAGACTCTTCCAATTCGATACCTCGTGGATGAAAAGATCTCGCGGTGTAGCTGGAGTCAGCATCTTAATCGCAACGGCCATCCCTCCCCACGTCCCCCTGTACACGTCCGAAGAGCCGATCCCGATTTTCTCATCGCAGTCAACCTCCCACTTCGTGATGGTCCAAGGGGGTAATAATAGATCAGTCCCCTTGCTCATTCTCGTCAAAACTTCGATCCACTCTCCAGGAACTCCCGAAAGAGGGTATCCCTAGAAGTGGAAGACTTGTTGGGCCCAGCCGGTGAACACAGGGATGCAGGTTTCCCGGAAGCAATCTCCCCGCTCATTGCCCCCTCAACGTCTTGCTCCATCCAAGGCTCTCTCTCGAGGGCACGTTGTAGTGTTTTGATGGCCTCTGGGATATCATCCTGGTTGACCTGGAGGATTTCAATCATCGCGTTGTCGCTGTCGGCCTGTAACACGGCTTGTATGGCCCGCCTCAAATCCGCCGTATCGCGGGTTAGGTCTCCTTTGTCTTGACGCTCTCGGTAGGTAGACAGAAGGGCTCTGACCCCGCCGGGACCGAGGCAGGCCGCATGGTCAGATGAGTCTGCACCAGGCATAACAGGGTCGATGTCAACAGAGTATGCTTGGATCTTTCCCTCAATCGCAGCTGACAGTGCCCCCGTTTCCGCGTGCCTGTCTGACTCCTGGATCAGACGGAGAATCCGGAATTGGATAGAAGGCTGTACTGAAGTAAGCGCCTGCACCGGTGCAAGGAACACGAGAGACGGAAACGTACATCAAGCGTGCGAATTGTGTCGAACAATTCGGCATTACATCCCCAGGTGGCTCGAACAATGTCTCCGTGTTTTAAGTACCGCCGAATGAGTGGACAATTGGCCTGTTTCCATACGTGAGCACGGACCCGCGCGAAGGTGCTGTTGGGGATCTGTGAGAAACAAGATAGAAGCCTGAAGCTTGTAAATGTACTCGGCTATTTTCGGGATAGATTCATCGGTGCGGGCAGGGTCCCTCGTTTCGCGGATCTCCTCACAGATGGACAACAGTATGTGTGCACACCGTTCCGCAAGGCGAAGGCATGCTGAGCGGTTCGCCTATTCGATTTTGGATGAGCAGGAGGTCAGGCATGGAAAGCAATGGAAAACTCACATCAACCAATTGCAGGATGCGCCAGATCTGGAGTAGAGCGCGTCCAGCGGGCTCGAGTTCTGGTTTTGAGACAAAACCGGGGGGGCCTACAACAATTTCCGGAAATTCGTGTCTCACATCGTCGGACACCCCGAGCACGGAAACCATAGCAGATGAGACCCGCTAGGGCGGAGTAATGGGCATGGAGAGCCGAATGTGTTCGCAAAATAGATGACATACTTGGCGGGTGATCATCCATAGCTCAGATTGCTCCAGAGGGATAGCCGGCTTCCTCCCTGGAGGGCCGCTCCATGGCCAGGCAGGGACCTCGTGGGCGTCCAACAGATTGCTTGATTGGTCGAGGGTGTGGAAACCACTCTCCTTGGAAGGCGACTTCGAGTGTCCGCGGTGTGGTGAAGGGGATCGACTACGTTGGATCGAGTTGACCCAAGAGAGTACATCTATCTGAGATATGTGTAAGCCCCGACTTGTAGATCAAATAGACGTACCAGGCGGACGGTATACGATCCCTCGGGAATTCGGGGAGGGGGTCAATCCAGTAGTCCGTTTGGCGGAAAGTGGTGGATTTGCATCCACACCTGCCTGTTTGGAGGATTGGTTGTGAGAGGATGACGGACGTGGTGGATGATTGATCCTGGATGTCTTCTTTTGGGGAGGGGTGGGACTGGGCTGCTTAATTTTTGTTTTTTTACTCTTTGGAGGGCCCTTTGTGTACATAGGAAGCCCTGCGGGACCATTATTCTAAAGCACCAAAGAGATGAAATGAAAAGGACGGACAAGCCTTAGCAGGGTAACACGGAACTGATGGAGTTCCATCAGTGGCTTGGTCGTGGGTTGCATCACTTCTAGTGGCCTCATCGTCGATATGGTCACATGCAGTGTCACTTCCAGCGGTATAAACCGCAGTTTGCATAGACTCCAGGAAGTAGAACCGGAACGGCGAGAGCATATTCACAAACCCGTCTTTGCGATAGAGAAGGGAGAAGTCACAAAGCACGGCGACCACCTTTCCTACCCCGACTATCCCAGGGAACATCCTATCCAACGCGCTCTCCCTGACACCACCCGGGAAAACCGCGATCGCCTCGAGTGCATCCCGAACTGCAGTCCCTAAGTCTTGAATCGTCGGAGAGCGAAGCGACGGTTCCACGGTGTCCTTCATTGTCTGGTAATAGTTTGTTTGTAGTGCACTCCCTTGGTCATCGACCCACGCCTTCAATAGTATCTCCTCGTCCCAACCATTCTCCCGTACGGAGTTAGCAAGCAGATCGATCGAAAGTGGGTGACAGTCCAGTCCCGCGATGAGCTCGTCTACCGCAGGTGATCTGCCCAGGTTACACAGGCCGTAGAACCCGTCTAGTGCGTCGTCCTCGCAGAGAGTCGGTACGTCGACCCGGTGGAAACCGTGGATGTCGGGATCCATCCTGCTGGTGGTGACCAGGCATACATGATTGTAGCTACCGAATTCCTCGATTATTGCGGAAATATCTTCAGCTCCAGTGGCTAGCGGGTCGAGGATGAAATCAACGCCATCCAGCAGTAATAGAAGTGGGGGGGAAGACTGTACGTGCGACCGGAGTTGTGCCACGTCCGTGGTACGGGTGGTACAAATCGCGTCGGATAGGCACTCGAGGAAACCCTCCAGCGAATTTGTGATGTCGCCACACCGCATGAAGTAGCGGTTTCTACCGAACTTGACTTGGGTCTGGTTATGGTGGAAGAGAGTGAGGGCTACGAAAGACTTTCCAATGCCAATCGGGCCGAACATAGTGATGGATGCAAGCTGGTCCGTCAGATCCAAGATCTCGTTCACAATTTCTTCTCGGGAAAAACAGTTGGCTGGGGGCTCTGGGAGGATTGGGAGTGGGGGACAGGGGTGATTGTTTTCAACGTGGGGAGCGTTGACATCTTCCCGTGAGGCATCATTCTTCCCCGAACCGAGGTGGAGGCTGGAATGGGACTTGCTGACTTGATCGGGGTGACTGTAGACTGGACCTTGGGATTGATTGCGGTCGGATTGAGGAGGACCGACAGGCGAGGACCCCCGCAGTTCATATGGAGAGGGGTCACTTCACATGAATCAGATAAATAGGTCCTGGCCGCAAGGGTGGGGAGGAAAACTGACAAGCTACGCAGGGCCCTCAGCACCTCCGACGTTTCCGGGCGCAGGTGAGGATCATGACTCCAGCAACGTTTCATCAGTTCCCACAACTCATCTGTAAGGTTTCTGTGGGTCGGCCGTGCCGGCCGCACCCCACTCAATATAGCAAATACCACCTCGGTAGGAACATCGCGATGGAATGGGACCTTGCCAGTGAAAACCTAAGCCAGGGCGAAGAGAGGTCAGCTAACGGTCGAGTCATGGAGGGGATCCATAACGAGCCTCAACCATGACCATTCCGTAAGAGAAAATGTCTGCTTCCTGGTCGTGTGCCCTGCCTCCCTTCAAGATCTCCGGCGCAGCCCATTGCACATTTAGATTAAGTTTACCTAAATAAATGTGCAGTGGATTTGGGTGTTCCGCCAGGCCCGCGATCATGCTAGCTAGGTCAAAGTCCGTGATCCGTGGGCAGCCGGAGTCATCCACAAGGATATTCGACTGCCTAGATGTTAATCGATGACAAGATGGGTTTTCGAATAATCACGCACCCCCCTGAGATCTCCATGGACCACGTCGCGGGAGTGGAGGTAGTTGAGCCCATCGGCAATACCAGTTAACTGGGAAGAGCATAAGCATGATCCGGCGCAAGAAACTTGAAGGGAGACACCCACAAGTCCGAGTCGATCCGTGTCTGGGCGTTTGGTAATATATTCCCTCAGTTCCTCACTGGAAACCCAAGTCGAAATGAGCTGGAGAGAATCGGGGGTGACGCCCAGGAAGGGAATGATGTTTGGGTGGGTTAAGCATTTCCACGTGACAGCGCTGCGGCAGATTATCTGTTGGTTTCATCAACGGTGTCATCAACGGTGTGGGTAGGAAAAGATAATTGCATCGATAACATACCTCCTTGGCCCTCGGGAAACGGATTCTTGCGGAAAGCAACACTCTCTTGACGCGAACCCTTGAGCCGTTCAGCGACCCTACGTACACAACACCATAACCTTCAAAAGCGACCGTGTCTTCACTGAGGGCTGAAAGAGGGCCTTGAAGCACAAGCGACTGCGGCAGCTTTGACCGAGCGACACATATCCTTCCGAGTTCGCGTTGGCATTTCCAGAACGCGGGACT
>Ga0307517_10002244_pt1 | contig 31168 bp, 30 predicted proteins | sample 23_EM_MG_FD_194515 | JGI IMG/M metagenome (GOLD analysis project Ga0307517, IMG submission 194515) | Populus trichocarpa ectomycorrhiza microbial communities from riparian zone in the Pacific Northwest, United States - 23_EM | ecosystem: Host-associated > Plants > Roots > Unclassified | place... | reverse complement strand
CTCCGCTCGCCCACCTGCCTCTCTCCCTCCTGCGATTTACTCTACGGTCGCAATCCTCGCTTAGGTTACGGTTGATCATGGTATTGCACTGCCTCCTTGGTCTCTCCTAAACGCCGACGCGTCGCCATCCTCCGGTCAGTCCAGACCGTGAACCGGCCTGCCCCCTCCGGCGATTAGCCGCGGGGCCTTTTGGTTAGGCATATTGGCAATAGTAGTTGTATCTAGGCGTTTCGTTGCTTCTTTTCTTAGTGTTACCTGGGGGCCTGCTGAAGGGTTTGGGTCTCTCCCCTGTACGTTTCTATGAGTTGTTTCCCTACGTGTCTGAGGTCGAGTCTTAGGTGCTAGGCGGGGGGAGTTTCTTCTATGGTCTCGGGGGGTTTGATTTTTCCTCTGACGAGGTGAAGCGGGCGGGAAGTCGTTTGCTTATAGGTTTTTTATCTCCATAGCTAGCGCTGCATGAGTCTTTTGTACCTTTAAACATAATAACGATTTGATTACAAAAAAAAAAAAAAAAAAAACGACCAAGGGATAGGATCTTCACGCAACCATCTAAGTACTTTTCTATACTTCAGAGATTGCAATACGATTACGCTTTTACCCTCTTTACATAAAGCCCTCCTCAACGAGAGCCTACGCTCTAAAGAACCCGGAGACTATTGTGATAGTCTCGACGGGCTGCCCGAACATAGAACTATTGTGATAGTTCTATCCAAGCACGCCAATCTACCCATCTTACTATCTGGAGAGATAGTATCCCTCGAAGGATCGCTCAGAGACAAGCAAGCCAGTTCCGTACTATCTGAAGAGATAGTACTTCCCTTCTTGTGGTGCAAGAAAACGAGACTCGCACATCAAGGAGACAACTGTCGTTGCCTGTTGCATTACTGCTCGACAATAGGATTGTTACACTATGACGTCATTCAACTCATAGTTCTCACATGACTACACACTTGCGAGTCATCCTTATATTATGCTTGGTTAATGTTTTCATGACTCACGATTGTGAAGTCATATGACTTAATGACTTTTGCACATGACTCACATTATGAGTGATGGGTTTCAGGCATGTGACTCATTCGAGCACATAACTTGGTTTATGAGTTTTGATTGGTTAACGGTATGTGGCGCAGTCACTCATGAGAGTCAGCTGATGGATTTCACGCTATAACTTACTATGAGTCATAGAAGTATGTAATGCGAGGTGATCAGTCACCAGGGTTAGGGTTGTGAGAAGATGCCTATGAAAGGGGCTTGGTTCCGACCAAGAGATAGGCACGAACCATCTCCTCTCCACCTCCGGCAATTGAAATCTCAACACCACCAGAAATCATCATCATATTTCCCCACCCACCTCTCTTCTCCCACGATGGCTACTCCTTAGGTGTTGATATTAAGCCATCTTCCCTCCTCTTCTGAGGCCTTTCGGACTCTTCTCCTTAGGGTTCTTGTTCCCCTTCGTCGTTAACACGCTCATAATATTCGGTTCTCCCCCTTACCCCGCACTTGGTTTGCACCACGCTTAGCATTTTGCACTGTCGGAAAGCTTCTCGCTTCGTTCATGGTCAGTGTTACAGTGTCGGACTTTCGGTCAAAGTAGGCCTCGGCTTGCTGGGCTTGTACCTCCAATGGGGAAAGCCTCGGTTAGTAATATCTCAGTCCCGCCTCGGTTTTGTCATTGTCCCAAAAGCCCTTGCTATGGCCTGTTTGTCGGTTGTAGCTAGCTCGTTCGCGATCCTTCCTTCTTCCTCCTTCTGGTTCTCTCCACTTGCACAATTACTGCTACAGGAGCTGGCACCTTACTGCCTCATCATCCTCCCCGATCGTCAGTCCCCTTCTCGGTTACGCCCAGTCGTGGTATTGCACTACCTCCGTGCCTGGTGTCCAACCCCTTGGATCCAGGTACTTACCGGTGCGACCGTATGTCTATGGTTACAAATCTCGGCCCACAAGTTCTGTGGTTTTCCCTCTTCTTAACAATCACCCTTCCTCCATGCCACCGCTGTGATTTTTATTTTTGTTTCTTTTGACTTAAGGGAGCCTGAGGAAGGGTTTGGGCTTCTCTCCTGTACGTTTCTATGAATTGTTTCCTTACGTGTCTGAGGTATTATTGTCTTAGGTGGTAGGCGAGGGGGATTTTTCCTATGGATTCAGGGTGATTGATTTCTCCCATGAAGAGGTGAAGTGGGCCGTTTTTGGACTTAAGGTTTTCTTTACGCCATAGCTAGCGCTGCATGCGAGTTCTTGTACTATAAACAATAAATACATGATATAGAAAAAAAAGAAAAAAAGAAACCGACCAAGAGATAGGATCTTCACGCAACCACCTAAGTACTTTCTATACTCATGTTGCAATACAATTACGCTTTACTCTCGATACATACATTCCTCCTCTACGAAAGCCTACCCTCTAAGAACCTGGAGACTATTGTGATAGTCTCGACCAGTAAGCCCAAATATAGACCCATTGTGATAGTCCTATCAAACATAACAATACACCCATTCTACTATCAGACGAAATAGTATCCTTTGATAGATCACTCAAGGACAAGCAAGCCAGTTCCGTACTATCTGAAGAGATAGTAACCTCCTACCCCTTGCTATAAGAAAACAAGACTTGCTTACGCAGGAGACGACTGTCATTGCCTGTTGCATACCTGCTCAACAATAGGATTGTTACATATAGTTAATCGTCTAGTAGACCTTAAAGGATTATATCCAACTCCACTTTCCTGCCTTTTTCGCCAGTAAGAAAGGTACCTCCTGTCGGTAGCAACTGGAGCTCCATTAGAGAAGCTGCAGACATCACTGGGAGCACTTGCAACCATGTTTTTCCTGCTGGTTCTGGGTTTCTTTTCCCTTTCCTTTTCCTAATATATATATATAGCCCATTGATAGAAAGGAAATGGAGTTCTAGAGGGCAAACAAAAAATAAAGTTGTAGTACTGTACTTTTACTTCCTAAAATCAAAAGTCTGTCTTGACCCTTAACGATTCAGTGATGCAAGGATGATAAATTAGATTAAATCCAACTGCACTATGGTTTTGTTCAGAATTGCACTTACAAGCCACCTGCATGTAGAACCTGAATACAGGGATTCAAAGTTTATATAGCATAGAATGGGAAATCAATAAGTGATTCACTGATAGCATAATCGATAGATTCACAAGAGATTGTCTGCGCGGGTCTAATTGCAAATACTAAATTCAAATACAATGATTTAGGTCCTTCATACTCGTAACCTATACTTCTCATAACCTCTCGGCAAGATGTTACTGGATACAATAGTTTACAGGGATATTAAATTTGTGAGTGATAATTCCCAACCTGCGGTTGGTACCAGCAGAGCCTGAGACTAATTGCTGGATAGTGGGAAAGTTTTGTTCTATGCTGGACATGTCCATAAGGATCGCTGGCAGAAAACTTGATTCCCCGCATCATAGGAAGGAGAGAAATAGCTTTTTCCCTTTAATCTCTTTTTATAACTGATACCACTTGAGAACATCGTGATCAATTCAAATATTGACAAACCTTTATACAATGAACATCGCTGTCTTGAATATATTACTTGTTGAGGTTAATGTATCTTGTTGGTAATAGTTGATATAATAAATGTCACTCTACTCATATGTACTTCACTTGTGGTAGTATATACTCAACTTACAATGTTTAAAATTGGTAAGGGCAGTATTTAGTGAGCAGTCAGGTTAAGAAGCTTAGTATAGTCAGATAGATTTGCCAATAGAGTTTGTTGCTTAGATAGATGAAACTACCACTGGGCCAGTGAGTCCTGATGGATATTATCTCTATTGTGGGCATGTCGTTCGGCAACTGAGATGCTCCTGATGGGAAGAGGTTTTCGCTCATGCAGATGTAGTTGAAAAGATATTACTAAGAGCAATTCCTATGTGGGGATAGTTAATATCTGAGTAGTCTAACTACCTCTGGGTATGAACCCACTCTAAGCAGGTAAGTTGGAGAGTCCTGAGCTGAGCCGGGTACTCACGAAAGGTCAGAATAGTTGATGGGTGTTCTCTGGCTTTACATTATTCTACTTAACTAAAGCGCGAGATACCTCATTCTGATAACCAGCAATACTCGCGAGAACTTATTGAATCAAGCTTTCAGGCTTAATAATATTATGTTTAACTGCATGATTCTACTTTGAATTAGCTTTTATCATTTTGATTTTTACTTCTACTTTGAGTTTTCAGTGGAGTCGCAATCTTAGGATCTATCTTCCTATAGAGTTCCTCCATTACAGTGAATTATTTCCATAACAATCTTCTAGACAAGATGCCTAGTACAAAACACTGCTTTAATGCATCAACCTTGAAGATTTTATGAATTTAGCACTTCCAGAGAAAGTCATCATGTTCTAGTACCGCCTTGATGTCTATTTCCCCTCAGACCTAGCCAATCTTCTATTGGCTCCCACTAAGCTGAATATTCAGAGAATACTTATCACATTCTTAGTTTAGAAAATGCATTTTAATGCTTGTGAAATTGAACAAATTGTGAAGATTACATTGTAGGTATTCTGTAAATATTTCTAGGCCTTGTCCATATAGAGTTCTGGCCGAGCTGCTAAAACTGACATAATGTCCTTATGTTTTCTTTAGCAAAGTGTTTCAAAATACAGGTATTGGACATGTACCTCTAATAGCTTGTTATCGATTTCTCTCCTACTTTGAAGTGGAGCAACTGGATGAAAGACTCTTCCATAGACTCTCAGACCCCTCTGTGCTCAGTAAATTGTCCATTCATGGAGCTTAGCGTCAGCTTCAATTTGCTCAATTGATTCACCTTCTGCATATCTCTATAGACAGAGTTGGTGAATTACTGGATTGGTTCATTGAGGCATTCAAAACTCAACCTAAAGCAAAGTGCCTAGTGTTATGGAAGGTTTCCTCGCCCTGCTGGCATGATTCAAAAGTGGGCAACCATCAACCCCCGGAAAATTATGAGCTCATTTGCGCTAATAACGGGCCTCTTTTTTTTCTTCTTACACCACTCTTCTGGAGTGACAACTGGCAACCCAGTTGCAAACGATAATACAACTCACAATTTTCACAACTTTTTCGTTCTACTTCACTTACTTTTTACTATGGGTGACAACAACCGGTACGAGTGAGCACTCGTGATCCCTCCCAACCCATTATGATATCATCCGTTATCATTTAGCTATAGTATCACACCCTCGCCATGAGCCCCACTGCCTTTCTCCGGGCCTGTCTGGTCTACCGGGGGCTTTTGCTGCGCGGACCCTACCGATTGAACCTCGGCCGTGGGTGTTGATTCATTCATGTTCGGTGTGGGGGCTGATGTGATGAACTACAGTGCCCAAAGACTTGAATCAGGGTCAAGGCATCGAGCCAACTGCGTCCGTCGCTGTAGGTGGGTGCAGTGCCATACTTTTTCTTGCCATCTCATTGGGCATAAAATCCCCGGTCAACAGTTCAAGTTAAGTTAGCTTGTGTAGCGCTAGGAATATATCTTCGCCAATGATGCTGTGCTATATCTCGACCCCCCCCCCCGCCTCCACTCCCCCCCATCGCCCACCACCCAGTAAAACGGGAGAGAAAAGAAAAGGCCAAGTATTGGATTTACGAAGGTATCGCATTATTCAAACTATAATAAATCCATCTATTGCATTCCGTCCCTCATCAACTTACATTACCCCACCCCACCCTACCATACTTTACGCCCTGCCAAAAAATGCGACATATCCAAAAAACCTCTCACTCTGGAGCGGATGCGTAGCGCCCGCGCGCGGTATTCCAACGATTAGTTCCCTATTGGCACCAGATGCTATTGCTGTTGCGAAGCGTGCCTAGTTCTCTTAGTCTCATCCAGCAAAAATGATAACGGGGGGGAATACGTTAGCTTCCTGACCGACTTTAACGGGCTTGAGAGGGATCCTCTTAACCGCTTCTTCCCGCTCTTCGAGTACAATCTGAGCACGCACGACTGCACGCTCCCTGTCAAGTACCTTCCCAACATCAACCCACCAAACCGCACCCCGTCCCGCGTCCCAGAATTCACTGCCGATCCATAGTCCGTTGTCCCCGTCCTTTGCAAGGACCCTACCGAAACGAGCCCACTCCGCACCCCCTTTTTCGGGGGCGACTTGCGCGACTAGTTCCGCGGCGGTCTCGGAGAGGGTGTATAGTCTAACTGTGCCAGTCTGCTTGACGCCATCCACGTCTTCATCTGTAGCGGAAATGGCAAGCCATTCTATGCCAGAGGTGTAGCCGGCGATCATGGCAGCGCCAAACTTAGTCCGGGAGGATGAGGAGGACGAGGGGAGGGGACGTGGGGCACGGGGTGCTGGGATTGTGTATATGTATTCGAGAGAAGCGGATTTTTGGTTCCAACGGTAGGCGAAAACACTGGAGGCTCCCGGCGCACTGACGAAGAGGGTGCGGGAATGTGCGGAGAAGGTAATTGCCGTACCAAATTTTTCGTACGTGGAAGTTTTAGAACACGGGGTTGTTTTTGCGCTTTCTGGAAGGGAGAGGATTGTGGCTTTTATGGTTATGCTCTGGTTTTCTCTTGATTCTATATGTATGGGTTGATCTGAGGAGGAGGAAGAGGAGGAAGAAGAGGAGGAAGATTGGGATAGCGAAATAATTGCGATTTCACCCTCGCCAAATTGCACCTTTCCTCTACCCTCGCAGATGCGTAGCCCGTCGCTGCGTGAGCCCGAGACAATCAGTTTTTCTTCACCGTCGCCGGCGAGATCGGCTGATAGAATGGTTTCTCCCCACCATCTCCGCCCGATGCTGCCTAGCTCTGCGCCCTTGAAGGTTATAGAGAATAAACTTGACCCACTCCCCCTTGGGAAAACGTGGACCTTCCCCGCTAGGGATGTGCCTTCGAAGGGGAGTGACGGGGGGGTGTTAGGGTTGTATGTTAATGGTCCAGCAGCTGCCACGGCTAGGAATGTGGCATTCATTATTCTCCAAGGCGTGGAAGAGATTCCGAATCGCTGGTCTGTAGAGGTAGTCGGTTGGTTGATGAGTGGGAGTGGGTTGGGAGCCGATTGGAGCGTGGAGGAGTTTCTAAAGTCTTTTAACGGCAAAATGTAGACGTTCCCCTCCCCTGGTTTTGAAGAGTCTGTAGATTCCCAGGGCGCGCCGACAGCGACCGCCTGACCATCGTCGGACGGAGAGAATTCCCCTATTGACAGCGATGCGCCAAAGTGTGAGTAGAATTGATACGCCGAGGTATATGTCGGATCACCAAGCTTCGGCGCCCCCTGATCGAGCTCTGGAGGCTCCGGTTTCCCCACGGTCGGAGGGTGCATGCCTGGAATGTGGTAGCTTTCAGCGCCAAACTGATCCCTCGTAAAGGTTATCCCATCGGGGTACGTTTTCATTCTCCCATCGGTCGCCTTCCGTTCCTTATGTTTGTTATGTAAAGGGCTGCCAGCGCCCCCTCTTGCCAGAATGGCGCGGAAGACATCGCAAATCCCCCAGCCGTTGATTAATTTCTCCTCCTTGTCTATTCCGAAAGCAATCCATTTTGTCAAATTTGCCCAGCAACTGACGGACCTCGCGGCCATCTCGTTGATACCGCCAAGGTAGTACCCGTCCAGCTCGGCGGTGAGCATTGGCGAATCCGACGCGACGGCATCATACCTACCCCAATCAGTTAGCTGCCCCTCATCAACTTTTTGTGGCAAGAGCACTCACAAACTGGGCCCAACCGTCAACCCACTCCTCAGCGCTGCCAACCCCCGCATAGTACAATACCTCATAACAAAGCCCGAAACATCCCTCCCAATGCGCGAATAAATGGCCACAAGATCCTCAACAGGGACCCACCACTTGTCCCCAATCCAAACCTTCCCATCGTCCCCGTTCCGGGCGATCCTAGAAGCGAGCACCACATCCCCGCCAAGGTCTAAAACCCGATGGGCGGCAGCCTCATCCCCATCAAAGTCCACACCCGCAAGCGCGTTCATAAATCCCGTGGGGAGGCGGATAGCATGCCATGTCGCATCGGCCGCTTGATGGCTCGCCACGGCGAACACAAACCCAATAAGCTTCTCCAGATGTTCCTGCTCTTCCGGTGTGCGCTGCATGGAGGTCGGACTGCCGTATTGAGAGTTTATGTGCTCGACGCTAGCGATCAGGAAGGGCGGCCAGTGCGCAGCTTCCGCATCGTCGTTCGTGCCAAGGCACTGGTAGCCCCAGTCCGGGAAGAAGGCGCCTGCTTGTACGGACTCTGTGTGGATCTTTAGTAGTCGGGAGAAGACCCCTTGGTGCACAGAGATGTCCTCGTTCGATGTCGGGAGGGTGAAGATATCTGCGGAACGTTGGAAAACTTCGTTGTGGACTCTAATGATCGCCGTGGTGGTTAGTTTTTCAGGTGGAAGGACTCAGGGATGGAGATTTCCGGGCGAGATTAGCAAGGGAGGGGCAAGAGGGGGGGGATGCTTGGTCAGCTACACCACGCCAATGGCACTCACAAAACTCCGCAGGCGCTCGCTAATCCGACAAGTGATAATCCTGCCAGCACTCTCATCATGACGGGCAACAGGCAGACGGGGAATAAGAAAAAAGATGAATGAAGAAGGGGAAGAAGAAGAAGAAGGAAATTGTATTCTATTTTCCGTCAGGATAACATCAGATCTCATTCAGAAGGTGTATTTAAGGCTGAAGTTGGGGTTGCAGTCCATGGTCAGCGTGGGGAGGGAAGATCGATTGAGGTTCCATTTCTTCCTCATATCCGAGCGCGGTGCCAGTCGGGTAGCTCTTGCGTGCATCCGCCAAGAAGGAATTTATACGGGAAAGTATCCCTAAAAGGTTCCCTATTCCCAACCCAGATGCTACTCTGAGACAAATGGTGCCAGGGCGTCTTAGCACTCCCAGGGACAAATGTCAACGAACCCACCCCAACAGTAGAGTTTTTAGAGAAACAAACCCCGTGGAAACATTTAGGATTAGCCCCACTTCAATTCTGGGTGCTCTAATCATTCATCAAGTGAGTATCGGTAGAGAACAGTAGGGCGGGAATTTTTGGGCAGTATGATAGAACATAAAGAGCGGGCAGCCGGTTTACCGTGTGCTGGGAACTGGTTTTGTGTGTATTACTAAGCGAACCTTTGGGGGTATGAAGGTCGGCTTTAGGTGTCCGCACTATCACATGATAGAGGCCGGCAAACGAGTGCCGGTAGGGATACCCCTCCCTATTCTTACCCACCTCGACTTCTCCACCAGCCACTTGCTAAGTTACTTTGTCCAGCGCAAACACCTACCGCACTACTGAGTCTCCGTGTGAGTGATAGGACATTGTCACCGGCGTCGAGTATTAGTTCTTCCGCTTGGATTACAGCCGCCGCGGTGAATAATATGGTTAGCATGATATAAGCCGGGTCGCATTTCGTAGTACTAGCATTCCACCGGTCAACTGGCGGGCTTGAAACCCCCTGGCGACACCGTACGAGTACCGTATTGTTTCGTGTGGCCCTAGAGTTGCTCCGACCACCTCCTCCCTTGCCTTACTCGCTTATAGAGAGCTCCGTATTGGTGAATTAGCTCCCTGATGGGTGAATTTTATTCGAACTCGCTAGAGGAAGCACTGCGGTTTGGGTATGGATAAGATATGTGAGGGATATTGCGAAGTCAGGCCTTTTCACCAAGGGATTGCACAATCGGGTATTGGTGTAATAGGTGCGGCCGAATCGTGGGTATGACGGGCAGTGGGTGCTAGGATGAAGTTGGATAAAAGAGAGGTGTGGGTCTTCTCTATAGCGCACAATCGAATATCCATTCTAATAACGCAAAGAATCTAGATTTTCTGGCTGGAATTCTATGCTTGTATATTCAGCTCTGGATACCGTAGGACTATCATATCTCTTCCGTAGCATCCAACATTCGTGCGCCGGGATTTTGCTCTCGAAAAAAAAACTTTCCAACCGCTGTAGCGCTCCCCACTTCTTCCTATATCCAACTCTCACTCGTATCACTTGCGTCGTGGCTCACATTTACACCTCACATCACCAAAGGAAAGCAAAGAAAGAAAGGCAACTACAAAAAACACACCACCCGTCTGTGGTACATCGACGCCCCAGCACAGCCAAAGGCACATTCAATATCCAAAAAAAAAGAGGAAAAAAAGCTCCTCTAAAACTGTTAGACTACCCTAAAAACGATTCCTCCTGACAACGGTAGCACTGGCATACTCTGTCGGCTTCCCATCATCCCCCAAGAGGAGCGCCCTCTTGACTAAGTGCGGGGTAGGCAAATGCCTGCGAGTAACAGTGACTGTGACAACCTTAACCGCCTGCGAAGGATCCTGTGGCTGGGGCTGCTGCGAAGGAGATGGTGATGGAGACGGAGACAGATTCTGCGGTGCCTTCTGTCCCACGGGCTTAGGATTGGGGTTCGAGCTATTCCCGCGGCCTCCGGCACCACCACTACTGCTCCCGTCAGAACGGTCGTTCGCCAGGGGTTCCGGCAGTTGTATATCATTCCCTTTGTATGGCGGTACATTAGCCTTTATGTCCTTGGACGGCTCCTTGAATGGTTGCCCCGGCCGGCCAACGTTCTTGGTGTAGAGGTTTTCCTGTTTGCTGACGACATTTCCGGGCGGCCAGTATTCGCATACTACGAACCTGGGTACACAAACACGCCATCAGCGCTACCCTCCACTACCTTACCGATTCCCCCCGGAAGGAGGGAAGGAAGGAAGGAAGGAAAAACTTACCACATTGGCCCGCCTGGGAAATTGCACCTCTTATCACTCGTCGCGCAAGCCACTTTGATAGTGTCCTTCCAAGCAACCTGCGTGTAATGCCCAATCATACTCCCATCCTTAGTCTTCGGCGAGTTCCCCTCCCAGATCAGGTTATCATCCCTGTAGCTCTTGACCTCATCTGCGAAGGCATCCACTCCAGCTTTAGGGTTCCCGGCGCTGCTGGCATACAAGTTCTCACCATACCCCCCGCCAGAGTGTTTGAAGACGCAGGTCTTGGTCACGCTCTTGGCCATCTTCCAGAGCTCGTTGTCCCACGAGAGCGGGACCACGCCAAATTCTTTGCGGCGAGCGTTGTGTGCTTCCAGGATTTCCTTTTTGAAGCGCGGGAGGTCGTTGTTGAAGTAGGGATCACCATCGCCGCCGGGCTGGGAACCCTGGGCGGGGGCGCGGCGGGGGCTGATTCCCGTGGAGAGCACGGCGGTGCTGGAGAGGAGAGTGGATATGAGGAGGAGGGGGAAGGGATTTAACATCTCTGCTTTGCTTATGCTTCGCTGTGGGGAGCGAGTGAGTGAATGGGGCTCTCGATCAGACAGGCACTCTCTTCTCTAGGGCGGAAATGATGGAATTAAGTGCTCCCGAAAAACAAAGTAAGACCAGCCAGCTGGAGAGGCAGAGACATGGAAGAGCAGATATGTATCGGTATTCGAATAGTTAGTTCCCGTAGGGAGAAAAGTACGTATCAATTGCAGTACCCGGGGTGTTCTAATAACCAGCTATCGATCAATCAATCAATCAGCCAATCAGGTAACTCCAGAAAAGAAACGATAGAGAGAGAAAAAGTAAAGAGTCCTGCATAGAGAGTATCCTGGGTACCACGGTAACCTTCACGCCCTCGGCGCCCTCGGTATATAAAAAAACAAAAAACTAGCGCACAGGTACAGTGCAGTACCTCACCTGCACAACTAATTCAGGGGACAGGCAGCAGCGGAATGCGCAAGTAAGGGACTCAAGCCAATTAACGCCAGGAACGAGGGAAACTCACGAGAAGGCCAAGGAATGCAGAGCCCTGTAACCGTAAAGTGTGAATACAATGTAAATAAAATAAAGTAAAGTAAAAATATCCACAAACCCAAACCACCTGGGTGAAAAGAGGAATAGGAAAATAGAAAAATGGCCTCTGGCTACGGGAGGAGGAGGGGCAGGTGGGTTCCCTATGGCGGGGGGCATGGAGAACATGGTGAAAATATATACAACTTCACTTTCGCATTCCGGTGGTTTAGTCATGTCAGGTTCGTTATCTATTAGGAGATTAGTAAAGAAGGTTTCAACACATGGTTTCGTTTCATTCTTTGGGTATTGCTCCCAAGATTCAGGTCTGAGTATCCGGTGCTTTCACACCGGGTGGGGAGTTTGGGTTATGCTGCACCGGGGGTGTCGGCGTGTGTAAGATTGATGCAGGATTTCTCCTACCGAGCCTGTGTCTCTGGGAGTATTTTTCTGTTATATCAATTTGCTATTCCTCCGCCTCATGGGGGCGAATGTGTATCTCGCTGTATGAAAGGGTGAGTTGGGCCAGAATTCTCCTTTCTCTTCTTCTGCTGCTGCTGGCGGTGGTGGTAAGACATGTTGTTTGTCTTTCCCGTTGGTATGTTTAACACTGGGTGTTCCCCCACTCGTCCGTCCGTCAAATCGCATCATCCGGTGGCACTCGATCGGCCTCTTTCCTCTAGTTTATGACCCACTGCTTGATAGGAGTAGACTTGAATTGCCATAGCATATGCCAAGTGTTGCCGGGTATAGGACCCTGCCTCATGATAATTGGGTAGTTGAGGTTCTTCCCATGGATCGGAACGTGCAAGCGTTTCTACCTGTATGATGGTGGCACTTTTACGATTGTGTGATGTTTTCGGTACGGTACGGTATGCTTTTCCCAGCCAGCTTCCGCATATTAGTACTTGCATAGCACGAGCTATGCACCCGCACAGTCCCAGGCGATGACTGGAGTACGTGAATATAACCCTAACCGTACAACCACCCATCTGCTGTGGAGGACCCACCAAACGTGCAGTACGGTAAGGACAACCCTACATGACTACTCGAACCGAGCATGGGGTCTTCTCGCACCAGCCCACTCCGGTGAAGCATACTCCCCACTATTGCCATCATCATCACCTACTTACTATGCTTTTTTCTGTCTTTCTTCCCACAAGTAAAGTTGCCTCGCACCGGCAGTGCGCTCATCAACCCACTCGGGCAAGAGTTAAGAAGAGCCCTTAATTCCGCTTATTCCTGAGAGTTGAGGGTTAGTTATATTGTGGTGATGCCTTCTCCGGGCATGAGTGTGGTTCCCCGCCATGTTTATTTCTGGTATGGGCTGGCTGATATTATGAGGCTGGGGGGTTTTGTGTTTGGTAAGAGGATGGTTTTTTTTAGAGCACGGTATGATAAGGCATGGTGTCTGAGTGCTGTAGTCTGGGGAGTAGGCGGGGCCGATGGCATCGAGTGATGCTGGGGAGCTGGGTTGATTGTGCTGTATTCATTCGCAGTGGGGTTGATTTTCTGTGGTTCTGGTCTCTATGAGGGATGAAAGGTGGTGCTTGGTGGGAAGGAGTTTGCTATAGGGCGGGCTGAGTAACAAGGCCGTGGCTAAGTTATGCAGGCGGCACATACAAGCAGGCTTCGGTCCGAGCTGGTCCTTGCAGTACAGACGGGGGACAGGCAACGGGTAAGCGTGACAGATGAATTGGTGGATTGATGCCGGGTTTTAAAAGTTGATGGCGTGAGGTATGGGTTTAGTGATTGGAGAGATTTGGCACTCAAGTAACACAAGTATAGAGTTTCTCGCCGAAAAGCCTAACATCTCGTTAAAGCCTACGGCCGGCCGAGCAGTACGGTGTAACATCCCTTCTGGCCAGGGATCGGCGTTCCGCTTCTTTTGCGGGGGATCCTGTGTAAGTCCATGCATCTCTCTACTCCGGGTCAGCATTTCGGAAAGCGGTATATTGTTCACCAGGCGTCAGCAAACGGGAAACAGAAAAAGAGCATGTTGAGGGTACGGAGTAACCTACAAGTGAAAAAAGTGATCGAGTGAGATCGATTCGTTTAACAAAGTGACGAATTCCGCCTTCTTGTCAGGTTTGACAGCTCGAAGCAATGGTCACTACTTTATGTCCTTCCGATAAACTACGGAACCGTACATTGAAGCTCCCTGGGAAGACAAAATTGCCCAACACGCCCGCAAGGCACGGCTTTATGTTAGATTACATAATAATATCCTGTCTCTAGCGGTATGATAGCAAACTTTAATTTTGGGCGAGAAAGGGTGAGGGCTGGTGTGATTGGGGGAGTGGAGGCCTGAGGTAGGCTGAATAGAAGAATCCCCCTTGTTTCCCTTGGTCAACCCAGACACTTGTTTCGGTAAACCCGCTCCCATCGATTTGGAAAGGCAACGTGTTCTTGCAGCCCGGAGGAGCACAGGTTGCCTTGAGAGTGGTGGATAAACCCTCGCAGGGCTCGTTTCTCTCTCTTGTTTTGATCACAGGGGCACTGGGCTGTGATTACTGCAATCCCCGCACGATAACGACACCAAGGCGAGAGCCTGCCTCCGGAGTAAATCATATGCCGGTATGCAACCACGGAGCTGCAACTTGGAGACGTCGTGATCACCAGGCGAGGGGAACAGCTGTCAAAAAGGTGGCGGTGAGAAGTGGAATGTCTCTCGTTCATGGCTGACTCATTCACGATAAAAAATGACCAAAGGGAATGAGATTGGCGTTTGCCCGGGGCATTCCTTCGCTCCCGGGCTTCTTGCCTTCCTTCTTGCAGCCGCCCTCGCCGAATATGAGATTGGCGCTCAATATATAATAAGGTCACATAGGCGAGTAGGGTAGGACATCCTATGCTGTGCTTGGGGGTCTTTACGCTGGTGTCCGCGGTCGGGGAAACCGCTCCCTGACTGCCTCTCGATACCCCACCCAATCCATGTTCTGCAAGAGTTCGCCTGCGGGCTGGGCTGTGGCGCTGCACGGGTGAGGGCTGCTCTTAAGACTCGACACCTCATGCATAGCCCCGGTGCTACTCGGGTACCGTACTCGAGTAGAGCAGACTTCCGTAGACTGAGACTACGGAGAACGGTAATTGCCGTTAAGGCTTCACCTAATATAGCAGAGCCAACTGGTTTGAGAACGCTGCAGACTTCCAGAAGGCGAAGAGAAGGATCCCTCTAACTTGATGTGAAAGGACGGCCGAGTTGCGTTTGCCATTAGTGGCATAGCCTTAGCAGGAGGGTCTAAGCGTTGCACTCTAGAACGGTAGATTGTATACCGGCATATCAGAAGGCCAACCTCAAGTGTGGTGCAATAGTACTAGTACTCGAGTATGGTCGCTTCCCACGCCTTTGCGGACAGCACAGAGTAAAGAGAAGAAATATAAATCATTCCATCATGAGTTGCCGACTTTCTAAAGGCATCATGGGCTAACCAGGAAATACTAGGAATTAGGATTCGAACCCCCCGTGAATTAATGGTGATTCAAATGCCACCTCGGCGAGAGCTATCCTACCTTTTTCTGCCTTCGCCAAGACCTTCAAGCCACCACCTGTTGTTGCCGGGGCAGAGGACAACACTGGCTGGCTTAGGCGAACCACGATAATCAGGAGAACAACCTGCGTTTGAATATTCACCCGCACCCTCCCTTCCCCTCCGAACAACCACCAGAGGAACTCGATTCATTCTACACCTTTGCTTGAGGAAGCATATAACCACGGAAGGCAGAACGAAGAGAAGGAAAAAAAAACATTAGACGAAAAGAGTCTCTTCTCAACCGTGCGCGGGGAAGCTTCGAGCCTGGGAATTTCTAGGCATCCGATCGACCCTTCAGGCATCCAACGACAGACAGGCGGGACGAGGGATATGAGAGGGAAATAGAATTTTACACTCAAGAAAGAAAGTGCCCTTTAGCGATCGAATCGAAGGGGACCCTAGTGCCTTGCTCAACCACCTTGTCTGCCTCTGTTTCTATCCGAACGTTTATCACTTCTGCTAGTGCCGCTAAGTTTTTTTCGCTTATTGTGAGGCACGCCCACCACCACCACTACCACCACCACCTCTACTTCTACCATCGTCACCACCACCACGCCCCTTTTGCTACCATAGCTAATTATCACTACTATCGGCAGAAGTATGAACTCGGTCATGTCACCTCCAGCTTCAAAACCACCTCGTCGTCGCGGTCCTAGAGGGGGCAGGGGTCGCAACAGTAATAATAATAACGCCAGCGGAGACCAAGATGCTGTCAATCATCAAACAACCAATCGCACCTCGAAAACTCCGCGCTACACTCCGTCAACGACTGCTCCTGCTCCTCCTACCGCCCCTCATCGCCAGCTCTACGTTCCACCACCCCACTCCCCTTTTGTTCCTAAAGTTAAAATCTTGAAGCCCTCTGTTGCACCTCCTCCACCTCCCCCACCTCCCACTCCTCCCACTCCTCCCGCAGCGCCAGCCGCCAGAACTACGCTGGAGATTCGCGGGCGACAGCCCCCACCAGCGCCGATCCAAACTCGCCCCTCGTCCGAAACCACCGTCATCGCTGTGGTTGACGGCGACAACGACGACAAGGACAGTGACAAATCCTCCCTCCCGGCATCACCACCGCCACTTGCGTCCCCGAAACAGGCACCCGCACCGCCCCCACTACCACCCTTCCAGGCCCCAGACCAAAAAACCCTAATCCGCGATCGCCAGGCCCAGGTAGCTAAATACCTATCCGGCTGGGACGCGTTCTTCGCCCTCGCTTCAGCAAAAGGCGCTGATGAAGCCGAACCTAATCCCTGGAAGCGCTTGCCCTGGACCCTTGAGAATAACAGTGTTGACGGCGCTGGGTGGAGGCCTTGGGGGGAGTACTTGCACACAGGGCACAGGGGGACTTGAAGAAGGCTTCTACCCTCTTTTCACTGTTTTCTCTCTCCCCATCAGATAAGTTTAATGGAGGAAATTTGATTGGTTGGTTGGTTTTTTACTTTTGAGGAATGGCTTGGAGTTTAACTCGCCGTGCGAAGGTTAAGAAAAGGAAGGGAGGGAGGGAAGTGCGGCGGTGGGAATGTCGGCTTCGAACACGGGAGGCTTTCGTTTTCTTTACACTTAGTGGCTCGGGAATTACAATGAACCGTGGACCGCGGCGGGGAGTGTAGGGAAGGGAAGGGAAGGGACGGGGAGGGGAGGTGAAGAACGGGCCTTTCTTTGCGGTGTTGATTCTTTCTTTTTTGATGTGCGGGGTTGTTTTGTTTCTTGCTGTTGGAGGTTGGGTTGCTCGAGGAGCGATAAGTGAGTCGGGATAGGCGGGAGGGAAGGGGAGGGAAGATTCCCCTGGCGAGCTCAGGTGAGAAGGTGAGTGCATGTGGGGATTTTGCAGCGTTCCGGGTGGTTCAGTGGCAGGAGAGGAGGGAGTGGGAAGCAGTTTACTCCCTACACTACTCCACACATATCATTTCAGAAAACGCATGCGAACTGTCGTAACTAGCTAGCATACAACACTATACAACTAAAAAGTTTAGTCTTGACCTATATTTGCTCCTGTGGTGCTTGAATGTTTTTATATCTGTTTTTTGTTTTCAACCCCAACGTGAGCACTACTAGGATACCGCCGTCTGCTCCTCCCCGCTAGCATAGATTATACTAGTACAACAAATTAACTAAGCGCCGGCACATCCCGGGCATGTGCCGGTGGGGGGGAGATGAGCGGAGAACAGGTTAAGTTAAGCTCAACTGCACTTGAGTCATGAATATACCGCACGTGCAGTTTGTACAGTACCTGCAGTTCGGCATACGGTGAAATGAGTATTTGGAATAATCTACAGTATTCTATCGGGGTATTCCCAACCGCGCATAGGCCAGCCAGAACCGCGTTCTTCAAACCCGCGGTAAAAGTGCTCCCACGGTAATACTCACTCCGGAAAGACATCTGGGCACAATATTTATAGCACCATATAAAAAAGTTCCAAACCACCCTTCAGCCCCTCCCTCCCCCACTAAGGCGCTCCTTCCACCACGGAACCTACCGGTACCAAGTAGTACGTGTACTAGTAGGCACCTACTATATATGATACTACCAACTTTCCCAACTCCATCCTCCGCTTAATCCCCCCTTCGCTGTGGACGTGCGCCGCGGCGATAGCACAACTCTCCTCCATAGCGCCCTGCCGAACCACAGGCTTTAGCAGAATGACTGACTAGCAGAGGCAGACTCACAGGCGCAGAATGAACTTGCGTCGAGTGAGTTCCTGTGAAGCCCGGGCTGAACTGAGACATGGCGTCATAGGAGAGGGGGGAGTGGGGCTGTGGGGTGGTGTGGTTTCGGGCACGTGGACTGGTTATGGTATCCTACCCAGGTACATCATATCCGCGCGACAGGCGTGAGGCTGTTTTTGCGGCTCTGGGCGGGTGTGTGCTGGGGTACGGTAGTTCTATCTACCATGAGAACTGGAAGTTGTGATTGAGGATTGTGCGAGAGAGGGGTTGGGAGCCGCCTCCTCCTCCTCCTAAGGTCTGTTGGAACTTTCTTCGGTTCACTTTTTTTCTTTTTTATTATTATTCGGATTTGTCGAGATTAAGCGAAAGTGATTTTTTTTGCCTGGTTAGTTCTGCGGCACCGGCAGGCGTCCTGGCGTCATTCCCAATCACCCGTATTTCGCTTCTTACAGTACTCGTACTACCTTCTTTCTGACTTGGTGTGAGTATTCCCCTGCGATCGACGCCTTAAGCGTTGGGCATTGGCTGGCATTGGTTAGTGTAGCCTGGTAGTAATTTTCCACGCATCTGCAAAGGGGTTCAGTTGGGGAGGAGAGGATGATTGTGAGCCACCTTGAAAGCACTCATTGGCTGCATAATTTTTTTTCAATCTCTTTGCTGGCCTTGAGATGGCTTATGTCGGTATTGGTAATTGCATAGGGGGTATCATACCGGTAATCTGTTTGGTGGTTGGTTTATTATCGCTGGTCGGTCGGTCGGTAGGTGGTTTGGTGTTTTTGGAGGAGGGGAGTTTATGTGGGGTTGTAGCCGTCGATATGGTAGGGTCCCGGATTAACTGGAGAGAACCTGCAGGCGACTTTTGTAAATCGTAGGTTGAAATGGGAAGCGGCTGGGATGAAACCTACTCGAGTACTTGGATGCTAAGGCTGGTCGGTGAATATTGATTGGCAATGGATGATTGTTTCTGATATGCAAATGGGCCTGCAAGTAATGTATGTGCGAGAGAGAAGAAATTCCTGAACGCTTTAGGATTTTTTATTTGCTAGAAGGGGTATGATAATTTATCAACGCTGGTTTAACTAATATGGGGGTGTTAACAGATTATCCCCTTCCACCCGAGTAAACTGTTGTCAAATTAGAGCCGTGAAAGGCGTAGTACTGGCCTTAAAGAATTAGCTTATGCCTGTTTATCGCTATTTCTAAACGAAGCTAGGATAAAATTCTTATTTGACGGACGAGCGCCTAAATGATCTCCCAAGTTAATGCGGTATATGTTGTCAGTATTGCGAGTGTGCTCGGGAGGGGAAGGGAAGTGAAGGGGGGGTGGTTAGTTAGAGCGGGGTTGGGCACAATTACGATGAGTTTGTTAGAGGCGGGGTGCCTGGCTACCCCAGTATAGATAGCGGGATAATGAGGAATCATTACTGGCGGTTATCCCATCCTGGGGCTGTGGTATCGCTGAACTCTGGTTTGCCATAATTACCGCTACTCGAACCACAAATGTAGTTGTAGGATCATTGGGCGCGAGAGATAATTCTCTCCAGTCTGAAACATGCATGACAAAACCTGAGGTTTACGGCTATCCTATCGTTTTCATTTGATCTGCCTACTCCCGCCCTCCACTTGATACAATCCTGCGCCTCCGATGAAGCGCTTGACATCATCAGAGCCTCTCCGGAACTGTAAGGAATATCAATACCAGGGGGTGGGACAAATCGGTACCAACGACGGTAAATCTCGCAATGCAACTGAGAGTTTTAAGTGAATCTTGGGTTTCTAGTGTTACCTATCACAATTGCCGGCAATGAAAACGTTCAGCTACTCGAGTACAGAACTCTGTATGCCCTTGGAAAAATGCGTTGAGATATGCGGGCTGCCAGGTTTGACTGCCATGGGCACGGATTTCTCAGGACTTTCGAGAGGGCAAGAGAGTTGCCGCGAACGGTTAATTGGACCTGCGCTGGCATGTTGTGGGGGATCCAGAGCCTGGGGAGGCTTTTTTTCCTCGGTAGGATGCATGGCGTTAGCGGTACTGTAGTTCCTCACAATCGGTAAGGGGTGTCATTAGACTTTCGGGTACGGGTAGGGTATTGAGTCCGCTTGCTTTTCCTGTGTTTTTCATGGAATGGGGGAGGAGGGGGCGGAACTTGAAGAGTCTGGTAAGGATTGTCGGTGGTGTTCTAAGGGAGAGGAAGTTCCGGGAGTGTTGTGGCGGGTGTGGATTTGGGGAGGAAGTTCTCTGAAGGTGCCGTATCATAGATCCCTTCTTTCGTTCGCGAATTTGAAGCACTTTTGGTGTTGCACTAATAGGGTGATGGGTGATTGTTACGACAGGAAATGCAACGATGGATAAGACAAATGATAAATTAAGGTAGGTGAGGGCGTGGGTGATCGGACAGACAGGGATTAAGAATCTATGGGGCTACTGTAAAAACTTGCCAAACTCGCGGTGCAGCCAAGCCCACCATTCACGGGTTGTGCCCAATCGGCGAGGAGACTTGCGGCCACGGTCCGTCATGCTGGCCAATTAGAGTGCGAAAATCTGGTGGTTGCCATAGCGAGTTTCTACGGTATGATACTTTGAATATCATGTGTTCTATTCCGAAAACCTAAACCTAGATTAAGAATAACCAAATTCTTACCCTAATCTACTCTTACATAATTAGCCTTCAACTACAGGCTCTGAGATAGTTATTTCAGAACTCATACAATGAACGACCAGTATCACTTAGGAACAGTCCTGTCCATTATATCTCTTCAACTAATATCAATTGCCAAGCCCCCATTAAATTTACATGTAGAATACAGATACCTTCAGATAACGTTAGGACTTAGAGAATTTTCTGCTAGTGAGACCACCAAACTAAACATGGTTTCAGGGTCAAATAGTGTTCATAGTTTGTTCTGTAAAATAAATTGGTAAGATGATATATTTTAACTAGAGATAGAAGTAGCCTAAATATTAGTATAAATAATCAGGCTTTTTGTCAGTGATTAAAGAATTATCAAGTAACTGAGAAGAGACCTTAATAATAAATTATGAAATTATTAAGATAATTCTTGAGTATGTTTTCCTCATTATTATTACAAATCCTGAGTCTGCTGGAATAATTAATCTATTGTTCAAATTATTGATGGTCTAGTTACCTTGAAAATCCTATAAGGTTACCTAGCTCTACTATACTGTGAATCCAGATCCTCTGGGATAATTCAGTATTCCTATTGGGTCATGGATTGATTGAGTACCTCTTATAATTTCGATACTATGATTTAGTATTCTGGACGATTAATATCACTTATTTCATTTGAGTGCTCATATTTTGCATCTGACCATTTCTCACGTATAGGTGTAAGATAGTAGTAACTGTTGAAATGCAAGTGGTGAGGGGTAATACTTGTAACAGGCAATGACTAGCACTACCATGATCCTCTATTCCACTCCTCTTCTAATTCCTATAGTTTTAAGAGTAGGGTTTTCCACCTTTCTTGTACATGAAGGTAAGCAAAAATTGTATCCACTTCTCAATTGAGCAGCGGACTTCTATAGAGACCATGACAAATTGGAAAATATGAGTGCGATACGATGATCACAGTAGAAGGGGAATAAAGATTAAGAGCTTTTCTGTTCTCAGAGTGGTATCAAGTGATATTAGATAACTATGGCTGCAGATTTATACTAATATTTGCAATACTACAGGTATAAATAAACTAATGAGCCATTGGGCCTCCCTTAGTGTCAATTACAGCTTGTTGCTCTAGAGGCATATTGGGATTAAGGGGTCCAATGGATTCACAGGAATACTGTGCCATACAGTTTGTAAGCATCTTCAAATGCCTGAATAGGCACATTTTGGCTCCAGCCTTCACCTAGTTCGAATTCGATATCTAGCCAGAGAGCATGTAGGATATTTAAATCAGAAGACCATGTTAGCAATTCAAGATGCTGGATTTGATGCAACATCTCGTACTGTTTGGCAAATCATTTATAGCCTGGTATTTTCTTCTCGATAACTGTTACCCTGTCATAAATCTTGCAGCAGTAGTGACAAAATAGTACTAAGATTCTTGCACATTTTGCCAATGGAGTACAGGGACAAGAATAGCCTTTTCAGAAATCAAGACCAGGTTGAACTTGACTGTATAACAGAATGCACCCATATGGGAGCTTGTATATAGTGTTCAATATGTGAGAGGACCGTGTGAGCTTTAGCTTGGTAGATCCACTAATTTTAGAGGCCGAGGAGCGATATTCATTGGGTTATCCCCACCTCACCCTCACTCCCATCGGGTGTTCACCTGCACTCATTTCTTAGATATGGCCCAGATTGTCACTACCTCATTTTATCAGGAAGACATCGGGGGTGTGGGTGGAGCAGGAACAGGGGCAGGAAATGCGAATAATTAGGTCTGTCCTGGGCGATTGGCCAGGGTCGCAAAAGGGCTAGGGGCCTGGGTGTTTGGGGGTCCCAGAAACTGGATAACAAACACTCCTTGTATATGCTGTCAATCCAGTCACGGTACTAATCCTCAGATACCTTTTGTATTACCAAGGCCGAAATGCAAAACCTGTTAAGAAAAATCTTCAATTGAAGTCTAGTGATTTTTAAGCCAATCCTCGTAAGTCTGGTCTAATTAGTCTTGACACCAAGCCACTTGAATTAACCTATTGACATGTCAAATAGCAAATCTATCCCTAGGAACTTACTTATGGTATTCTATGGAGTACATTACTACCTTCAACGCGGACTATCACCTCTCCACCTTCAGTGATTGAAATCTCAACACCACGAGAAATCATTTTTGCTTCCCCCCACTCACCTCTCTTCTGCCACAATGGCGACTACCTAGGAGTTGATGTTAAGCCTCCTTTCCTCCTCTTCTGAGGCCTGTTGGCCTCCCCTCTTTGGGGTTCTTGTTCTCGTTCATTCTTGACTCACCCTCATGGAGTTCAGTTCTCCCCCTTACGCCCCACTCACTTTGCACCTCGCTTAGCGTTTTCCATGGTCAGAAAGCTTCTTGCTTCGTTCACGATGGACATTATGGTATCTTGACTCACTGTCGAAGTAGGCCTCGGCTTGCTGGACTTGAACCTCTGATGGGGAAAGTCTCAGTTAGTGACATCTCAGTCTCACCTCGATTTGGTCGTCGTCCCAAACATGTTTGTCAGTTGTGGCTAGCTGGCTCGCAATCCTTCCTTCCTCCACCTCCTGCTTCTGTTCTCTTCTACCCTTACTGGTACAGAAGCTGGCACCTTACTGCCTCATCCTCTCCAATCGTTGGACCCCTCCTCTGTTAAGTCCAGTCATAGTATTGCACTGCCTACCTGACGGTCGTCAACACCTAGGATGGATGTAATGACCGGCAGGACAGTATGTCTATGGTTACAAATATCGTCCCACATCGGCAAAAAAACCGTTTAGTCCAGACGGATAGGGCCCGCGTCCGAACGGCGTGGGTCCGCCCCATTCGTTCCGTACGTCCTAAACTTCCGCCTTTGCGTCCTGTGCATCCTGAACGTCCTGAACGTCCTGGTGTCCTAGGATTGCACCTCCTGCACCTGGTGCCTCCCAACCGCCTTGGTCCCGTCCTCACCACCCGGCGCACTTGTCACGGCCTGATTCCCTCCGAACACCCATCTTCAGTCTCTTCTCGGCCGGGGGTCTCTCGAGTAGACCTGCCAGATTCTGGGAGCCCGACGGCATAGATTCGTGTGGGGATGCCCTATAATGCTTGCAACACCCTACCGACACTCTACACGGACTCCTCCCCTCGTCCGCACCCTGCTGGCGCCCTTCGCGGACTCTTACCCTCGTCCGCATCCAGCCGGTCCCACTACGCAGACGCCTACCTTCGTCCGCTTTCACCCTCTCGATTTCTAGCATAGCCTGTATATAATTTTATATATTTCATTAATGGTAGTCTGCTACACCTTCGGGGCCGAGTGGAATCCGGGTAGCTGGATGGCAATTGCCATCTCACGCGTCCGGCTTCAACTCGGCCGCGTGCGTATAACACACAATTCTGTCTGATCCACAACATATTTCACAAATCCGCCCTGCTCTCACGGCCGAGTTGAATCCGGGCACCCGGGTGGCAATTGCCATCTTAAGCGTCCCACTTCAACTCGGTCGCGTGTGTATTATACACAATTCTGTAGCCTAATCCACAACATATTTCACACATCCGCCCTACTCCCACAGCCAAGTTGAATCCGGGCACCCGGGTGGCAATTGATATCTTAAGCCTCCGGCTTCAACTCGGCCGTGTGCATATTATACACAATCCAGTAGTATAGAATAATCTACTATATTTCATTAAACGTCGGTAGATCAATCCTGTGATTTACTATCCATTGGCCCTCCCCCGTGGGAATTACATGGGCCTGTCCAATCACTGTCCCTATATCAACTATTCGGATCTCTCGACCACTACGCCGCTTCCCGACTCGTATATGTCCGCTTGCGAGATGGAATCTACCAGAATTGATCGGATCGAGTATGTGAAGTAGTGCTAGGCGCCGGACACCAGCGGCCTTGCTGAAGACGTTTCTTATTTTGAAAAGGGCCAACAGTTGCGCCACCCCCCGCTCCCGAAGATCTCCATAACTGTGGTCTCCGCCCGCCTGGATCTATACGCAATCATTTCTGGGACTACCGCTACGGAAAGCCATTGTTCCGGTGCTGCGGGCTCGGTGAATCTGGAAAACGTCCGTTTTCTGAAAGTCAGCGACCGGAATTTCAAGGTGCGTAAATTGCTCTACGGGAAGTAACCGCAGTTCGGTAGGGTCAGAAGACAGCGGATGGTCATCCGCTACAGTCTGCTTGGTAAAACGTAACATCTCCTCCATTATGTCCCCATAATCGATGTTGCAGGTTCTGCAGAGCTCGGTCAGCCTGCTGACGTTCTTCATCCGGCCTTTGAGAATTCTCCGAGGTGCAGCCGCTGTCTCCCTCCCGGTGCCTTCTATTGTGACGACATTTTCTGCCTTCAAAAGAACATCTAGTGTCTGTAGCCTCATTCCTAGGGGATGCTGGCGGCCATAGTGTGACAAGATCTGGTGGGCAGCTTCATTTTTGTTTCACCTGCGGTAACCCTCTTTGATGTGATCCTTATGTGCTAGCTCACCGATCTCGGTGGAATACATTGATATGGATCCAAAACGTCGTACGTGGGAGGAAAAGTGAGTAAGATAGTGCATTTTGATGAAGTGGAAGTGGTTTTCCTGGCGGATCAAATACGCCCGCTGATTAACCCTCTGTAGTCTCTCTTGATCCACCTGCCGACGCCGTTTGGCCGCAGAGGTACGGTGAATCCCATGAGCACGTTCATTGGCGATTAGTTCCCGTAACTCCAGATCCTGACGGTTTGCTTCCGCGCGCGTAGCTTTCGAGGTACGGAATTCAAAGAAAACGTCTTTCGTCTGGTGAAATGTCAGCAGATACCTTTCCAGGTAGGAAAGTGTATCTGGTATATGGCTGCGATATTGGGCCATGAGGGACAAATCAACCAGAGCACTAACACACTTCAAGGCAATCTGAAAATCAGGATGCTGAGAACTGTCCGGGTTTCGCAATGTGGACGCCAGTACGGCTGAAATACACTGGCTAAGGTTGTGTATTTCCTTTCCCTGCCATTGTGTGACTTCTCGATAGGCCTTTTTTGGTACACTTAATCCCGGATAAGGCGGAATTTCTTTCCAGGTATCGTCGAATGCCTGCTGCCGTTTATGCTTTTTCAGGAACCCTTCTACCCATTGCATCATATGTTTGAATAGGCAGAGGTAAATTTTGTGCAAAAGGTCCAGCTTGTGTAGGTCGGACGGGTTCACTCGGTGCAGTCCAGTGAATACATTCCGGCCTATTTTCACGCCCACCTGCCGAAAATACTCCTGTGTGCTACCAGCCTCTCCCGACTCAAGCTGCCTAGCTTTCTCTTCATATATGGCGTAGTCGCGGCCCTCATATACCTCCCGCGGATTTCCACCAAGCTCGTTGCATGGAACCTCACACTTTGGGCATGACTTGCTGCCTATCCCATGCAAGGTCGTATGTTCAGCATGGTCTGCAATCCAGGCCGACAGGATGGAAAAACAAAGGCGTGTTTTACCATCCGCACAATCCATAACCATGCCTTCATGGGAAACATAGTGGAAAGGTGCGAGGACAAGATCAAAGACAGCCCGCAGAGAATCCGCATTGATTTGCCATTGGGTTTCATCGGCCCGGCTTGATTCACCTGTGAGCTTTGGCGGTACAGGCAGCAATGCCACAAGTAGGACTGACATTTTGGCAGGGCTGTTTCTCGTCTGGCAAAGGATATTGCCGATCGTCATGTAGACCGGCCAGGCTTTCTTGTCCCCCGAAAAATTGGTTAGGTGAGTCTGGTCCGACAATCTGATAATAGGTATCACAGTTGACCCGGCAGGCAGAGTATTCTACCAGGAAATGCAATAAACGGTCAGCACTGGAAACAGAGAGCACTTGCAGATGTCAGGACATATTTCATACCTGCGTGTCCCACCACCAGTCCACCGTATGTATCTCCGAGTATAATCGCTCCCCACTTGAATTGTATTCCCGCACAGGCGCGTAGACCATCTGCCATCTATACGCAACCTGCCGGATCAGGAAACGAACGCAGTCAATCACATTCCGATAATAGAAAGTTGTCGCATGCTGACCATCGTCAATTGCGGCTTCAGTCCACACCAGGTAATCACCAAATGGGTCAAGTTCGTCAAGATGTTGTCGCATAGTATACGCTGACCAGAACGATCTGGCATCCGTACCACCCAATCTGTCGGCAAAGTACCCGTCAATCTGGGACTTGGCTACCTTGTTCCAGACAAACCAACTTGCTAAATTAAAGTCCGCTTCCGACGAGAAAGGGCTCCAGGGGTCATTTGTTGTGGCCAAATTGAGCTCTGTATAGTTAACAACATCGCCGAGTGGTCTTCCAGCACCTGGAATAATCTCTTGGCTGGATGGGCGCCCGTGAGCCGGTGATTCGGAAGTGTCCTCCGCATCTGAATCTTCTTGCCTATCATTTTCTATCTCGTTATATGCCCCCTGGTCTTCAATCTCCAGCTCGGGATCAGACTCATAGTCTGAGTCGTCCGGATCGACGTTTTCATGCCGTCTGAAAGCGGTCCGCTGCGGTGAGCCCTGGTCTGCCGTTGCACGGACTTGGAGGGATAGAACAATATCAAGATGCATTGTTTGAAGGTGCCTTTCATATGCAACTGCCTGTTGATAGTGTCGTCTGCAATAAGGACACTTGGTTGAGTTTGAGGTCATCATGTTCAAGTATGGTGTTTTTCTTTCATGTGGTCTGACGGAGCGGACATGTGCTGATGAGGTGAGATGGCCTGCCGCTCATGTAGTCTTTCAAGAACAAAAGCAGACTTCTTTCAACAGGCGGGGGGTAACTTCATGCTTGTTTGATAGGATGGCGAACAGGTCCGGACGTTTAAACTGTCATTCGCTACTATTCACTCTAACGATCAACTTGTGAAATTGAACTTCGAGGTTGACGCGCTGCTGTTGACTGATAGTGCGGTCGTCTTCTCAATATGGAAGGTAGATGTTTAGGAAGGTCTTGGCTCAGGGTTGCGGCTCCTGTGCGGCCCCATTGCGGCTTAAAAGCTTATCTTGAGCTTACCCCCGCTTTGTGTGTATATCACGTGACTTTTCAAGATCCCAATATTCAAGTTTGTACAGGGCACGATCCTGCGCACCCACCGTCCTCATGCGGTCTATAAAGCTCCCCCCTCCCTCATCTTCTCTCCATACTCATTTACTGAACCACAATCACATCCTTCATCGATCTGCACGTCCATCCTAATAGAACCCATTGACATCAAGCTCAGCGCAACTTCTTACTCATCGGCGGTACCACTAGTATATCCTCAGCTTAATTCAGCACTACCTATCTACGTTTCCCTAGTCAATAGTCTTCTCACAGCCATTTATCGTCCGCAGAACCCCTTCTATCATCTTCACACTCCTCTTATCGACCGACTTCTCTTATCGTCCGCAGACTCCTCTTATCATCCGCAGACTCCTCTTATCGTCCACAGACTCCTGTAATTGTCCGCAGAGCTCTCCAATTGTCCGCAGAGCTCCCCAATTGTCCGCAGAACTTCCCTTATCATTCGGCCGGTCGACCCTGTTGTCATTTCTCTATCCAGCACAAACAACTCACCCCCCCATCTAAAATGGCCCCCGCAAAAGCTGGATTCACCTACAAAAAAACGCCGGGCCATGAAAACGATGGTGATGTTTCCTGGTGTAAGTATCTCTGCGGCTTCCTGAAACCAGGCATTACGAATCAGGATTATAGTAGCTGGCGGAATGGCATGAAGCGTAAGATGGAGCAAGACAGGATCCCAAGCTGGAGGCAGAGTAGGGACGCCCAATGGGCCGCCCTTCAGGCACATTCTCTAACTCTCGCACCCGTTGCTACTCTGGGCGGCGGCAGGGCTGCACTCTGGCAGACTGACACTGTTCGAGGCAGGCGTTTTACAGAATACGTTGATTTTTTGCTGAAAGACGTAGCAAAAAAACATCGGAACACTCTGGAATGCCTAATGAGAGCACGAGGTGCTCCCATTCTGGCCGCTCCCATTGTAGCCGGAAATGATCGTAAGTTGTCTCAATGAGTCCGCATTTAATCTGTATACTGTAGGCTAACATGTCGCCCGCAGGTTTGGCCGGCCTGCGCAGCGTCCGCCTCTGGAGAGAGGAGCCGTCCAGTTCGCGCCCCGGTGCCCCCAACCCTCCTGGATTGGACAAGGTCCCATGGCAGACAGGGGAGCAGGTTTACAGGCTGGAGATGGCTGTGCCCACCTTTGACAACGTCCAGGAGGAGATAGACAGGATCCTAGAACGCGGATACGGATATCGGGTGCTTGTTGGTGCAACCAGAGAAGGTACCGGAATACTCCGGAACGATCCTGATGAGCCGCTGCCGCTTGGTGAAATGGTCCCACTCCTCAGTGACCGGGATGTCTGCATTTGGTGGTCAACGAATACGCTGAATGAACCAATGGGTCTGCCTTTCAATGGCCATCGTGAAACAGCGGATGAAGACGAGACTCCTTCTCCCGCGAGCTTATCTTTCTGACGTCGAAATAATAGAGGTCCTTCTCCTGACAAGTTTCAGAGTAGCGATGATAGCTCAGAAGACGGCATGAACCCAGAGTCATCCGAGGCGGCCGCAAAGCGAGGCACTAGGTCGACCAGGACGAACAGCATGAAAAAGACTGGAATGGTGCGGCGCAGTAGTCCGGCAGACGTCGACGAACCGGTATCTCACGACGATTGTTTTTCTGTTGTCAGTGCCGATCCGGCCAGCGCTGCGATTCGGGCCTCACCTCCCAATTCCATGCCATCTCATGGTAAGCAATCTTCTTACCCTCGTGCTAACTTAAACCACTGTGCCTTGCGGCCTAGCCAACAAACCGGAAGGGAGACTAATATAAAGGAAGTCTCTGAGCTAGCTACCTGTACAGTCAATAGCAACGGCAAGCGTGACCGAACAGCAATGGCCGAATCTGATGAGCCAAACCGTCTGGCCGACTCTGTGGAACCCCCAAGAAAGATCGTCCGCACTGTGCCCCCAATTCACCCCACAATCATGGTTGAACAGGAAAGACCCCATCGGGAGGCCAACCAAAGTCCGCTACCAACCATGAGTCATAGTCCACCAGATAGCCCTCCTCCGTTCGCTTCCAATCTCAGTGACGATCTCGCGGCTGCGGCCTCTGAGCAGATCCTGGTGGAAGCATCAGCCTAGCATCTTGTGAGGCTGGCCTCAGGAGCCAGGCAGTATGCGGACACATCGGAGGAGACACAAGTCAGTACGCCTGAGAGGGACCATTACCCTAGTGATCCGCGGTCGGAATATGTTGATGTGGACATACCGGTACCAGAGGCCGCACAAGAATCCAACAAGTCCACCCTCCCTCTGGCCAACGAGAGTCGCAGTGGCTCCTCTACCTCTGGTAAGTTGCGGTTACAACTACCAGGTCTTCAATCTACTATGTTGGCAGCAGGTTTTCCAGCTGCGCCAGCTGAAACACATATTTGGAGCCCTCTCCGGTCTGTTTCTGTTGTCGCTTAACCTTTACCAACAAGGCTAGAGCATCCTTGCTCCAAATAACTAATATAAGCAGGAGGGGTAGGCCCGTTTGAAGTAGTCTACCGATACTAGCCGACGGATGCGGATGCAGATGCTTGGACTTTTCTTTTTTGTGGTTTTCATTTTCCCTTATGGCGTTTGGCGGATTGTTCCTGTCCTTCCCAGTCTTTTTCCATTTGAGATTGGCTCCCTGCGGGTAGGCCAGGGCGCCCTGATCTGCGGATCCTGGTCGGACGGAGCATCGACACTTCCTTTTTTGTATTTATCATTTGGAGTTTAGCTTTTGAAGTTTTGCTAGCCGTCCGCATGCTCTTCTCACCGCACATTTCTCTTCAGGATTAGCCAACTTGGGTATGGCCGACCAGGTTTGTCCGTATCCAATGATGTCTGCAGACACTACTTGTTGAGAGTGGACACTGGTGCTTTTTCTTTACACTTTAGAAATTCGTTCTTTGCATCTTGGATTTTGGTTTTCGGGGTGTTTTTTTTTTGTTTCGGTCGTAATTTCTTTTTTTGTTTTTGTTTGTGGCTTGTTTTCCTTTCTGGCTTGAGATGCTTGCGCTGGAAGCTTAGCAGACCATTTCTCCCCCATGTGTTTTTGGTTCGGAGTTGTCCCGTTCCTTATCTTTTTCCGTGCTATACCTAATTTGTCAAACCTGTGAAGCACCGTGTTCCTTCTGATATTAGTGTTCTGCGCTCCGAGCCCTAGCTTAACCTCATTTGTTACAATATTCTTGGCGGACCTACTCAAACTAGATTAGTCCGCACGTTCTAAGAAACAACCTTCAAGTTCCTCACCATCATGAACCTTAAATACATAACGTTCGTATTGTGATACAGGGCACGCCCGGGTGGAAGACTGCTATCTCGGGTGCAAATTCCAATCACAGGTGGCAATTCAGTCGCGCGGATGTCTCCCCCGGTTATCAAACATGAAAGCGAGTCACAACCGGTGAACTGCCCTGGCTCTTAAAGCAGGCGTTCAGACTACTTTTCATCCGCTAGGTTCAAACCCCATATCACCTACTAATACGCATTTTCCAATCACTACAATTCTATTCTATCACTATATACCT
>Ga0307517_10002243_pt1 | contig 31189 bp, 34 predicted proteins | sample 23_EM_MG_FD_194515 | JGI IMG/M metagenome (GOLD analysis project Ga0307517, IMG submission 194515) | Populus trichocarpa ectomycorrhiza microbial communities from riparian zone in the Pacific Northwest, United States - 23_EM | ecosystem: Host-associated > Plants > Roots > Unclassified | place... | reverse complement strand
CACCGAGTCATTGTGCGTTCCATCGCAGGGTAAGCTCAGGCTATCTGCCTGCGCCTCGTAAGGACAATGGTGATAAAAATTATCAGGAAGATGGAAATAGGAACAACATGGGATACACAATGATAAATTTGTACCGTACGAAATGTGACGCACATCCGATACCATTCCTAACGTTTTTTTTTGGGGGGGGGGATTTGATTCACATTTCGAAGGCCGTAAAGTCTTGGCCATCGTATTCCCTTTGAATGAACCTGGAAACTAGATTAAAACCGTGGTCATCGTTCGCGACCTCAGCTCTTTTTGGGTGCATCGACAATCCAGGTGTCCCAACCCGCGATTTCGCTCCGATGGAATCACAGGACGAAATCGATGGTGACAGTGTGAGGGAGCCATATCGTGTAAGAATGAAATACAGGACTTACAATCGGCCTCGATCTACGATCTATGCGTACCCTTTCACAGCAGGACCCTTTAATCCGAAATTGGTAGTCCCGACGCTCTCGCGTTCTTTCACAATTTCACCATTTCACATTATCACATGACGATCTCCTCTCTTTGGTAAACTCAAATGACTCACAGTATGTTTTCCTCTTTCTCTGCCCCATCTAAGATCTACTCTGTACAGTATAAATACCTATGTATTTTCGTAGTTTTTCCTCAGTTGAATACACCCCATTCACCTCACCAAGTTAAAGAACAAGTTCAGGCTTTAATTGGGTCAAAGCGGACCCTTTCTCATCCATTAAATCGTTACTTGTGATTGTAATCAAAGTGTCTGGTTACATCACCACTGCCTATGTACATCTACCGAACGTACCTTTAGGACCCTTCGAGATTAGCGGAACTAATCTCATTTCTTATCACACCGTAATCTTATCTAAGATAACATATTTTCGAACTCATAAGACTTAGCCGTCTTTCAACAGGATGTCCGTCATCATTAATCACTTGTTTGACTGACAAGACACGAAAAGTCACCATTCGCAATGGGAGTACCACTTTTTTGATGTTGAAATTCGATCGACGGCTGAAAGAAGGGGATACAGATCAAGGACTGGCAATCAAATAACGCATTGGCAAGGTATCTATTGACAGTAGTGAGGAGGAGATCAATGACCTGGTGGACAAACGATGGAAGGGAGTGAAGTTCATGGAACAATTGGACGCGAGGCGCGAGCCATCCGTTTTGGTAAATTCGACTTGGTCGGAGGAGCAGGCTGAGAGTATATATGACGTTCGTGAACCGAAGGGGCAAGGGTCAATAACAGAGTTTATAAGGAACGGAGAGGTGAATGGATACGCACGGCCAGGAGCAGGAACGCGAGATAATAGGATACAATCGCATTGTCAATGGTACAGAAATTTATAAACGAAGTCAATACAAAGAGAAACTGGCCATGTATAACTCATTTACCGTAACGTGGTGTGAAAGGAAAAGGTGAGGAATTCCGTGAGGGGATGAGCGAGAGTGGACACCGGAGAAGCGGAGGGACCTGAAGGATATGCGCACCCCAGACTCTGAAGAGCGCATCGTGGGTGGAGAAGAAAGACTATGGAATGGGGATGTGGATGAGGATGTACATATGTCGGTCCCATGGCCGCATGTGAGCGGAAACTCCAGTAGTGTATGTTAAACCGGAAACACCCGAGTGGCCATCACTTGCCTTCTTGTGTACACGAGTGCCATGTCTCGCTGATTACGGTTGTCGTCTTCACTCTCACATCACCTCTCACATTCTTCATCTCACACAATCCTCCTTCTAGTTTTCATTTTAACTTCATACAGCCTTTTTACCCGCCCACCCATCGCCTTGACTATTGGTAGAGTAGAGCCCACGAGGATGGGGTTCATCCGCCCCGCATCCCCATCAGCTCTTCGCCCTGGAGTTGGGACGGCGCTCATCGAGCCGTCCAGCCTTCACACCCCACATGCCTACTACCATAGTTAATTACCTTCATACCGAGCATGAGGTTAATACACGAGAGTATTAAAACAATATTGCCATAGACAGACTCTAAGTTCTGAACAAGTTCTTGGATGAACGCGGGAGCGATGGAATGGGGGATAAAAGAAGAACGCGGAGCGTAGCTTAGCGAACATACTGATGGAACACAGGCGTTGCGTTGCGTTTTAATTTCAAGAGGCCTGAGTGTGACGGTCTGAAGGATAGTTCTTATGATGCAGTCCTCGGGCGCAATAGATCGAGCGTCATAATTTGGTGAACGACCGAATGGAACTGCGGGTGGGAGAGACACCTGATTTTATTTTCATCACCGTGTATTCAAGATAGCAAGTGACTTGCCTGTCCTGACAGAACAAGTGCGAGAGGAGTATCCGAAACACGGCGGGAATCACAGCGGAGTGCCTAGGTATTCGTGCAAGGCGAATTGAATACTGATAGTTCACTTCCAGGAGGCATTCATAAAGCTGCAGAACCCCAAATTATAACAGCATGTTTAGCATGGAAAAGGGCTACTCATGATTGCAGCATCTACAATGAGGACACCCTTAAACTACGCAGTTCGATTCACGAGTTGGCAATTACCGCTTGCAATTCAAGGACCTATCAAGTCATTTAGGTGATTTAAAAACCTCCAATTTTATGCTAGCTTCAGTTCCAACTCGCGGCCAAACTCGGGCCCAATTCCGATGGAGTTGAAGCGTTGAGTTATTTTTAGACGCCCCTCTGGGTTCTGGGATCTATACGCCATGAGTTTCCATGCCCTCAGCCCAGATATAAAATGATATGGGGTAACGCCGTTCATTCTCTAGGTGCATGTAAGTGGCGTGTCAGTAGCATGGTCTCTGTGAATTTTTCTTCACGATCTGAATGAAATGTAGGTTCGCCTTGGTACCGCCTACATATATAACCATATGCTGACAACCCAGTTAAACTATTCCTTTACCTCGACTTCGGTTTACATCTGGAACCATGAACTTGAAGCTCTTTAAATTTACTGCTACCACTGTATTTTGCCTCCTCTTGTTCGCATCTGCCGCTCAAGCTGGGTATGATTAAAATGTTATAATAAGCAAGCATGAGTACTCACGCTCGGCCCACAGTTGCGTCGTAAATGATTCACCAAATGTATTTTTTTGAAGTGCTAATTGTCTTGACACATAGAGGAAGTGCAACGCTTCCGGGAAATTGTGTGGGTATGGTAAGTTAAATTTAGCTGTCATCCTGCTTTTGAGCGATCAACTGAAAGCCTCTGTGATAGTGTGCGCGGGCTAGACGCATACTTCAAGTTGGTTGATTAGTCGACAGCATTACTAGTGGCAAGACATAGAATCTCAATTCGAACTGTCCATTTTGCTGACATATGAAAGTGTAGCATTTCAGCTCCGGTTTTATGTTCCCCATTCTCACGAGCTCCCATCGTCTTCATGTTGATCCTGATATCCGCCTCGTTCCGTTGTCTTTCTATTTACTTTTCTTCCACTCGTCGGACTTGTCGTTTATCACATTGGTATTTTGATTTACCCCTAACTAGCTACTGTCTTAGTTAAATAGCCCCCGCCGTCGTAGCTAGTTTCTTAGTGAATTCAGAAATGTTACCCCCCGTCCATCACCGGACCACTTTCACTCTAGTCGAGTTTCCCATTGCTAGTCGTCAACGCCATGTTGGCTTGCGTTGGACAGAAAATAATAGAAGGACGAAAGCCTAAAGGAAAACGGAAGTTGACTGTCGACAAAGCCACACAACTAACATCTTATCCTGGACCAGGGAAGCGGGAGGTTTCTTCATCAAAACGATCACTTTCTAGCGGCGACTCGCCAAACTGGATAACGCTTGATGGTTGGATTTGAAATAGGGCAACCACCGGGAAACAATCCCACAAGATATCCAGACTCCAGAGTTTCCACAAGTTCCCCCCTGTCAAAAACCATCCAGCAACGACTTGGGGCATGATGAACTTGGTTGGTTGAATTCGAGGTGCTGCGTGGAGTCCCTGGAGAGCCGAATTTGAGTGAGCGGTCTACAGTTTGCCCTTGGAAGATGAAGTTGGTGACGTTCCATCCATAGGGGTAGTAGTGGAATATAAAATCCAGAGATTGCGATACAAAGAAAAAGAGGCATTAGGCCATAAATTTTGAAGCCAAATCACCACCGAAACGGGTTGTGTGCGATTTCGACCAAATCAAATACTTATTGGAAGAGGTAAATTGATACCCACCATGTGGCGAAGAAATAAACAGTAATATGAAGAATACCTCAGTCCAAGCCCACCGTGATCAACTTGTGATGCACACCTCCAACATCGCCATAGCACCTCACCCTGCCTTCAGAATGGCCTATGGATGTTGGAGGTGTTTTTGAGAAAAGAAACACAGGTGGGCGTAACGGGGCAGACGATGGACCTTCCGGATGATTAGGAGCTCAACTACAGGACAAAAGGGGGCACAAAATAAGAGATAAAGAGAGTGGAGAGCGCATCGCAAGGACGCGTCCAAGAGATTCGGCACTACGAGTGCGACGCATGGATAGCAGAGAAAGTATTGCCGACATTACAATCTCTCGAAGTTTGTAGTCAATAAAAAGAGAAAATCAACAAGTAAAAATGCACTCAGTACTCACTGATTTTCACAAGAATGGCCGAGTAAAAAAATTTCCACAGGGAGTTGTAACAATGGACGCGTTTTTTAGGTGAGATTGAGAGGCCGCACAGAGAATCAAGAGAGCTAGAGTTGCACTCGAAGTCCATGGAGGATGAAGTCTGCAAGATCCTACCCGCTGAGGATGGCGGCGAGGTGAATATGACGCTGGTATCGAGTCATTTATCCTCGTCTTGTTCAAGTTTGCGTGAATTCCTACACGCATTCTGCTTCGAACCATCCAGGGCTCTAGATCTGCTTAAATAGAGCAATCTTCAACTCGTCACTTTTCGTCGTATCCCCGTGGTGAGATAAAATAAGGCACTGGAACGAAATCATTAAACGACAATGAACTCGAATTGGTATCCAAGTCATATTTTGAATTTAAACTGGTCAACGCCCAGGCCATCACATTGTGAAAAGAAAAAAAATTCAACGAACTAGAAATGAGTATTAGAACTCCCTTCAAGTCCTGTATCAGTCAGAGAGCGAAAGTCCAGCTTTCGCAAACGCTGGAAACTGCAAGTGGGATCGCCGAATAAGTATGATAGGAGAAAAAATCGTTGAAGAATGTACATGTAGAAAGTGACGGGAATTAGGAAACCACAAGTTGACAATGTGCAACTCCAACATTGCCATATCATCCGATCCTGCCTTCGGCATGGACTAAGTATGAGCATATAGGTTGGAGATATTGCAGACCTGAGGCTCAGGTAGGCGTAGCGGGGCAGACGGTGTCCCCACCCGGTCTAACCTCTCTTGGTGGTTCTCATCGTCGCTACCTGCGGCGGGCGCTGAACACCTTCCGTACGCCCCGCTTTTTTTTCTTCGTAGATGACACCTATGGACGATATTTCCGTAAGCAGGGTCTGGATTAACCTTATGAAAGGATAGGTAAGTCTTATTCACCTCCGCGATGTTGGATAATACGTACTTTGGATTACCGACATCACGTTCCAGCACTTGAATTCCCACATACACCATGCCGCCCATCTCCAACGCGAATCCCGTGAGCTGTTGCTGCTCGAATCGACGTATAGCACGTTACAGACATGGTTTCCCAAAGAGAGAGAAACTCTTCTTGAAGAACATCGATTCCTTGCTGACCCTGGACCATTTAGAGAGTCTGCGATTACGGAAGAGGGTGCGGTACGAGTCCGAAGGGTATATGAGGGACGACGAGCGACCGTGGAAAATAGGCGGAAGGGCGAGGTCAAAGTGAGAATGTATGACACATGAGGAGGACATTTGCGCGCTTACCTGGGATGAACACTGCAACGAAGCACTTCATCCCGACGGCATAAAAAGCACAGTTTCTCGACAAAATCATCAACCCGAAAATGGGCTAATCTATCATGAAAGCGGTTATGGACTGCGGAAGATGCGAGGGATTCGGATCCACATACCTTCATCCTCTCCTCGAGCCAATAACGAGATGCACGCCCATTTGAACTAATGGTGGCGGACACACTGTCGGCCGAGGGGAAAGGGCGGTATCACGAAACTTGGGCTATGGATGGCCGTGTATGCGCATCGGGTGTGGGTGACAAAATTGAAGTCAGCAGCTACTGACAAGACATCGCGGAAGCAACATCTATGAGCTCTTCATATCGTCTGAGACACTATTGGTGGACGGAGGACCTGAATTCAATAACATAGAGCTGAAGGAGGGACGTACTAAGCGAGGAACCAAGCTGGAGATATGCCCATCTCCCTTACCGGCCTCTTTGAGGGTACGAACGCAATCCTCCTAGATCGCTTGACCCACATGTGGGCATGGGACCTTGGAAGAGACGAATGATGCACAGTGGATCTTCAGGAAAACCGGCCAGACCACATGGGGGCCTATGGAGGCTGCAATCCACTACGTCAATGATTGAATCCTCCCGAATCTGAAGTACTCGCCAATTGACTGATGAGCTCCTCCTATGTAAGCTTGGTCGTCAACACGAAACCAACGCCATCCGCGAAAATCTCGAGTGAACCGACCTCCGAGAAGGTAGAGCAGTCCACATGGCATACATAGAACAGCACTGTTTCGATGGATATGCCCAGATCATCGACCGTGCTCACCGCCGAAAGGCTGTACGCGACAAACAAGTCATGGCACATCTGCCGCGAGAGGTCATCTTCATGACCCTCTGTGCCCCGACGAGTCACCGACAGGGACAACCACTGCTACGGAACTTGAGACGCTGGAAGATTTCCCAATTGCAAACAGGTTCAGTCCGCGGTGGCTCCGTCTGTTCGCACCGAGAAAGGGGACGTAGTTGGAGAAACGCAGGCAGCGATTGAGGAGGAGTGGCGTTGAGGGGAAGAAGTAAGGAAGAAGTGGAATATGAAGTGACAGAAAAGCCGATGGTGACGTTAATCAGGAGTCGGAGATGGTTGTACCGGAGATCGTGGTGGATTCGAGCTCAGAGATTCCACGGGTTGACATTGATGAGAATCCTGTTCCATGGATAGACGAACTTGAAGGCGAGCCAGAGGGGTGGGGCTGATGTTTTCCTTTGAGGATGTGTTATGTACATAATACTCCTAATGCACTGCACTGCGTCTAGGGACTAACCGCGGATCAACCGAAATTTAACCGTCACGGATCGTCGCGGATAGAACTGTGTGGAACCGCTTGGGAACCGCGGTTCAGCAATATTTATTGTGGGACTAGAAATAGCTACGGAGCCAAGGATCGTGCATCGCCCTCACCCTCATATAAGGAACGGCCACCGGTCTAGGGATGCACCTCCTCAGTAATAGTACAGTACATCGACGGTTATGGCTCTTGCACAACCCTCGCCACACGAGCCCAACCCACCTTCCTCTAAGGAAATTTCTACCGACAGTGCAGAACAATTGGTTTTGCTCGGAAAACACAAGAAGGAACGGCTTCATCAATTACCCGCACCTCGCCGTGAAATCTACCTTATACTGGCGAAAGTTGCTCTTGGTCTCATTCCCGCCATATCCTATCTCACATTTTGCTTCATCGTCCTCTATCGTGACGTCCCAGTTGGTCGAGGCGTGGATCTACCATTCGTTCAATGTGAGCAATACCATTCTCAGGCCACCTCTCGTCGCTGACTGTCCAGCGTTCTCTCCCAGTCAGCACTGTGTCTGTCATCACAACCACGGCTATTTTGATTGTCTATGTCGCTCTATGGCCTGTGCAAGGCGTCATAGACGAGATCAGAGTAAGTCCGATTATTTATCTTCTGTCCACACTTCCCCCAATTCGCGGTCTTTCCCCGTACTAGGCTGAAGAATTTTTTCGCCTTATGGACTCCCATCCCAACGGAGTGCCTTTCGATAGCGTCAATGCGGTTTCTTCTACAACTACTGGAGTATTCGACATTTTTATAGCAAGTATCCATCGCCATTGCTCGCCCCTCCTCACGTCAACTCTTTTCATCTCGCTCGCAATAGCGGCGACGTCCTCACTTGCTCCAGCTACTTGTGAGCTCTTCCACCCCTTTCGGGAAAGAGATTCTAACTTTCATCTTTTGTTCTGGTTTCATCAGTGAGTGCCGGGTCAAAATGGATTGACGTAGATAACTCTACCCTCTTGATAGGTGCCTTACCGAAGGACTCTATCATAATGGATTCCGGGTACGCTGTAGACATTTTGGTCGCGCAAAATCCTCATTTTCACGATAACTAGCTTTTACAACGGCTCCAAATTTAGTCACCTCCTGCCATTGGCTTCAACTATGGCTTGGGTTGAGAACACTCTTAATTTTACAAACGGCTACTACAAGGTTGACAGCAGTGAAGGTGATCAATTCGATCAATTTGAATACCTTGTACCCTTTCCACCTGAGTATACCAGCACCATGAAAGCATACTGGACTACAGATGTCATCGTCCTTGATCCGTCTTGTAGTTGGCAGCCCGCGACGACAACCGGACCGAACCTGCCAATTGACAATACCTCGACCTGGGATGTGATGCTACTTGAATCAAACATGAGTATTACCCTGTGGGAGGGGGACTTCGGTATGTTTCTCCATTCCTCCAATGTTTTCATGTGTTTACTCGATTTCAGTATCAACCCAGTTCAATAGCACGCAGGTTTCAACTTTCGTGGGCAACAACCCAGGTTCTTCACCACACGGTTCCATGCTTTTTGTCATAGATCAACTCGGCTACCCCATGTATTTCTCTTATCCTGCGCCTTTCCTAGAGCCTATGGACCTATCCTCCATCCCGACACTCAAAATCTCCACCGGAAACGGCGGCGAAAATGTTCTTGCGTTTCTCCTGTGTTCTCCCCATGTCTCTATTCAGACCCGTCAAGTTCGGGCCATTGGGAATGGTAACCTTACACTAGGGAAACACCAGCCAAGTCAAGGAAATATCGATTTTTATCAAGCAAATTATCTCCTGTCTTTCACCTTATTGGAGTTACCATTTGATTCAGGCCCAACCACTAATCCATACCAAGCGGGGACAGACCTGATGCTAAGGCTCATTTTCGACACCGACGTTGCAGGCCTCAGTCTCTACCCGCCCCCTGCTCCCCTCACCAACATCACTGCAGTGTACAAACGGCTTATTCATTCAGCAGTGAAAACATTCTTGTCGGGTGCAGTTGACACAGAAATTGTACCAGGAGGTTATACTGAGGAGGAGTTCGTTTTCACGTCGTCTTTGGGCCACATAATTACATCTGCGATTTCGTTCGTGTTCGTCATGATCGCCCTGGTGGCCGCTCAGTTTAGGAAGGGACGGGTTCCATTCACCCTTGTTCACGTGGCTGCTGCGCTGGCGGATTCGGATGTGCCGCAGAATTCTGTCGAAATGACGCAATTCAAGGCGGGTATGGGGAAAAGAAAGGTATTGAAATTGGTTCCAGGTGGTGATGGACGACTCTATTGTGTTTATGAGAGTGTTGACTAGGACCAGTAATAGATTGTGGTCGTATTACTTGGTAGTACCTAGGCTTCTTTGGAATATTTCTATACATCTTGTATTAATTTCGGAATTTTGGTGCAGACGTTTGGGCAATTACTCTGGACTGGCCTTTGTCTCGGTGTGGGAGAGGGGGGAAGGGGAAGACGAGCCGCAAGACTCCCAGACCCGATATTTTAGCTCACAAGAGCAAAGAAACGACAGGCCAATGCATGCCATCATGCATCAGAATTGGTTGTGCCCTGGAAAGCGTGTTCAGCTGGGGGGATAAGGGCGAGAATCGGTTAGATGAGGTCGAACTCTATAACCAACTTGAACGTTGTTTACCAGAATTACATTTACAAGGCCAGCGATTTTTTACATCCGGAGGTAGGATGACAAGAGCGAACCTATCCAGTTAACATGATGGCGCCAAAACCAGACCTTGAAAACCAGGATAGGAATGGGCACAAAGGTACATTCAGTACTGGGGTAGAATATTGAGTGAGAGAGGTGAAGATGGCGAGTCAAGAAGGCTAAAATGTGAAGGCGTGATATACTGCGTATATGGATTTCATCGAAGCGCTGTCAATACCCTCCTTCTCACTACCACCATCTCGCCATCCAACAGCCAACTCATTTCTGTGTTCTAGTTTCACCTCCCCTCTTTCCCAGACTCACTATCAGGCGTGCCATTCGAACCATACCGCCGGCAACCTGTGGATACGGATATCTGTACTCCGCCTCTCACGCGTTTCTCGCGTTCTAAGTGGGCTGGGGAAACCTGTTGATCCTCAGTGTTGGTGTGCTCATGGGCGTTTCCTCTCCTTTGGCACTTTAAATACTCTATTCTACCATCCTGCTTGTCGTCCTCTTAGTTCTTTCCCTTTTCTCTACCTCTAAGTCCATTCACTCTGGAGGCACACCCACTTGCCGCGGTTCCGCCAAGCTTGCCATGGGCGACTTTCAAGGAACATGTCAAGAGCACTGGTGAGGTAGTTATCGATCGTAACCACTATAAATTCGTATCGAGTCACTAAATGCCATCTTTCATATTGCGCATGTTAGTGGCATGGGTCCCAATTTCATGCTCTGTTCGTTAGGGTACTGTCGTACGAATGGAATCTACGCGTAACCAAGAAATACAGAGCTTCATTGAGAGAAAAGAATTGAAAGACAGATAAACGACAGTCATGAGAAGCAGAGGTGGTGGGAAATAACACATTAACCCACACAACATCGCCCCATTCGGGATGACCACAGGGTCAACTTGTCACGGAGGTGGCGGCCTCGGGGTAAGGAATTGTGGTACTCGAGTGCCTATAATAGGACGGAGCTAAGGGGAAATCAAGAAGGGGAAATCAAGTTGCAATTTTTGATCTCTTTCGAGCAGGCTGCATAGACACAGCTCATCCACATGAACCAACTTCTCCGCATGTCGAGGATGGGAAAATTGCGATGAGATATATGTCATATCAACAACACGATCGCAGAGCACAAGTCAATGACAAATCCACCATTGCGATCAAGGAAACTATATCCAACAACACAGAAACCGACCCACAGGGCAGTGTAGCGAAACTAGAGACAAGGACAAAAACTAAGTGGGCAACGCCAATGGATAGAAAAAAGTGGGAACTCAGAAAAATGCGGGTAAGCGGGGTCAGGAGGCGCCGGGGGCATAGCGAAAATTATTCTTTCCTAAGCAATGGTTCATTCAGCTAGACTCTCTACACCACGCTTCACATCCCACACGCCCAAATCCAGCATCCTTACCGGCGGCCATCGGAGTATAACACAGTGAACATAGCACTCAGTCTGATATATGTACCACCAGAAACCATAAACACCCAACAAAACCGCGTCCTGCTCCCGGAAAAAAAAATGGATGTGGAGGGGAAGGGGGCATGGTTAACAACCTTAGATTGATGATGGCACATTCCAGCTGGTATACGCAAGTTGATTAAAAAAAGAAGGGGATCGTGACCAGAAAGACAAATAGTGAAAACGGACATGCGAACATGCCAGGATGTATCCCGTTAGGAAATATAACACGTTCAAGAAGGGTAAACGACGCATGAAGGGAAGACCGAGGACAAAAAATCGAGGGAGGAAGCTCACTAGCTTGCACAAAATGGATCGTCATCCCTATTTCCTACTCCCAACCCAAATCCATAAGGTCACAGATAAAAATTGGAAACGGCACGGCACTAGAATATAATGAAATTAGGCTAAGAAAAATGGGGAGAAAGAACGGTTATGTGTACACTAAGGTGACAATCCATCGCGAAGAGCTCTAGAAGGGTTATTTATATTAGGATAGTGGAGTAATAATATTAATCGAATGCGAACACACCAAGCGTCTCCGCGACACTGCTGACGAAACCCACCCCAACCGAAATGGTCAACAGACGCAACAGACAGCAGCTCAGGTGATAGATAGTGGCAGCTGCGAAACTGGTGAGGAACCTGCATGGTGCCAGTGGGAGAAGGACAGAGGGGAGGGAGGCGGGTGCCATGCAGCCCTAGAAATGACCCAAGGTGGAGGCGTCCACAGGAGAGACTGAGGATGGGGTTAGAATATGAATAGGACACAGACTGGAAGAGATGGACTCGCAGAATGGGGATCATGGCGACACAGATGTAGCCGCTCGCTCCGGCGCACCAGGAACTTAAGTAAAACTTCGTATGTCCAAGCGAAGTCTTTGGATCTCAAGTGTGAGTGATTGGTATGATAATGACCTGGTGCAAGACAAAATAAGCGACAGATATAAGTATGGACAGTGAAAGGGCACCTTAGGCGGCGGCGTCAAGCTGGCCTGCATGATTTCTAGCTTCCTTCCAGGGCGTAAAAGAACTTCTCAACCTCTAGGCTCTTGTCCCCTCCATTACTTTCCAGGTGTTCATGTTCTCCCGGAACTGACCTGTCCATATCGAACGACCATCGCGAGACGCAGGAAACCCACTAACTTCTAAGGCTAAGCACTTGATGACATTGCTTGACGCCTGTGGCGTTTTGAGCGGGAATTGGGCTGGGCAGGAAGGAGGTAATAAAAGATAGAGAGCACTTGCTGGCAAGGGCCAAGATAGACAGGGAGAGCGCGGTGATGGCGGGTTTATCATTTGGGGTCTCGTGTTGCATCGCTGGGGTCATTTGTTCGTGTGTAATTTGCTGCCCTACTCCAAATAATTGCAACGCATCTTTCCCCTAACGTAAGTTTTGAACACTGCCAACCCAGTTACAATGCCACCGCTTCAACTATGTCATGCCTCTCGCCCGCCAGTGTCACTTCATCTGCGTTCCTCAGAGCGGTCCAGAATTGTCGCAGGTCTATTAGACATCGCCAGGCGCGCTGAAGAAACCCGAACACCGATAACAACTCAACTTTGCGTAGATGTGCATTCTACCCACCTTTACACGCCTTTACCACCTCTCTGATTCAGCGAGGAAAGGTCACTCATATTTGGCCTCTTTTCAATCTCCAAGTTGGGTCGTTTCATGAACGTCTGGTTCTCAAGTTACCCATAGTCTTCCGATCCATCCACGACCATATGTTTACCCCCCTCCTCCTTATCACAAGAGTGGGTTCTTCACTGATGACCCAAAGCAACTGCGACCCCATCTCATTGATATGTGCGTCGCATCCTCCCTAACACTATGTGATGGGAGAAGGTATATACATATCATTAGGACCGAGACCTTCCCCACCAATGGATGTAAGGGATGCATACTACTCGCACCTTCAGTTTCGAGCACCATTCGGCGCTTGGGAAACTAGTGGGTATGGGTGTCACTGATCCTGTCTTTTCTGTGGTGATTGCGCCTCTCCTGGGATCTGTTATGATTTGTAGCTGAGACTATGAATTCTGCTATGGTTTTTGATTGAAGAATGAATCAAGGCAGACTGGGCATCTTATGTGTAGAACGCTTGAAACCAACTGCTTACTTATAGATACCTTCAATAACCACTCATTCGTTCAAAATCAAACGCGTCGAACTGCTGTTGAATTTCTGACTGACCTGATGTTAAAATGAACGTGTCGCTATCGTTCACTCGGGTGAGAACAGGGACCCTCGCAAACGTGCGAGGGCTTCGGTTTATTAGTAGGTTACTTAAATACATAGATCCGTACCTATGGGATACTAAATAGGGTGCGAGAAATGAAGAAAGAACAATAAAAAAGGCGCCGCAGTGGCTGCCCAGTGATAACCGTTTGCGGTTGTGCTCGACACTGCCACCATAATTCCAACACCTGAAGCATGAGATAGATCCGTCGACGACTGGCCAGAACAGAAGAGTTTCGTGATGTATCCTGGATGTGCAACTGCCATATAAAGGCTTGCCGCGCAGTCAGCTTCATCAAGAGCGCAGGAATTGACGACAGAAATGGGACATTTTATTGGAACTCCGAAGGGGAATTCTGTCTATGTTGTGATATTCAAAACAATACGCAAGGGACTGTAAAGTATGGAAAGCGGGACAGTCAAAGTTTGGTCCTGCCGGCGCAATGCCGAAATTTGCCATCATATTTTAAAAAATGGTATTTCTATTTTATAATTATGTCTTGATCAAATCACAGGAGTATTTGTTGAAGCCAATGACCTTCCAAGTGTTGGCTATGCCCCGCCTCAGGACTACCGTGACACAATATGTTGGGAGATGATCTCGATCCCAGAGACGTGAGCCACTGATCCCTAAAATTCTAGGCTCATCGGGTTTGAAAACAATAACGTGCACACTGGAGTCTGACAGTCAAGGTGGTCCAGATGGTGAATGCCCTGGGTACATAAAAAGGCAGTGTCGCCACCTGGTCGACACTGGGCGCAGGACGCCGTGTGGGGACGACGACTAAGTACTGGGCCTTATAAATTGGGTAGGATAAAAATATCAAGGACACCACAAATAATGATAACTTGTTGCATGCCCTTGTTAGTTTCTTCACTGGACGAGAACTTGCCAAATAACCAACCTTGGACTTTCTGCTTGAGAAAGTAGAAGGACCGAAGCATGGGAAGGGATATTGAATACCAAATAGGGAATTTACATATTGAAATTTTAAAAAATAAGATAGCAAATTTCGGCAAGGAATCGGCAGGACTAAACTTTGAGCAGATCAGTCCGCTTTCCATAGTAAAGGGTAAAGGGGTATCCATCCCTGATTTTCCGTGAAACTCAAGTCAGAAACAACAAGCGCAAGCAAACCGCCATTCGAAGGGCGGTGCGGAGACTTGTAACCGATCATTATAATGAGGACGAATGCGATGCACAATCCTCAATATAGTCCTGCATCTCCCTCACCCTCATATAACGAACGGGGCGCGGTGCACCTCCTCATATCAAATCGATTGTATGGCTCTTGTACGACCCTCCGGGCCGTCACATGAGCCTTCCACTATTGCCAACACACCTTCCGCTAATGACACATCTACCAACAATGCCGACAATGCAGAACAATTGGTTTTGGTCGAAAAACCCGTGAAGGAATGGCTTCATCAATTACGCCCACCTCGCCGTGAAATCTACGTTATATCGGCGAAACTTGTTCTCGTCCTCATTTTCGCTATATCCTATCTCACATTTTGTTTCATCGTCCACTATCGCAACATCCCACTTGGTCGAAGCAGAGTCTTAGGTCTCCCATTCCTTCACTGTGAGCAACAACATTCTTAGGCCGCTTCATCATCGCTGACTTCCTGGCGTTCTCTTCCAGTCGGCACCGTGTCTGCCATCACAACCATGTCTATTTTGATTGTATATGTCGCACTATGGCCTATGATGGGCCTCATAGATGAGATCAGAGTAGGTCCGATTATTTATCCTCTGTCCACACTGCACTCAATTCGCGGCCTTTTATCGTAGGCTGAAGAATTTTTTCGCCTTATGGACACCCATCCCAAAGGAGTGCCTCTCGATAGGGTCAACGCAGTTTCGGCTACAACTACTGGAGCATTCGACATCCTTATGGCGGCCATCCATCGCCATTGCTCGCCCCTCCTTATGTCGACTCTTGTCATCTCGCTTGCAATAACAGCAACCTCCTCGATTGCTCCAGCTGCTTGTGAGCTCTTTCCACTCCCTTCCACAAATTGATTCTAACTTCGATCTTTCGTTCTGGCCTTATCAGTGAGTGCAGGGTCAATCTTCATTGACGTAGATAACTCTACCATCCCGGTAGGTGCCTTACCGAAGGACTCTGTCCTAGTGAATCACGGGTACGCTGCAGACATTTTGGTCGCGCAAAATCCTCATTTCCACGATAACTAGCACATACAATGGCTCCAAATTTAATGACCTCCTGCCATTAGCTTCAACTATGGCTTGGGTTGAGAACACTCTTAATTTTACAAACGGCTACTACAAAGTTACGGGCGGTGAAGACGATCAATTTGAATACCTTGTACCCTTTCCACCTGAGTACACTAGCACCATGAAAGCACACTGGACTACAGACGTCATCGTTCTTGATCCGTCTTGTAGTTGGCAGACTGCGACGACAGCCGGATTTGTTAACTCATCCTGGGATGTGACGCTACCTGAATCAAACTTGGGTATTAGCTTGGCGAGCTACCACTTTGGTATGTTTCTCCTTTTCTCCAATGTTTTCATATATTTACTCGATTTCAGTATCAAGCGATTTCAATATCACGCAAGTTTCAGTTTTCATGGGCAGCAACAAAAGTGCTGCGGAATTCACTGTTCCTGTGGATGGTTCCGTACTTTTTGTCATAGATCAACTTAACTACCCCGAATCCTATGGCGCCAAAACAATCTCTGTGGACCTATCCTCCATCCCTACACTCAAATTCCCCACCGGACACGTCCTTGCGTTTCTCCTGTGCTCTCCCCATGTCTCTATTCAGACCCATCGAGTTCGGGCCACTGGGAATGGTAACCTTACATTAGGGAAACCCCAGCAAAGTCAAGGAAATATCGATTTTTATCAAGCAAATTTTCTCCTATCTCACATCTTACTTGCGTTACCGACTAATTCTGGCCCAACCACTTCTCCATTCCAAGTGGGGACAGACCTGATGGTAAGGCTCCTTTTCGGGACTGATGTTGCAGCCCTCGCTGGCTACCTGCCCCCTGCTCCCTACCTGCTCCCTGCTCCCTACCTGCCCCCTGGCCCCTACCTGCCCCCTACTCCTTACATGCCTCTTGGTCCCTACATGCCCCCTGCTCCTCTCACCAACATCACCGCTGTTTACAAACAAATTATTCACTCAGCAATGAAAACAGTTTTGTCGGGCGCAATTGATAGGGAAACTGTACCGGGAGGTTATATTGAGGAGCAGATGGTTTTCACATCGTCTTTGGGCCACGTAATTACATCTACGATTTTGTTCGCATTTCTCACCATCGCTCTGGTGGCTGCTCAGTTTAGGAAGGGACGGGTTGCATTTACGCTTGTTGACGTGGCTGCTGCACTGGCCGGCTCGGATGTCCCGCGGAAGTCTGTGGAAATGATGCAATTCAAGGCGGGTACGGCGGAGAAGAAGGTATTGAAATTTGTTCCGATTGGTGATGGACGCTTCAATTGCGTTTATGAGAGCGTTGGCGAAGACTAGTCATAGATTGTGGTCGTACTTAGTATATAGGCATATTTGGACAGTGAATACTTTTATACATCTTTTATTAATTTTGGCACTGATGTTCTGGCAATTATTTTGTGCTGGCCGTCGACGATGAGTATCTTCGAGTTAAAATACACGGCTGTACTCTGCCAATCCACCACAAAATATTTTGCTTTAAACAAAGAAAACCAGAAAAACGGTGGGAATGCGGACGTAAGTACTTAATTTTCTTGCTGAAAAAAAATTGTCCCCATAATGGAAAAGAGGCAACGTTCACCTTTGCCAACAAACCACCTTGATTCCCGTCCTCGCCTGACACCATCAGTTCGTGTTGAACGACCCGCTCACAAGTCACGCAATTTGTGGAGAGAGACGGAAGAGGCGTTTCCATCTTTTTTGTGTGGGCGGCCAAGGGCCACAATGACATGACCAGCGTATCGGTGTAGTAGCCATGTTATTAGAGAAGGTTTCTAGTATACATGTGAGCTGCAGAGACACTGAAAAACGCAGGGAAACACACAGTGAGTTGATAATTTTGGACATACGTTTGAAGGTATCGCTTGTGGCGGGCAGAGGATGGTCGTGAACGAGAAGAATGGCACCAAAACAGTAAATGGTGGAAGGAAATCCCGTAGGATCGCGGGCCGGGGTGGCGGAAATTCGACATCCGGAACTTTCTGATGGACGCAGAAAATCGAACCAAAACAATGACGCCATTTTGGGAGCCTGGTTGTCCATTCTCTTTCTACTCCCACCCTTACTTGCTATATATCTCTGCTACCTCAGAGGACTCGATGAGATTTATTGACGTCTCTTTTCTACATTCCGTGCATGCAGAAATGCTCTTGCTTGGAACGAGTGGCGTGTTTACCGTTGGCTGACAAGTTCTTTTGGCATTCGGTTACATGGTATATAATCATTCAACGGTGGGCGCTGGCGTGGTATATGCTCTCCGTTTTCGTTCACCTTTCATTTAATCATGTCGCTATTCAATATTCAAGGCTCTCCTTTCACTGTGTTCTATTCCGCGGCCGGCTTCCTGGAAGTCTGAACATTCCGCTCTCACGCATATGCCCACCGCCTTCCCGCTTTATCCATCTCTCTCTCAAAAATGCCCATATTGTTCTGTTTTCAGAGCTCTTCGATATCGCGTCTACCTGCACTATTGGCCATTCTCCGTCTAACTTCATGCCACCTCGCTTCATTCGTGTACGTCTTTAATCGACAGCGACTCAGTACTCATTTCCTGCATGTTGCTTTACCTTCCGGAAGCTTTCTTGTCGTTCCAGTTGTGCCTACTATAACGTATGGACGAGGTAATCAAGGAATTATAGGAAGGTCGGGTTTTTACCACCCTCTTTATTTCCTGGCCCTCAGCCTACCCATGAAGTGGATTTCCATTCCCTAGTAGAGATGTATACATTGTCAGACATATCTCCACACTATGGACCCTCTCCTTCCTCGATTCTGACGGAATAATATTAACAGCACCAATTGGTCACAGGGAATCCTAGTGATACCTAAGACCTCTGAGGCAGATCAAGCGGCGAAGTGCGAACCGAGGAATTGAGGGTTCCACTGGTGGTCAGGAATTCCAATAATTCCTGAGAGCTGGTTCATCCCTTGACGAAGGATCCATCCCTCTTGATCTCCCTTGTATTCTCGTGTATCTGTTCTTTTAGTTACAGCTCCATTCGCCGCTTTGTTCTCCTTTCCTCTGGGCGGATTCTTGGGTGAGCAAGTCGAACTTCCACGCATATATCCGACATCGGCCACAGCCGCTGCTCCCATGATATGTATGCGGCGCAGGCCTCCCTATACTCGGTGACTTAACCATCGGATTTGTACAGGGGTCTCGAGATGCGTCCTCATTTAGGCGGATAGTGGTCGGCTTGTCTATCAATTCACGGGCTTTGGACTCTCCGCAACCTTCCTTGCCTCGTACGTTCAATCATCGCGTTACCCAACAATTATAACGGTCTCTCATTTTCAAGTTGTTTGCTGGCATTTTGTTGTCGTTCGAAGACTCGATGTCTTTTGGTATTTCAGACCAGGGAAGAAATGATATACGGAAGTGTTAGAATAGGCTCCGAGCAATATGTCTCGCGAGCCTGTGTCCATCTCCCCACCACCGCCATCATCCACCTGCCTCTGTTTCAAGTATATACTTATCACCGGCCGGCCCCAGGGAATTCCAGTCATACCTGAGATCTTCGAGGGCGATGGTCAGAGCAAGGTACTGATGGACAGAGGCAGGAGTTTGGATTTGGATTCGAGTCAGTGATTTTGAGCAGATATTTTGTCATTTATCTCTTCTATATTTCCACTGCGAATATGAATTGCGGGTTGCTGACCCCTTTGCGCGCATGGGTGCCACGAAACAATATCATCCCACTCCCCCACTCTCACCATTTCTCGCTGTTTCCCCTTTTGCGTAGTATTCGTATCGATTAGGAGGCGCCGAGTCCTCTTGATATGGCTTTCCCTTCAGTCTTGCTTCCCTCTTTCTCGCACTCGCATCCCCTATCCATATCGGAGAGTGCGCAAGGCGTCAGCTGTCCAGGCTCACGACACAACATCCAGACTCGCTTTCACCAACCAATGCACCCTGTACAACAAATGGATGTTTGGTTGGTAATTCCTTGCTGGCCTGAAGGAGTTGTGGTGTTGTCGCATTTCCATTCATTTCCCTATTTACGAGGCCCCATTCGTTTGTTCTCATCTGAGTGCTCAAAATTATCTTTCTATTTTATATTCCGATTCCTTTCCATGCGGAATTCCCCATCTCCGTGAAGGCAACCTGCAAATTAACTGCCGATGAAGGTCATCTAAATAGTCTGGGTCAATTCGAGAACCCGCCGGAGCTTAGGACTCGCGAACTTGCACAATTTTTTCTGGGCTTACTAGTCTATGGATATTCGTCCAAGCGACACCGAGGAGTCCAACGCGGACACCAAGATTCGCCGTCGCGTGTGAGTGAACTCGAAATATGATTCACAAGATCACCAGCACCTCTGCAGGGAGAGCAACAAAGACTAATTGCGATTTCCGTGTGCTGGGACAATGTGAAGGACTTCGAAAGGAACTTCAGACAAAGCATCCCCATCTCCAGTTGATCAAGACTCCAAGGCCCCCTGCTAAATGTAACTGGGCCATGGACTTTCGTTCAAGAAAGAACGATCTTCATTTCTTATCGGCCCAAACAACATGTAATAATCGTGTGTGCCGAAGTCGAAGCAACGGTATGGGAGATCTCAAATGAGATCGACACAGGTGGAATGGGACTGCTGTTTGACCCAATATTGCTTTAAAAGGTAGGATGAGCACTGTCATATATTACTTATTTGAAAAGGTAGGGAGATAAGCAGAGATAGCGCTCCACATTCTTATCCCCTTACCCTTCTATAGCAAAACTCAGGAGTCAGATAGACCGAAACCTTGCTGGGACATTGCCGAGATCCAAAGGAATTTTGCACACTCGGGCCTCGGCTGTTTGACCCGCATCATTTCCCCTCTCCTCCGATCAAACCGAACACCCGATCAAGCGTAATGTGAGAGAAACGGAAGAGATCAGCCAAGGAGGGGAGATGATAGGAGCCCATCGATATGAATTTTACTTAATTGTAACTCTAATATGCTCTTCCCCAGAGAGTTATGTAGCCAACTGTTGTTTCATCCACTTAGATGTGAACAAACCCATCACATTCCTGTTCAGTACGTCAACCATGGGTGGCATGTACGTACACAAGCACAGCTAATTGCTAATAATAACCTCACCTTGCGTTTGAACTTGGAAGAACCTCTCCATATTCGACCCTTGTCTCTCTCATAAATCTTGCGAAGTATGACCATAGGATCCAACGTGTGGTGGAAGGAATGTGGACTGCCTGAGCGATGGCGTCAATGGGACGACAATTGGTCACGCGCACCGGCAGCTGACCTCCATAATTTAGGTTAGACTTATTTATACACGCCAAGGACATGGGCGCCTATCGATTGCCTTTAATTAAGTCCCCGATAGGAATCATCGTTGGGCTTGGTCAACTCTTGGCTTTGGTGGGCCTTTGTCTTCCTTTTTTGGTGCTAAACGGCGGCTTGAACCATCTTGTAATGTGAGCTTCGCCCTGAAAAATAGTGCCTTGCCGCCGCAATGCCAGTGGCGATCTGAATATGCCAATTTATTTTTTGACATTGACCGGTCATGGTGAATCGTATATATATACAGACCTATTCCTTATCTCACCCAATCCGACTCATCGTTGCTTTTGGACCATAACGTGCTTTTTGGACTAGGCCATCCCTCCCCCGCGAAACCATGCCTTTTCAACACCTCCGACCACAGCACTCTTATACTTCGGAATCCTATGGGCTATTAACAACCCCGTCTCCAGAAGGATCATGGTTTCCGCAGAAGGAAGCAGAGGAAAAACAGAAGGCATTTAGCCTGATAACACGGTGCATACCCTTATAAATGTGTTTCACCACCCAAATATCCAACCAACTTATACCACTTGCATAGCTATACGAGCCCTTATTATGTGACCCCAATCATCGTTCTTGTAGTGCACACGGCCCTCCTCGTTGTCTCGTGGACCTTTTTCGTCAGTACGCTTACCACACCCGTACCACTTTCTGTCGAGAACGCCATTAAAATGAAGCTGCACATGCAATCTGTGACGATGGTAATGACACTTATCGCGTCCACCATCTCATTGATGTCCTCGGTGTGCGTCCCAAACCCATCTATTCTTTTTTTTTGATAATGCAGCTAAACGAGGCTGGAATCCAACAGGCTTTACGCCCATGCTTTACGATACGCTTTGGCCCGGCTCCTTGCCACAAGGGTGTCTTTATTTGCGGTTTTCGGGGTGATTAGGATGGCAAATTCTGGTCCGATCTTAAATTTGATACGGCCAAGCTGGACGATCATGTCTATTTTATGTGCCATTGCCATCAATGTGCAAACCGCTGGGTATATTTTACCCATGGCTAGCTTTTGGAGCCACCCACTGACAGTTTGTCTAGGTACACAACTCTTATAACTCCGAAAATAATCGTTCTCGAGTCGAACATGGTCGGTTATGAACTCGATTTGAAAAGCGTTGGTTTTCAGCAGCTCATGGAGACCAATGTACGACGCGTTACAGCGGGTAAAGTTGTTGCCTGGAAACGGAAAAAAATAATCTACTAACCGCTCTGATAGATATGTTTTCGAGAGTTATATCAGTGGCAGAAGCCAGTGGTGCCACAGCCATCAGCTCCCGGTTCTCTCTGCCAAGCATCCTTAGCTACAGTCATTTCTCCTACCTTAATTCAACCCGTACGTTGCACACATCCTCACATATTTTATTTGGTTTGACCCTGGGAACTAGATGGGATACTACCCGTCTTAATTGAGGAAATGAACAGCAAAATTCTGACCGAGTGCGGAAGAACGATACCCGTAAATGTCCGAGTTGAGCAAAAATGGGCGACCCCACCTGAGTTCCCTGTTAGCTTTTCAATGACCCAGCAGGGATTCACCGCACAGGTGACTTGCCAACAACGGGAATTAGATAAAAGCACAAGTCCGAGCTTTGTCATAAACCCGGGGACCGATACTCTGTTCAATACAAATGTTACCCTTGCTCAGTTGGAGGTCGTTTGTCCAGATACCCAATCTTATTTGTCAGGTACGCTTTTACAAATGACTCGGTTCAGAGTAACTGTGCTGAGTACACCAAACTTTAGAACCGATATTGACGTCGGCCAACATTGATGCGGTGTTTGCGATGCCCTGTTCAGTAAATGAGATAAATGGCAGGAGACGATGGGGTAGGCCTTTTTTTTCTTTCTGCACTATATATCTCATCAAATGACTTCGTTATATTCCAGATTTGATTATCACTGGGTCTGGGACTTACAAGCAAATCAAGACCACGATTTGCAGCGTTTACCCTCAAGTCCATGCCCTCACAATCGACTATAACGATAACTCGAAGCTCTTCAACTCAACTGTCCCAAATTTCATCAATGGGACAGCACCCCTTGATGGCGAAGATGCACCTTGGCTCGGAGATTTTGCTCTCTCGGTGTTTCTCGAGGGGTTGAATGTCGGTCAAAGCAGGACCAGAAATGCTATGGGGGATACTATTTTATCTTTCATGTCCGAGTTAACTCTGCCAAATGGAACCGATGTCCTGAGCGATGTGCTAGTGAGTTATATTGTACTCGATACTCATCGTCACAATGCTAAGAAATCTGGCATCTAGGCTCAGTACGTGAGAGGAGTTCTAGAACTGAGTGGTACAGTGCGTATTTGTAATGGTTTTCCTTTCGAACTCAACCTGACAACTTGATATTTTATGCCCCCAGTTCCTGCGAACTGTGTATACGCAGGAAGACAATGGTTTATATCCTGGAGGGGACAGCGTTATACCATCAAGCATGCGCATAGCGACAAATGGCACCTACTCAGCCACTACTGTGGGCTGGCATCAAGCTAGCGAAATATCTGGTAGCATGCTCTTCGCACCGACAGCCGTATCATTGTTTTCCATTGTAATCGTTGTCGTTGCCCTCGTAGCAAAGGGCAGAAAAAAGGAACCGGACGCCAATTGCTACTTCGATCCTGGTGACATCCTCCACGTTATTTCTGCGGCTTCAGCTGGTGGCATGCAGACACGTTTCCCTCCTTTCCATGAAAACGGTGTTGATCAGTGCAAGGATGTCAGGATAGCCCTGGCCCCTGTAAACGGGGGCGATAGTAGACCGGGGTTTGTCAATGTTAGTTAATGGCACTATCGCTAGCAATGCGAACGTTAACAAAGAAATGGATTTCCGCAACCTGTCTCAACAACGAGCTGACCCCCGCCTGACGAATTATGTATTTTATAATGCCACCATGTACAGTAGCGTAATATAAATAGATTAGTGAGACGCGAGCAATCTGAGTTCATGATACCGTAAATTGAAAATGGGTAGGTGTTCGACCTCGCAAGATCGCCACTGGACTTGCTCAGAAAGCGGCATCGGTATTTCTAGAATTTTCTATTCAACTCTAAGCCGTGAAGCTAACCGGCTTGTTGACCTTCACTGACTCTTTCTCTATCCGCCACCTTCCCCCCTCTCATATCCATGGCCAGTTTAGCCTTACAAGTCAATCCCAGGAAGAGAAAATCAGCGGAAAAAGAAAAAACCTTCTACGGCCTCACTTCAACGAAGTAATTGATCGCACGAATGGGCTCATCGTCCGATCTCGGAGATGTCATAGCGATCACCCTGTTGATATGTTGTGGAATGTGTCGGTAATCCAGCCGCAGTTGTAAATCATTAGAAAAATGAACATCGTTCCCCCTGGACTCGCTTAGTACCTCGACACCTGCCACTTTTCTTTCTTCTGAGTTTGCTAGTCTACGGATATTCGTCCGAGCGACACCAAGAGGAGGTTGGCGGGTTAGCCCGAAGGTTAAAACTCCGCTCTAAAACCGTGCGATCGACTGCCCATTTGCGCCGGAGCCCGGAAACACAAGAAAAAGGTGAGTAAAATTCCAATTACCTGTATTCAACAAGTGGATAGCCCATTTGCAGTAAATCTTCATCGATGCATCCGTTGCCACTGCTCACAAAGTTCACATTGCCTCTCCCCTCCAACGAGGGATGTAGGCGTTGTTTTTCACTGTTGAAGGAGCTTAGGCAAATTAGAAACACCAGGGCCATGGGATAGGATAGGTGTGAGAATACTACAAACACTATCTTATAGTCTGCTACTGATGCTACTCGTCGTCAACTCCATCGCACCTCGTCACCATACCATTTCACGTGAATGCCCATGGCGGCCAAGAAGTCGACCGCCAGCAGCATCACCTACTCCGACTAGTGACTATACACCCTGTGATTAGCCCCAGAAAACTACGATGCAACGGAGCCCCGCAGCATTGAGACCACGCCAACCAGTACCATCGATGACCTTAGCCTCGACCACCACATCATTGGGACACCGGGGTACTCTGCACCCCAGTTGCTACTCTAATGACCATCCTATCCTCGCAACGCTGCATAGCGGTGTCAATTGGAACCTGCACTGCGGTTGCGAGGTTTCTCGGTTGATTTTGGAGTATGCCCACACCTTGAACTCGGGTATGGGTTTTCGGGGGTACGGGTATGGGTAGCCTTGGAATACCTCAGGTTAGCCGCACTACTACATCTCTGATGCAACCTTTTATGGGAGGAGTGAGCCCACTGGTATAAAATCAGAAACAATCATATCGGATTCTGATTTTGACACATACCACCATCTTCAACGCTGATACGAGGAGACTTCCGTTTCAGGGTATCACGAAGTGTTTCAGGGTTCTCGGCCTCCTAGCAGCCCAGGACAATCAGTTCTGATATCTCGTAGAAGCGGTGATATTAATACTTCAAGAAATGGCCATAAATCAGAGTCACTGGCGATCACGACATCTGCGATGGATTCCTACATACATGTAAGCACGCTATCCGATACCAGAGATATTTCGATAACTACCTCCAACATGTGGTCTAGGAGAACATTAATAAAGGTCTCGTCCTATAATGAAAATCACCATCTGATAAATATCTGGTAGTCAATGGGCTTACCTTGGTTGAGGGTAGTATTGATTGCACGGTTACATCTTCGTCATCCAACACGGCGTCCGCCCCCTCTTCCTCTGGTCCATATTTCCCTGGATCGTCGTAACCTACTGATCTCCATATTCGGTCCTTGACGTAGACACCACGGATAAAAATACACTCGGTGTTATCTAGATGTTCCCTCTCATTCTGGCCTCCTTCGGAGTTCTGGGGTGGTTGTTGATTGAGAGCCCGAGTGGGGCCTCTGCGAGTAGGTACATTTTGGGTTACCCTCCACCCTGCACTCAAGGAGAAATTCGCTCCAGCGATAGGGGCCACTTGGGTTCCCAGGGCGGCATTTATGTCCTGGTTATTCCGAAAATAGGTAGCTGTCTCCCATTGACGAGTCAGATCGCAGCCTGTGACGAGAATAAGCTCATGGAGCTTGATGTCACGGTAAAGTTCATCAATAGCAAAATTATACCATTGCTGATGGTGTTTGAGCATATGCTCTCTGAATAGCTTGGCGTACATCGTATCCTCTCGGGATGCTTCATATGGCAGAATGAGCGCCGCTCCTTTTTCGTTGGTGAATGATATAGAAGATTCTCCGTGGAGTACTGACCCAACGCTACGAGGTTCAGGTAAATGAAAGCCCTGAATTCCTCACAATTCTTATGATCACAAACACTCACCTATCAACTCCCGCGGATACTGAGCTCTCAAGTGCGTATGTCCCCGGTTGGAGGGGGTTTGTTGGGACATTCGTTGGACTCGTTGGAAGATGTAACGCTGGAAAATTTGGTTGCCGATGAAAAGGCAAGCGACGATTCGGGGTTGAATCATCAGGAGGCAGGATATTGAACATCGGAAAGAATTTTCCCCTTTCAAAATATCCTACGTCGCCAATCCGGACGCGATCGTAAAGGGTGCCGGGGCTAGGCTCCCATACTGGATTCCCATAACCAAGACGCGTAAGTTCATTACGATACAGGCGTTCGCACATCCTGGGAAGTTGCGACAAGAAAGAGAAAGGATAAAGTTGATTTATAGATGATCCACTTTCTTGTAGAGTGATTCACCTTGTGATCGATCAGAGAAGGCAAGACTAATTGACGGAAATTCTTCCAGTAAACATATTCACGGATTCCACATTGGTATGGAATTTTTTTGTTAAACCATATTTTAGTGGCAACGAAGGGGAGGTGGTGAAATGATCGTTGAGAGTCTGGGTAACATAAGGCGGCTTTGGAGGGAGCGCAATCGTTGAGTAGTAAGTTATTTATGTTGAACCCTGAAAACGTGACTTGAGGACAAATATTTATGACTAAGTAATTGATCTCCGATTCCGATGCATGACCAAATCTGACCAAATTACTTTCGCTTCTGACCCGATACCCCCAAACTCGGGGGGCGCCAGAAAACACTGGGCCGCATCATGCATCATGCATCATGTACGAGATAATTGCGGACTTATCATCTGCCTAGTCCATGTGGACATGCTCTAATCTATTTCCAGACTTGTCACGTCTCCCGTCGGTGACTGGGCGACGGTTCAATGTAGGCCCGCACCCTTGTTCACTTCGTACATTTGTTTCCCAACATTTTACATGTTGTCTAGGCCCTCTTCCTCTTCGAAAAAAGACCTGCCAGTGGTACCGGAAGGACAAAGGCCTTTCTTGCGCAAAGGCCTTTTTTCGCGCTCTAAGTCCACCCAGGCGCATCGCCCATCGATAGATTCTACACCCTTGCACTCGTCTCAAGCTTCACCTAGTAATAATACCCAACCTATCACTCGTAGTATCACCAATCGCGACCCCCGAACACTGAGCCAATCCCTCACAACGCTGGATTTGTCCGCCAGCTATGTACCTATGGAACGCTCGCGTAATGCCTACACTCCACAACCGAATCTGCCCAGTGAGAAAAGTATGGTGTCTGGGACCCAGCTTAACCCATCTTCGTTAGATGCATATCCCTCGCCCCCTCATGAAGGATTCGCCCCCCCTGGTCAGGTCATACGGCTTGAATGTTCACCCCGCGAAAATGGTCAAATCTATCATAACGATTTTCAGCAATCTGCAGCACCATACCTAATAGAAGCCTCTTACCAACCCCCACCTCCTATCCACGCAACTTATCAACCGCCTCCTCCACAGACGAATCGAAACAACGCACCTCGCCCTCTACCAATCCCGGGCAAGGGTGCACGAGCGTTACCGGCGTTGGATGCCCATCCGCCAAGCTACCCCCCACCAGCGCCCCAACCAGCGCCCCCGACTCACACAATCTCTCGTTTCTTGCCCTCTCCTCCTACTTCGCCTCCCAACTCTACATCGTCCTCGCAATCTTTCTATAGATCTCATTCACCCGCTTCTACAGAACTTCCTGATTATTCATCTGGCCGAGTTTCTTACTCTCCAGTTCCAAGTCGCCGCCGTCCCCTGCAAATTCCCATTAATTCCACTTCTTCTCCATCAGTTGATCGCCCAGAATATGATCAGCACTCTAAAACGACTTTTTATCAGTCCCCATCAACCGCTCAACCCCCGCGAGGTGCATCTCCCTCGGTACGCGTACCAGATTCTCCCATCCATTATACAAATATCTCTGTCTCAACGGATAATGGCTCAAACTTGGGGCACTCTGGCCGCGGAAATAGATCGTCTGTTGCATCCTCCCCCAGACGAAACGGCTTCCACCTGCCGGCATCTTTTCTTGCCCCCTCGGGATCATCTGATTCATCTGGCGGGAAATCGTCTATTTCGAGTGGTGTTCCAAACGTTTCGTCGACCCCCTTCGTGTTTCCTGGTTCGCGGTCGGTCGCCCGTCCCAAAGCTTTACCAAAGATAAAGGCCCCCCGCAAACCATGGCGATGGAGGGACTCGATAGGAAAATCCCCGCTGTCAGAAGCACCTCATTTCGTTCCTCCGGTAGTCACGGCCCCATCTCCCCCCACGCTGCCGAACCCAAGTATGTCCACTATTGCTAGCGCGGGAAGTTCAAATCCCAAGGACGGGCTACCGAAGTTCCCGGATATGACGTATTACGAAACGTCGTCTGTGTTCAGCGATGAGTCGCGCCAGACGTCGACTACTTCCTCAAACAATGCTTCGCGTGTTTACATCTACCCTGTTGGGAGATCCCGTGCACAGCCCAAGCTGGTCCCGCGTGGGTCGAAAGGCCAGCTCGTTCGGAAACTCTCGGGTGCCGTCAGCGGTGGTGAGACCGAGGGAAAGCGAACTGGATTCATGGGTATGTTACTGAAGAAGAAAACCAACGCGCCGAAATCGGTCGACGGATCGATGTCAACGGGTTCTTCGGTGAAGTCAGAACCTACCAAAGGAGCCATCACCCCTGCAAATGGCACCAAGCCCGAAAGCTACCGAGTGATGCAAACGACTACTCACGAAGAGAGCCGGGAGCAGGCAAAGCGTACGAAGTCGAGGATTGGAAGTTATCCTTTGGATCCCTACGATTCTGTTTTGCTCGACAAGTATGTCTCCTGTGTTATTCGTACTTCAACCTCTTCACTCACCCCGTCTTCTTTCTTGTGCAGTGATCGGCATACTGGAGAACTTCTAGCGCGACTCAACCCCACTAGCTCGCCCAGTTTTCACAATTACGGCAATACGCCACCAACTTCTGTTCTAGACCTAGGTTGCGGACAAGGGTACGTGTCCTTCCATTTGACATCAATTATGATGCCATCCATTTTTTGCAGGCATTGGGTGGTGGACGCTGCGATCGCATGGAAGGGCTACGGAACAAAGGTGACGGGTTACGATATGGTGGACGTATCGAAAGCGCTGTTGCCTTGGGTTATCGAGCAAGGCGTCACGGGAAATGTTCAATTCGTTCGGGGCAATTTGTGAGTTCATTCAGCATGCTAATGTAATGCAATGCGATACGATTCATTCTCCTTCACAATCAAGCCTCAAGCAGCGCCTTCCATTTAGTAACGACTCATTTGACTTAGTCAGGATGTCATGCTTAGCTCTTTGCATCACATCGGATTCTTGGATCTTCGTTCTTCAAGAAGTCTGCCGGGTTCTAATGGTCGGTGGGCGGTTAGAGTTGATCGACGATCACATCTTCTTCCCGTACGGCAAAGAATCCTCTGCGCTTGGTATCCCTGATTCGGCGTTACATCCCCAAGTACGATCCATCGCTCCAAGGCTTAATATCAGCATACCATCCGCAACTTTTACGACGTTCAGCATATATGACGGCGAAACCAATAACCCTGGGCTCGGTCTTGCAGCGGACAACAACGAAACCAACGCCTTTTACGAGCTCTATGGGGTGAAGGAAGAAGATACAGGAGATACCGCGACATTGAACGGAAGGAGCGACGCTCATGCTCTCGCAGATCCACCACATAATCCTCGAGCCCCTGCTCGGACCCGCACGGATTCGAGCAACTTTGACGTCAATCTTGGCTCTTGGACCCACGCACACGACACCTCGGAAGACTTGGAAGCCTTATTCGAACATATGATCCTTCACAAGTTCGGGATTAACAAGAACCAAAACGAATTCGTGCTCGGATTGATGCAGGAAGTCTTCGGTCACGCAAGAGAACTCAAAACAATGCATCTTACTCTCGCCCCTCCCAAAACAGGGATAGATGACGGCGGTCGTTATCGTGGAAATCAAATGTCCTCTAATGTCAATACTATGCTTGGCGGCGGTCGATTTGGTCGCTCTTCGCGCCGGGAATCGATGGGCCTCTCACAGGCTCCTGGCCTTGTACTGTGGCCGTCGACTTTCATTCCCATGAACCAGTCCGAAATCGAAATATATGCGTCCAAGCATCTGAGGATGCTTCTTTCGTGCAAAGCCTTCCTGGCGGAGCATGCGATTGAGGTGACAGACGATGAGGAAGTCGATGAAAGAGCCGTGTTAGAGGCACTTGAGGAATACGAGAGGTAAGTTGTCGCGAGTCTCTAATGTCCTGAAGCTATGGTTTGCTAAACACCCAACAGTTTCCTTCGGCGTCGATTCGATCCTCCAGCACGCTTCAACTCAGCAAATGACGATCAAGATTCCGAGACTGTCAGTATTCAAGGGTCTATTGCAGAATCTGTTTCCTCGGATGGCCTTGACGCGATGCGGGAAATTGAATGGTAAGTCCTAAATTATGGCTGCCTGTCGTTGATTAACGTATTCTCTCAGTGAATTGCGACCACGATTTTCTTGGCAAGATTCTACATCTGGGGACCGGGTCGTACCTGCCACCTCAAGCACCCCAAAACCGGTAGACCAACTGACTGCGCCGCAGGTCCCCTCACCAGCTTCGAATCCTACCAATGTGACCTCCGCGCATTACCTCCGTGGCGCTACCGATGCTTCTAATGCTCCACCGATATCTTCTCGCGAAGAACCTACTCATGTCCGAACATTCCGGATCTACGAAGCGATCAAAATTGACGAGAGTATCTTTGGGTCTTCGATGCTAGGTCTTTCTGGCCTTATCTCATAACACCGCACGCTATCTATTCAGGCCTGCTTCGCTGAATGTTATGTAACGCTACCTTCTAGTTCTTTTCTAGCT
>Ga0307517_10002242_pt1 | contig 31190 bp, 19 predicted proteins | sample 23_EM_MG_FD_194515 | JGI IMG/M metagenome (GOLD analysis project Ga0307517, IMG submission 194515) | Populus trichocarpa ectomycorrhiza microbial communities from riparian zone in the Pacific Northwest, United States - 23_EM | ecosystem: Host-associated > Plants > Roots > Unclassified | place... | reverse complement strand
AATTGATGTTTCGTTTCCATGATCAGTTCTGATTTCTGTAGGTGGATGTGTGCTTGTGACCAAGGTTTGTTCTCTTGATAATTTTCTGATTTTATTAAATTTCGTTTGATTGTTTTCTGTTTTCTTTTGCTTTAGCCTAGATAACGTCCAAACCCCCCCCAAATTGCATATCATCTAGCATAAAAATCTGACTTGAATCTTCCTCGTAGGATCGACCCCTTGCTTGCTCTATATTATCTTGTGTGTTGTGTTTGAAGCTATGGTAATTAATTTGTGCGACCGCGACATCGCAACAATCATCACCTCGTAGGCGTCGATGCATGATGATCCCCTTACCCGAGACCCTAACATACACTAAATGTATGCTAGTCTATGCCACATATCAAACTTCTCATATTTTCTATGTCAGCGGTACTTCCATCACTTGGCAATTCACACAAAAGACCATTCTCTTTGAACACATATACATTCGGGATACCATTCAAAATAACAACATCATTACGCAAACTTTCATTCTTTCATATAATATCCAACATTTGTTAATTCACATTTCACATCAATAACATATTAAATCATGGAATTTAACTAGAAAGCATAGGTGCGGATCACCTACCTGCAGTAGAAGCTCTACTCGTGCTCCCTTACTGTCGTTGCTGCACTATGCATGTGGTTCCCTAATCAAGGGTAACAAATGTGCAGTTATTGAATATAACATGAACTATATGAAGATATTTAAATAATTAAGAAATGATTCATCGCCTTGGTGAATTAGGAAAAAAATTTCATATGTTCTTAAATAGTTTTGATTATAAATTTTGGTGCACGGTGGAATGAGATTTGTTAAGAGTTTCAAATCTTATTCAAAGAATCAATGACTATAGTGTTAATAAAAAAACATGATTTAACATAGTAGATACACTCCAACTATTATGTCTAAATCAAAAAATTGTTAATGAATAGATAATAATTACAATGAGAAATTAATCATTAAAAGGTTAAGTCAAACTACATATGATTTTCCTAATATTCGAGGGATCATGACAGGTTGCTAGACATTGTACTTGATCTTAAAAAATAAATAAATCAATCAATTATTGAATTGATAATAAATTGATTTGTTTAATTTATTTAATCATATTTATTTAGGATTGTAATTTATATTTGGGTCAACTTATTAGGGAACTTAATGGGTTATACACATAAGAATCATTGGTCAGAAATTAAAATGAGATGATTATAAATAAGTTATAGAAATTAAGGACTAGAGTATAATTTATACAAGGAATTACAATTTTAGACTTAGAAAACTCAAGTAGGGACTAGATTGAATAAATTTCTAAAATTAGACTTATATATATATATATTATTTAAGTGGCAAATTGACTTTTTGTCATTTATAGGGCTTTTAGATTTTTCTATAAAAAAAAGTTATGTTTTTATTTCATGTAAAGAGTTTTAAGGTGAGAAGAGTACAATACAGAAACACCTAAATAGAAAAAAACAGAGAGCTAGTACTCTAAAGTATAACAATCTTTCTCCCCTAAAAGTATTTAGGAGATTTTTCACTGGTAGTTTGTGTGGATTACCGTTAGAGGCCGGACAATCGTGGTTTGCGACAACGTAGCCTTGAAGCATATATTTAAAACCGAAAAGAAGTTCAGATCTTCACGTAATCTTCGTATAAACCCTAAATAACTCTAAATCTGTCTAACGGGTCTTGGAACTCCCGAATTTTTTTTAAATTTATCGTTTTCACTGCTGCGTGTATGTGTTTAATGAAACCCAACATGTTCAAAAATTACTCATCGTGTGATCTTTCAATGGGTTTTGTGTGGAATAAATTGTGGTATCACCATCCGAATAGTGAGTAATTTTCACACAAATAATTCAAGGAGGCATTTTTTAGGATTGTATCTTTGTTCTTTATTCCTTTTCTTTCTCCTCAGAAATGTTTGAGGAATCCCAAGTAATTGGCTTGTATTTCTTTTCTTTTTGATCCAAGAGATCTTAACGGTCCTTTACTATCCTCGAGACATGGGCCATCACAGGAGCCTCGAGTTAAGGTTCGAGGGGCATGGCACAGACCAACAAGCTAGAACCCAGGGTGTCATTATTCTTACCAACTCCCCCTCCCTGCATAATACAATAACCCTTTTGTTTTCGGGACAGATAGAATAAAACAGGCACAATAATTAACATTCGGGTCAACATTCCCATCCCTAAGAAAAAAGAAAAAATAAAAAGAAAGGGTCGTCCCTTCTATTTTTGGGAGGAGGAGGATGACCCTGGGTAACAGTCAAGCTACATGGTTGACCGAAAGTGCATGGGATAAGACCAGCAACATTTCTACAGTCTCACCTCACGCGCGCGCTTTCTTCTTCTTCTTCTTCTTTTTCTATGGTTTGAGGAGCACATTTGATTTGTTTTCTTTTAATTATTGAATGCTCTAGGAAAAAAAGAGAGGCTGTTAACAACAACCAATCTTCCCCGTTCCCACGCGAAGGGAAGAAAAATGTTCATCTCTTGAATCATTAATATTAACTCTTGAATTCTCTATAGCACAAATTTAACACCCCATATTCATTACATATAGGAGCATGAATTATCAACACCATATCACAACTTTGAGATTTTTCAAAGAAGAAAAACTTTATTTGGCTTATTATATTTACGATTTCCATGAAAAAACGAAATAAATAAAAGAATAAAGAATGATGGGTTAATTATCACCTAAATATTCCCCCTCTAGAAACTGATTGGAAGGGCACCAGAAGGGTCTCCAGCCCTCTTGAACATTTTAAGGCCAAGAGCTTAGCTGATCAAAAAATCCAAAAAAACATGACGACCATGGACCATGGTAATTCACCATTTGGTGAAATTCAAACTCTTTGACGAGTAGAAACCGCAACCCTTGGACTAGGAAGTCCCATGTATGCAAGCCTTGGTGAGACTCGAACCTTTGGGCTCGGCCGCGGCGAAGGGATCGGAACACAACTCCCTGCAAGGCCAGGATTGATCCTTGGCGATAAGTTGACTTGCTCTAGTGCCCGAGATTGTAAATCAGCTGGATAGTCCCTCACACATCCAATACGGGGACCGTATCCACTTGCCCACTTGCATGATAAACGCTTGCTTAGGTCAAATGCTGGAGCTTGCAACATGGCTGCATTAGCTTCCATATTGTCCTGTTGATCATTGGTTGTCTTTTTATTATTATTATCAATAGGCCCATCAACCTCATTAGCTGTTGTGTTGGTAGATGTGATCGTGGTGATTTCCTTCATCTCCTCTTGTTTACACCCTTCATCGGTAACTTTGAACGAAGAATCATCATCATCTATTGAACATCTCTGCAAACAAATGGTAAAAAAATAAGCTACATATAAATGAACAAATAAACAAGGCTATCATACCAAGGCAACTAGGAAATCTTTTATTATGCTTAAAGTTTTTTATTACCTTAACATTTGTTAAGTCTACATTATGCTCCTCAAGAAAACTAATGAATTCTTTGAAATTGTCCTCAGTAGGGAGATAATGACCACTGTAAGGCCATATTGCCCGTAGAACCCCATCTTCTGATACTAATCTTCCAGCAGCTGTTGTAGCTCCTCCAGCTAGGAAACTTGAGTGCTGGAAAACACCTTTCTTCTTCTGCCCTACATACAAGGATCTTGAAGTGCTTAACACAAAAATCCACTTCGTATCATCCGTGGTGTTAACAAGCAATCCGGTTTGGCGGTACACGAGCTTGCCACTTTCTACAATCACCTCAAATGCTTCCCTTTCTTTCTGTGAGGACAAAACAACTTCGTGAGAATTTAAATACATGGACAAAAAACTGCATTAGGATTGGTAAAATTAGAATAGAATTGCACACAGTATTAGTGATGAGACATTACTGGTCCAAGGTATTGAATGCATTGGCGTTGAAGCTTGCTCCTTGGACACTTCTCAAGGTTTACTTCTTTACCATCACCAATGTCCAACCTTCAATTCCACAAGGAAATTTAAATTGAAGAACAGTATATATAGAGGACTAAATTAAGGAAATAGGCAGCACTTGTACAACTGCATATCATACAATGATTTTGGTTTGAATGAGTCTGTATTTACCAGTAAAAGAAAGGTTGTGTGCTCCTGCTGTCAAACCAAACATCGTAATAGAAGTGTAAATTGTGTCCATAACGATGGCGTGGATCGATCTGCAGCAGGGAGAAGTTTATTAAGTAAAGTGATCCGTTAATTAGATTAAATGTATTCCATATATAAAAGCCACAGATAAAATTTTTGAGTGATTAAATTAAAGAAAACTCTCATGAAAGGGCATATGTGGACTTACAGCTTCAAGCCAGTGTTGCAGGGCCAACTTTTGAGCCTTCTCATCCTTGGATAAACCCTTTCCAAGCTGCAAACACAAAAACAATACATGTTATTATTCTATAATACTGCTAATGAATCAACTCCTTGACCTGTAAGTACAGTACCTTAGCAACCCTTGTGCTGGCCCTGGCCCACTTAGATATAGCAGTTTCATGTTTCTCAATGTTGAAGAATGATACCGAGCTCCTTTTCAAAGCTGCAAAATCCAAGGCCTTCCACCTACAACAATTGTAATATCAAATGAATATCACAAAGGACTACAACAAATACGTTGAGAGTCAAGAATATGTATTGAGAGACATACCAAAGTTCCTCAACAACAACTGCACAATCTGCAAGGTTCCTCCTAGTCCTGTAACTCTTGTAGACTTTTTGAAGTTTAGTTGCAGCAGCATCAAGCTCACTAATAGGTCTTGGAGAAAAGAAGATCACAGGTGGTTCAGGGAGTAATATTGTAGGCTTTGTTATGTGGACTGTTTCATGACCTTTTATCTTTAGAGAGTTTGAACTTCTGGATGAATCGGATGGTTTAGCCTTGATTTTATCGGAATCCCAGTGGTTAAAGCTTAATGATCTCTCAAAACTCAATTTATCTGACCCTTCACACTTTCCAATGGTTTCTGAAACATCTTTCTTGAAGCTGTTTGTCCTTGAACCCATTTCTCCATCTTTCCTTGCAAAGCTGAGGGACCTTACAACAATCTTTTCGACAGTATCCTTTGAGCCGAAAAACTTGTGTCCCAGAATCGCAGTCCATGCAGACAAGAGTAATGAAAAAGAAAGGCCCATCGAATATCCAGCAAACTTGATGTGTGGTATCAGAACTGACAAGCCTGTTCATCATGAAAACAGTCACAAGCGTGTCAACTAGGTAATCACATAAATAAAGCAAGAATAAAAAAATTAAAAATAAAGAGGGTTTAATCTTTAATCATGAAAACAATCTAATTATTTAATAGTAATCAAGTCCACTGCAATAACCCATCAAAATGTACAATATTGGATCCACATAAAACTGAAAGAGAAGGGCTTAAATCAAGATAGCTCACCCAGAGCGCCCACAACAATGGCTGCGAAATTGAACTCTGCCTCTCTTTCACTCTCTTTATTCTTTTTGTGTGTGAGGTTCAGAGGTTAGCTAGTTAGGAGCAAGAAATGAATGTGGTCGATTTAACTACCAAGTCCTATCTTATATAGATAGGGGTAGCGGTTTGAAAAATCAACATAATATTTTTAGTCAAAGTACATATGTCAAAAAGTAAACCTATTTCCTTCCTGCACGCTGCTGCTGCCAGCTAGCCAAAGTACGGCTTGGGAGGGAGGGAGGGAGGGATAATGCTAGGGACTTTCAAGGAAGTTATGGAGAAAGGTTGAGGAAGCGATCAACTAGGCATTATATATATATATATATATAACTTTAATCTTTATTTCAAATCAGTTAATTTTTTATTTGAAATTATTAATCTTATGATATAGCAGAAGTAGAAAATTTTAAAAAAATTATTTTTTAAAAATGTGTGTTCACATATGAAAGCTAATTTAAGAATAATTGTAAAGTTATTATAAAAACAACGTTTTACCAATAACTATATATTGAGTTTTTTTTTTTAATTTGAATTAATCAAATTCAACTTTTCAAAGTTTAATACTCGTTGTTGACTTTACTTCCATATGTGCGCAAAATTTCTACAGAAAAGCACGTAAGATGTTAGTCAAGTGCACATTAGAAAACATTGTCCAGGCAGGCATGCATGCATAATAATATACCATTAATGTTTTCTACTCGAGAATATTAAATGAAGTGAGAATAAAATGCATGCGGGGACACGGTGGCAACATCCCAGTAATAGAGAAGTCTACATGCCTGATTATTGGACATTCATTGCAGTTTTTTACTTCAGCCTGCTTTCCGTGGTAAGGATGTTGCTTTGTGATGTTCAGGATATTTTAAAATATATTTTTTATTTTAAAATATATTAAAATAATTTTTTTTATTTTTTATTTTTATACTAATATATTAAAATGATTAAAAAACATAAAAATAAAATCAATTTAATATTTTTTAAAAGAGAAAAGCATTTTGAAAAAGCACATTAAAACAGAAAGAATCTCACTCTCAAACACACAATTACTATATAGATAGAGATTTCACCACCCTCAGACTGATTGACAATCTAAAAGAAAAATTCAGACATTTAAAAATTTATTAAGAGCATGTATATTGGAGATGGGGAGAAATTAGAAAAACCACTTGCATCTTGTAGAGTTTACTTACAATAACAATTACCTAGTTACAATAGAAATGACTCCTTATGAGGCTTTATATGGTAGAATGTGTCGAACGCCTGTGTGCTAGGAGGAGGTTGCTAATAGAAAATTAATTGGGCTAGAGTTGATGAAGGTTATCATTGAGAAGGTAAAAATCATAAAAGATAGAATGAAAATGTTCTATAATAAACAAAAGAATTATGCAGATAATAAAAATAAGGCTTCTAGAATTCAATGTTGATGACAAAGTATTTTTAAAGGTTTCTCCATTGAAATATATGCTACGATTTGGCATGAAGAGGAAGCTAGCACCAAGGTATATTGGACCCTTTAAAGTTACAGAAATAACTAGTCTTTGTAGCATACAAATTGGCTTTACCCCCACAATTGACCAAGATTCATGATGTGATGGAGACAATATTTTTTAAGGTTGCCTCTTAAATTCAATGTTGGAGACAAAGTATTTTTGAAGGTTTTCCCTTTGAAACATAAGTTATGGTTTGGCATAAAGGGGAAGCTAGCACCAAGGTATTGGATCCTTTGAAGTTACAAAAAGGATTGGTCTTGCAGCATACAAATTAGCCTTGCCCCTGTAATTGGGCAAGATTCATGATGTGTTGGAGACAAAGTATTTTTTAAAGGTTCCTCTGGAATTCAATGTTGGAGAAAAAATATTTTTGAAGGTTGCCCCTTGAAAATATATGCTATGGTTTGGCATGAAGGGAAAGCTAGCACCAAGGTATACTAAACCCTTTGAAGTTATGAAGAGGATTGGTCATATAACATATAATTTGGCCCTGCCTTGCAATTAGCTAGGGGTGAGCAAAAAAATTGAATAACCGATTAAACCGAAAAAATCGAAAAAAAAACAACAAAAAAAAACCGAACCGAAAAAAAAACCGAATTAACCGATTGAAAATTCACAAAAAAAATTCAGTTCGGTTCGGTTTCGGTTTTCAAAGTCTGAAACTGATTGAACCAAACCGAACCGAACCGGTTCAACCAAGCCAACATTTTTAAAAAAAGTATAAATAAGATGTTTTTTCGTAACCCTAAACCTAAAGTAACATTCTAAAGACAGCCGTCCCCTCCCCTTAGTTTGCTCTCTACGTCTCCCACTTTCTCTTCTCTCTTATTTTTCTCTGTACTCCACAATCCATAACCCATAATTTTTAAGAATTGTTAAGCTCCTGCTTCTCCATGCTTATCTGTCCTCATATCACAGGCACACCTTTCTTCACTTGATTTTAATTTTTTTTTAGTTCAGTCACGCCTCTCTTTACCTTTTCTTTTGCTTTTAACTTTGTAATTGCTATATAATTTTTCATACCCATGTAACCGAAGAAGATTGTTATGTCCAACCAGTGAAAGGTTTTTCTGTGATTTTCTTGATGTTGGTCTCGTGAGGACAACAATTGAATATCGGGTTTGGTTATTTATTGAAGAAACCGAGTATAAATACACCACACACTCAATAGATGATGTGGATCTATGTAAAAATTTGTAATTAGTTTCTGATTGTTTTGGTTTTACATTTGAATAATATATATCTTTTGATCTTAATTTTTTTTTCCAGTCAAATAACTTCTTTTCTTCCCTTATGTTTTGTGTATTTTTTATGCAAAGATTAATTTTTGAGCAAGGATCTAACAAAAAGAAAACTGGGGTTGGATTTCTGGATATTCCTAACCGGTTTAGCTTGTTAAGAAAGCCAAGATTTCTCTCATAAGCACAAAGCTATGAAAATAGAAATAAGACGAACCGGTTTAAACGGTTTGAAAGAAAAAAAAACCGAACCGAACCGAACCGAACATGGTCGGTTTGAACCGGTTTTCGGTTTGGTTCGGTTTCAAAACTTGAAAAAAAATAATTTCAATTTGGTTATTTATTTTGGCCCAAAACCGGACCGAACCGGAAATGCATACCCCTACAATTAGCCAAGATTCATTATGTGTTTCATGTATCACTATTATGAAAGGATGAAGTAGAATCGTCCCAGGTATTACTGTAAGTTCCTCTGGAAATAGAGGAAGATTTAACCTTAGAAGTAAAACCTGTGAAAGTGTTGGATAAGAGTGAAAATGAGTTTAGGAGTAAGAAGATTCCTATGATAAAAGTTTTATAGAGAAGCTCCCAAATAAAAAAGAAGACTTGGGAAAGAGTATAAAAATAAAAAGAAAATATCCTGAATTATTTCTTTATACAGGTAAGAGGCGTAATTTCAAGGATGAAATTCTTAAAGGTGGGGAGAATGCAAACCCATAGTTAAAAATATTATAGTGCTAGTAAAGTATTGGAAAAATTTCAATCACTAATAAATTGAGATAAAATACACACACACACACACACACATTAAAGTAGTTGAAATGAAGTTTTATGGATTAAAACTTCAAAGTAAGGTAAGCTGTAAAAATAGATTGAAATGGGATACCTGGGTAAATGAAAAACTACCTAAATTAAAGTCTAATGGCAATATTGTAAATATCAATGATAAGGGTATATAAATAACTTTTTTGGCTTCTCAAGAAAGCCAAGAGTTGCTGAATAAATGAGAAGGAACGAGGCAATAATTTATTGATTTCTTTTTTTTCTCACATTAAAACACTTAAGAGAGGGAGATTTGAGTATTTAAAGAAGCTTTTAAGGATTTAGAAAGAGATTTTAAGCTTTTAGGAAGGATTAAAAACTACAAAACTAAAGTTTAGAGCTTGAAAGAAGTAGTGAGGGTGAGGAAGAACAAAGGTAATCCTTGTTTTAGTGTTATTTGGAGGTTAAAAACACTTTTACCTTGATTGATTATAGCTTTGTTATGGTTTCAGAAGTGGGTCATTTTAATTTCATGATGGAAGTTTGGATTATGTATGTTATGATTATGGATTGTTGTTTCTATATTTAGATGATGTTCTTAGACATGAATAACAGATGGGTTAAGTGATAATTGAAAGAAAAATTAAAAAAAAAAAAATTGTTCTTGTGTAATGAGGGTTTTGGCCACACTAGTTCAATGAGAACTTGGACTTGTTGGATCAATTGATTTATAATTCATGATAAGAAAGAATTTAATTAATAGGTAGTAAATTAATTTCTAAAATCCAAAAAAAAAAAAACATACCCCTTTACTATTGAAAGGTTTTGGCCTATGGTCAGCAAGGGATTTCTTTTTTTTTTTTAATGAAATTTTCATGAATTTTGGTTAGAATTATGTTCATTATATAGAAAATGAGTGAGTAATGTATCAACCACAGAAAATTAAGAAAAATTCATACTTCATCTATAGAAGCACAATTCGGCCATTTGTCTAATAAAGAGGGGATGTAAGTGGTTGATTGAATTGACATAGAAATTGTATCCAATTGTGTTAAATAAAATAAGTGAAGAGTGAATAAGAATGGAATTGCATGAAAAAGTGTAAGAAAAACTCATATTTTCCTTTATGAAAAATTTAGCCTATGATATTTTGAAAGATAGGTTGTTTAAATTTCGCCTATGAAAAAGTGTAAAATAAGTGAAGAGTTGTTTAAATTGATAGGATATTTATGCTTGAATGCATTAATAAGAATACCAAAGGGATGAGGAAAGTGAAGGAAAAATTTGAACACCAAAATATAGTACTATTATCAACCAAGTTCGGCCAAAAATTTAGCAAATGAGAAAGAGTCAAATACTCTTTGATTTCTTTTCAATAAGTTAGTATGGATGAAAAAGAAAGAAAGGTGTGTGTGTGTGTGTAATATGAACTTTTAAAAAGATTGAAAAAAAAAGTTTTTGGAATAAGTTTCCAGTGGTGTTCATGTTGTGATGATGTTTGGATTTCTATGGTAACAAAAAAGACTGCAAGTTCGAGACAACAACAAAGAACTATATCGAGAGCTCAGACATTAGGCAGGTGTTCGCTCTTCCACCATTTAAGTTTTTAAAATTTCTTCATGTTAAATAACTGTAATTTTTTATATGTATTGCTTATGTGTGTGTGTGTTAATTGTGGCGTGAGTAACGAAAAAGAAATTTTCAAAATTAAAAAGTATTGTGAGTGGTACTAGAGGTGTCAATTTATCTGATGACCGAGAGTTTAAAATTGACTAGGATCCTAAGTTGTACTATAGACGTCAGTGTACCAGGAGTTTAAAATTGACTGACTAACATGAATTTAAAATTGCCTTGTACCCTGGGTGGTACTAGAGACGTCAATGTGACTGATGACTAAGAATCTAAGTTGACTAGTACCATAAAAGGTACTAGAGACGTTAGTTTATCTGACGATCGTGACTTTATTTGATTGATTTGTCTTAAGGAGATTAGAAGCATCAGAGCGATAAATGTCCGGGATGATGTGTTGGGCTAATTGATTATAATGATATTAGAGAAATTAATAGTATTGTTAGTCGGGATATTAATGGATTAATCAAATTATTTAAGAGTTGGTTAATGATGTTTGTTATTTAATAAATATTGTTCCAACTAGATATATTAATTGTTAAATAGTGTTTCTTACAATCTAAATTAATTTGACTACAAGATCCTTACAAGTTCGAGCTGAGCAATAGACTACTTGTTGTTACTTAGGGTGGTAGTCTTTAATGTTGTATCTAGGAATATAATAACTTCTTGTGTAATGTAATTTTAATAAGGTCTTTTAATATGTAAGTAAATTTAATGTTACAAATGTCCTTGTTAACTTAAATCCTCTAGGTTTTTTAAATATTAATGTATAATATTACTCTTTTATACAATGAATAGGAATGTATGGGATTTAATTTACTAATCTTTTATACCTTGTTTATGTTGATTTTTATAAGATAAATGTGTGATGATTATTACGTGGAATGTGAAATGGGATGTCGAAAGAATAAATATAGTCTATTATTGATTTTAATATGGGAATAATTCAAGATATTAGATCTTAAGTTAAATTGTGATTTGTATAGATGATTAATGATGTCGACACTTGGAAATGTTAAAATTTAAGAGAAATTCTATTGAAATTTCAGTAGAGAAACCATATAAAAAAATCTTTGGTTTTACATTTATCTATAACCTTGAATATGTAAAATAATGTTTTAAATGTTGAGGACATTACAACAACCCTAAAGTTGGTCATTCATGGTATGGAAAAACCCTAAGATGAGAAAAGAAGGGTTTTTTTTTGTGGGGGTGAAAATTGATGAAAAGAGTTACATCATGTAGTATGATACTTGCCAAAGAAACAAAGCTAAGAACATTAGGCCTTTTGGGTTTTATGATTAGTACTTAAAAGTGTATTTTTATCAAGATTTTATATCATCATTTTCACTTAAAGTATCAATAACTCCTTAATTAAAGCATGTTTTATAATATCATGTCTAATACTATAAGATACCTTTAATCTATGGTAAATGTTCATCTTAAATGCAGGCCTATCACATAAATGAAGGGATTGATTGATGAGTTTAACTACTGAAATTGAGAAGACAAAAAGAGGGTTTAAGCTTAGAAAAGAGATGCTGGTTCAGTCCAAACTGGAGCACTGTTCAATCATTGAGTCATATCTGGAGCTGCAGATCTTGGATTTCAGTTTGGTTTATATGGTTAGAAAGCTAAGACATAGGCCTAAAACATTCAGGGGAGTCCAAGACTCAATTATGAGGTTTGGAAGTCTAAATCTTAGCATCAAAAGAGAAGTCTGAATCTGTCCTGCAACCCATACACTATTCAGTGTTCAGCCCATATCTCGAGTTCTAGAAGTCCAAATGCACCGATGTTTTTTTGTTGGAAAGCTGAGACAATTTCCTAGAACTTTCATGAAGACAATCTGTTAAAATTATGACGTTAGCAATGATGTTTTGTTTAGACAAGAAGATAAGGATTGTCACCAAGTCAAGATGTGGCCACCCACTCAACAATTAGTCATCAAATCAATAGTTCCAAATTTTAGCCTATAAAAGAAGGCATTTGCCTTGCATTTAGGCATCTTGGTTTTCAGATCAAGATCATGTTCTTGTTCTCTCTCTTTATATTTTTGTAATGCTTAAGTTTTGTTTGTATTAATCTCTTGTTTATGCTTTTCATTTCCTTTCCTTTACTTAGTTAACTTATATCTTATTTATGTTATTATCTTGTTTATTTATGTTTCTCTCTTTCATTATGTTTAGCTAAATTTATTATGTCAAGGTGAAAAGGTTACACTAATGGTGTAAGAATAAGTATAGTATAAACTCAACATGGACTTTAATATTTGATACTAACATGTTTTGTATTTTTTATCTTGTTCACTTTTAATACTTTGCTTGTTAAATGGTTAATCTAGATTTATGTTGTATAACCCTCGGTACAACAAATACTTAGCACTTTCATAGCCCAACCGTATGGTATAACCGACACCTGTGCTATGAAAGGAACTTGATTTGTTGTTAACATAAGTTATAATCATGAATACCTGACAACATTTACAAGTATTAGCATTATTCGATAAGATAACTAATGTAATCATGTTAATAATTTATAATCCGATTGGAACCTAGTTTGTGTGTGGTTTCCAGTTGAGTAATAAAAAGAGTTTATACAATATTTGTTTGAAATACCATTAGTGGATCCTCTAACCTTGATAATTATTTTATACTTGTTTAATCCTTATATCAATATCACATCTCAAAGCTCTTTTCAACTCCTTTTCTATTATTATTTATTTCTTTATTTGTAGTTTATACAGTTAACCTCCATGTAGTTCTGCCCCGATCTTGCCGAGTTATTTATTACTTCGACACTCCTACACTTGAAAGAAGACATCAATCTTTTGGTCGTGTCATTTTACATCCTTTACTTGTTCCTGAAAGGCCCTGATTTTCTATCTCTATAGACTTTATAGAGGGCCTTCCTATCTCAACCATCCTAGTAGTGATGGACATAATGTCCAAATATACACATTTCATAGCCATGGTTCATCCTTACACAACAATTCAAGTAGCACAAGTATTTGCACATTATGTTTTCAAGTTACATGGACTGCCAGGAAGTATTATCACAAATAAGGATCTTACTCTTACAAGCAAATTTTGGACGAGGAGCACAAGTGATTGTGCTTAGCTCAAACTCTAGCCATACCTCTAATCCAACATACATCAAATAAAGAAACAAAAGTTAGCTCACAGGTACCATAACCCATTCAAAGTAATTAAAAGAGTTGGACGAGTAGCTTACTAGCTTAAGCTTCTAGAGGATACAAGGGTCCATTCCATGTTCTATGTCTCTTTATTGAAGAAAAAGATAGGTAAGGACATGACTCTAAAGCCTAAACTCCTACCGTTCAGGCTAGAAGGAACCCCACAGCCAGAACCAGTAGAAATCTTGAATAATCAAGAGAAAAATGTTAAAAGAAAAGCCAATAGGGAGTTGTTAGTTCGATGGGAAAGGCAGATTCTAGAGGATAATATGTGGGTAGAGAACAATGGTTAAAGAACACTCATTCTCACCTTGAAGGAAAGGTCTTTTGTGGGGGATGGAGTTGTAACAGGCTTGGAGAAATTGAAGGTGTTGGTTAATTTCATGACATCATTTCTTCTTCTAAGAGCAAATAATTATGATTATTGTTGCCTTTGAAAGACATTTGATCGGGAAAGATAGACATGTGGAGAGAAGATGGAAAGTGAATGATCAACATGTCACCTCAAGACTGATACCAAAAACATGGACGACTGATAGTTAATGTTATAAGTAATGGTGAAAATAATGAAAAATAGATGGTTAATGTTCAAGGAACCAAATATTTTTGCAAGGTAAAATGACAGTGTTTGAATTAACAAAGAATTACTCTTTAACCAAATGTTATAAGTAATGACAGTGTTTAAATCTGACTCAATAACCAGGATTAGTCTTTTGAATTCAAATAAAAAGTTTGCAATTTCCATTATAAATAGTTTTAAAAGATTTAAGAAAGGTAGGCAATGAATTATTTCTAAACTTTTAGTTTAGACCTTCGAGGCTGGGCTACCTTGAATTTGCCCAGAAAAATTCCTTTTCTTTTAATCTTAGTTTTTTCAATTAAAGCCCTAGTTCCTTAATTTCAATTCAATTCATTGTTATCTCTCAAATAATCTCTTCAAAAAATTAATTACATAAAAATAATGAAAAAAACAATTGCTATTTAAAAAAATGTTAATTAAACAAAATAAAAAACAAATAAAAAAAAGACTAACGGAATCTCCAATTAAATAAATGCTGAAAAAGTTAGCTTAAAAGAACAAGGATTGAATTGAAAGGAAAAACAAAATGAAGGGATTCTTTGAGAATTTACAAAGTTAGGCACAAAAATCAAAGAGAAGAGAAAAAAAAAAAGAAGCAAAGATCGCTTATGCCTAATTAGAGTTTCGTTCATCACATGCGCCGCTTAGAAATGAAGGGCCGACGGGAATATTCGAACGCCACCCTTGAAATCTATGTTTGGCCATAGAGCGATACTGCACACGCTGCCCGAATAACATGGCCACCACCCATGCACTAACACGTGCAATGCACGTATAAACCGCTTTTTTCTAATAATATTTATATCTAAAATTACAAAATTATCCATCTTCCAACCTGATAATAACACAAAAAAACCCGAATGAAAGTACAAAAACACCCATGGATTTAAGTTAAAAAAAATTCTACTTTTAAAGATATTTAAGTCATTTAGTATATTTAAAAATGAAAAATACAAAAAGTTTAAAAGTTTTTGAATTTAAAAGTATAATAATTATTTTTGTGCAATGTAAAAATAAAAATACTTAATTGTTTCATTTGAATTTGGCAATGAACAATTAATCTTTGGCAAACAAAATTATCCCATATAGCTAATTTTGAGATTTTAATTTGTTAATAATAAAATAAGTAAGTATTCATCGTGATTACAACAGTAAAATAGTCAAAAGTTTTAAAGTTTTGTTAATATAAATTTAGGATCGTCGTGGCTTCAATTAAGTAGAGTTGAATTTTTATGTCCAAGCACGTTTTCTTGAAATTTTTAACAGCCCCATCCACTTCATTCGTAATATAACAAAACTATACTGTATAATTGAATTCAGTAATGTACTTGTTATTTCTATGACCACAAACAAGGTCTACTTGTTAAACATAAATTAGTGGGGGGGTAAATGAAAACAAGTATTTTACTGGTCAGCTATTTTATTTTATTTTATTATTTAGCCATGAATGACAGCAATGGAAGGTCAATCAATCCCATCGAACAAGTTGGGGCCCTGGAAAACATGACGTCCAAAACCAAAACCCCATCCCCCAAGTACAATTGACTTCAATAACACGTACAATATATTCAAGGACAAATTTGAATTGTGCTGCAGAGGTCCGGAACTGTTTAGCACAGCGGTTGCATTACTATCTTGTAAATTTTTTAAATTAATTAATTTATTATTTCTATATATTAATATTAAAAAATAAAGAAGTAAATCATTTTAACACCCAAAAGCAATTCAACAAGAGTGTTATTGCCTCCCATTCAAGCCTAGCTTGTTTTTCCTGCAATTGAGATATCTTTATCGGCTTTGACTACAGCTAAAACTAGAAAATTAGACGACCTTTCCAAAACGATCAAATTCCAGGCATCAAGAGATGGACTTGTTCATCCGGATTGTAGTTTATTTTTATTGTTTTTTTCCAAGCCAACAATTGGTTATAAATACAAGGGCAGGCAACTCCCATCAAACAGTCAATTAAGGTGGCTAGGGATCACTCCCATGGAAATGGACACTTCTATGCCAAAACCAAATGCCTGCCAACAGGAAAACCATTTCAGAGAAAAATGGCCAATGTGCACGAGCCGGAGTGGTTATAACTCGTTCTGACTAGGGAAAATAATCCCGACCTGCCAAATAAGACCAAGTATTATGGGACTGGATAGCGACTCTAATTCGCTGCGACTTCCTTTTAATATGCAGCAAAATATTATAAATAAAGACTTGAAAATAGAGAACCTTGAACCAACCAGTCAGATTAGTTTCAAAATGCTTCCAGCATCAGGCATGCATGTCAGGCAAAAGTATTCCAAATGACTTGTGAACCAATCACACAGCCATCATTAAAGATCAATTAATCCCAGGGCTCACAAACAAGATTGTGCCTTCCATTCCTTGCAAGCATCTAATAACAATTTCTTTAATTTCCGCTTTATAAAAAAACTCAGCCACCATGCAGAATATGAATGGTGAAGATTTTATTTAAATGCAGAAAGAAGATCACGTGCAATGGAAGTACATAATATTTGCTAGTCAGGCAAAAATACATTGATAACAAGAGTATAATACCAGTTTGAAATATTCTATAAATATAAAGCATTACCTTAATATTATTAACGCTCGATCGGGCCAGCAAATTAATAACTGTGTCTCCATCCTTGATTGCGGACTATAGTAAAAAACCCTTCTAATGTGTTCCTGTCGAATAACATTCCAGTAATACTTGTAAACCTGAAATCCCAAAATGCTTATCAAAGTTTCAAACTGACAAGTGCTGACACTAAAATCCTGACTAAAGAGCTGTCATTTTTTTTGGCAAATTCAGAGCAGGTTACACTATGTTTGACATGCATTTCCTATGATCAGGAGAGGCGTGTGATGGTCAATTGGTCAAGCAACATGGTCAATTGAATAATATAAATTCAGGAAGCGGCAAATCTAAAATCTAGGATACATTCAGAGATCCAGATGCAGCAATCACTCATACTGGAGATACGTAAAAAGAGTTACAGCAAGCGTCCTAAAGTTCACTCCCTGTACAGCCGTACATTAATAAATTTCTACATCCTATAGAAATAGTCAAGTCTAGAATAGCCAGAAAATGAGAGTTTCACAGGTATTGTGCTATACCTGCATCTGTCTTCTAACAACATCTAATGGTATGTCATAGTCTGCCCAAATAACGCAGCTAGAGCTCCACATGAAAGACAAACGCATCATGATGGACAGGTCTTTCATTGTTTCGCCCTCTTCCTTTTGACCCGACATTGCTGTCCATTGTTCTCTAATTTACACATGCAATTCGTAATTTTTATACAAGTATAATCAAAACAATATTTTACAAAAACATCTTCATTCACTTGGTTCATAACCATGCAATTTCATCAATCATATAGCAAAATCAAGACATCAACATAATATGGTTTCTGGTTCAGCTCTAGCATGCTTCTAGGGTTCAATGACAATACGATTCTGCACATAGCAACATTCCAACACACTTTCACATAATTTCTTCAATCTCATATGCAGAAATTAGGTCATTAGCACAAGCATAAATTATGTTTTGGTTCCAGCGTTATTTAAGACTCTAACAAGGTCACAATCTATGCATTTCATCACATTAATCTGTATTTTGTCCAGCCTTCACTATGGTCGGCCCTCCCCTAAGTTCATGCATTCAAAATCGTTCATATTTCTTGAGTAAGGGTCTGTGCATTTTTTCATTCATCCTTTTGTTCTACTTAGATTTGTTCATTTAGTCGAAATTTCTTGAGTTAAGGTGCAAGAACACTACCCCTTTCATTTTTGAGTTTTTTTTTTCCCTTCTCTTTTGTTTGAAATCTAGGGTAACAACCAACCAAGGGAAGGATATTGGTATTGCCTCACATTTTTAGACAGTCCTAGTGTAAGGTTTGGTGGTTTCTTCTTCTTCTGTTCGATTTTCTTCCTCCCTTCTTCTGTTGTCCAGTCGGCCTACTACACTCCCTCTCCTTCCATGTTTCAGTCATTAACCTAACTATCTAGTTCTCATTTTACTCAAACATTCAATGAAGGGGACATGTAACTGGATTTGTTTAGTTGGAAAAGAGAGAGGTCTGCTACAGCCTGCTGTGGCCGGTTTTGGGGAAGAGGAAAGGTCACCTCCTCTTCCTCTCTTACATTTATATCTCTTTTAAATAAAAAGGGATGTTTGGGTGCTGGTTGTAACGACCCGACTTTTTCAAGGTCAAAATCGATGGATTTTTTTTTGGGTTCGGTTCTGGATGTCTTTCACCATATCGATCATTCTATAGATTTATAATTGCATTCCATTCAATAACAAGACACAATCCACATAGGATCATGTAAATCAACATTCCCATAAAACGGGTTCGCAATACACATGCCCATAATATTATATCTCCATACTCATAGGTTTACATTACATCATATTGACATACTCATAAATTCACATTCCTGTTCTAGTCTCGTTATCATCACGAGTTCATACAAGAGTGCCGAATGGTAAGATACACAACTAGCACTTCGTTACCCTGACCCCATGTAATTTCACAACATAACATCCTCATAAAAAGAATACCATATATGTATATTCATACACATCATATCTACATGTTCGCACATACACATCCATGTTCCATTCCAATTTTTTCATTACAAGCCTTTACAAAAGAGGTTGGATGACTAATTGAGCGATTAACACCTCTATTTATACAGAACTCATATCACCCATAATATGCGAATATATAATTCTTTTCAAAATGTGTAAGCCGCGAAACAGATTTCCTCACGCGCCATGTTGGTATGATATCCCTGTTATAGCACAAGATAATTTCTAGTATTATAGGCAATTTAAAAACATAATAAAGAATATTAATGTTACATTTCATTCATGGACCAAAAGAGTATAATTCTTTCAATTTTCCTTTTGTAAATACCACCCTTAATAATTCATCAATTACCGAGGCTAGTTACAATACTCAAACTCGGTCAGCCATCTCGAATACCGTTAACTGAACTAACATTATTCTCTGTTTAAAGCATAACAATCATAGCTCTTTCATATACTTGGTATATACAAAACATAGTACCCATGACGCATCAAATTCTTGAAACTAACTCATAATCCCAAATCCGGCTATTCTCTTAGGATGCCATTAGCCGAAGCTAATTATTGTTTATCCCGGTCATCCACTTGGGATGCCATTAGCTGAAGCTAATCATTTGTCAATCTCGGACATCCACTTGGGATGCCATTGGCCGAAGCTAATCATTTGTTCATCCCAGTAATCCACTTGGGATGCTATTAGCCGAAGCTAATCAGTTGTCAATCCCGGTCATCCACTTCGGATGCCATTAGCCGATCCTGGTCATCCACTTCGGATGCCATTAGCCGAAGATAATCATTAACCAATCAAATGTTCTAGAGGCGGTTTATGAAATCACCATAACAGGGTAATATCCTTTGAATTGCTCATTCAAACGATTCATAACAATTTGAAATTCACTGTAACATAATAGTGACCCTTCGTGATACTCGTATAGACATTCCGTAATAGTTTAACATTCATTAAACATGATAATAGATCCTTTGTAATGCACAAACAAATATTCCATAACAATTTAACATTTAGTATAACACAACAATACACCCTACGTATTACTCATCCAACCATTCATGACAGTTAATGTTCAATACAGTACAACAATAGATCCCTCGTAATACTCATACAACCATTCATGATAATTAACATTCAGTATAATACAACAGTAGATCTTTCATAATACTCATACAACCATTCGTGACAATTTCATTCGATATAATACAACGGTAGATGATGCAACCGTATTATTTGATATTTTACCCACATTTACCTAGTGTTTTGCCTATGTTTTATACAAAAAATACCTTGATATTCTTTGTTTTATGTTTTGAAGGCACTTTTGGATGAAAGATTAAAAAAGAAGTAAATTGGAGATAATTGATATATTTGACCTCCAGTTGATGTTTTGTACAGAGGTTAAGCTCTGGAGGTTGAAATGAAGTGATTCTAGTGGCATTAGAAAGCTAACATCCATACATTTCTACACATATAAGGAAAGAAAAATAAAAAGAGAAAGAGCATGGAAATCGTAGTCTTTAAAGTCAAATCTCGCATTCTGCCAATATTTACCTTTGGCCATTCTGACTTGAATATCTTGAGCTACAAAAGTCCATTTGATGTAAACTCAATTTTGTTGGATTTCTGACTCGAAGACCTATCAGCTACTAAATTTCAGAAGAAAAGAAGCTCATGTGAGATAGATATGATTTTTCTAAGATGATATATGAATTTTGCCAACAAATATATTTTGTGAAGAAACAAGTCCAAAGTACTTCTGAAAGCATCCAAACTGTCATCCAAGTCTTTATTTCAGCAATTTAGCTCCTCTAAGTTAAAAGTAAAAGTTTGAAGATTTTATGCAAGGCTATTTCTTTTTTTTTTAGGAAAATAGTTATTGAAAGGTTTAAATGTAAATTGTCTACTTAGAAAAGGACTATTTTGTAGAAAATGGATTAGGGTTTCCTAGGATATAAAAAAAAAAGGAGAAAGGAAAAGAGAGGACATCCAGCCAAGAGAGAAAAAACACCCTTTTCCTCCAACATAACCCGAAATCATGCTTTCTTCTTTCTTTTTGATTAATTGTTCAGTAGACATGCAAGGCTAAACTCTTTTTCTTGGTTACAAGGACACGAAAACCTTTGAATTTCAAGAACTGTGAGATTTATTTAACCTTTTTTTTTCAGGTTATATGATGAATATGTTTGTTCTCCTATGCTTATTTTTCCTGTGATTGTTTATTTTAATTGCTAGAGCGAACTCTAATTTATTATTGTAGACAATCTATTGCTAAGTTTGATATCAAAGCCAGAGTTGTGGTATATGAACTTGTGAAGCAACTGAGTTTAATAATTGTGGTGGATCTACGTTATTAACCTTAGGGAGAGCATTCGAACAAATCAAACATAGACAGCGGACAATCATGTTGTCAAGATTAATCAATTTATCTAGTTCTTAAGGCTGTCATTTAATTAAATTACTAGTGCCGACATTGTGGTTATTTGATTATTAGGGTTTGTTATACGGCGGATCCGTTAATTAACTAATGTTAAGAAAGGATAAATATTCAGAATATAAAATTAATGTATCGTTTCAGTGATCAGTTCTAATTTTCGTATATGGATGTTTACTTGAAACCAAGGTTTGTTCTCTTGATAATTTTCTGATTTTATTTAATTTTGCTTGATAGTTTTTTGTTTTCTTTTGCTTTAGCCTAGGTAACTTCGAAACCCCTCCAAATTGCATATCATTTAGCATAAAAATCTGACTTGAACCTTCCTCGTGGGATCGACCCCTTACTTGCTCTATACTATCTTGTGTGTTGTGTTTTAAGCTAGGGTAATTAATTTGTGCGACTGCGACATCGCAATAAATTTTGGCGCCGTTGTCGGGGAAGTGATTTTAGTTGATTCTTGTGTTGTGATTGTTATTTATTTTGTTTTTTAAAAAAGAGAAACAAATTTTTTTCTTGCAGCGGTACTGTACAGTACGGTATAGTTACTATTCAAAACCAAATTTTTGGTGGAATTAGATCTAGGCCTTTTATTTCCTGAAGGGAAAGGCCACTGGCCCTACCCTATCGAGGCCAAATTCCGCTGTTTTCTAGGGTTTTCAGGCAGTTTTTGTTTTCTAGCGTAGGATTTTCATTCAATTTGCATTATTTTCAATCTCTTGTATGGTTGGTTTCTTTTGAGTTTTCTTGACAATTTATGCCTGTAACCCGTTCTACTAATCAGAGACGAGTGCAGGTAGATCACGAAATACAAAACACTTTACGTAGGTTACGAAAGGAAGCTCGCGTCAACACCATGGTTGTTGCACGATAACAGACACTCAAGGAGCTCGCTGCTCCTAACGTGGAGAATCAACCATTGTGTATAAACATCGACAACAATGCCAACTTCGAGCTCAAGTCTGGTTTTATACATTTACTTCCAATATTCAATGGACTTGTCAGAGAAGATCCTCATACTCATCTCAAGGAGTTCCACATGGTTTGTGTTGGCATGAAACCGAATGGAGTTGACAAAGAACATGTTAAGTTGAAAGCTTTCCCTTTCTCTTTAAAAGGGGTAGCAAAGGTATGACTTTTCTCTATTTTCCCAGGTTCCATTGGAACTTGGAATGGCATGAAGAAGATTTTCCTGGAAAAGTATTTCCTAGCCTTTAGTTGCAAACATAAGGAAAGAAATATGTGGGATTCAACAATCTCATAGGGAGACACTCTCCGAGTATCGGGAAAGATTTGAGCAACTGTGCATTCAATGCTCTCATCATTAGATACCCGATCAACTACTCATTCAATATTTCTATGAAGTACTGATGCCTACTGACCACAATATCATTGATGCGGCAAGTGGAGGGGAATTGGTAGATAAGACACCCGAGGTTGCATGCCAATTGATCTCAAATATGACAGCCAACTCCAAACAATTTGGCACGCGTGGAGACTTCCTAAGCAAACAAGTAAATGAGGTAAGTATTTTTAACCTTCAGAATAAAGTTAATGATCTTACTTCTCTTGTGCGTTCTTTGGCTTTTGGAAATGTAAACCAGGTGAAAGTTTATAGCGTATGCTCTTTACAAGGACATACCTCAGATATGTGCCCAACAATGTAAGAAGATTACTTTGAATAGGTTCATACAGTTGATGGAGGATTCAACGGACAACCCCAACGTAAATATAATCCCTTTTTCCAATACGTATAATCCCGGATGGAGAGATCATCCAAACTTACGCTATGGGAACCCGCCTCAACAAGGCAATCAAGGTCGATAGTTCCATCCCTATGGATTTCAGCCCCAGCAGAATTATCAAGCTAGACAGCCCCTTGCATTCACAAATTCCAATGTTATGGGGTCATCGAGTGATGATCTTTGTGAGATGATGAAACCTTTGGCTTCTAACATAGTGACCTCGCAAAAAAATATGATGTCTTTTCAATAGGAAACAAGGTCAAGTATTTACAACTTAGAGAAGCAAATGAGGCAAGTAGCTTCAAGTGTTGGAAAATTGGAAGCACACATGAATGAAAAGTTGCCCTCCTAAGCATTGAATCCAAAAGAGAATGTTAGTGTGATCACGCTGCGAAGTGGGAAAGAACTTGAAGAGCAAAGGTTGAAACAAATTGAGATGGAGGAAAAAGAGGAGATAAAAACCAAATTGAGTATAAAGAAGAAACATCCTCTTCCTCCATAAATTGAAAAAACGACCAACACTCCAAAGGTAAGTCCTACTTCAATGAATTCTAGTTTTAAGATAATTCCCCTATTTCCTGTGAGTTCTTTTAGGTCGAAGAAAAAGGACAAAGAAAAAGAGATTTTAAAGGTTTTCAAGAAAGTGGAGCTCAACATTCCTTTGATTGATGTTATCAAGCAAATTTCGAAGTATGTCAAATTCTTGAAGGAGTTGTGTACTACCAAGAGAGCCTACAAGCTAAAAGGCCATGAAATGGTAAGTATGGGTGAAGTTGTATATGTTGTTGTTCAAAAGAATATGCCTTTGAAGCAAAAAGACCCAGGTGCGTTTACTATCCCATGTGTTATTGGTAATGCTAGTTTTAAAAGGGCCTTATACGATTTAGTTGCATCTATTAGTGTTATGCATAAACATGTTTATGATTTTTTTTAGTCTAGAGCCTTTGAATAGAACTAGTATTGTAATACAACTTGTGGATCGTAGTTTGGTTTATCTACTTGGTGTGATAGAAGATGTCCTAGTCAAGATTGATAGTTTGGTTATTCCATGCGAATTTTATATTCTTAATATGGAACGTGATTCTTGTGATTCATCAAACAACACTCTTATATTGTTTGAGAGACCATTCTTGAAAACTGCCAATACGAAAATTGATTGTGGTAAGGATACTTTGTCTATGGAAGTAGGAGATGAAAAGATTGAATTTAATTTTCATGATGCAATGAGATATCCTTACAGCAATGTTTATTCTATCACATGCTATGACCAAGTTGATAAATGTGTACAATAAGTTTTTGATTTACATTCTGAGGATGGATTAAGCGTAGCTTTGAGCTATATGTATGATTTTACTGAGATAGAAGAGATATGTGTTCCCCAAAATGGGCACGAATCAACATTGACTTTGCAAGCTTTGCAAACCGTTCGCCATGGTAATGTCTTTGTTGATTTAATACTTTCACATAAAAAGCTTTTGCCATCTATTTTACCGGCCCCCGAGTTAGAGTTGAAACCTTTACCTAATAATCTGAAGTATGTATTCATTGGAGACAACAATACACTTCTCTTTATCATAGCAAAAGGTTTGACAAGTGCGCAAGAGGAAAAACTTGTGAAGTTGTTGTGCGATCACAAAACAACCATTGGATGAACTTTAGCCGACATCAAAGGCATTAGTCCCTCGATGTGTATGCACCACATACTATTGGAGGACAATGCGAAACCAACAAGGGAAATGCAAAGAAGGTTGAATCTGCCAATTCTAAATCATGAACTGGATAGTTGACCTCATGGGGCTTTAATTGTCTAGAGGCATAAGCAATCACCCTCCCATGTTGCATCAATACGCACCCTAAACCTTTTTGGATGCATCACTATATACCACAAAACCATATGTCCCTGAGGGTAATGCTAACACCGGTGCAGTGGTAAGCCTCTTCTTTAGTTCTTGAAAAATCTTTTCACATTCGGGTGTCCATTCCCACTTTGTTTCCTTCTGAGTCAAATCGGTTATTGGGGTTGAAATAGAAGAAAATCACTCAATAAATCTTCTATAATAACCAGCCAAATCAAGGAAACTATGAATTTCAGTCACATTAGTGGGCCTCTCCCATTTTAACACCGCCTCTACTTTTCTTGGATCAACAAATATCCCATCAACCGATATAACATGCCTTAAGAAAGTCACCTCCTTTAACCAAAATTCATGTTTACTCAACTTGGCATACAACCGATGTTCTCTCAAAGTTTGCAAAAACTCCCTCAAATATTGTTCATGTTTCAAATATGTATTGGAATACACCAGTATGTCATCTATAAAAACCACCATAGACTTATCCAAGTATGGTCGAAATACTCGATTCATCAAATCCATAAATATTGCGAGAGCATTTGTCAACCCAAAAGGCATCATGAAAAACTCATAATGTCCATAACGGGTTCTGAAAGCGGTCTTTACTACATCTTGTTCTTTTATTCTTAATTGGCAATACCCCGATCTCAAATCTATCTTTGAAAATACCATAGCTCCCTTAAGTTGATCAAATAAATCATATATTCGTGGAAGTGGGTATTTATTTTTTACTGTCACCTTATTCAATTATCTGTAATCAATACAGAGTCGAAAAGTTTCATCCTTCTTTTTTACAAATAACACCGGGGCTCCCCAAGATGAATTACTTGGACGTATGAACCCCTTTTCTAATGATTCCCGCAACTGTATTTTTAGTTCAGTCAGCTCCGCCGGCACCATTCTATATGGCACTTGGGCTATAGGGGATGTACCCGGTGGTGTATCAATTGAAACTTCTACTTCTCTCTCTAGAAGTAATCCTGGTAGTTCTTCCGGAAACACATCCGAGAACTCTCTTACTACGGGGATGCTGACCAACTCAGTTTTTCTTCCATGGACATCCACCACTAAGGCGAGGTAAACCTCGCATCCTTTCCTCATCATTTTTTATGCCGTCATAGTGGAAATAAGACAATTAGGTATGACATTTCTTTCTCCTCAAAATACTACTCTCTCACCCATAGATCCAGAAAATATTATTGTTTTTGCAAAGCAGTCCATTTGGGCCCTATACTTACCCAACCAATTCATTCCTAATATAATATCAAAATGATGTATCCCCAAGGGAATCAAATCTACATGTGTCTCACACCCCATGATTTCAAGTTTAATACCCATATATATTATATCAATGTCTACATGTTTCCTTAAAGGAGTACTAATGATAAACCCTTTGCCAACTCTACTTGGACTCCTTCCTAATTTTCCTACTGCCTTATGTGCAACAAATGAATGGGTAGCTCCAGGATCAAATAACACATAGATAGGCAGATGATTTAACAGCAAGGTACCCGCAACAACATTAGGGGTAACCCGAGCCTCCTCTTGCGTCATGGTGAACACCGTACCCTGGGTCCGATCCCCTTGTGCCCTGACATGGCCTCTATTACCACTGGTCCCAGATTGAGTTTGTCTAGCCGGTCGATCCACTGCAACCGACTGTTTCTGGCTCTGTATCTGCATCTGCCGCTGTGTCTGAATAAACTCTAACTTCCGAGGGTAATCCTTTCAAACATGTCCATGCCCATGGCAGTAATAACATCCCTTGCCCAAATATGGGCAATCCCTCAATCTATGCTCTCCTCGACATACATAACACCGCCCTGGTATGGTGGAACAATCTCCAAGATACTTCTGTCCACACCGGATACACAGAGGATAAACAATTGGCCTCTGCTCTGACACCTCTAACCGATCTGGATCCACTCATACTGCCCTATTGTCCTCCAGTAGTTCCAATACTAGAACTTTGAACAGTCCCAACTGTTATCCCTTCTTTTCTCCTGAACTGAGGCTTCCCCCTTTTAAAATAAGGAGGTCTACCAGAGGAAACATCAATGTCCTTCCTCTTACCCAATACTGTCTGGCCCTGGTGGCCCTCTGTTATACATGCTTCCACAGCCTGAGCTGCCTCTATAAGCTCCCTAATAGACTCAAACCGTAAAGCAATCAATCCTTGTCTCAACTCTTGACGCAATCCATCACGTAGTCTATCAATCATATGTTGTTCAGTAGCGATGAACTGTGAAGCAAACAGGGAGAGATCATGGAACCTCCTCTCATATTCTAGTATTGACATGTCCCCTTGTTTCAACGCCAGGAACTCCTGCTCTTTGATCCTACACTGATAAGAAGAGAAAATATATCTTGAATTCACTCCAAGTCAATGTCCCAGTATCCCTCCTAGACTGTATCACCTCCCACCATGATTGGGCTCTATCCAACAGTAACCGTGTAGCACAATTCACCCGCCAATCCTCGGGTTCTTTCATTTGAGTCATAGTGTTCTCTATTTTTTGCATCCATCTACCAGCAATCTTTGTATCTTGTTTGCCCAAAAAGGGCTCACATCCCAACTCCCTCATACTCTTTGCAGTCCGTACTAGGGTAATTACACTATCAGAATCAATAGCAGTAGGGAAAACCGGAGTTGTTAGTGGTACTGAAACTGCTGGTGCTACTAGGGGTGTTGGAGCTACTGTATTAGGCATAGACTCGATCACGGCTCTAACTGTCTGGGCAATTAAGACGGGGTTCATAACAGGAATAAGGGCTATTGCTGGTGCTGCTTTTTGTTCTTGCGATTCGACTCTCTCAGGTGGTAAATCCCCAGCTGGAATAAAACCAACCCCAACCTGGAGTCTAGATGACTCCTCAACACTTGGCTGATGAGATGCTGGCAGTACATGCAAAGCAGTGTCCTCTAAAGGATCCTCTCGCTGCCTATCAGCAAATCCAGTATCCTGATCTCTCCCCCTCACTAAAGAGGGATCAGTAGCCACACCTTTTCTCGTTTGTACCATCCTGAAATAATCTAACAATCAGAAGGTTTTCATTTCAATATCCTGAACTCTAACTAGTGCTCTGAAACCAAATGTAACATCTCCATACCGGGACCAATGCATCAACCATAAAAAAAAAACATGGTAAATTTTTTTTTATTGAACTCATACATAGTTTATTGAAATTTCTACCGAAATTTCGACAGAGTTTCCCCTATGCCGGGAGGTCCCAAGTTATCGACAAATCCCTTGTACCCATCCTGTATTCATTGTTCATACACAATCCAAACATTCCAAGTCTCAAACTTTAAACTTTTAAGATAAAATTCACACAATTATCAAGTTATAAAAATGAGAAGAATCCTAGGATTTCAGAGGTAACCAATAATTAATCATCGTAATTGCATTCATACGTTAGCATAATAAAGATTCTAACTTTCAAATTACTACTTACAGTTTTAACAAAAGTAACGCTACATAACTTTAGACATACAATTTATAAATATTGTTATATATAACCCAAAAGGAAAATTCTTCCAACTTTCTAATAACTTAAGTGACTATATATAGAGAACACCCAAACATCCATTAAGGGTTACGCTGCTGAGATGAACTTGCATAGTAGTTTGCATTAACATAATTAAATTAATTAAGATGATCTAGTATATTTTTCACTACACTAACAATTTGCGTTTTTAATTCATTCATCATCAATTTCTATAGTTTCCCACCTGCCAAGCACACCAATCTTGTCCAATAATAACTAATTTTATTAATCGTCCTTTCACATGGTACCAGTTCCAAACCAGGACAATGGTCCAACAACCAACCCATTCACAGGGCACTAGTTCCAAACTAGGACACTGGTCCATTCATCATTCATACACTACATATAAACACAAAATTTGAACTACATCTTATTAGGGACTAAGTTAAAGAATTACACAAGACTTTAAATTAGAAATCTAAGTGTCAGACACCTACCTGAAAACTGTGCTCTGTTAGTCGTCCCCTACTCCCGTTTATTTTCCATAATTTCACCTGTACCAATAGTTACACTAATTTAAATTTCAAGTCTTGACCACACATACACACATATACATACTACCTTCATAATTCAACATTTTGTAATAAAAAACAATTCCAAATAGAAGTTACCAATTTACAAGTTTTAGGTGGCTTAACATAATGGATTATCCAAATGTTACTGTCTAGAAATTGAACTGTTACTGTCCGAACTCTCTTCATATTTTTAACTATATCTGGAGTTATAGAACTCCATTTCAAGTGAGATTGGTCTCGTTGGAAAGCTAAGACATGAGGCTACAAGTTCTATGTATAAAGGAGAACCTAGTTCTGCCCCCAAGACAGTCAAAATTGCTCATCAACAAACATTGGATTGTTATTATCCAACTGTTACTGTCTAAAAATTGAACTGTTACTATCCGACCTCTCTTCAGATTTTTAACTATATCTGGAGTTATAGAACTCCATTTCAAGCGAGATTGGTCTCGTTGGAAAGCTAAGACACGAGGCTACAAGTTCTATGTAAAAAGTAGAATCCAGTTCTGCCCCCAAGATAGTAGAAAGAAGAATCCAGTTCTGCCCCCAAGAAATTCAAAATTGCTCATCAACGAATATTGGACTTTTACTAACCAACTATTACTATCTAAATACTATTTAGCATTTTGAGTATAACCAGAGCTATAGAGCTTGGTTTTATGTGTGGTTTGTTTCTTTGGAACACTACAACATGGGTCTACAACTTTCATGAAGAAAAGTATCTCACATTTTGTCATCTTAGGGTCCGAATCTTAGCAGAGAAGTTGAGATACAACTAGTCCAGTTTTGATTTCTAAATTCAATAAATATAAATTTGTTTCCCATGCATTTTTTTTCCATCATTTCCATCCACCTTTCATTATTTAACAAACTTCTTAAACCTATACTAAGGTATTCTAAAATTTTAATTATTCAAGAAAAACACAAACAAATTCAAGTGACTTAATAAGAGAGCTTGTTACCTTTTATTGCAAAATAATGAGTCAAGAGATTGAGAACAACCCCTTTTCCTCTTCTCTTTCCTTCCTTCTTCTAACCCTTCCTTCCCACTAGTAAATGTTTTCTTCCTAAATCTTACTTGAAGCACTCTCAGTTCACTTACTCTCACTTTCCTTTGGATTCAAATGATGAATTTACAAGGTTTCCTCTTAATTTTTCTTTTCTCCTCTTTCTTCCTCTCCTTAGCCGGCCATTACTTTGGGGATTTCTAGAGATGTATTATTATTTATAATCATGTTATTTCCTTATTTGCATCTTTCCCCCTATATTTACTTCTATTTTCACATTGACCCCACCACTTCTCTTTCTCTTTACTAACTCCTTACTCCTTTATTATTGTTTTTAATTTCACCCCTGGCTTAAATAACTTCTCTTTTAATCCAAATTAATTTGTTCAATTTAATCATTTCTCCATATCCTTTGTATTTTTTTTTTATTTTACTAAATCAAGATGAGATTATTGTATTCGAGGGTTTACAAGACTTGTATAAAAAATTATAATGGAATACAGATGCGAAAGTACGATCTTGTAAACATGATGTGGTGAATATATGTATGTGATATTCTCTTTTATGAGAATGTTGTGTTGGGAATCACATGAGTATTGCACTACACTAGGAGATGAAATCTGTTACGATAAACCCTAAATACCGTTACGAGAATGTGTATTGTCACTTTTATGGGATGTTCATTTACATTACTCTATGTGGGTTGTGTCTTGCTAATGAATGGAATGCATTTATAAATTCACAAAATAATATTATGAAAAGCATCGAGAACATAACGACTTACAAAAATAAATCCACTAATTCTTTGCTACGAAAAAGTCGGGCTGTTACACGTCAGCCGTGAACTTGTCTTCGCTAATGAATTATAAGTCGGCAATGACTCAGTTTTCATCGATGATTCCTGAGTCAGTAGTGAATTATGTTCGCTGACAATTCCATGCGTTAGCCATGAAATTATTTTCGCTGACAAATTCTGAGTCGGCAGTAACTCAATTTTCATTGACAGTTCCTGGGTCAGTAATAAATTGTGTTCACTGATAATTCCATACGATAGTCATGAATTCATTTCCAGTCGGATTTAGGACTAAAAAATGTAAACAAAAAAAAAATTGGA
>Ga0307517_10002241_pt1 | contig 31191 bp, 29 predicted proteins | sample 23_EM_MG_FD_194515 | JGI IMG/M metagenome (GOLD analysis project Ga0307517, IMG submission 194515) | Populus trichocarpa ectomycorrhiza microbial communities from riparian zone in the Pacific Northwest, United States - 23_EM | ecosystem: Host-associated > Plants > Roots > Unclassified | place... | reverse complement strand
ATCCAAGTTTAAGCTGGTGCATGCCTAACTTAAATTAACCTAGATATATACAAGTAAAAGTTATAAGAAAATTGTTTTTCTTTCTTTCAAGTCCTGTGGCTGTCATGAGATCAAAAATTTAATTTTAGATCTTGAATTTTGAATTAAAAAAAAATGCAAATAATAAATAAGTGGTTTCCTCTCATATTATTAATTTTTTATTATAGTTTGTTTATGAAATTATGAAAAAAAAATTAAAGTTTATAAAGATTTAAAGTTTATATTATTAAGATTGATTCATGATTATTGTAGGTTTAAGATTAATGATTGATTTTTAGTATGTTGTTAGAAATAAAAATTTGTGAATTGATTTGTTATGATTAAGAAATTTGTTTCAATTTTGTTGGAAAATTTGGATAGAATGGTCTCGAGGTTGAAGATGATAAAATTTTATTTTGATCATTGATTTATGAAAATTATAGTTTAGTCCCTAAACTTTGAAAAATTATAATTTGACCCCTGAAATGTATTTTGAGATTCTGGGCATTATTCTTATGAGGTTAAGGATGTTGAATCTAAGTTTGGTGATTGATTTGTGTAATTTTTAGTTTAGTCCCTCCATTTAGAGATTTACAGTTTAGTCCCTGAACTTAACCGGCCGGCCCTACCGGATTAGGAATGCGAAGGCCTCTCCTTTTTGAACTTAAAAAAATACAATTTTGTCCCTGGAATGTAAATTGAAATTCTAGATAGGATTGAGGATAGATTATGGGTGAAATTTCAATATGATTATGTATTTCTGACATTTACAGTTTTGTCATCCAATTCTTGTAAAATTATGTTTTGGTCCCTAATTTCTAAAAATTATTGTTTTAGTCCCTAAACTTAGGAGACAAAACCTGATTTTTTTTATGCACTGAAGCCTTTTATTTTTGTTATTTTAAGTTGTTTTTTAATATATTTTGAATATTCGTTATAGGTACTTTTAACGATCCTCAATAGAATTTTCAGATCTTTCATATGATATTTCTTTTACTTTTATATTTTTCAGGTGAGTAAGATAATCTTTAATATGCAAGTAATATAAATAAATATATATGTTGATTATACGATGAGCACAACTAATTAATTTCTTAAATATTTATATTTGTTGCTTTATTTTCCTAATATTTTATTCTTGAATTTGCACTCGTATTTTGTTGAACTAAATTCTATTATTTGATATGATATACATTATTTTGATAATTATGTGAATATCTATTATGCCTTGGTATAAGACTTGTTTGTAACTCTATGCTAACATAGAGCAATTAGTCTATATGGATATAATATTATGTATATTTAACTGGTGAGAGAGGCACCAACCTGTGACGACTGATCCTCCTACATTAATCACATTCATGTGTCATCTGATTTTCTTCAGGTGTCATCTGCTCTCTGACATGTATTTCATTACTTTATGATAATATGCTTAGTATGTATATGTATATAAATCAACTTGCAAACTATTGATATCTAAAATGTATATTAAATGTTATTCCCTCATTAAGCTGGTTGAACTCACTTCTTATTTTTAATATTATTTTAGGTTTTTTAGTTAATAGATTTTGTTGAGTGTTTTTACTTCTTCAGTTTTGGTCGGTATACCTTATTTGTTTTGCGAGGATTTTCTTTTAATTTTGATTTGATGTATTAAACGCTCCATTATTACCTTGTTCTAATAAAGTTTGGATTTTTACAATGTAATAAGTATTATGAATTATTATTTTTGTTTTAATTACTTATGAGAAGTTTTAAACTATCATTTGATTTAATTAATTTTGAATAATATAATATTTTAAAATATTATAAAGTGTTTTTTTAAATAACTTTTTTTTTTATATATTTTCAATTCGAGGCTTATTACAAGTAGAGTGTACTTATAACACTATTTTTACGTTGCAGGTTGCAGGTCGTGAACCGGATTCGGGTCCTGACACGCTTCCTCTTAATAGCATCGAGACAGATTTGAATGAAAGAAAATCTTTCCTTTCGAAAAGAGCTTAACGAAGACCATGATAGCTAGGGCTCTCCTAAAGCATTCTATACAGGACCAGAACTCTCCAATACAGATAAACAGGAAGAACGATACAAAAAAATGAAGTTTATATATCTTTTTTCTTTTCAATTCTTAGCTAAATTGTTCTGATATAAAAATGGAAGAATTTTTTTTCAAAAGACTGAAAGGCCTAAGGTAGCAGGGTGGAATGTATGTCATCACCGTCACCATAAAGTTGAGAATGTTTTCAGGCAAAGCCCATGAGAACTAACTGCATATGATTTAATTTAAGGTGTTGGGCATCAAAGAGATGAATTCAATCCGTTGAGCTGACAGCATGGAATATTTTACACAAGAGGAAAGATTAAATTGTTCATTCTTAATGGTGAAAAGTAACATCTTTAATCTCCAAGAAAATTATAGCATTTATTCATTCGAGCATTTTCATCAAAATGATGGTACTGATTGACGTCATGAGGACTAACTAAACCTACTAAGCTATCTTCCATCCCAGTAATGTCGAAGCTTTTCCAGAAAATATAACAATAATGTTAATATGACTATAGCTGGTGCTATAGTTGGTCAGTAAATGCAGCCAAAGTGGTGTACCTCATATTTGTGAGAGTGACTACTGTGTCTTAGCGACTGGTATTTGAGTATTTAGATGATTGGATCACACAACAATAAGAGCCAGCATAAATTGTTGCATGCACAGCCAGGAGTGGTTTGGTTTGTTCCATTGTGCACGAAAGCATCAAAGCAGGAAATGAGAGAAAAAAACGTATGCAAGCTCTTATGTTTCCTTTGTCAAAGCTACACTTGAAGAACACACTTGAAATCATGTACTGTCAGGGACAAAATAAGGCATAAGGTACTTATTTATACATGTGAAGCACTTCAATTATGCATTGTGAAAGGGCATTAAGTTCAAAATCTTGTAACTCAACCTACCTGATTTTGAAAGACAGGATCCTTACTATCATTCAAAGGATGACTGGGCTGGGTTAAATCACCCACAGACTCCCGTCCTTTAGATTTGGTTACTCACTGTCTGCTCTTTCCGCTGGTCCTTGTCAAGATACCTTTCAAAGAAGTTAACCTCTCCACTTGATTTTATGGACAGTGCACAAGTGCTTCAAGTTCCATATCGTCCCTGCATGTCAAGGAGATCCTTATAAGAGTTCTATCAAATTCTTCTTCTATTGTCAACTCGTGCTTTCTTGGATACAGGCCCGGCTTGAAGATGCTCACTACTTGATTGGATCTAAATGAGAAAAAAAAATTTCAGGTAGGATTTAACACTAAGAATCTTTTAGGAAAAAAAAGAAAGAAATATTGTAGTTAAAGGTTTTTCACCTTATTGAGCTTCTCCCTGACCAATCTAACAGTCTGATTCATTGACTGGGATGGAAAGTAATCCTGAAAAATATCACAAAATTGTGAATTATACATTATCCCATGTAAACAATAATCCAAAACAAATCATGAAGGATAAATAATGCCATACTTAGAGTTGTGTTAACTTGAAAACGTACTACATTTTCCCCTGAAAAATAGTCTACAATCTACATCAACTGGTATCTTAAACTTAGTTTTCTAATTTCAGGGAATGAAGATTGTAATAGATAAATTCAAAATGTTAATGCGCACAGGATGCTTGGTATGGTAACTATCAATTTCCAAAACAAGAAATTGACCACACTAGTTACAAGTTTGGACTGATCAACTCAAATATGAAACAGGGTTGAGTTATATCAGCTCAGCTCAGCTCAGCAGGTAGCTTACTCAATCCTCAGTTTTTGTCCCAACAAACCCACTCGGATTTCAATAACAGAGCTGATAATAAACAATCATGCCACAGGAACGCAGCAACAAAAAAATAACATACCTGGTCAGAGGACACCCTTGTAATAGGAGGATCACCTATCTGATGAACATTTTGTGATTCTCCAGAGTCCCTACAGAAGTGTAGGACAGATTAACCATGCGCATAGGAAATGAAACTGCCACAAATGAACACTTTCGTAGAGGAGAGAAACTGGAAAGAAAATTTAAACAGCGTACCAAGATTGATTAGAGTTGAGGTGCTGAGAAACGTGGTCAATCTGTGATGTAAGCAATGAAGCCTGGCTCGAAGTGCCAGCGTTGTGAACTTTGGGACCCTTGGTTCTTCCAGCTGAGACCATTAAAGACAGAGATACAGAATCCTTAACAGCCAGGCAAACTAGAATCATAGAACCAAATTCTAATTGTTCACAGAAACAGAAACTGACGGTTCAAACGTGCAAAAACTTCCTTCCTTCTGCCTTCTAACTTATCCTTTGTGTCAGAGACGGTCTCAAAGTGAGGAGCATAGGAGACCTGCAAGGGGTTCCCTAGGAAAATGGATTCGTCCAATTTCCTTTTAGCAAACCTAGAAATTAAGCACATGATTTATTATTGGATAAGAAAAAAATGAATGCCCAGAAGCTGAAAAGGATGGATGAAATCATCAGCTCACCTGGCATTGCTGACCAGACGAAATTTGATCCAGTAAACATCAGTAAATTGCTCACAATCTTCTGCATCCATTGGTTTACACCTTCAAACAGTTTTTTTTTCCTTCTTTTTTTAGATAATTAAGAAAATTAAAGTAGAAAAAAAATGAAACAGAAGAAGAGGAGAAGTGGGTTTTACTTACTCTTCAACGTCTCCATAAGAGGCAAAGAGTTTGAACAAATCATCACCGCATCCCAAAGCAGGAACGTTCCTCACTATCAAATATCTGTTCAAAAAACACATTTTTGTTAATTCGATTTTAGGAAAACAAGAAAAAAAAAGAAAAAAGACAGAAAGAGACCTTGATTCGTCACAGACAGTGTAAACACGAACCACCGTAGGATGAGGAGGAGAGCAGTCTCTGTTTCGAGGAAGCATGGGATCTCCTGATTTGGTTTTGTTGATATGTTGATGCCGCTAAGGTGTTTGACACCAGAAAATACGACGGGGAAATAACTAAGAAAACAAAAAAAAGAAGTGAAGGGACCATAGCTGTAAAACCTGATCTGTCAGGCGGGTTTATCCGGATAGCGATAAAGAATAATATAAAATATATATTATATTTTATTTAATAATTTAAACTTTTGTGTTATATGATTTTTAAAATTTTAATTTTAATTTCATCACTGTTAATAATTAAATCTGACCTAATCTTTAATCCATTAATCATGTTAAAATCAAAATTATCTTCACCCTCGCCACCGCCCGTGTTGGATCTTACAACTATGGAAGGGACAGAACAGATACTCTGTTACTTTTTAGCTGGATCGGCCCAATTTGATGTTCTTAAGTACCTTAAAATCAAAACTTCTCAAGACATATAGGGGTAACATCACAAAACATTGAACTATAGGAGCAGAAATGAAATGTTGATGAAGTTTTAAGGGCCAAATCATAGTTTATCCTAAAAGAAAAATAATGATTTAATAAAAACAATAAGTAACACCCTGTTTGTTAGTCAGTGAAGGGGGAGAGAGAGAGAGAGAGGAGAAGGCAAAGGCCAATAAAATAAAATAAAATGGGTAAGCTAGTAGAGAAGACGAAGAAGAAGAAAGGAAGACCTTCTTTATTAGATCTCCAAAAACGCTCCTTAAATGAACAGCTAAACCAGCAACAACAAAAGAAACGTAATCATCTTCGAAACGTTTCGCCTTCTCTTTCCAATTCAAGCAATTCAACAACGACCCCTAATTCTTCTCAAATTCACAAATCTGCCACTAGCACTGCTACTCCTCTCCGTCGATCCACTCGCCGCAACCCTACCAACGACGACACCTACCAGGACTCCTCTGATGATGAAGACAACACTGAATTGAATGGAAAGCGCCGTCGGGAGAAGAAGCTGAAGCTGGTTCTTAAATTGCCCAAACCAGACACTAATTCGACGTCGTTTAGCTCGACCGGAGAGGAATCGAACGGTGAGGAAGAGAAGAATACGGGGTCGAATAAGAAGAAGAGGAAAATCAATGCATCTGAGATTGAAAAGGTAAATAAAAAATTCAAACTTTTTGGTAAAATGGTGGGAAAATTAACGAAAGGAAAGCTCCTTGAAAAGCGGGTTTGTGTAAGTAATGTTGGGATTTTGACTTCGGTCTGAAAAATTCTATTTTCGAATTTTAATTATACTAATAATGTTTTGTAATAAATCTTTATAAACCACACGCCAAAAAAAAAAAAAGTCTTTTTAGAAAAATAAATAATGGTAAATGAGTAAAGTGTTTATTATGGTAACTGTTGTTTCTTTTTTTGGCTGCTTTCAAGTCCCTTTCTAACACTTCCTCGCCAATTAAAGTTTTGATTTTAGTTTGTTATTTCTGCTAATTTCTTGTTGGGATTTTATTTTTATTTTTAATTTCAGGGAGATCAGAATTCTACAACTGGAACGAACCCAACAAGCAATGCCCAAGGTTTGATTGCTTGATAATGATTTTATAGACCCATTTGTTCAAAAGGGGCTGAATTTGGGAACTTTTGTTTGATTTATGTGTTCACTTGTTTTGCAGATTCTGGACCCTCAACGCCTTTACCTGATAAAAAGCTGTTGCTGTCAATCCTGGACAGGCTTCAGAAGTGTGTGTTTTTTTCTTAGTAGCTTTCAAAGTTCTCGCGTTTTTGTTTGCTTTATGGGTTTTAGTGAACCGAGTGTGATTTATTTGTTTTTAATTTATCATTGCAGGAAGGACACGTATGGTGTCTTCTCTGAGCCAGTGGACCTGGATGAGGTTATTTTTTTTTTTCTATGATGCATTTAGCTTTTCAGACTTGTGTATGTGCTTTTGTTTTTTGATTTTTGGTTGATGACACCTGACTTGTTATGCAGCTGCCAGATTACCTTGAAGTCATTGAGCATCCCATGGATTTTGGAACCGTCAGAAAGAAACTCACTAATGGAGCTTATGGCAGTTTGGAACTATTCGAGGTTGGTATATGTGATTGCGATTATGTCTTTCCAACATTCCCTTTTTGCTTTTATTTAGGTTTTGTGTTTTTAGGTAGTTATAGTTTGGTGTAAAGAGATGTCTCTCATTTAGGAAGGCACATGCCTATACAGAAAGAGAAGAGTCCATAAAATTAAATGTAGACTAGTCTCTGCTGATTTCTCTGCATTTGTATGATGGAATTAACACTCGAGGAATAAAGAGATTAAGGAATAAACATCCTTTGATTTCATGTTGGTTTCTCTGGGGACATGGGCATGACACTAGAAATTAATATATTCATATGAGCGCAGATTTTGTTTTCAACTGCGTGGTTTTTGTTCTTTTAGTATGCAGATAGATCTTTAAGGAGTATTCCACTACTTGAGTAATTGTGTTTCCAGATTAGTCATTAGAGTTAACATACTTAAGAGTCCTCAATCCTTTCATTAAGACTGTTACATTGGGCCTTAATGCTAATCAATCATGTTCACTTCATGCATTGGTGTATCATTGTAGTAGTTACCTATAATTAGATTTCACATTAATGAAAAAGAACTGATTACTTTAAGTGAGTCGAGAAGAAATCCTTGGGCAAGTCAAACTATTAGAGTTAAATGTATGTGGAAGAGTTATTGCTCAATTTGCAAGATAGAGATGCCAATGTAATGTGAATAGCTCCATGCTTGACCTGATTACATGGATAAATGCTAGCGTTTTCTCAGTAGGTGGTGTATTTTTAATGGTTGTAAGCTTGGAATGGAATGGTTCTTGCATTTGTGCATCTCCTACTAGATGACTGGGAGACTAACGAGGCTGAAAGAGTGCTAGTTCTGTGTTCATGTCCATCATCTATTGGTTGATATACTGCTAATTATCACAATTCTTTATTTCTTCGGCCAATTGACTATGGATCCATTTGCAAGAGATAGAACCTCTTTGTTCTGGACGAAGCTTCACAGGACTCCAATTCCTGCTCCATGCATTTGCATGTTGACATATGTGAAATTTGGCTTCCTTGCTGCCTCTTTGAAAGAAAAAGAAGGTTTAATCAGATTCTGAGTTAGGACAATATCCCAATCTAATGATATTCTAAAATCCTCTGTGTGCTTTTATTGGATTGTGAAAGAAATTTATTTTATTTTCATCTTATTGTCATGCAGGAAGAGGTTTTCTTAATATGTACAAATGCAATGCAGTATAATGCCCCGGATACCATATATTTTCGACAGGTAAAGTCAGATTTTTACCTTTGAATTTGCCATTTCCCTGTTGTCTACATATGTTTTTGAATCCCCTATTGCTGTCAGGCACGATCTATACAAGAGTTGGCAAAAAAGAACTTCGAAAATTTGAGGCAAGATAGTGATGATAATGAAGCAGAACCTAAAGTAGTAAGAAGAGGGAGGCCACCTTCTGAGAATTTCAAAAAATCACCGGGCAGGCCTTCATTGGACCTTGCTGGTTCCGAGTTTCCCACAGGTAGAACTCTTGCTACAGGTGGAGAGAATAGATCTTCAGAGAAGTCTGGTTTTGCAGATTCGTCAGGACAATTTCATGGTTCCCGCAATGAAGCTTATTTGTCGACTGACAACAGATTTGAGAGGAATGATGAAACTGCAGGTATGGAACTTCGATTTTAGTGTATTGTTTTTTTAACTTCACTTGTCTGCACTCTTCCAAATCTGTACTTAACATAATGACAAGGCATTTTCACTTTTATTTCAGGTTCTATACTTAAAGGTAAGCATATTAAGAAGCATTTGGCACTTGATGAGAACAGGCGTAACACATATAAGCAATTCCATCCTTCAGCTGGTGGGCGAGTGCCATCTGTGCTGACCACTTTTGATGCAGAAAGGAAGCAGCTAGTGGCTGTATGTATCGCATCAATGTCCATTTTCTATTTAATTCCTTGAAGTGAAAAATGAAGCCTCATTTATGTAAAGGGCCCATACAGATAGATGGTGGGTCAAGAGTAATCAGAAGAAAAATAAATAAATAAATAAAAAAACTAGAATAGCAGGTCACTTGGTTTTAGTCAGCGAAATTTGAACCTTAAAAGATCCTAACAATGATAAGAAGTGGTAGTAATGATGCGGTTAGATTGTATCAGGTATTTGGAAAGGAATTTCCGCTTTAGGGTTTACTGCATCCACAAGTGCTCCCAACATGTTCTGCTAAATTCTGGGGCAACGTAACTGGCCTTATTATGGTTGGTTGATTTTGTCTTTTTTCTTTGCATGAATTAGGTGGGACTTCTGACAGAGCATGGTTATGCAAGGAGTATAGCACGATTTGCTGCGAACATTGGACCTTTTTCCTGGACGATTGCAGTTAAAAGAATAGAAAAGTCTTTAGCGCCTGGAGTTAAGTTTGGTCCTGGATGGGTCGGAGAAAATGACATTCCACCACAGAAGGCTTTATTTTCTTCACCCATGCCAAGTCAGCTGGCACCACCACCATCACTGCCACCACAAAAGCCCTTCTCTGTTCTTGAAAGTTCAGCTGCTACTGCCACAGCTTGCGGTGTTAAATCGAAACAAGGGAAATTGTCAGCGAAACCTGAGAAAGATATTTTTCCAGAGAAGCAGGTGCCTTCAACTCGCCTGTCAGAGGCACATTTTAGTTCGATTCCTCCATCCACCTCAATGACTACATCCGTCTCGGCTGTCAATAAATCTGAACCTTTCACAGAAAGAGCAGAATCAGTACCAAAATTAAATTCCCATTCTGCATTTAATGTACTGAACAGTAGTACGGGTGTGATGAGGCAAACGGCTCCATCTCAACTTCATCAGAACCCAGCCATTCACCCTGGCACGATTGGATTTAATGCCACGTATGGGTTTAACCTTGCAGCCCAGATGGGAAAACTAATTGGAGTTGCTAGGCCTGCTGGGTTAGGCATTCAGTCATCTCAGATGGCCGACAAGGTCTCTAGAACTAATTCTAACCTGGTCCGTTCAGCAAATGCAAACAGCATAAACTCAGAGAAAATGAAGTTCCCCGAGAATTCAAGTTCAATAAAAATCAGTGGTGCATTGCCAAATTCTGGGAACGAGGCAGTGGAGGCCCCAAGATCTGTTGACCAAGAGCAACCAACTTGGCAAGGGTTATATCCAAATCCAAGACCAGATTCAGGCTCATCATCACATCAAAAATCGGATGCTGTCCCGCCTGACTTGAATGTAAGATACCAGTCTCCAGGCTCTCCTAGTTCTGGTTGCATTGACCCAGCACAGCCAGATTTAGCTTTGCAGCTCTAAGCATGGTTGAGCTTCTTCTTCTTTTTTTTTTTTTTCTTCTCAGATGATTAAGTTAACCATAGAGTGGTGACCGATGCTCCTCGCCCTTGTGGTTTGGTGTTGATCTCAAAACCACTCAACCAGGGTTCAAGCTTTGGCGCCAGCACTGAACCATATAGTGGTGGGCTTGGCAGTTGTGCTTCCAGGGATTAGACCAAGCCAAGGTCTCCTCAATAAGGATCCATCGAAGTCACACCTAACCGTGTTGTAAAATTGCAGGTTGTTTCTGTACAGATTAATGTGTCCTGATTCATAGATTCATAAGCGTAGGAAAAGGTTTCATCTGTAACCTTGGAAACCAAAAAAACCATGATGTTCCAAGACTTCGATTCAAGATGTTAGATGTTTATCTTAGAATAACTAAATTCAACTGAAAAGCAATATCCGTTTGGAATTCAACGGTTTCTGGGATGCAACATGCAGTGTAGACCTCGTAACTTTGTCTAGCTTCAAATTTCCTTTCCATACCAAAGAGATTCTGCTTGTTGGCGATTTGTGAAAAACGGACTTAGTTATCAAATGTCATTTCTTCTATCATCCAGGAGTCGCTCATGATAAATAAATTGAAGGGCCGCTGTCTCGATTTAACCTTGTATTAACCTAGCACCAGACAACATAAAAGAGACAAGAAGAATCCTCATGATAATTGTTGCCATGTACGATGGGTCTTGAGGTCAAGAATTCCAAGCACGTCACTTTCAAAACTTGGCGAGGGATTGCGCGAGCGGGAAGTGGGAACACGGTGACTAGTCATCATTTTTTTGTCAACCATATGCCACAGCCCCAAAAGTAGTAGCCAATTTTTGCATAACAACATGCAATTTCTACGAAAACCCGTTAGTGTTATAAAGGGAAAGAGTCATTAAATGGGTTTAAAAATAATGTTTCCCTTGCCTTGACAATTCAAGGAAGAGAAACAACATGACTTCCTTCTTATTAACCTCCAGCAATTGTCATAAAAGGATTGGTGGTACATGTAGACACCGTTTCGGAAAGCGGTGCAAACCGTGTTTCTAAAAAATTTATTTTTTTTGTTAAAATTTAATATGTTTTGTATGTTTTGAATCGTTTTGATGTGCTGATGTCAAAAATAATTTTTAAAAAATAAAAAAAAACATCATTGACATGTATTTTGATATGGAAAGTTATTTGAAAAGCAACCACAACCCCACCAGTAATCATTGAGGTCATGCTTGCTTGCTTATGTTGGAGAAATGGAAAACAGGCTGTCTTAGATTGCGTAAATTGTTGGATTTTTGTGCTAATCTTGTTTTAATACAGGAAATCGTTCCTAATGAATATGGTTTACATATGAAACTTGTATTAAGGCATGATTTAAAGGGTTTAACGTTTGACTACGTAATTAATCATGCATCTTTGGTGCAATAAAATTCAGCATAAAACCATTTTATTTCTATTTTGAGAACTAAGGAACCAGTTCTAATATCAGTGATCTTATTTTGAATGGCACTGCCTCTACACGAGATGAGTTCAAGACACAGATGATTTTATATTTTATTACGAGCCATTTCATTCTCCCTTTTCACCCACCAGAATATCTATCTCCTCTTTCTTTTATCCATTAAAATCGGAGGACTTCTAAGACAGAAACATGGTTCATATAATTTTATTTTCTCAAGAAAAGAAATTATAATGACATGAAACGCCATGATGAGAGCCTCCTTGCTTGCAGTCCCTCTCTCTCTCTCTCTCTCTATTTTGAAAGTACATTCTAAAAGAGACATCGATCCTTTTTGGCGTGAAGATGGGACTTGATGCTGCTGTCCGAACCAGTAATTTCCCTTTTCACTGTCTGCACTGGAGAGCTATTTCCCTTTCATAAAAGGTACCAATCAGTTTCAGCTTATTATAACTCCTCCTGCTTTATTTTCTGTCTGCTCAAGAAAACAACAAAATCATGATGCACTCTTCTCCCCTTTCTTTGATTTTTTTCCCCCCTGAGTTTTGCATGCCGATAGGAAGGCTCTGTTTAGGGTTCCAACGCATCTTAAGAAATTATTTGGTTTTTACCCTTTTTTTCATTTTAAATTGTGATGAAAATCTAGATTTTTAAAAAATTATAATTTATAGCTCTTTTAAATATGTTTTTAAAAGTCTAATTGTAAAATTTATCACGGTAGTAAACACACACTGACAACATGTATAGTTTTTTCCCCTCCTAATTTACATTTCAATCACAATCCAAAAGGGACAATGTGAAACAATCCCCCATTCCTTTGACAACTCATCGTCAATGAAAAATAAATATAAATAAAGAATTCATGTCCTTTAGTTGAACAGAAAATTAATTGATAGAACAATAACGACAGGTCCTTCCTTTGAATTTCCTTCGTTGACTGAAAAAAAAAAGATTTTTCCTAGACACGTAGTTGACTTGGACTAACTACCGTTATTCTGCCATTCATTACCGGCGAGATCACTTGCCTTCTTACAAAACCATAGAAACTCCTCGCTGTCCTGTCCTGTCCCTCCCTCCCTCCCTCTCAACATTGAATAAACAGTTATGTTTACTAAAAGAAATGAGAAAAGCCCCCTTTCTTTTGTATTTGCTGACTAGATTCACATATAAAAAGAAAGTCTCAGATTTTAGTTCGTGGAAAGAGAGAGAATTCTAGTCAAGAAAAGAGATTGTACTCCCCCAATGATTTGGTTCTTGAAGAATGAGAGTTTCTGATTAAAGAAAAAGAAAACGAAAGGAAAACCGTTTTGAAGACTCTAGATAATTAAGCTCAAAGTTGTTTCCTTTTTTCTTGTATCTATCTTTGAATTCTTGAGATTAAGCTCGATACTACTGCAAGGTTATATCTTTTGTATCTTGGTAGAATCCAACTGGTTTTTTTAGATGGGGATTTGCTGGGGTTCTTCTGCTCATAGTCCTACTACACCTTCTACCACCGGTCATCTAAGTACAGGTAAAACAAAACCTCTTACCTTTACGTATTAAATGTTTAATCTCGTTGATCCAATTTGCAGTCTGGGATTTGCTGTTTTTGTTCTAATCTTTAAGGAATAGAAATTGATGTGATTCGGTATCATGTTTTTTTTTTAGTACCGTAGCAACTGGTTTTCTCTTTCTGTTTTTTGCTTTTGAGCTAGTTTGATATGCAATCGTTTCACTAGGAGATGGCCCTGATGCTCTACAGTTTTTGGTGTGGACTCCTTTTTTTTTTTTTTTTCTGGAATTTGTTCGTTTTTTCCTAAGCAAGGTTGGACTTTATGTCTCTTTTGTCTGATAAATAGTGGAAATTCCCTTCGTTGCATAAAGTTACTTGCTGTTTTCTTTTGGTTTTCCACAATTTGTTCATTTCCATTGCACATAGAAAATCATTCTAACTTTCCTAAATCTAGTTATTTCTTACTCCAAGTGTTGTTTTGGGTCAAATTGATTTTCCTTGATTTTTGACATTAATATGGATAATCAACACCAAAATTTCTATATTTTGACTTAATATGTCATCTCACTTCAATTTTGTAACTACAGCAGGCATATCCCAGACAACTAGCGATACTGCTTCTTCTGGGGTGAGCAATGCAACGTCGTCTAGGGGCAGCAACATCTCTGCACACAGCCGGTTTTCGGCTGGGAGTGGTGATGAGGAGTTCCCAAATGGGCAGATTTTGCCTACCCCCAACTTGCGGATATTTTCTTTTGCAGAACTAAAGGTTGCCACCAGGAATTTTAAATCTGATACTTTGCTTGGCGAGGGAGGTTTTGGTCAAGTCTACAAAGGATGGCTTGACGAGAAGGCGCCAGGGAGAATTGGAAGTGGAACTATAATTGCTGTTAAAAGATTGAATTCCGAGAGCTTGCAAGGATTTGAAGAATGGCAGGTACTCAACCCAGCTTGAGAAAGAACTAAGCATTGACCTACTATTTTTAGAAATCACCATTGGATTTTAATATGATTGTTTAATACCTTGAAATGTTTGGATTTCTTATCATTTAGAGAGTAGGAGACTTGTGATGGTTAGTAATGGTATTTAACAGTAAGTGTATTTAACAGTAGTGGTTGAGGTTCCTCTGATTAACTTAGTTCATCGCTTGTACATTTATCTAAAAATTTATGTACTTTCTAATGCGTTCATTTTTTGGTGCAGTCGGAGGTAAATTTCTTAGGAAGGCTTTCTCATCCCCACCTTGTAAGGCTGATAGGATACTGCTGGGAGGTTAAGGAACTTCTCCTTGTTTATGAATTCATGCAGAAGGGAAGCTTGGAGAACCATTTATTTGGAAGTAAGAGCTAATAGTTGACTTTGAGATATCTGATATCTCTGCCCCCCCTTTCAAGCTCTTCCTTAGGAGCAAAAGGATTTTTTTTTATTAGAGAAAGACAATGAAACAAGATCATTTGATTAATCATGCAATATATTTTTTAATTGATACAGGGGGTTCAGCTGTTCAGCCACTTCCATGGGACACACGGCTCAAGATTGCCATAGGAGCAGCTAGAGGCCTTGCTTTCTTGCACACATCAGATAAGCAAGTGATTTACAGAGATTTTAAAGCCTCCAATATACTGCTTGATGGGGTACTGTTCTCTTTGAATTTAACTTCTGATTTGGAAGATGTCACTAGAGGAGCATTAGCATTTTAGACCTTTTCTTATTTGTGGTTTTATGGCAGGCTTACACAGCAAAATTATCAGACTTTGGCTTGGCAAAATTGGGCCCTTCAGCTAGTCAATCACACGTGACAACACGGGTGATGGGAACCTATGGTTATGCAGCTCCTGAATATGTTGCAACAGGTAATCCCTTGGGTCTTCAGTTGGTTTCTGCTGGTCACTTGTTTTATGGTCCAGCTCATTGTTTGCACCTAGAGCAATCTGGTTCAAAGCCATTTCCACATGAAAGCTATTTTAATACCCTTCTCATGACACTAACATTCTCCTAAAACAGGGCATTTATATGTAAAAAGTGATGTATACGGTTTTGGGGTTGTCCTGGTTGAGATTCTGACTGGCTTACGGGCACTTGATATAAACCGTCCAAGTGGGAGACATTCTCTGGTGGACTGGATCAAGCCATATTTATCTGATAAAAGAAAATTGAAGAGCATTATGGATTCTCATTTAGAGGGTAGATATCCTTCCAAAGCAGCACTGCAAATAGCTCAGCTTGCTCTAAATTGTCTTGAATCTGAACCCAAGCACCGTCCACATATGAAACAAGTTGTGGAAACTTTAGAACGAATTGAAGCATCCAAGGAGAGACAAGGACAGACTAGAACTCGTCCTAACCGTTCTAAGTCTCACCAAAACGGCCAGCAACCCTTGCAATATCACTCTCCTCTTCATCCAATTCCGGATCGAAGTCGAGGCTACCAACACTCTCCGCGAGCAAGGTAATCCGACCACAGCCAATGAACACGGTCCTACAAATTACGATCATTCTTTCTACATTACAATTTATAATTTCTTGGTTTATGTAATTCATAGAATCTATAGCGAGTTTTGAATCTATAGCGAGTTTTGTTACTGCAATGGAGACTGAGCATATGAGTATATCAGCCATGAGCATGTAATTATTTTTAGCAGAGATGTGGGGTTGTGGTGAGAAGCATATAAACAATGTAGCTGTACTATTTAGGAAGGGAATTCATTATTGTCTGGCCATAAAACCCTTCCTTGGGCTGTCAATTTTATACAGTCAGACTAACCTGGATATCATCCAATGAATGGTGCAAAAATCATTTGTTTCACATTCTTTTGCCCTCTTCTGTTGGAAAGTATATTATTTTAACTTTAGAAAATTATAGGAATCAATCTAGAAATTTATGTAGCATTACAAAATATGAAGCATCTGTAGAGCAAGAGAACTCTCATGCTGTCAATAAATTGCTCCAAGCTACCCTGGTTCTTGTGCCATGTTTAGTGTCCAACATTACTAATTCTACCTGTTCAGAAATGGCGACCAACGATATATATGTACAAGAATGGGAGGACTGGCCAGAGAGCTGACAATGCATTCAAGCCAGTTAGCCCTACCTCGTTCCATTATTATACTTGAAAGCAGAATAATGCGGATATAAATTGATGCAATGACAAAGCCGCCAACAACAACTGTTCTGTAAACAAGGCATAAAAACGTCGAAACACCTATTGTTCCGCTACTTCTACTCCAAACCATAAAGAATGTAGGAAGCCCAAGATCTTGTCTTATTCCCGACAGGAAAAGCCAGCCTTTTACCTTTGAACTTGCCATTTCCCGGCTCTCTACATATGTTTTCGAATTCCCTACTGCTGTCAGGCGCGACCCATACAATAGCTGGCAGAAAAGAACTTGAAACTTGAGTCAAGAAACTATCATTACTGCATGATTTCATACGTAATCCTTCTTGAATAAATAAACATGGACATGTTTCTTCAGTTATGCTTGGATATGGATCTTTGATGCATTAATTTTTTGATCTTTTGCTTTGAAGCTGATCGAAAATGTAACCCATGGCTATACAGCTGCTGGATTTAGTGGTCGCAAGCCTTGTACAAAGCTTGCTGAGAGTATTGTTCGGTGTGGCCGAAGCACACTGGAAAAGGCTACTTCTTTGGTAAATGCAAATGAAAAGTGGAAGGCTAAAGTGATATGTGGTGATGCTTACAGGTATGTGATATCTTAGACTTAAAAGCATGTGATACAAACTCAAATGTCTTACGAAGTCCTTCTTTTGATATGGTAGATTAACTTTTTTAAAGTTTGGCTTTGGATGATACTGTACATGAAAATTAGAGAAGTGGGCGTAGAGTGTTAGATTAGAAAGATCACTCAAGTTCATCAATGTGGATGAATCTGCCCGTATCTATTCTCTTTTTTCCTGCATCAAGAATTTTGTCTAATGAGGCGGACTTCAGCTGGAAAGCGCGTCAATCAGTTCGACGGCAGTCTTCTTCGTCACATTTGGAGAAGGAACAACTGTCAATGAATGATTCGCGACATCTGTGCCATCGCCACCAAAGTGGAAAAGGAAAATTGATTCTCCAGTTGTTGAGGCTGCAATTGGCGATTTCATTGTTATTGAAGGATTTTGTGGTAGACTTGTGGTGTTGAGAAATTACGCCAGATAGGGAAGTACCTGAGCTGATACATGCTATCAATTTTTAAATTTGACGTCCTTCGTGTTGCTTCTCTAAAACACAACCAACCGCCTATTTTCCATTTTTCCAACCTATCAAATCTGTCACCACTTGTAAGCCATAGAACTAGGGTGCTGTAATTGAAGATCCTGCATCAATTTGGTGGTCATAGGAAAGAGGTAATATGAAATATACCATGAAAAATGGATCTTTTCTTAAAATTCTCTCCTAACAAGCTGTGCTATCGATCACTGTTGCTGTTTGGACCGTCTGATTGAAGAAATTGTTATCAGCTGCTAGCCCCCACCAAAAGATTCATCTTTCATGAGTTGATTAGTTTTCAAAGTATATGCTGCCATGACCATCCCGATTGGTGTGTTATCTGCAAACATGTTGTGATTGTTTTTTTTTTTTTTTTTTTGTTTGTAATATACTTCGGATTAGTTTTTTTTTTTGATGGGTTGACACTACATGGTAATGTAATCAAGAGTGGCTTTTGGGCTGTTTCATACGTTCAAAATTCAAATTTTGAGCATGCATGCGGATGCTGAAATGGAGTGTGCAAGAGAGCTGTTTGATGAAATGCATGAGAAAGATGTTATCTCTTGGAGTGTGATAATTGGTGGTTATTTGCAATGAGAAGAACCTTTCAAGTTGGATTGCAAATGTTCAAGGAGATTGAATCAGATGGAGTTGTTACGGTCAGTGTTCTTAAAGCCTGTGTTAGTTCAAGAGACATTTGCGAGGGGAGGTTGGTGATTCGCAGAGGTTTTGATGGTGTTTTGTTTGTTGTGAACTCTCTTTGTTGATGTGGAAGGATGCTGGCTCTGCATTTCTCAAGTTTTCAATGAGATGTCTCGAAGGAACAATGCCTAGTCGAATTCTATGGGTGTTCTCGGGAAGTTAGCACATTAAAAAAAAAAAAATTATTTTGTAAAATAACACTAAGATAGGCTATTCTATCATAAACTCCTTGCTAAAATAGCAATTCATACCATCACAAATAATCAATTTTCCAGCATCAAAATACAATTTACATAAAGAAAAATAGACTGACAATTAACATAACATTTATTAAAAATTAAACTAGCTATACATTCATTCATAATTATCATAGCATATAATAATATGTAAACTATACCTAACAATCTCTCAGCTCGTGAAAGGTTCTAGAGCACTCGTGTACGGGGTTGGAGCATCACCCCAACTCATCCAGCTCGAGGACGACTCTGTAATATCCATGCAAGTGTGAAAAGGACCAATAACATCCTAGCTCATGGATGGACATGGATCGCTCGTGGACGGGCCTAGGACGCTCGTGGACGAACCAACATCCCCAACACTCTCACGATAAGAAATATCATCTTCCGCTAATGTTGCTTCAAGATGCTCAACCTCCCCAACCTCATGAAGTTCACCACGACATACATTGAGCGTAGTGTTGGCCATAATACATCTCATTTCATTGACACCTTCACTAATAGTCATTGCTACTTTCCGAGCTTCTCATACCAAGTAATTAACACACATACATATATACATACATACATTAAAAAACCAATCGATTTTGTCTAAGATATTAAAGGGCATAATGCATCGGATTTTATGGACATCTCAGGAAATGTGATCAAGTTGATGTAATGAAACTACGCGTAATGGGCAGATACGATGACATATAGGTATCTATATCAATCGTCGGATGTCGCTTCTAAAAAAACATGATATCTCCTAGCATCTCAGAGATCAATGTAAGATGCATGAATTACTAACCAGTTCTCCTCGTGCCTACCCTGGCGACTAATACTGTGCAACTCATCTTTGGTATCAACATAATCCAGAATATGCTGATTTAATCCAAACTGATACATTACCCAATCTGGACAATGTATCTCAACAATGTTAAAGCAGTGCAATGAGATATGTTAACCAAACGTCACCTTTATGACATGTTGGTGAAGCTGAAAGTATCAAGTCCTTCGTATAACGCATCCATATAACCTATCAGAACATATAAATAACTTATTTCATATAATCAATCAAAACTAAATAATTAATGTTCAAATAAAAAAAATCAAATACATTTGTGTTACATACCTGATATAGTAGCTGGGCGTCCAACTTATCATGGTAAAACTCGTGGACATAAATGAGATTTACCATGAAATGTCTAGCCCCACACCATTTGACAAGATAAGCCACAAAGTTAACACTTTTTTTTTTTTTTACATTCAATTTATATAAATAACATGTTGCATATAATCAAACATGTTTTTAATTATTACCTAGAACTAATGGAGAGTGGCCTCTAAGTTACAATGTTAAACATGTTATTAATTTAGCTCTCTGGACACCTAGCATAAATATGCTCTCATGACCAGAGCAATATTAATCAACATTGAGAATTATAAGTTAGTATTTAAAATGTTATTAATTATAATAATCAAATAATCTAAAATACATATATCTAAAGAAATTAAAGAAACCCAAAAATTTATCTTCTTTTTTTTAAACATGTTTTATATAGTTATTGGTATAGATATACAAGCATGGCTCCCCTTAACTGTAATTCAGAATAGCCCAAAAATCATCAAGTAGTGTCAGAAAGCATAACGGTATTGCATTGTCAGTAGTACTTGTGAAAACAAGACCTCCAAACATGTGTAATATATATCCTCGAACATACTTAAATAGCTGGTCTATTGTCGCACTTGTTGGGGGGGTCTGAAAATTAGCATCCAACCATGTTAATTTGATGCAGTTGCCTCTATATGTATTGGTTAGAGGCACCCGTCCTAATAGATGATCACATAAAGTATCTTTATCAATTGAGCCTTCATGATTGGTGACAGATGTCCTATCTATCGAAAAATCAGTCAACATTGCCATATCTTTGAGTGTTGGTGTCATCTTACCAACACGTAGATAGAAGGTGTACGTTTCGTGTCTTCATCGCTCAACCAATGTTGTAAGTAATGCATGGTCAAAATGTATGCGACACGACTAGCTGATCTCATAAGAACCAGCCTTGATAATATATGGATGCACACGATCATGCAACTTCATCAATGCATGTTGTCTAAGTGTGACCAAAACACTGCCATGAAAACCAAACAACTTAGTTAAATCATCAATTAATATCGTTAAAATTGTAACAATTAAAATTTTTAATTAAAATATTCATCTTACCTCTTCGCTCCAAATATGATCTGAGCGATGCTAATTCTGCATATATAAAACCGACCTATCATCAGGATTTGCATAAAAACAAGGTGGCCATGTTTGCCTACACTTTTAGAAGAGGTCAAACCTCCTCTAGTCTGAACCATGTCTATCTTGAGATCCTATATAAAAAAATTATTAGCATTTGCAATATAATTAAACATATATATAGTTAAATTAAAAACAATAATTGAAGTTGATGTAATTTAAAACAAATAAAAAATAATATACATTGTTTAGTTTCACAAGTTTTTATGTTAAGACTTCTTTGGTCGTACATGCCACATCTATTTAGTGAGTGCCCCTCTCAAACATCCATCTCATTATGTAAACGAGTGGATTTTCTTCAACCCTTATACATCATTCATTTAGTTGGACATCCATACATCTGGACTAGTATATGTAGGCCACAATAACGTATTAGGCAAAGGTTAAAAACAAGGACTATATGCATTTTGTACGACAAGTTAGAGTAAAAATCATCACCAAATTGTACATGGTCCACATTTTATAAAGTGTAACATGCAATTAAGTTTGAACATGGTCGATGATACAAATGTCATTTACCACAAGTATAAGTTACTTCATTGATGTTAATAGTTTCTCGCACTTCTTTTATAACATCAACTGTTAGAGGTGTCTCAAACTAAAACATACCACCTTTAAGATTAAATATAGATATCAAATGTATTTAAAAGTTTCTGCATCAATAAGTATTTCAATTATAACCTTTGGAGGCCACAACACATCACAATTAAAAAATTCTTCAACTTTATCTCTATGCTCCACAAAACATTATTACACTTGAAAAATATTATCTGCATTATAGCCGAAACAAGCAATCCACAGACAATTTTTAAAACATTATTAAAAATCTTTGAGAAGTTCGTGGTTATATTGCCATAACGAAGACCATCATTATCATAAGACAATGCCCACTTTTCTTTAGGTTCAATATTTAGCCATACTCTGATTGCATCATCAGTCTTCACTAACTCCTCATATAAAATGTTAAGCTTATGTTTAGAAGGATTTGTACACATCTTATGCAATATATTTTTCAAGGTAACATTTTTGAATTTTGTGTTGAAATTACTTAAAAAGTGTCGTGAACAATATCAATGATATCCAATAAGCTCGGGAAAAATTTGTGTTATAGAACTCTTTATCACCGCATGTCTATCCGATATAATACACAACCCCGTTTGTCCAAAAACCAATTCCAATTACTATTTGTTTCTTTTTATAATAATAAAACACAACAGATAAACTCTATTATTCATATCATACACAACTACAATCTATAACTAAGCCTTGTACTTACCATAAAGGTGAGTATTGTCAATACTAATTAGAGGACAACAATATTGAAACCTATTAATTAAAGCATTGAATGCCCAAAATGCTCTCCTAAATGTTGCCTTATTACCATCTATCATTTTATGATCTCGAGTGATAGTTGTTCCCGGATTTGAATCTTTGATGGCCAATAGAGTTTTAGGTAAGTTTTGAAATGACTCTTCGTATGTGCCTAATAATCTCTCTAATATTTTCTGTTTGGCCATCCACGCCTTCCAATAAGATACTTCATGCCCACAATCCCTCTCCATAGTATCTTGAATCATTGCAACACTCGTACTTAACTCCTTCTTCATAATTGTCAATATCACCTCAACAATTAGATCTGAGTTAATCTGGCGATGACATTGCAAAATAGAAGGGTTTCGACATGTGTGTGACCCTTTTGATTTTAAAGTTTCCTATGAATTAGACCTTTGATGATACTTCCCACACAAATACCATCTACAAACTGGTTCTTGAATACACTACAACTGAATAGATGAATTTATTAAGGCTCCGTTTGTTTGCAGGAAAGTTGTTTTCTTTTGAAAAGTGAATTCCGGAGAAAGTGAATTCCTGGAAAGTGAATTATTTTCCGATGTTTGGTAGTGTTATGAAAAATGAACTGGAAAATAATTTATTAACGAGTTAATTTTTTTTCAAGTTTATAATATATATATATATATATATATAATATTTAATATAATATTTAATCACTTACAATAAAAGAATGAAATCTAAAAAGTATAATGATGAATTTTTTTATTATATCCTATATTCATATATAGCTTATTTTATAAAATATAACTATATATGTCATATAATATTATAGAGATATAACCTTGTGAAATTTTTCATAAATAAAACCTATTAATATATTTTTTTTCAATTTTTTTTTAGTTTAACGTAGGTGTCCGGGCCAGCTTGCGCGTACCTCGACTAATCCCACGGGTCCTGAAGTTAACGACCATGTTAGCCTCCAGTGGCCATCATATGAGCAACCACAAGGCTCGAACCTGAGACCACAGAGGGAGCAAACCTCTTGGTCCCAAGCTCTTACCACTGGGCCACCACCTAGATGGTTATTTTTTTTCAATTTTAAAAGCTTAAAATATGTTTTTTTTTATATGAATAAAATTTTCACTATTCTATTTGTTATTACCAAAGCACTAGGAAATAAAAAAAATGAAAAAACAAGGAAAATGAAATACCAATAAGAAAAAGGCTAAAGAAAAATAGAAAAAATAAAAGAAATAAAGCAGTCTCTAAGCATGTGTTTTGGCAAGTGTAGATTTATTTGGATAGGGTGTGTGGATGAGGTGCATGTGGTCATGTGATTGGTCACAAGAAAAGGAGACAACACACGTGTTTTTTTTTTGTAAGTAAAGGAAAGTGTTTTCCTTAGAATAAGAAAAGGAAAGTGTTTTCCTGCCACAAAGCATTCATTTTTTCATTGACCGGAATTAACTTTCCTTTGACTAGCTTTCCGGATGGTTATCAAACATGGGAAACTAAGGAAAATGATTTCCAGGAAAATGAATTCCTGGAAACAAACAAGGCATAAATGATGGACCTTTTACTGCAAAGAATTTTTTTATATGCCACCTCTTTACTGCATTAGCACATTCAGACTTGTCTCTAAATGTTTTCCCAACCTCCAACTCATTAACTAATGAGCTTAAATGCGTACGACTATCAGCCTAATCATTACATCAATATTGGTGATCCGTACTAACAACCTTAAATTCAGGAGCAGGAGGTGCTTGTAATGAGTAACATGTTTAACTAACTTAGCATCCATATCATCCCCATCTTCCTCATCAACCACAACTCTATCAATGTGATGTTCATTTTCGTCATCGCTTGGTTTGTCATCACATAACAATATGGAACAAATGTCATGCCTAACTGAGGTTCTATATTAACAATTTCCTGCACCGAAACTTGTCCACTAACATTGCCACCTAACCTAGATGTACCAACTATTTGTGACGCCTATGTGGTTCTTTGAGAGTTACTTGAAAACCGAGTCAACTCCGTACTAGAAGAGTTTTCTCGTCTAGGTATACTATTCAAGTAGAGCCCCGATATATTAATCTAATTGATTCTCGCAAACCTAAACATTGAATTTACACTCTCGTCACTATATATTGGTACACCGACATAACGAGCTTGACTAACCTCGGTTTACAACATCCTCCAAGTAATTTCAACTTCTATTTCAAACATATTCCAGCAGTCGATCACATAACATTTTTTATAATTTGTTAAGGAACATGTTTGATGTAGCAATTATAAATTCATGGCTTCCTCCATTATAAGTGATACTATTTTCGATACCGACAATGATACCACAATAGAAGCATAATATTCTTAAATTATCAAATATTTTGTCAAATAACACAACAAAATACATTTCTAATTTATTAATATATAGAGGTTAATCAAAGTGGATCAATTATCAACTAAAGATATATCTAATTAACCTAATCCATAATTTAATCCAAATTAACACTAACATTTCAAACACATAATTTTGTTAATTCACAATCAATAATAACCTAAAATAATTGATTATTTAACAAAAATAACCTAACTATCAACTAAAAATAATATATCTAATTAACCTAATCTATAATTTAACCTAAATCAACACTAATATTTATTCTCTATAATTTTCTTAATTAACTAAACAACATAGTTGATACTAATTAAACATAAATTAATTCTAATTAACCCAATTCCTAATTCAAAACCCTTAACATTTAATAAAATCAAATTAACACTAATTAAACATAAATTACATGAAATTAATTGAGGGGAAGTGTTCAATATACCTCTAGAAGTAAAATGTGGCTGGTGAGGGTGACTGGCCTGAATGTGGCTTCCCCGCCGCTGGTAGAGAGAGAAAGAGAGAGGTTACCGCGGGTAGAGCTAGAGAGAGATATGAGTGATGCAGAAAGAGATGTGTGTTTTAGGGCTGCTTGGAGTGTTTTTGGTGGTGGGGAGAGAGAAATCCAGTTGGTGGTGAGAGGGTAGGAGCGAGAAATAAAGAGAGAGGAGGAAAAGAGAGAAAGTGAAAGAAAGGGATCTGCAATGTTTAAAATTCGAGACGAGTCGCAGATGGTATCTGTAACTCGTTAAAATATGCTACTTTTCTAATTATTTTTTCAACTATATTACTTTACTAATTTTTTTTATTCGTTTTAGAAGGAAAACTCAATTCTATGCTACAACGAAAACTATCCAGGTTTCTTAAAGCCCTGTTTGTTTTTACGTTTCAAAAGCGCTTTTGAAAAAAACAATTTTTTTTAAATTTTTTTCTTTACTTCAAATTAATATTTTTTGGTGTTTTCAGATCATTTTGATGCGCTGATATCAACAAAAATTTTAAAAATAAAAAAACTATATTTTGATGCAAATCCGAGTAAAACACTTTGAAAAACAACCGCAACCACACTTTCAAATAGGCTCTAAACCTGATTTGTCTTTTTTTTTATTAAATAACATTAACATGGGTTAACCCAATCGCTCCAGCCTATAACCATAGTCGGGTTTGGAGCCCGTTTGGAAACGCGGGCCAACCCATGTTTTAAAAAAATTAATTTTTTTTTGCTAAAAATTAATTTTTTTTGTGTGTTTTGGATTGTTTTGATGCGCTGATCTCAAAATAATTTTTAAAAAATAAAAAAAAATAATTTTATTATATTTCAATACAAGAGGAAGACCAGTTATTATAATTTGAAGTTAGTGGGTTCGGGTTCGGTAAAGACAGGGTGAGTGAGAGGAATTGGGCCAAGCTGGATTGGGTTGCCGAACTGCGTGTCAGGCAGCCAGTGTTTTCTCCTCGCTCTAACTGCAAAAACAAGAAAGAAAAAAAAACAACATTTATATTTTCGTCTCGGTAGTCAATTTCATAGACAGCAACCTCAGCAAGAAACCGACCTTCTCAAGTCCTTCCTTAACCTTACTTACTTTTTACTTGTATACTCTATCCATTACCCATCTAACACCTCTAATCTCAAATCATTAACGATCACCAAAGGAAGAAATGGCGATGCTCTTTCTGCTTCTCTTGTTCTCTTCTTCTTTGATTTCTGGTTTCACTTACGGGTAATTTACTCCCGCTACTCACCTTTCTTTTTCTTCTTTTCAATTCTCTGATCATCTTTTTTTTTTTATTTTTATAATTTGCTAAATTAACAAGATTCGCAAGTGATTAAGAAGTTGTGTTGTGATTTGTTGGGCAGTGCAAAGCATGAGAAAGAGTACTGTGCCATGTATGATATCTGTGGAGCACGCAGTGATGGCAAAGTTCTCAATTGCCCCTTTCCTACCTCTTCTGTCAAGGTTGGTTGTTGTTGTTGTTATTATTATTATTAATCCCCCTTTTCTGCATTTTTTAGTTGTATTTAAGTAAATAAAATTATGGGATATTGATTAATTAATTATTTATTGGTTTGATGTATGCAGCCTGATGACTATTTCTCTGCTAAGATTCAAAGCTTGTGTCCTGCAATTAGTGGAAATGTTTGTTGTACTGAGACTCAATTTGACACTTTGCGAGCTCAGGTCCAACAAGTAAGACCCTCCCTCCCCCTCTCAAGATTATTACATTATAGGATGCTGTTCTTTTATGGTTTTTCTTTCTTGTTTTATAGCTTTTTTAAGGACTGATCCAGTTTAGTTCAGAGCATTGGACAAGCTTTTTTTTTTGTTTGCTTCATGGTATTTGTCTTGGGGAATGATGTGGAATGCATAATGCAATCTATTTGCAGGCAATTCCTTTGCTTGTAGGCTGCCCAGCTTGCTTGAGGAACTTCTTAAATCTTTTTTGTGAGCTATCTTGTTCACCCAATCAAAGTCTTTTCATCAATGTCACTTCTATTTCTGAGGTTAGCACGACCCTATTGATCTGTTATAATTTAATATTTCGTTTCATCAAGGCACCATATGCTCGCTCTCTCTCTCTCTCTCTCCCCCTTTTTTTTTCTTTTTCAGAATTGTGTTTTAAACAATTTTCTCATTCTTCAATAGCCATCTTCTTGTTTTTTTGTTCAAGGTTAATGGCAATCTCACTGTGGATGGTATTGCCTATTATGTAACCGATGATTTTGGAGAAAGGCTCTATGACTCCTGCAAGGATGTAAAATTTGGGACTATGAATACACGAGCAATAGATTTTGTTGGTGGTGGTGCCAATAATTTTAAAGGTGACCTGCTATCTTGTGAATTGATGTTTGAACATTTAATGCAGTCTTTTGCTATTGCTTCATTGCCAGTAAAATTGGTATATTTACCACTATGTGCTTTTGACTTCTAGATGACTGTTCCCTTTGATACATTAAAAGGTCCCCGCCAAAGAAAATGCTCCTTGCTGCATTAGTTTCTGTCATTTTTTAATGTAGAACATCTGTCTCTGTTGCTATCCAATATTATTTTAATTTTTTTTCTACTTTCTGTTCTTGTAGAATGGTTTGCATTTATTGGTCAGAAGGCACCCCCTGGGTTTCCTGGTTCACCTTATGAAATTGATTTTAAGTCAACCATTCCCGATTCATCAAAAATGGTCCCTATGAATGTCTCTGCTTATTCATGTGGAGACACTTCACTGGGATGCTCTTGTGGTGATTGCCCTTTAGCTCCAGCGTGCTCTAGTTCAGAGCCACCTTCTCCGCCCAAGAAAGAATCCTGTCTGATTAGAATTGGGCCTCTCAAGGTAAGGAAATGCTGTGACTTAGTTTCTTTTGTTTTGGTTGTTCTTTCTGTTCGGTGGTTAGACCATATTTTGTCATGTCAATGACTGAGATGTCTTCGAATAGTATGGAAAGTGACAGACCTGCATTGTTGTATATAATTTACTTGGTTTTCTCGAATTATGCTTGCAGGTTAAATGTCTTGATTTCTCTGTAGCAATCTTGTACATCATATTGGTTTTTGCATTTCTGGGATGGGCTTCTCTTAATCGGACAAGAGAAAGAAGAGCTGCTGCCAGCAAAGAACCATTGTTGAGTTCGATGGATGAGGTTGAAGCTGATTCTACTGAAATCCAAAAGGATGGAAAGGTAGATAAACTTCTTGATTCTTCTCATCCAATTTCCCTTCTTTTCTATAGTATTGGTTGGTCTAATAAAATAGCACATCTCTCATTTAGAGTGAGACATTTTCTCATTGGTCAAGAGTTTGCATGGGTTTTCTCTTTCCGGTATATGTGGTCATGGCATGGTCAGCTTTCACTTCTCGCCGTATTTAGTGGTCTTGTTAGATTGATTGCATAAAAACTAGCAAAACTTCCATTACTTCGAGGACCCACCTTCCTTTCTTTTAAATCTTACACTCCCATTTCCTTGTAGGGTATAAAATCTACTTCCTTATGATTGTCTGAAACTGAGATCTTCAGCAATTGATTTTTTATTTTTGCTTTTAGATTCATCTACACTCATGTCTTGAGTTTTCTAGGCATGCAATGCTAGTGGTCCTGGATCTTAATACATATGGGGGAACTTCTTTTTTTTTTTTTTAATCTTTTCTAAACTCCTTTCTTTTCTACTAACTAATGTTCTTAACTTCATTCCAAAATCTTTATTTTATCATGTATTTCTTCTTAGATGGAGCCAATCTCTGTCATTCATCTATCAAATGATAAACCATTGTGCCTTTTCGTAGCTTTAACTTCATCCCTCTCTATCACCCTGCTCTCCTTCTCGTGCCTTAAGGTCTGCTAATGTACTCATCAGTTGCTGTATTTAGTAGACTTTGATCATGTGAATATTTAGTGGCGCAGTGACAAGGGCTCAAGTTGAAGTGCTGGGTGTGAATATGTGTTGATGTCTCATCTGTTTGATCACCATGGACACATTTGTGAAGTGCTCGTTATTGGGGTGTTTTGATGTGGTAGAAAGGCTATTTTTTGTGGGTTGGCAGCAAAAGTTTTGATAGAAATGTTTTAGAAAGCTGGAAATTGTCATTTGAGGCTTTGAGAAGCAGACTTGATAGGTGTTGCTAAAGATTACATGCTTCTCTATGTTTTTTCGAAATGTGTTTCTTCTAGTCTCAGTGGTGCTTGTCCTACATTTCTCCTTGCTGTATGCCTGGCTATTTCTTTTTTTCCCCATGTGATTGGTATTAAAGGACTAATTGACTACATGCTGAATAACAGGTGCCTCGGTTGATAAATAGGTTCCAACTAGATGGTGTTCAAGGACATATGTCAAGCTTTTACAGGTTGAATGCTACAATGCTTGAACCATGTGTTTACATGAAATATTCTGATAAATTCATAAGCTTACATGAAATATGCTGATAAATTCTCATGCTTCATCCAGGAATTATGGAAAATGGGTTGCTAGAAATCCTACTCTTATCCTCTGTTCATCAGTTGCAGTTGTTCTTGTGCTTTGTATAGGATTAATCTGTTTTAAGGTGGAGACCCGGCCCGAGAAGGTATCCCACTGAAATCTATTCGTTTCATATTTTTCTAGAGAATTTTCCTTTTGGTGTACACTTAACTCTGCACAAGTCAATCAAGTAGTGTTCATCGATATAGCATTGCCACATGCTTATCTCTCTTTTTATAAATTAATTATGACAAATATAATTTTGTAGTTGTGGGTAGGTCCTGGGAGTAAGGCAGCAGAAGAGAAACATTTTTTTGACAGCCACCTTGCCCCCTTCTACAGAATTGAACAGGTTTCATTATTGCTTTTAATATTTCTCTCTTTGATTTAATTTCTCATGATTTAATTGCCATGATGTATGCTTCTCTTCAATGTGAGGAAAAAATAAAGAAAAAGTCAATCACAACCAGGATGCTTGTTGTTTTTCCCTTTCACTCACATTTCTTAGCAACATCCGGGAACAAAAATAGAAGAACATTCCTAAAAATATTTAAGAGGTCAAGGAATTTCCATGTGATCAGAAGTTTTAAAATGTGGCTTGCAGAATGATAGTTGCCAGCCAGATGACATACTATAATTATTGTGTATAAGCATATTTTTTTGGTCAGACATTACATACACCATTTCTTTTTCCATGTGTTCATTTGTTTAATGCTTTTTTTATTAGAGAATATCTTGTTAGGTTAGTCTATGCTCCTGTAATATCCCAATGATTTTTTGTTCCTCTTATTTGATTTATTGGAAAACAAATTGGCAACTAGAATTTGGTTGAATCAAAATGTAATTGGGATGAAAAGATTTTTGGGAAGTTAAATAAGGACGAAAAAGGGCATTGATTGAAAATAATTGAAACATCTTGATCAAAATATTTTTAGTAAGCTAAATCTATTGAAATATCGAATGCCATTTCTTTGTGTTTGCACTGTAAAGATAATGAGGCTGGATTTTTTTTTTGTGACCTTATCAATGAGAGAGATTTCAGTATAATTGAATCACAACTGTCACAACTTTAGCTACTGGATTTAGGTTGATATTAATGTATGTCTATTCTTTTCCTTTCAACCCCACTCACACTCTGAAAGCTTTCCTGTTTCAAAGTTTGCTGTTTCTTCATTCTTGTTTGATGGAAATTACTATGTACAGATGTCCTCTTTCTCTGATTATTCTCCTCCCCCTCCTATAGGATGGGATGTTCTAATGTACTTTTATATAAAACGCTTGACGTGTCAATATTTGTGTGTGTCAGCTTATATTAGCAACCTTGCCAGATTCGAAGAATGACAAGAGAAACAGTATTGTCACAGATGAAAATATCCAGTTACTATTTGAAATACAGAAGAAGGTATTCTGAGTTTCCAATATGTGAAAAAGTTGAAAGTTTTTAATCTAAAAAAGTATTCCTTTACTTTCTTTTAAATGAACAGGTTGGGTATACGCCCTTTTGTGCTCTCTTAATAAGAGCTTTGATACCATCTCTTTCTTTGACTCTTTACCAGGTTGATGGAATTCGTGCAAATTATTCAGGCTCAGTTGTATCTCTGACAGACATTTGCTTGAAGCCTCTTGGCGATGATTGTGCCACTCAAAGCTTGCTACAGGTTTTATTACATTTTCCTGCATCCGTATATCGTTTGCATGTTGAAGGGTGAAACTCATATGCATTTTGTCCTCATCTTGTATAAGTGACAAACCAGGGTTGGTGGGGAAGTCTTTGTCAGGCTTAGGTTATTGCCTATCTTTTTTTAGTGCAATTGTGGATGTTGAAATATACATGCTTTGTGTCTTCTCAAGATTTAAACAAGTTAATTAGCATGGTAGTATTTACTTTTCAAGTATTTACATCATTTCTTTTTTTCCTTTCTT
>Ga0307517_10002240_pt1 | contig 31198 bp, 39 predicted proteins | sample 23_EM_MG_FD_194515 | JGI IMG/M metagenome (GOLD analysis project Ga0307517, IMG submission 194515) | Populus trichocarpa ectomycorrhiza microbial communities from riparian zone in the Pacific Northwest, United States - 23_EM | ecosystem: Host-associated > Plants > Roots > Unclassified | place... | reverse complement strand
GCAGCAGATTTAGAGAAGGTTATAACCCTTTTTGCCTTCTTCAACCCTGTCAATATCGGCGAACAACTCTTCAGTGACGGCGATGCTACAACGTCTCCGATGTCCATTTTCAAGGATGATGGTAATTGGGACCATTTGAAATTCGAAGACGTCGTGGTGAAGATGCAGGAGCTGTCGCTGCTTCAGTTTTCACAATGCAATGAAAATGAAATTACGGTATCACTTCATTCAATGGTGTCCGAATGGCTCCGTATGCGACTTGATAAAGACTCACATCTCACGTTTCTTAACATTGCCATATCACATCTGGAATGTCACTTACGTTCTATTGGCGAAAGTGGCTTCAAAACACGGCAAGAGGCGCAAGCACACTTGGATACCATCTGGCGAGGTATGGAGAGTTATAACTTGGATGATGACTTTTTGGTCGCTCGTATAACGTTTGGTAACTTCTACCGTGATCAAGGCCGCCTCGATGATGCGGAGATGATGTATAAGCGTGCACTGGCCGGTTGTGAGAAAGCATGGGGATCTGTACACACATCCACATTCGACATCATCAACAGCCTGGGTGCACTCTACCACAGTCAAGGCCGTTTCAAAGATGCGGAGGTGATGTTCGACCGTGCACTGGCCGGTAAAAAGAAGGCATGGGGTTCTAAGAGCGTGTCCACGCTCGACACGATCAACAATCTGGGTGTCCTCTACAGAATCCAAGGTCGTTACAAAGATGCGGAGATGATGTATAACCGTGCACTGGTTGGTTATGAGAAGTCATATGGTCCTGAGCACAAGTCCACGCTCGACACCATCAACAATCTGGGTCTCCTCTACGCTGATCAAGGCCGTCTCTCAGACGCGGAAACGATGTACAACCGTGCACTGGCTGGTTATGAGAAGGTATTGGGACCAGAGCACACATCGACACTCATCACTGTCAACAACCTGGGTATCCTCTACGCTGTTCAAGGCCGTTACAATGATGCGGAGATGATGTACAATCGTTCACTGGCTGGTTATGAGAAGGTATTGGGACCAGAGCACACATCCACGCTACTCATCGTCAACAATCTGGCGAATGTCTTCAAGAATAAAGGCTGTGCCAAAGATGCGGAGATGATGTACGACCGTGCACTGGCTGGCTATGAGAAGGCGTTGGGACCAGAACACACATCCACGCTCGACATCGTCAACAACATGGGGAACCTTTATATAAATGAAGGCCGTTTCAGTGATGCGGAGATGATGTACATCCGTGCGCTAGCCGGTAAAGAGAAGGGATTGGGACCTGAGAACAAATCCACGCTCGACTGTGTCTCTAACCTGGGTATATTCTACGCTAATCAAGGCCGTCTCGAAGAAGCAGAGATGATGTACGACCGTGCACTGGCCGGTTATGAGAAGGCATTGGGCCCAGAGAATACACCCACGCTCGATACCGCCAACAACCTCGGTCTCCTCTACAGTAGGCAAGGCCGTCTCAAAGATTCAGAGATGATGTACAACCGCGCGTTGGCTGGTAAAGAGAAGACATTGGGACAGGAGCACATATCCACGCTCAACACCGTCAACAACTTGGGTTTCCTGTACAAAAATCAAGGCCGTCTCAAAGATGCGGAGATGATGTACAACCGCTCACTGGCTGGTTATGAGAAGGCATTGGGACCAACGCACATGTCCACACTCGGCACCGTCGATAACCTGGGGCACATATACTCTAATCAACGCCGTCTCAAAGATGCGGAGATGATGTTCGAGCGTGCATTGGCTGGTTATGAGAAGACATTGGGATCAATGCACACGTCCACACTCGACACCGTCAACAACTTGGGGAACCTATACTCTGATCAAGACCGTCTTAAAGATGCGGAGATGATGTACAACCGCGCACTGGCTGGTTATGAGAAAGCATTGGGACCAATGCACACGTCCACACTCGACACCGTCAATAACTTGGGGAACCTATACTCTGATCAAGACCGCCTCGATGATGCGGAGACGATGTACAACCGCTCACTGGCTGGTTATGAGAAAGCATTGGGACCAATGCACACATCCACGCTCAACACCGTCAATAACTTGGGGAACCTATACTCTGATCAAGACCGTCTCGGTGATGCGGAGATAATGTACAACCGTGCACTGGCTGGTTATGAGAAAGCATTGGGACCAGAGCACACATCCACGCTCAACACTGTCAATAACATGGGTCACATCTATGCTCACCAAGGCCGTTACAAAGATGCGGAAATGATGTACAGTCGTGCACTGGCTGGTTTTGAGAAGGCAGTGGGACCTGAGCATACATCTATGCTCAACACAGTCAGCAAGCTGGGTCTCCTCTACTCTGATCAAGGTCGTGTCAAAGATGCAGAGACGATGTATGAACGTGCGCTGGGTGGTTATGAGAAGGCATTGGGTCCTGAACACACATCCACGCTCAACATCGCCAACGATCTGGGAAACCTCTACAGAAGTCAAGGCCGTCTGAATGATGCGGAGATAATGTTCAACCGTGCACTGGCTGGTTATGAGAAGGCATTGGGACCAGGGCACACAACCACACTCAAAGCGGTCAATAACTTGGGGATCCTCTACTTTGATCAAGGCCGTCTCGATGATGCAGAGATGACGTACAACTGTGCACTGGCTGGTTATGAGAAGACATGGGGACCTGAACACGCATCCACGCTCAAAATCGTCAACAACCTGTGGAACCTATACCACATTCAAGGTCGCCTCAAAGATGCCGAGATGATGTCCAACCGTGTACTGGCTGGTAAAGAGAAGGCATGAGCCCACATTCACGCTCTGAGTCAACAACCTGTTGAAATTTCCTACATCATCGGACAATTGTAGCCGCCAGCTGGTGTGGGATTAAAGATGTAGCTGCTCCTGCATTGACGAGATGTAAATAGGTAAATCATTCGTAAACTTGATCCTCAGCAATCATAACTGAACTAGTTCTGGGACAGTTCGTTCAGTTTGGCGCAAGACCGTATTGATACCACATTCAAAGAGATTCCAGCGATTGTCTCCACCGTGCTACAACGACGCCTGGATGATTTCGAAAAGAGGAAAATCCTGCATATCGGATTCGTGATGCGTGCATGAATGTGAATGTGAGCCGTTAGCTCCTCATCACCCCCAGTACATCATCGAACCTGAATTCTCGAGCTCAGCCTGGAGATAAACTAGTATAGAATATAAGAAAATAGGAAAATAATACGAGAGGATAAAACATGGAGATTATGTATTATGAGGTACCATTTTTGGCCAGTTGATGGATATGAGGGCAGACGGCGGTAGGGCTCTCAGCAAAGAAACAGCCTGTCCGATGAGAACCAGCCTCGCTAGTACATACGAGGCAAGTAGAATGGTCATGACGAGATCTAATGCAGACAGTGCCACATTTGGAAATCGAGACCGAATGACTGTTCCAATTGAGTTGGGTAAATAAAATCCCACGCTATGCAGTGCATCGCTCCAAAGATGACGCAAAGGTGGCGAATATTACCCATGATGCCAGTGGGTGCATGGCGATCACTTTGCGTTGATGGAGAGTAAAAGGCAGGGATGTCATTGGCCCCAGGAGGAATGATGTTGATTGAAATGATGCTGGACATGCTTGTGTAGAGGGAGGACGCAAGGAAGAGTAATGGGAGGAGAGCGAGGGCGATCGTAAGGAAGAATGCAAGCATGGTCATCGATGTCACGAAACCGTTCCGTAGTCCGTAAGCAGTTCCTTCGCGATTTCAGAGGTACACCGTGATATATTTATATTTAATTTAAAAAGAATGAAAGAAGAAATTGGTAAGACTCGACAGAGTCGAGTCTTAGATCTTAAGCCCGAAGCCCAACGACAAGGGTGCACCAGGAAAGTTGAAGGAAAAGCATCCACAACCCCCCTTCTTCGGGACTTACCTTTGTTCATCGCACCGCACGACGCACACCCAACCACACCCAACCACGATCCATCCCAATCCGACCACGTAGACTACACTACACGTCGTCAATCTATACCTTATATTCTCACTCCAGTCGGCGCTGTTGTCGAAGAATCACACATCGCATATTCTCACTCCAGGCGGCACCGTTGTCGAAGTTGAAAGAGCAGCAGAAACAAAGAGCACGGCATGGGAGGGGAGCCTGGTTCTGAAGAGAGGCCCTACACGCCAAAGAGTCGCCAAGAACAGATTAACCCTGTCAATCCCGTCAGTGTAGCCATCGGAGAGAGAGAGACGAACACGGTGGGGAAACCATTGGCGCAGGAGGCTGGGTCGACAGTGCACTCAGCCCAAGACCCTTACACGCCAGACACCTTCGATACCCTTTGACAGTGTGGGTAGCGGAGAGAAAGAGAACACGGCGGGACCATCCAACCAAGTCCTGAGTCCAAGGAGCTGACGGCATAAGTATTGCATGCCCGCCGCATTGTTGTCCAGGTCCTCGGAGTCCAGTGATAATAGTGAGAGGGAGTATGAGCGGAAGCTCGCCTTTCTATAAAGGCGAGGTGGTGGATGGAAAGGATGAAAAAAGAAACTGTAAGTGCGAAATGATTTTGTTGTCCATCTGCTTGGTCGTGCTTGGATCCTCTCGTGACACCGATCATTTTCGCCATATATGGACTTGTTGTCCATTTTGGGATCACTAGAATTGTACTCCCCGTTACATCGTGATCAAACTTTAAACAAAGCCTGGACGAATCATTACACCTGACAAAAGCGAGAGGCAGGTTATAATAAAAATTATTAAATGTTTGTATAGACCCCTTTACATAAAAAAGTCGGAACGGCAACTTCACCTCTCAGTGGATACAGCATTTTAAGTCTGTGGTTTCTCAATTGACTGTGTATTCATAAATACCTTTGGTCAACTTATTTGCTGCTGCTCCAATCCGATCCAGCTCCTTTACATTGTTCGAAAAGAATCCTCCCCTTGCCCTCTCATACACCAATCTCAATAATCCATCCCTCGTCCGCCTGACCATCTCCAGAAACCCGGGTTCCAACTTCTCGATTTCATCAAAAAACAATTTCTTGATGAGCTCACTCTCGTCATCCGGTACAGGCAGATCAGGATCCCAGTCGTTCTCGTTAAAATCAGCCTCGTCTTCTTTGTCCCAAAGCCACCCGGGCCAAACACGGCTGATCTCGAGCGGCGCAGCTTCACACTCGTCCCAGTCCAGGACGCCTGAGATTAGCCACTCTGTCTTGTCCGTGTTGTGCGTGACAAGAATGTTTCGGGCAGCAAAAACGCGATGGAATAGCGCAATGGGGAGTGTGGAAGGGCATAGGCATCGAGTAGGGTAGAGGAAGCAAAGGATAATTTACCAAGTAGTTTGAGGCAGAATGTATCCGGTGGGTCACACTGCTGAGCATGCGCTCGGAGCTCGACGATGCGGGACGAGACGAAGGAGTGGAATGTCAGAAGTGGAGATTTGATGTGTTCAACTCCTTCTTCAGCCCCTTCGACCCGTTCGTCGCCTTGGGGGGGAACAGGTAACTGCATAATGCGTAGCCGTCCTATTTCGTCAGCTGACAGAGGTCCGATTCCAGGGGGGAGAGAGACTGCGTGGATCTTTGCAATGAGCTGTGCGACTTGCTTCGCTATCTGACAACGCACATTTGTGGTCATTTGAAACAGGGTGTCGTGTACTAGGTTGTGTCCTGGTAAGCGCTGCATCAGAATGTATGGCTGTCCAAGGGCATTGTCTAAGCTAGGATCGTAATGCTCTATTCCTGGAACCGATAAAGAGATCTAAGAAGACCAACTTGAACGGCTACGTTGGTGTGATCGACGCGAGGGACGTGAAGGGTGAGATCTAAGTTGCGAGTTGAAAGGCAAGTATTTTCAATGTTCGGTGCACCACCAGGAAGACCTATTGAGGCTGGGAGGTTGATTCCAATGATCCTGTTGAATCCACCACAAGAGAGATGGGTTATCTGTGTCGATTTCGCTGTTTCAGACCCATAAAGGTCACAAACAAGGTCAAGGACGCGATTCTGGTATGTAGTGAAAGTTTCATGGGAATAGATGTCTCTGAGCCTGCATCTGATGAAGAGGAAGATGGGTTGGAATTTCTTGATCATTTACTACATAAATAGTGAGACAAATCGAATAGAGATGAGGGAAGTATCATCAGGGTTGTAGGGAATGAGTGAATGAAGGGCACGTATTAGGTACTTTTGTTCCTTGATAATTTCTGGTCGACATATAATTAATTACCCAGTGGCCTGCCCACTAAAAATTGACCTTCCTAGCAGCAATGAATTGAACCAACATGCCCCACTATCCAGAGAATTTGAACTGATCATTTTTTGGCCGTCTATCGAAGGTTTTATGAGAATTCGCTCATTGGAATAGACACTCTTCAGGCTTCGAAATATTGGAAAACACCTGGCATACAATTGTACAAGAGATATCAAAAAAGCACGAAACACATTGTGAAAACAGAAATCATAATCAACTTGGAGAACTCTTGTTCCACTATTACATCGCGAGCTCCCATGCGATTCCACTCTTTGCCTGATCAGTAAGGCACACAAAACCGTTTCCATCCACGAAGAATCTCCCTTCCTTCAGATCCTTGAAGCTGAAGAGGTGCGCAGCATCGCTGGCACTAGTCTTGACAAGCGAATATGATACCAAATCACTCGATTTGTGGAGGACGACGGCGCCGCGGGAAGTAGAGAGAGCGACCTGGTCAGAGCCAATCATAATCGATTTCTTGCTCACGTTAGTCGCGGTGACGACGAACGAGGTACGAGTCGAGTTCGAAGCGTAGATACGCCCTTCCTCATCGATGTCCCAATACAACTTCGTGTCGGATTTGGACCGAATGCAGAACCTTGAAACCCATAAAAAGTCATTAAGAAACGCCAAACTTGTGCCGTACAACTTGAACTTACGACGATCCACTGGTAGACTCGATGATGCATTGGTAGGGAATAATGGAGATGCCTCTGCCGGCCCTATCGTTTTCCAGTGCGAAAAACATCTTTCCGCGGAATTTGTCGGAGACGGTCTTGACGGTCGTGTCGATGAAGAAATTGAAGAAATTCCATTGGCTTGGGTCGTGAGTATAGAACTGAGCAGTGACACGCAGGATGTTTTTGAGTTGAGTAAGATCGCTGGTAGATACGACACGCCACCATTCATCTGCGACCTCGCTGGTAGCGAAAACGATGGTGATGCGCCAGGTGTTATCGTCCTTTATCTGTTATTAGAATATAAATTAGTGACGGGCGGCAAACTCGTGTTGAAGAACGGGGGACGAACGTTGTGAATATAAGCATAGAAGAGCTGGTTGGTTGCTACTGCAGGCCCTTCAGTGAAAAGTTATCTTGGTCGGAAGTTTGTAAGGAAGAGGTTTCACACTCACCCACATCACCCTGTTTAGTGAAGGAGATTTTAAGCGGTCATACTATAGAGTGTATCAATCAAGTATCAGCTTACGACGATGTTGTCATTGGCATTGCCAGCTACGATTGTAGTTGCAGACATGTGGCGATGAGAAAATTGTAGACGATTTCAAGGATGGGATCCTGAAGAATAGGTGAAGAAGATATGTACTTATATACCCTGCACAATACATGCCACTCACGGTTCCACATTGGATATTTGCAGGTCAGCTAGATTGGGCACTGGGCTTTCTCTGAAGTTGTTTGCGTGAGTACAGCTCTTCGAAACAAGTTTTAATTTCCCTGGACAAAGTATGAAGTTTCTTCTGATACTCAGCACCAGTACATTGTCCCATGCCAGTGGCTGACTCACAAGTCAGATCTAGTCAGCCACTAAAACTAGAATCTGGTGCACCAGCAAGGGTCAAGAGTCTGATAGATCGTATGTTAAACTCTGCTCCACGTTGGGACTCTGGTCGAAGCGAGGTAAATGTGTGACGGGAAGAACAGTTACACGAGAGAAGCGAAAGCCGCAGGAGGCAATACTAGCACTCAAGTGCGGATGTGCCATTTGAAATAAGCAGCCCCGAGTCAGAGTCGTTGTTCATGAAGCAAGGAGGTTTGCGGGGTGCTGATTAGCTTTGTCCGTGGGAAAATAGAAATAAAAATAATAAAAAGGTATGCCACCTACCCGGATTGAACGAGTGACCTTCTCATACGCAATCCTGAGGACCTACAAGTGAGACGCGCTACCACTACGCCAAGGCGGCCTGCATAATTCGACTATTTTGGACCTTTCTCACATGTATTCTCATAATTACCACGTGCTAGTTGTGAATCCAGAGTCGCAGCACCGGCACACTGACAGTGATAATTTGTGCACAACTATGACGGACGTGATCGAATCGATGCTCGACCTTATGCGTCGGCTTCCTCCTACGAGGACACAGGAGAACGTGACGGCACTTGTGGACATCTGTCCAGAGGAGTCTGAGGAACTGCTGCAGAGCGTGGACGTCCCACTCCGCGTTATGGTAGATCATGCAACTGGAAGGGAATATCTTGCCTGCGATTATAATCGAGATGGAGAATGTTATAGGTGATTCTTTTGGTTTCGTGGATATTACAGCCCCTTATGCAGACCAAGATCTCCTTGGTCTAACGAATATGATCCTCCTTTGGATGATGGCGCTGTCCCTTCCTCCAAGATGCGGAAACTCGAGATTCAGGCTAACGAAGCGTTTGATACTTACCGCGAAATGTACTATGAGGGGGGCGTGTCTTCAGTATATTTATGGGATCCCGAGGATCCAAGTGGAGTTGGCAACTTTGCGGGAGTGGTGGTGATAAAGAAAGGTGAGGTTCTAGACAAACGTGAGATATAGGTATCTGATTCTTGTCGCTTAAGTGATGATTCAGAATACACCATATGAACCTTCAGGTAGTTGGGACTCTATACACGTCTTTGAAGCGGTAGAAAGGGGACGTCAGGCCCATTACAAGCTTACTTCGACAATTATGTTGCAACTCATTACCAGAACGGGGTCGGACAATGATGGTAAATCGAGCTCTGAGAAAAGGGGGACGGAAGGTTGGAAAAGAGATGGTGAGGTTAGTCTAAGTGGGAGTATGACACGCCAGGTACGTTTATCCACCCATGCAATAAACGATCGTTGAACTATTTGTTGTGAAGGCTGAGCAAGATTGGCCCTTGCATGATAGTTCATCTCATATCACTAATATTGGTAGGATGATAGAGGAAATGGAGATCAAGATGCGCAATTTGTTACAAGAAGTGAGAAGTCCCCTCCCCTGTTCTATGATTCCTTTATATCCGATTCGCAGGTGTACTTTGGGAAAACGCGAGACGTGGTGTACGACCTTCGAAGTGTTGACGATCTAGAAAAAGCCAGGCGGCAGAGGGAACTTCAGAAGGAACTCGTCGGGTCTTTCAAGAAGTGATCATTACGTCGAGTGCTTTATGAAATTATTCGGGAAGTGGATCAATGTATTTTATCCACATACTGTACTTTCTGTGAATAGATTACGCTTCTCCCCCTAACACAGAATTTCTCATCGTTGGCCGGGCAACATAGCGTCTGCCATCGGATTGGCATGGAATGTTACCTGGACAAAAATGAGAACTCCAACGAATTCGACAACAGGCCCACTCACATCAGTTATCTTGATCACATTCAAGGGACGATTCTTTGCAGTCACTGGAACACGCTCCATAGCATCTAAAGTCGAATCCGCACCATCAATGACTTTCCCAAAGATAGTATACTTTCCGTCGAGATGGGCCTGCTTCGAATACGTGATGAAGAACTGCGACGATGCAGTATCTTGGCCTAAGTTGGCCATGGCGACGACACCGCGGGAATTAAACTATTAAAATATGTGCGGATCATATACAGAAGTCTAAGAAGCGCTGGCACATACCAACCTTGAGAGTTGACCTGATTTCGTCTTCAAGCGGAGAACCCCAGATGCTCTCCCCTCCTTTCCCAGTTCCAGTCGGGTCTCCTGTCTGGATCATGAATTTTTTGATGTTCCTATGGAAAACGCAGCCATTGTAATAGCCGGAGGCACACAATGCGAGAAAATTCTATGAAAGTCAGCAAGAAACGTTGAAGTTGACCAAGAGACCACTCCCTACTTCCGCAGCCTTTGGGACCGCCTCGCAGAAAACTTCTATCTAAATGGCATTAGAGTTTTGTGATAGGGAATCGAAATTCCTTATAGGCATACCTTGAGGTCTCCGTGAGTAGTGTGCAGAGTAACAGACTGTACGAATGTCAGCAGGTTTACCAGTCAAATGATGGAACAATTTACAGTACCATTTTGGGCAACAGCGTGACATTCTTCGGTATCTAACAAAGTGACAAGCATCGCGTAAATATATGATGCGCAACTGTATGTGACACCTGCATCTTTTTCCCCCTTTACCTTGAGGCCATTTCTCTCCCTTCACGACTGACGACAGCGACGACGACGATGCGATCCCCGTCTTTATACAGCCAGGATGATCCGATATCTGCTGCTCTTAAGCCCCCTGAAACAGAGACAGAGGCGGAACGCACTGCTCGGCTTTATGCCGAGGCTGAAGCCAAACGGGTTTCAGAGCAGATAGATGAACATCTTCGGGAGGAACGTGAGCGTATCAGGAAACGCAAAGGCGATGTGAAGGTGTCCCCACTCCTCTCTTTTTACGCGCATATATTTACTTTTTGCTTCTAGCTTTTACTTCTGGGACAGGCAGAAAGCGGAAAATCGACACTGCAAAAACAGTTCCAACTGATGTATCGCCCCCATTCTCTTGAGCAGGAGCGCTCTTCATGGCGGACTGTTATATACTTCAATGTCGTTAGGTCCATCCGACATATCCTCTCTGCCTTGGAAAGTGCGGAAGACACCATTGACGACGAGTTCGGAAACGCCACAGACGATGCCAACTCCTTCGCCGCATCGAGGTCGAAAGGCAAGGGGATCGATGACCAGCCCTCACCGTCGACCTCCCTCTTGAATGGTAGTATCACACAGTCCTCACCAGGTTCAGGCTCGATCACTCAGGAATCAATCAGTCACTCTACTTCAGTAAAGGAGTCTGGGCCCACACCGATTGCCTTACTCCGTCTCCGCCTTTCTCATCTTGTTTCAATGGACTCCGCGCTTGCAGATCGCCTTAGTGGGGGGGTCACTGTCTCTGGCTCAGGTAAGGGTGGAGTTTACGTGCGCAGTGGATGGCAATCGAGAACCATCGAAAGTGCGAAGGCCAAAACCAAGCATCAGCCTTCAACGAGACAGAATCAATCTGCGCACGGTGATATTCCATACGATCCCTTGGTCACAGACGTGGCACGAATGCTCAAGTCGAGCGAAGATGATATTCGAGAACTATGGAATCACTCGGTTGTAAAGGATTTAATTGCCAAGAGGCGTTTGAAGTTGGATGAGTGGTCCGAGTTGTAAGTTGTCATATCGTATTTGATCCCCCGACTGCAATTTCTCCAGTTTCCTGCGGCATATCTCAAGAGTCGCTTCACCCGACTACCTTCCAACGACAGGTAAGCCTTGTGACATATTTTACACGCGTATATTAACATTCGCTTAAAGATGACATACTGCATGCCCGAATCCAGACAATGGGCGTCGCAGAGCACGTTTTCGATGTAAATATCCACGGAAAGATGGTTACCTGGCATCTGTACGATGTTGGGGGCGCTCGTGGTCAAAGGCATACCTGGGTGCCATATTTTGACGATGCCAATGCAATCATTTTTGTTGCTCCCGTTAGTGCCTTTGACCAGGTATGTTCTTCCTTTGATTCTCCAGAACTACGCTCATCGTTCCTCCCAGTACCTCGACGAAGACCCACGCACGAATCGAATCGACGATTCATTGCAACTCTTCACTCAAATTTGTTCAAACGCCCTTTTAAAAAATGTTCATCTTGTATTATTCTTAAGTGCGTCATCTTGGATTCAGCTAGTCCCACGCTGACAGGCTCCAAGATAAAACGGATCTCCTGAGAACCAAGCTGGACCGCGGCCTCAAAGTTCGGAAATAGTAAGCGCCTAATCGTTCCAAGGGTAGCTGTACCTGATTGGAGTATTAGTATCACTTCGTTTGGCGAACGCGTAAATGATTACGAAACGACTGTCCAATATTTTCGTGCGCACTTCCTTCAGGTGCATCGCAAGAACAACGAAAACCGACGAGTCCTTTACACACATTTCACTAGTGTGGTGGTGAGTCCAGATAATCTCAGAATGTTGATGACCTGATCTTTTATTTAGGACACGAAGGCCACTCAACGAATTATTGGCAACGGTTAGTCCCATCCTCTCCCTAAACCTTTTTGCTCACCCTCCACATAGTTCGTGACTCCATTTTCCGAGGTTATCTCCAGTCCGCGGCCCTCGTGTAATGCCTTTCTTGTGTTTCCATTCTGCTTTAACTAAATGCCCTTGTTCAATGGTCCCTCTTATCATCGCCGTGGTCCAGTGTCTAAACTAATTATCGAGTCCGTATCTGTTTATTGTTACGTTCCTCTGCAATTCTTTTATCTTGCCAGTGGGCATTGTTCATAAACGATATATGCTACCTGCCCCAAACCTCTACTTAATTTTGTATCGGCGTATTAATTAACATTGTGAGAATTGAAATCATGATCGTTTTGAGTTTAACTTTGATGGGTGATCATTCAACGTGACATGAAATTGATTTCGTGACAAGACTCGAATCCTGCAATCATCGTGTTCAATATTCGTCGAGTCTATCGTTCGTTAGCAGCCTATATGATCATGGTTGGGTCAGGCGATCGCCTACCACCACCACCACCTCGAGTTAGTGGTCGAGGTTAAACGTTAAACCCCCTTGACTCGGAAACGAGCACTCATTGGAAAATATGAGTGTTCGTTTTAAGGGGTCCCTGTAGTGAACACCTTCGACTACGATGGGGGTGAATCGCGCGGCTCTCCACAAAAAGGATAGTGTCTGGTGTGGACGCTACTTGATGCTGTCTCCTTCCAATTCGTATCAAGTCTAATAAAGTAGACGAAATCCGTCTGAAAAACAAAAGTCGTCCACAGTCTATTCTTTTTGAAATGCCAGTTCCATTTGGCCCCCACAGGCCGATTGGGGAAGTGCTACGCCACGAGCCAACCAATTCACCCTTAACCATCCTTGCCGAGATTGATTGTGCCGACGGACCCTCCGATAACATAGGCTCTGGAAACCTTCGGGGGACCCTCTATTGCTAACTCTGCAGAAGTTACCAAAAGTAGTTGCCTCCCATTTCTCAGGCTGGCCATCGTGGCGCACCGACGGTTGACACTGTCGAGTTCCCTCGCGTAGTCAGGGGTCAGCTCGATTAACCTGCTATTCAATTGCAATTAATTATCCACCGGTTGTTCAATTTTGCCTGAGGCTGTGACCCTTACTCATAGATTTGGTCTTTAGCTTGTCTTTAGTACCTACTTCCATTATTTTTCGGAGGCTTACATCATCTTCAACTCAACCATTGGCCGTGTGCATCGGAATCAGCACTTCAAACTCTACGGCTTTTCAAATCCGAAACAGTGTAAGTATTGCAAATATAAAAGGTGAGCAGTAAATGGCCTTTTAATTCTCAAGCAATCATGCCTCTCGTAAATGGTGAATTCTACGTTTTCATCAATAAGCAGTCGGGGACCGCTCTCGATCTCGACACCCGTGACAACAAAACTGTCCAGGGTTGGGCCCGTCATGGTGGACCTAACCAACGTGTGAGGACAATTTTTGCCTCTTCTCTTTTAATCTGATCTGGCTATGTTTGTAGTGGCAGGCAATTATGAATGGGGAACTCACACACTGGGTGTTCAAGAATGTCAAGTCGAACGGTTACCTGAGCTATGAGGGCTCTCCTGACAATGGACAGAGGGTCGTATGCCAGCACGACCCCTTCGGTTGGACGGAGGTGCATGAGGGTAATAATGTTTACACGTCAGCCAACACAGACAAATTATCCCAATCTGCGCACTGACCCTCATTCTAGGATCCATGTGAAGAACCACAGTAACACTTGTATCGACCTCGCAGACCACGGAAATGGAGCAAATGGCACCTCCGTCCAATTGTGGAGCGATAACGGAAATAAGAACCAGAAATGGGAAGCTCAGAAAGTTGATTAGCAGCCTAGGAAATGCCTAAAGTTGCACTTGTAGTATGCAATTTATAAGTTGACGCGGCCCGTATGTTTTTGCACAGCCACATGGAAGAAACCGATAAAGGCAAATCACATGCCGACCTCTTTCTCCACATTTCGGTGCTCATTGGACATGCAATCGCTACTCTCCTCATCCGAGAACAATGTTTTGCAGTCGTTTTTGTCGGTCATGGACTACCCAGATGACGCTCTCACCGCCAAAGAATGGGCCCTGCTGTCGTCGCACTCTGTACCCACTTCGAGTGATAACGCCTCTTTGGTCGAGTCCGCAACGCCAAATTCAGGGCAAAAGGAAGAGCTAGCGAAGGCGACAAAGGATCTTATGTTTTTAGAACCAGAGCATTGGCATGTGCAGTCTGTGGTGCAGAACTCACAGGAACGCGGTTTGCAGCACCACACAATGCATCGGGAGTTTCACCATCGACGGCAACAGCAACAATCGGTGTTGGCACTGAACACGTCTTTTTCATTTTCTCAGGGAAAGTTGCAACTGGACCCACAGCTTGCCCTTATGGATGGCCTCAAACCGCCGTCGTCGTCGTCTCCAAGCACCTCTCACAGCGAGCGCCAGACGGTGCCACAACAACTATCGCATCAACTTACGGACCCTTCCTCGAACGGACACCAAGGATCTTCTACAAGAAATACAACAAACCCGTCGTCATCACCATCATCCTCAAGACAAGCTGTACATCCCCCCTCTGCCTCCTCATCGTCTACCGCTTCGTCATCATCTTCGCCATCTACTTCTAAACACCCTTCGTCATCTAAGCGCAATCGAGCATCGTCTTCGACGTCTCCAACTTCCCCAGAGACTCCTTTGACTACCCAGTCACAGAAACAAAGCCTCCTTTCGCCTTCGCAAAAAAAAGCAAACCATATCCAATCCGAGCAGAAAAGAAGAGCTAATATCAGACGAGGGTACGAGGCTCTTTGTGAAACTGTTCCTGCTCTGCGAGAAGCTATAAAACAGGAGGAAGAAGAGGCAGCGTCGACGGCTGAGAAAATAAATGGTGGTTCCGGACGGAGAAAGCGAAAAAAGGGACAAGGGAAAGATGGAAGCAATGGAGAAAAGGACAAGGCCGATGGGAGGGCCGGACCACGAAGTGAGAATGTAGTGCTTACAAAGAGTATGTCCTCCAAACCTACCCCTTCCGCCGTCAGTACTTAGTCGACTTTTTATCTCTATTCGCAGCAATTGAACATATAGAAGACCTACTTTCTGATCGCTCAGCTCTCCTCGCACGTCTGCAACGTGCAAGATCAATGTTGCCCACAGGGCATCCTGCCTTGACACCTCTTCAAATAGATCCGCCTTGGGAGAGGCAGTGGAACGGGGGCAAAGGAAAGGCCATTGCAGATGGCGAAGAGGATGGAGCCAGTAGTGAAGGTGATGCAGACGAATAAATTGCGGTGAGCAAGTGCAATGATGAAAATATGATATCGTTACCAGTTAAACTCGTTATGGAAGGGAATTGTCAATAATAGTATTAATATTTATATAGTGTGTTCTGGTTACCCCTCCCCCGACTCCCAAGATTATTGGGATACGATTTTTCAGTTCATTTTGTTTGTTCACGCGGTTTTTCTTAAGTATTCATCTTGACGGTTGTCGTAAACAATACCAAAAATCGACTATTGACCGAGGTGTGGGTAGGTTGGAGTGTTGAGCACCCCCTTTGGTAATACACTGTCGGAATTTTAAGTTTGTTGCAAATATTCGAATAATCCATTTGTGTTCTGGCTTCGTAGGAATTTGCAATTGGTAGGAACCCGCCAACTAAATGCTGTAGCAAGAGCAAGTCAGGCTTGATGTTCAAGCTCCCAGAAAACAGTAATGAAAATTAAGTGAAGTACAGTTATAGATGTACCTATCCAGACCAGACTGACTTGAAAAACCCATGCTAATAGTAGTAAGTATATAAATATATGATTCAAACCGGGAACGGCGAATCTCGCTGTTTCATCTCAATCTGTGAGCCTTCATACTCTTTTGTCACCGATATCTCCATCTGTGGGATTGGACCCTGCTTTTCTCGATTAAGGATGCGTTGGACCCATGAATTGGGAGGTCGGAGACTGTCGGTAACAATTTTGTCGCCTTCATCAAAGTGGACCGCATATTGTGCGTTCGGGTCACTGTTCGTATCTGGAGTCGACCTGGAAGGCCGTGAACTGATATAGTTTGGATGGCGATAGCTTCGGTATTGGTCGGAAACGACGCCCCCTGTAGGTTGGATGTTGATATTGCGTCCTAAGACCCAGTAAACAGCGGATGCGTTGATGATGATCTAGAAATTGAAATGAATTAGTCGAAGAATTATGTGTGCCAAGAATATACGACTCACGTCAGTGCTGCACGCAGCCAGGTTGATCCAGCCGGATTCTCTTCCTTTCAAGACCATCAGGACGACAACGTTGGTCTGGTCGTGGGTAAGAATATATCTGGATATAACACGAATTATCTCACAGTGGAGGTAGAAATAGAAATCGCCGCAGCACTGATAATACAGGTTCAAGTTATAATCGGTCCAACATGGAAAGAATCAAAAAATGCGCACATGAGTGTCCGGATGGCCAATCGTTTAAATTTTGGCTGCACCAATTGGTCAGTCCTCAACAACGGGACCAGGAACATGACCGTAAGGAAAATGCTAATATACCTGGAAGTTCCGGATGTCATTTTTAAGCAGTTCCACCTACAGGATAAATTCAGATGAACGTACACGTCGTAAGTCAATAGAGGGATGTAACCGAAAGGCTTCAGGCCGATGACGCATGTACCATCCGGGGCGAATTCATGAATGGGACCTGGGCACCAACGAGTTAAGAATATTCTGAAGGTATAGAGAAAAAGAAATAACACACCTCCCAGCATTAATGTCATGACAATGCAGTAAAACGATACGGATACCACACATGTAAGATAAACTGGTGACTCGAACCTCCGAACTCCATTTGCCCGCGACCATACAATGTACACTTTCTCGGCTGTTCGTCGTATAAAAAGGTCATGTCCGAACAAAGTGAATAAAAACTCACCAAGAAAGGCATAGAAGAATAGCTTGGAAGATGCGTAGAAGAAAATACACAGGTATATTGCGACCGTGCAGACTGCCTTTGAGTACTGCAACCCGACCCCAAATATCAGGATTCCGCCTGCATTCCGAGTGAATATAAGATGGTTGTCTCAATGGAAATCGACGGGATTCGGATCGCTTACTCGACAGTAAGAAGAGCCATGACTCGCAGAACATGAGGATTGCCCACAATCGCGGGCGTGGCATGTTCTTGATGCCAGTGATGGTGAGCGATTCATTTTGTATTCGACGGGATATGTAGTGAGTGATGATTGTTAGACCTATAGGATGATCAGCAACTTCGATGGCAGAGACACCGACCTCCTCACCTAGAAAGTATATCAAGGAAGTTAGCACTTGATATCCTGCATTGGGAAAATGGATGGGAGACGGCGTTGTTCCCATATCGGAGAACAACGAGTCAAAGGACGACGACCAAGATGATGAAGGACGGTCGGAGAAAACGGGGAACAGGGTGGTTCGTTCATGGAATATTAATAACCCACCTGGGTCTTTGAATTTGTTGTTATCTCGCTCCCCATCTCCACCAGATCCTAAAGCCAGTGGTGGCGTTAGAGATACCCCCTTCAGACTCGCATCAACGACTTGGCCGCATGATCGCTGACGGAATAGATGGAGTTAAAGTGCAGGCATTTATTGCAGCCCACTGCACACCCATGTACTAGTATACGGTTTATGGTTTAACTTCAGAACATCCATTCCTATCCAGCCAGCTACGCATTTGCCAGAACGCAATGCCAGTGCACCGCGACTCAGTACTCTGGGCCGACTGGTTTTGTGGCGCTCGCAGTTATATTCGTGTTTCCTGTCACTCCGAAGTTAACTCAACTCAATACAAGTCAGGTGGAGAATACAAACGCGCTACACCGTGACCTGTTCTGCTCTCGACTTCATGTAAATCCACTTGACCAAAATGGCACAAATGGAAATTTGCAGAATACTTGATTGATTGCTCATCAATGATGACATCAATTTGAACCTCCAGACTGTTTGATTGTTGCGTCTTCACGATTTGCCCTACATCTTGAAGCTTGAAGCTTCTTTCTTTCTGGTCATGATAGCGGGATCAAAACAACGTTTCAGTCTCCTGGAAGAACCAGCTTGGCACTTTGTTGGCACTGGTGTGTCGATCAACTTCCTGTTCTTAAGAAATTGGATTATAATGCCATGCTTCTGCGCAGTGCTGATTCGGATACAGGAAGGAAAACTCACCCATTCATCATCTCCCGAGTTCCTCTCCAGACAGGTCGGGTAAACTCGAAACGTCACCAGGGCGAATCTTGGTTTTACATCAGACTCGAATAGATGGTTACTGAAATGGAAAACTGCACTCATTTTTGCCTCCGGGAGGCTGTACCGGTATTAAGTTTGTACTTGGGTCCCTGGTACCGTGTACCGTGTCTAGATGCCGGATCGAGTCATATGGAGCGCTCCGATAGTACTGGACATTCAAGCTTCAAGCTTCAAGTTCCGCCTCACTTTGGTTCACTTTCATGTTTCCGACACCAAAGGTGCTGACTCCGATGCTACTCAAAAGCTAGAATTCTGTATATTGAAGGATCAGCCAGGGGACCCCATGGAATGGACACTGTATCTGTCCGGTAATATAGTCAAGGCAAGAATTCCATTAATGACTGTGGGAGCACCTTCGTGATTGTGGTAAAAATTAAACCTTGGTGTGGACCCAGACCACACACCGCAAATTGCATATAACAGGAAAGAACCATGACATAGCACATTATCAGAGGTGTGAACTTCCAAATCTGCGAGCAGACCAAGGGTGGCGTGAAGGTTTCCATGACATCATCCGCTGGCAGAAGTCTATCAAGTCAAGTCTTCAAATAAGCGTCCAGCAGGATAAAAAATAGTCCTCATACGAGCCTCAGTGGGAGTCCTCGGAAGCCACTTGAACAGTTATATTGGTGTGGTCCTTGAGTCGGTCAACCGACCAAGACCACTGAGATTAACTAAAGCGCCTCCTTATTAATATCCGAGTATCGCAACATCGTAACAAGTATTGAAAAGTATGTTGGAATGGGTGAGACGGAATGATCCTGAGAAATGCAGGTGCCTTGTAGACTTGTCCGAGTCCATTTCGGCTGCAATTCCGATACATAGCGACATTTATAAGGGTCTTCAATTGGGTCAAAGGGAATGTGGGTCAGGCCCGACTCGGTTGGCGACACCGACATCCATGGCCTAGGGGAAGAATCAACAATACAACGCAACTCTTACGAGACACAAAACCACCAGAATGATCACATAATATGTCATATCCGCCGCCTCTTGAAGCGTGGTGAATGAATAGGTAATCTGAAGCTCAGGTGGAATCGAAGCAGATTCGGAGGTATTATGAGCAGGAATGGGATCGGAAGCACGCATGGAAGTGAAGGCAGTTTTTTTTTGATTGATTTGGGGACATTGGGAGAACGGTGGGAATCGAAGAGGAGAGGTCGATTTCGATTTTTACGTTTAGGTATCGGACTCGGACACGTTCGAAGCGGACAGAACCATTTATGGAGTCTCCCAAACACACTCCAGCGTGGACATCCATACCATCCCTTCGCTCTCTGACGTCTCCAACTGCTCTGTCAAATCCCGATATACAAAAAGTATTTTTCAATCGCCAATTTTGACAAATTAAAATTCGATTTATACAGTTTGCTGTCGATTCGTGCGCTTGTTCATGCGGGAATTCCTCTTGGGAGTCCGTTTTACCCAATATTGTTTGTCGTTGTGTCATATTTGTAGACATTATGACGATGGTGAGGATGAGGAGGAAAGGGTTGGATGTTTGGAGGGAACCTGGTGCGTTGATCGACTTTAGGAATGGTTTGGGCCTGTGAGGACATGGTGCGAGTAGAATGGCGCAACACTGTTTGGGGGTGTCAATTGAGTGGGTACCCTCTACGAGCCAAAGCGGGTACAGCACCCGCCACCGCGCGAACTGCATCCATATCAGCCCGCCCAGCCCGCCGTATTGAGAGATCGAGCAGATTCCAGGTGTGCAAGCTGTCTTGGGTGGAGGTGATGTTATTGTTGTTGCGTCGGAGGTAGAGGGTATCGTAAAATGAATTCTAAAGATTCAAGTTATGTTTTCAGTTTAGTCATGTAAAAAGATGAAGCATATTGAAGACCGAAACCAAGAGGTGGATAGAAGAAAAAAAAACTGACCTGATCTGAACCGACGACCTCGGAGACACGCAAAGCAAGTTTTTCGAGGTGTGGAAGTTTGCGAGATAGAAGATCGAGGAAGGGTACGGAGAGATGGGTGATGTCCATGCACAGGCTCTTGAGTTTCCCCTGTTCTTGTTTTATTCGGACTTGGGTTCCATGTCCACGTTCGGTGAGGGCATCGAGAACCTGCCTAGCTTCGTCGGCTGTCAAGTAACGGCTGGAAATGGAAAGGGATGAGAGGGTCGGCGCGGTGCGTTTTAGGAGGGTGAGGAGGGCGAAGAGGGAGGATTGGGTATATAGAGGGTAGATGTCGAGTGTTTGGAGAGAAGGGAAGGGAGAGTTGATATTAACCAATTCAGCGAGCCAAGCGTCTAGAGGTGTATCGAGAGTGGTGGGTCGTATGCGGTTCATCTCGAGCCTTAGATGGAGGTGTTGTAAAGTGTTGTTGTGGGTGACGAGAAAGCGGCGAAGAAATTGTGGGGTTGATTGGGTGGATGGACTTGGGAGGAAGATGAGGAAGAGGGATTTCAAATTTGGGAAAGTGGGAGATGGGCTGGGTTGAGTGAGGGCGTCGAAGAGTGGGGAGAGGTCGAATGAGGTGGTGATGCGCAGGGATTGGAGGGTTGGGGCAAGAAACAGGAGGAAGGGAGCGACTTCATTGGAGGTGACTGGGATTTCAGTGTGGCTGCTGAACGGATCGAGGAGTCGTAAGTCGATGAGCCCCAAAGCCAAGTGAGTCAAGTTTTGGAAGGGTAAGTAGTGGGCAGTGTGCTCTGCAAGCAATTGTAACATTTCGACTGTTGCACTCAATAGGAGACTCTGGAGAGTCCTTGAGAAGGAGGGCGAACACGCGATTGTTCGAAAGAGGGTCGTGAAATGCGACGCCGCACTTTTATGTAGTTCGATTTTGAGAGAAGTGACCGCTGGTAGCAGGGGCAAAGACTGCAGGAGGACGGAATGAGCATCGTCAAAGGATATAGACTTTGTTGCTTTAAGACATATGTTCAGAGTTTTCGTCCTCGTCACCACGAAGGGGTCCAACACCCTCATAAGAAGATCGACGGTCCTGTCAGGAAACAGCGTGTTGATCGTGATTTCCTTCCATCTGATGGTCAGCCAACAACTGAGGAAGAAGGAGTTGAGTGATTTGAGCTCGAATAGCTGCGATTTGGGGAGGTAATGTGCTATCACCAACCATATTTCGGTCGGAAGGTCAGAAAATCGGGTCGCCATTGATTGTCGTGGTTCAAATGCAAGTTATAGTAACACGTGCCTATTCTTGTCCTTGTACTCCTTGAGCTTGATGAACCGCGAAGACCATTGGGCAGTCTGAACAGCCTTTCTAACCCAGTTTGTTGTGATTCGGACCGTACTCCATTATTGCCAAGACATACCTAATATTCAGGGGCAACATTGTGGACGGAACCACTCTGGTGCTTTCTTTACTTCGTGCCTCACACTCAGCCTGTTTTGCGTCATACTCAAATCTTCGAACCTGAGTCTGCTTTTTTACCTCAGGCTGGAGCTCTGTGTCTAGACTGTTGTTTTCTATCGGCCCACATGCCTCATTTTGATGTTCTCAGGGCACCACCAAAGGCTTTAATTTTTTTATCGCGCCATCTTTTTATCTGATAAGCGTCACGAGAACAAATTTTCCCAATAAGGTGTCGACTACTTATCTGATAAAGAAAAAGGTCCCCTGCCAATACTTCGTTGGCTACATCCTCTCCAGACGATACCAGATTTCCCTTAACAAAAAAGAAAGAAGAAAAATATGGATCATTCAGGGATGGGCAAGAAGTCGTCTGGAGTGGGCAAGATGGTACCATTCCTGCACTTTTCAGGCGGCGACTACCTCTGGCTCAGCGTTTGGGCTCCTTCGTCCAAAGGCCAGATCGCCGCGGCGTGTATTGGGCTGTTTTTAATGGCAGTATTTGAGAGACTCATTGCTGCGATGAGGACCATGTTTGACTTACACTGGCACACAAGGTCTCTATCTCCAATTCACTGCCGTTAACATTTGATCTGACAATTTTCTTCTTCTGACAGAGCCCTTGCGATAGATGCCGCACGGGATGCAACTGCGCCCCACTCAGCAGCCGGAGCAGGCAAACAGTCTGCCTCTCCCAAGTCACAACCTCCCGTTGGTTCTTCCTCTTCCTCGTCGGAGAATAATATCGAAGTCCAGAAACGCGAGTCTTCATGTTCCGTCCCTCCACGTATACCCCACGTACGGACTGTACCCCCCTTCGTCGCTGAACATGATATCCCAAGAGGAATCTTGTTCGCCTTCCAGATGTTCATCGGCTATCTCCTCATGTTGTCGATCATGTAAAGACACCTTCGTCTCTGAAAGTAATTTTGCTGACTGCATATTTTTTTTTTGTCAGGACGTTCCACGCTGGGTACCTGCTCTCTATTGTCCTCGGTCTAGGTGTGGGACAAATGTTGTTTGGGAGAGTGTCTCGCGCCGGTGCCGCAGAGCATTAAGTTGCGACAAAATAACCTTTAGCAAAAACCTATAGCAAAACATCATGTATCCCTTTTTGTTTGAATGTTTTGGAAAATGTACCTACTCAAAAGATCTCAATCCTCCCCTTCACAAATATTGTCACAACATTATTCTATATAAAAAACAAGGATCATGCCTGAGAATATGAGTTATCTAATGCGCCTGAACAATTTCGTTGGGAAATCCGAGTCGACACAAATGCGCAATTGTCCTGGAAAGTGGAGTACAAGAAAGATCAAATCTTCAATTAGACAATCCTATTTTCGGGAAGTGAAACAGAAGGCAGAGCACCCGCCACTGCGCGCATGGCGTAGTGCAACCGTTCCATATTCTGGTCTCGGATTGAGATGGAGCGTAGCTTCCAGGTATGAAGGATGTCTCTAGAGGAGGTCGTGTCACGTTGGTCATACCGTCTGTGGTGGAGAAGATCGTAGAACGTAGTCTGTTGCTGCAGAATTGGTGGAGTTGAAATTAGGAAAGAAAAAATAACGTACCTGCTCTGAGCCGACGATCTCAGAGACAAACAATGAAAGGGATTCTAGCTGCGGGAGTTTGCGAGCCAGGAGATCGAGGAGTGGTACGGAAAGCTGGGTGATATGGACAATGAGAGCTTTGAGTTTACTCTGCCTTTTGTTCCTGATCAGACCTGTCGCCATTGTTTGGACTAGAACTCCACCCCCCGCGAGCACGTCGAGCAGTTGATTAACTTCCTCGCTTGTCAAATAACGATCAAAAATTGTGAGGGAAGACAGGGTGGGTACGGTGCGTTGAATCAGGGTCAAGAGGGCAGATAGGCCGGTCCGCGTGTCGGAAGGGTATAGTTGGAGTTCTTCGAGGGAAGGGAACTGAGTGTTGTTATTGACTAATTCGGCAAGCCATGCACCTAGCCATTCATCAGCAACTAAGTTGGGGATTAAGGTCACGTTCGACACATAGAGATCCTGCAAGTTGTTGTTATGGGCGAGAATGAGTCGGTGGAAGGATTGGAGTAAGGATTTGGAGAAGGGAACGGTGGAAGTGCTTGCGAAGAAGAGATGTAGAAATTTCAGGTTGGGGAACGGGACTGAAGGGTCGAGGGTGTTGAAGGAGGCAAAGATGTCAAGTATTCCTGACCAGTTAGTAGCGATGTGAAGAGTTTGAAGAGTCGGCGCGAGGAGGCTGAGAGGAAAGGTCCCTTCCAAGAGACCTGGGAGTTCGCTGTCCCAGAGCGTGATACTCAAATCCGCCAAGTTCTCGAAGGTATAAGCAGAGTACTCCAATTGTGAGGCGAACATTGCCGAATACCCTAATACACAGAGTCTCTGCAGTGTCCTTGCTAGTGGGGAAGTCGCAACTGTTCGAAAAATAATGGAAAAGAAGGCGATAGATTCACTGGATACTTCAATTCTGAGAGATGTTGTCTTGGACAAGAGAGAAAGAAAGGAGAGGATGAGCGATGTGAGTTCGGATTCGTTCTCGGATAGTGATTTCCCAAAGTCAATGAAGATACGGAGAGAAAGGATCTTCACCCTGGTCGTCACAAATGGATCTCTACTCTCAATTTCAGTACCCAATTCAAATACGATTGTTGATTGTTGACGTACAACACCCGCAGGAGCAGAGGGACGGCCTTCGTAGTGTCTGTGTCAATCTCCACATAATCCCAATTGGTGTCCATCCAGTGATCCAGGAAGAAGCCGTTGAGTGATTTGAGATGGAAGAACTGGGATTCGGGGACGTAAGATGCTATGAGCAGCCATATTTCGATGGGCAGATCAGAGAACTTTGACATTGGATTTGGAATTCTGCTCGAATCTCCGAGTCAGAGGTCTTTTGTCGACAGAGACAACCTTGAAACAAAACACACTGCAGCCTGGACTGCCTGGTGGTAAACTTGAACGGAAAGGTCACGTGAGCTTTACTGTATCGGCTTTCCATGCATATGACTTACCTTATATGACCTCACCAAAATTTACTGATGTGATCAGCCTCAATCCTGGTCAAGTCTAAACATTAAGAGCTGTCCTGTGCACGCCAGAAATTCGAGTCGAACATCATGCCAGTTGTGAATACTACTCGGGTCCTTTTCCAGATTACTTCGAAAATAGAGACAGTGGGAACAGGGGCGGGAGAAACGACGAGGGTGAGAGTCAACGCAAAAAGAACTACCGAGTCTACTAGGAACAGATGGTGTTCGAATCTTCCTACAGAACAGGATATACTACTGTACGACATTGGTACGACAAGACCAAAATTATTTATGTAATATGTGTTATTCAAAATTTCGACATGTATTAACTTTGTAAAAAGCGAGGATCTGCCCTCTTGGAAATACTATACGTGTATGACTCGATCGGGGCCGGGCTTGTTTAAAGATCATGTGAATCGCGGCTTGAATCATAGAAAGAAGCTGGAGTTGTATAAGTAATCGTGTCTCCAAAAATCGGCTATACCAAGGCCGTTAGTATTTTTGTTCGATAAAAGCCTTGTGAGTTTTTGGTTTTCCGTGCCGCGCATTCTTCCGTCTTTGCCCACGAAAATTTCACAAAAGCTGGTGGCAATGCCATGTTTGTATGTCTTCTGAGTCAGATTTAGAGACACCCAAAAAATTTCACCTGGAGCCCTTGGTTGGACCGTTAACGCGTTAACGGTTAGACAGATAAAATCACGTTTGCGGCCCTCAATTATGGAAGTATATCCTACCGCAGGGGTTTGTGGCGTTACGCATACTAACCAAGTTTTTTTAAGTGGAAGGCCTCAGTCCAGGCCTCCTCATTGTTTGGCCAAAAACTCCGCCTCCCGTGAGGACGTCGAGCAACTGATTGACTTCCTCGGTTGTCAAATAACGATAAGGAATTGTGAGGGAAGTCAGGGTGGGAATGGTGCGCTGTACGAGGGTCAACAATAGGACTCATGGAGAGAAGGGAACTGAATGTTCCTATTGAGTAATTCGGCTAACCATACACCTACGTCCTCGGATAGTGATTCAAGTCAATGAAGATACGGGGTTCCACTAAGTAATTGCCAAATATATTTGGCAGGACTCGAGAGTGTCAGTTGTGCACAATTAGGCGGGATCGATGATCCTATATCCGCACTCAATGCGTGGGAATACAAAGACGAGTCCTTCGTCAACCCGAAACTGAATCAACTTACTAGAAGATGCCTGGTTTTGCAGGCTTCTTTTGATTCGCTGGACGAAGAGTTCGTCTCAGGAAACGATCTTATTAGACGCACGCACCGATTTACTGTAATTTCCATCAACGATGCTAACTGCAGAGGACTCGTCATACAGAAACCGATCAATCATCCTGAAAGTCTTGCTTTCGAGGTCGTCCATGTCGGCAGCTCTTTCTGGTGCATTCCAGACACCACCACTGGCACCAAGGTATATAGTGGTTGAATTTCTACTATGCAAGTAATCATCACCTTTCTTTGAAAAGCTCGAGTTCTGTGTGGAGAGAAACGGGAACAGTTAACATAACGGGGTCACGAATCACACTGAACGCCTCAACCGGAGTGCTTGGAGTCGAAACAAGGAACACACCAGCTCTTACTCGAGAAATTGCTATTCCATCCCCAAGGGCAGATCACGACATATATTATCATCAACTTCTGACCAAGAGACGGGGATCTCCGCTATGGATTCCTGGGCCAGGTAGACTACTTCCTATCGCGTATAGAAAGCAAGGCATTAGCATCGGCGATGTCGGAATCATCACCCACTTTGGACGATTTGACTTCCTCTTCAACATTTTTCAACCTGCTGATCACGCCATCCACAGAAGAGGAGTTCCGGATTTGTTCTCGCCTCTTGACTTTGGACAACTCGAAACCGACCCAAGTACTATATACGGTGGTAACACCTACCTGACAAGCTCGTCCGTGAGCACTTCGTCCGTCAGCTCATCGCACGTATCACACCAATCATGTCATCCAGATACTTTATTGATTTTCTCGTTCATAGTGATTTAATATTCGAGAGCACCGCACAGGAGGCTGCCATTTTAACAATGCCTGACGGTGCTCTAACAGAGGATTTACTGAATGATCAAATTATACGGAAATGCATCGCCGACAATGCAAGGACTTGGTACGAATACGCCAGGTGCCGACGCCATCGAACCGTTCAAAATGGTGAAATCCGAGTCGTCGTCGGTTGGGACAAAGCTCGTTCCTGGGGGATTGCAACATCTACTTGCACCAGTGGCCAGTCGGCTTCCCTTACATTCAAAATCAATGATGAAACAGGAACCTCTCGGGCCTACTGTTGGCAATGCATTGGTAGTGGAAGCGGAAGAGTAGGGCCGCCAGAGGATGAAATTTCTGACCTTCGGGGAGAGAATGACGCCACTCCTCAAAATCAGTGTGTATTTGTCCGCACGATGAATTTTACTCTTGCAGGACACATCTGGGATGACTTTTCTGCGTCAGCTGTTCAGCAGGAGCCGGTGTCACTTCAGGATAACTTACAAGGACCTGCGTCAACCCATCACAATGCAGGAGGAGGAACAGGAAATTCGTCAAGTGGTGTGGCTTCTTCACAACATCATCAATCCAGCTCAGTGCATGGAGGCTCACATACCCTCCAGTCTGTTACCTTTGATGTAACGGAACCTGGGGTACGTTACACCGTGATGCTTTTTTGTTGACCTTCGTTTTCACATGAACTTGAACTCCTCAGATTGTCCATCCGTCATCGTCGATACACAGGCAGTTGCTAGAAAATGTGCGTAAATATGGCATTTTTATCCCACCGGAGGTCATGATGTTCGTATTCAGTATCCAAATGCTACAATTGCTATAACTCAGGATGCGGACTGGATATCTGCTTTGACTGATGTAAGTACCCCAGTCACAGCGTTTTTAAAAACATCTTTGACTGGCCATTATCGCCCTTGATTTTACAGGAAGATACAAGCATGCCTAAAACAGAAGCTCTTTATGCACGCATCTTAAAATCGCGTGTGGTATATGAGCGTGACGGTCCGTCTATTGATTAAATAAATCTTGCTCCTTGTCATCAATGACCGATTGTGATTCACAGGTGTGGTATCTATACAAGATGCCCCAGATACACGCAATACAGCGTTTAGCAAACGACCTATGGATGCTTTGCAAGGTGATGGTTTCGTTGGGTCCGAATTTCCGAGCAGCAGTAAATTTCTTTACACTGTTTTGAGAATGTGAACTGACTCAAATATTTTACAAACGGCGTGTTCCTTGCTGTCGCATATAAGACGTCGACGTCTCTTATCGAAGACCATTGTCTCCACTGGCCAGAAACAAAACTCCCCGTCAAGGCAAGGTCCCTGTGGCAAAGTATGGTGAAAACCGACGACGGCCCAAACACCGAAACAGGGATAAGTTTATTGGATCTATGCAAGGCTTTATCACTCGCGCACGTAATCGTGGGGACGTCGTTGCATACGGCGAAAGTGTTTACATGGAAAACGCCGGGGACAGCTACGAGCCTCCTCATGTTCCACGCAGCAGTAAATTTCCCTACTGTACTGAGAATGTGAACTGAAATATTTTTCACGAAGGGCTCAAGACGCAGAAGGGAGAAGACTTCGACGACTACTCAGGTAAAAGACATTCCATCCATTTCTCTGAAACCGCAGCTTACATGGATAACAACTCAGATTCTTCATACGATGATCGGCGTGGCGGCGGCGCATCATTCTACGGGCCCATGACTGGTATAGTGAATGAGGCACGAGGCACTGGAAACGCTACTGCTTTTAAGGGGGCCATCCATCATGGCCCCAGCCGGGAAAGTACGTCATCCGAGTCTGACAATAGTTTGGAGCGGCAGGGTGCGTCAGTGAGCTACTTGGTAGTGTTGTGATAGTAAATCTCTTTTTAGGTTCCCAATCAACCGACGACGATGTAGACCGTGGTATTCAGCAACGCCAACGCTCACAAAGAGAAAACGAAAATTATGAAAGCAAGAAAACCATTCGAGGTTTGAACCAAGATTTTCCCACAAACAGTCTCCCGAAAACAAACGAAAGGCGTAAGTCTCGTTTTATTCAACTGTTTCCGAGTCTCCAACTGAACTGCATCAAATAGAATACGCCCAAAACCAGGCAGGTAAGCGTAATGATCGTCCTACCGCGATTTACAATCGACTCACCATCTCAATAGATTCTTCAGCAAAGCAAGATTTTGACAAGGAGAGGTTAAACAAGGAATTTCAAATTATGTCCCTTGAAATGCAGAGTTTCATAAATTCCTTGTGTGCGTCAGTGAGCTACTTGGTAGTGTTATGATAGTAAACGTCTTTTTAGGTTCTCAATCAACCGATGACGACCAAAGGTGACATCGGTCCTCTACGGATTAACGCAACACTTTTTGCACCACGAAACCTATTGATACAGTTCTCGAATCGATCGCCCTTCAGATCCGACTTTTCTGTTGAAATTTGTGTTAGATACACTTGACATTTATATAATAGGTTTATTGTTACTTACTCTAATATTCTGGTCATCTATGTTAGTCTATCCAGGCTACAGCAATTTGCATATCTCTGACGTAGGCGTTCTGACACCAGAGAATGTTACTTGAGAATCTCCCGACATTACAGTCGACTGGTCTTTTCAGTGGAAAAAATTTCTTCGTGTATTCCATGTATCCATCATCATAAATTCATCACCGAGTGTCTGACAAATCGTCTACAGCCAGTCTTCGCCAGTCATCAATGCATCGTGCATCACATTTTACTGACAGATTCGGAAACTGTAACGGCAAGCCTGATTTATGCCACATGAATACAGCTATGGGCCCGCCTTTGCAGTCCAATCATACTTTCTTTCCTTGTTAACAAGCTCGCGATCAGTAAGAGACTCGGAACGCTGAACAGTCTAGGGGGTATAAAACCCTCCCCGAGTCATAGATGACGGAACCACATAAGCCCTCGGTGAGAATGCTGAATTGAAACTTACAACAGTGTTTCCAGACTTGACGGTTGAGGTTTAAGAATGCACCTATTCGCTCCGACCCAAGTGTTTGAACTGAGTGAAATCAGAAGATAGTAAGCCTAGTGTGCTGGGGAACATACCTCCCCGTATCGATGATGAGTCGGTCTAAAGTCATATTCAACATCAGCGGGAGGTAGTAGCAACGAGGTACACATGCAGGGAGTGGATGGGCTTCTAACGTCAACCATGGCAACGTAGGAAACTGTTTTGGGAAATCAGAGGCGAAGAGCCACGGAGACTTCTCTCATTCACGAGGCGCGAGAGTTGCAGAGTCACAGCGACCGGGACCAAAGCTGTATTTGATATAGTTATAGCAGTAAGCATGATTAGTATAAGAGAACGAGAGAGTCGACTCAATGAATCAATGAGGTTGGGTGGAGCATGCCATAGATATTTATACATCGAATCGGAACGTCATTCTGGGCTACTTATCACACGTTAGGAAGTGATCAATATGTCCCATGCCGAGTCCTTGACCAACTATGAATTTGTGATTTCATGAAACTTGGTCAATTTAATTCCAACATCACCGTGTAAACACACCTATGCTCCTAGTCCCCCAGTAATACCCCTAATTCGAAAGAAGAACAGAAGGTACAGCACCCGCCACGGCGCGCATAGCGCCGTTCATCTGATCCCACTTGCGGATCGAGAGGTGGCGCAACTTCCAGTTGTGAAGGATGTCTTGGGAGAGGTAATCGCCAGAGGAGGTGGTGCCACACCACCGATTGTACCGTCTGCGGTGGAGAAGATCATAAAATGAATCCTAATACGAGTGCTTCTGCAAAGGGATTTATGGAAGAAAGAAAGAAAGAAACGTACCTGGCCTGAGCCGACGATCTCGGATACAACCAACTTGAGGGATTCCAGCTGCGGAAGTTTCAGAGCTAAGAGTTCAAGGAATGGAACGGAAAGCTGGAAGATGTTCATATTCAAGGCCTTGAGTTTACTCCGCCTTTCGTTCCTAATCAGGCCTGTCGCCGCCCTCATTGTTTGGCCAAAAACTCCACCTCCCGTGAGGACGTCGAGCAACTGATTGACTTCCTCGGTTGTCAAATAACGATAAGGAATTGTGAGGGAAGTCAGGGTGGGAATGGTGCGCTGTACGAGGGTCAAGAGGGCAGATTGGCCGATCTGGCTGGAGGAAGAATACAATAGGAGAGATTGGAGAGAAGGGAACTGAATGTTCGTATTGAGTAATTCGGCTAACCATACACCTACGTCCTCGGATAGTGATTTTGTCAAGTCAATGAAGACATGGAGAGAAAGGGCCTTCACCCGCGTCGCCACAAAGGGGTCTCTATTTGTCCTCAGAACCAATTTTTTTTAAAAAA